>Ga0181612_113809_pt1 | contig 46349 bp, 38 predicted proteins | sample HoacroProtozoa21_FD_119630 | JGI IMG/M metagenome (GOLD analysis project Ga0181612, IMG submission 119630) | Hoatzin crop microbial communities from Cojedes, Venezuel. Combined Assembly of Gp0051906, Gp0051904, Gp0051908
ATTCGTAGAAACTGTTGCAGTTACACTTCCTGATACAAAAGTACCAGTAGCTGAAGGTGCAGCTTCCATCGATATGGTTTCTTTAGATAATGCTAATGATAATACCGAAGCATTCCGTATTTCTACTTCAGCCTCACCTTCAGAAGAATCTGCATAAGACTCACCAATTGGAAAAGCTATACTAGCCGTCCCCAATGCCACTAAAAACGATCCAGCAAAGACTACAAGCCCATTAACTAATCTAGTCCAATCCCCAGAGTTCTCTCTCTCTCTCTCTCTCTCTTAGAAAAACTGAATCCCATACCTTTATTTTACCATGAACGGGATGAAAATTATGTTGTAAAATTTACAACGCTTATGCATTTTCAAAATCCGGTTAAAATTCGCAAAAATAGCCACGGACCCGAACACTTTTATTTCACCCCTGTTATGATAGTATGTGTTTCAAAAAGAGGACTCGGAAAAGGGCCTCTAAAAACATGCCTACGGACCCGAACGCTTTTTAAAAAATGTCTAAAACGTCAGTTATTGGCTTGAAACGGACCCGAACACCCTTTTTCAGGACGCAAAAATAGTCTCAAATAGTCTCAAAACGGACCCGAACACTTTTTGAAAAAATGGATTAAAAACGCACGAAAAAAATGCACTAATGAGTCCGAATGGTTTTCCTAAAACGCTAATAAAAACCGAACATCTGATAATTAATAGCCCTTGCGACCCCGAACACTTTTTTCAAACAATAATCCACGGATTCGGCCACTTGATAACGCTTGCGCTAAAAACGATCTTTACGACCCCGAACGCTTTTCTAATAAAAAACCGAACATTCGATAATAATAGCCCTTACGGACCCGAACAAAAAGTTTATAACAGAGGTGCATATTACCCCTGATATAGCAAAAAATACTGCCAAATGGACGTGAGTGAATCTTTAAGATAAAAGAAGATTTACCGCGCGGATCGTAAGAATGTTTTTTAGAAAGTTTTTCGCCTTCTTTAGCGACAGTATTTTTACCCAACCTATGACAGCAGAAAAAACGAAATGTTCGGTGTCTAGTAAGACTAAAAACCGAACTAGTAAAACTACGCAGATTATTAGCTGATTTATCATCAATGTTTTTCGACAGCCTGGAAGAAGCATGAAACCAGCGCACGTCATAGTCACGACGCTCACTATGCTTATTTATAGTATAAACAAGTCTTAAAAAGCAGCAAAATCGTTTAAATTTCACATTAATTTATGCTGATGCCACTTATGCCAAGTCGGCCTAAGCAAAAATTTGATAAAATAGCACTTTTCCCAAAAACCGAACAAAACTCAAAAATTTGTATATTTACCATTTTTATATTAATCTACGAAACGAAGAAAATGCACCAAAACAGGGGTAAAATGCACCATTTTTCACACATCTGAAATTGCAGAAAATTCTAAAAAACTCATTTTTCGTTAATTATTCCAGTTCCTAAAAATTCATTTTTGGTGCAAATTATTCGTTTCTCACCCCTGTTATAGGCCTTCCTGTAACGATAAAAAAATGCCATGTACGACAAAAAGATGGTGCCCGGAACAGGACTCGAACCTGCACAGCAAAACTGCCACTAGTACCTGAAACTAGCGCGTCTACCAATTCCGCCACCCGGGCAATTCAGGTAAAAACACCGCCAAAACTGCGATTTTAACAGGGGTGAAAGGTCAAGAACGACAAAGAACTCCAAACCATCAACTCCCGCAAGAGCTCCAATTCCGGTGGCTCTTTTTTGTCGTCAGAACTTACATCTAAAATCTCGAAAATGTCATTTTTTGGCAAAAGCCGGTTCCATTTTTTAAACATTAGCAGGAACTCAAACCGCTTAAAAATAAACATAACCGGACGCTTTTTGCCGATTTTTTGCACATTTTTAAGCATAACCGGACAAAAATAAACATAACCGAGCGAAAAATAAAGCATAACCAAATAAAGAAAATAAGCATAACCGAACACTTTAGCAGCTAACCATAACCGAACAGGCCCAAACATTCAGCGACAACCATAACCGAACATCCATGCGAGCCCGAACGGACCCGAACACTTTTTTAACCATAACCGAACATTCCCACGGACCCGAACATTTAAATTAACCATAACCGAACATAAAAATAACCATAACCGGACGCCGAAAAACTAAAACGAAATTAAGCATAACCGGACAAGTTTAAACGTTCAAAAATTAACCATAACCGAACACTTTTTTAAGCGAACCCGAACATCCAAGCTGAATGCAACCAAACACTCGCAGTTTACAAAAAACGATGTAAACGTTCAACCAATTCTAAAAACGAAAAATTTCAAGAAAAGGCCTACTAAAATTATAGCATATCTGATATAATAAGTCCATGACTAATGAATTTGCGCTCTGGATGCTCTATTTCACCGTTTATTCAGTCTTAGGCTACGTCATCGAGGTAGTCTTGTGCTCAATCGCTCAGAAAAAATACGTCGGTCGTGGTTTCCTTTTTGGCCCGGTTGTCCCAATCTACGGTTTCGGCTCGGTCGCCATCATGTTCTCCACCACCCATGTCCAGCACAATTTCATCTTAACTTTTCTCGTCTCCATGCTCGTTTGCTCCGTGATCGAATATTTTACCGGTCTCGCCCTGGAAAAAATGTATCACATCCGCTGGTGGGATTACTCCAAAAGCGACAAAATCAACCTCCACGGCCGCATTTGTCTGCGTAATTCGCTACTTTTCGGCCTTGGCGGCTGTTGGATCGTCTATTCTGCACAGCCATTCATCAGCGGCATCATCGCCTTGCTTAGCCCATCACTCGCCACCATCCTCGCCACCGTCGCGCTGGTCGCCTTCATTCTCGACACTATCGCTTCGACCTACGCCACCACTCAGGCTCGCGACCGCGTCGATTTCAACAAGATCATTGGCGACCAAACCAACGAAATCAAGAAAGCTTGTCGCCAAGCCATCAAAGAGATTTTTATCAATGCCGACAAGCGCAAGCAAAAACGTCGTGCGTTTTTTAAATATTTAACTAAAAAGTAAGGAGATTTATGATAAAATTTCGCGCCGAGGGGGATATGGTTTTGGAAACTCGCCCAGCCAAAATCGCCATGGAACAACTTAAAGATCGGGAGATGATTGGCTGGATGAAGCCTGGCCCATCCAAAAAAGAACTCAAACAAATCAAGGAATTCGCCGCTAAAATCAACCAAGATTCTGATTATTTGGTTTGCATTGGCATCGGCGGGTCTTATCTCGGCCATAAAGCCGTGATCGATGCACTCGATGGCACTTATGATAAGCGTCGCACTAAAATTCTCTACGCTGGTAATTCGCTTAGCTCATATCAAATCCAACAAGTTTTAGATGAAATTGAGGATCACGATTTTTCCATCAATGTGATTAGTAAGTCTGGCACTACTACCGAACCAGCCGTCGCTTTCCGCATTTTCAAACAAAAGTTAATCGAAAAATACGGCGCAGAAGAAGCCGCCGATCGTATTTACGCCACAACCGACGCACGAAAAGGCGCATTGCACGATGAGGCCGAAGCCAAGGAATACCACACTTTGGTCGTGCCGGATAATGTTGGCGGCCGTTTTTCAGTTTTGACCGCAGTCGGACTTTTACCGATCGCCGTTGCCGGCATCGATATCGATGAACTTTTGGCCGGCGCTAAAACTTTGGAAGCACATCGTTTCAAAGATATCTCGCCAGAACTACTGAAATATACTCTCGTCCGCACTAAATTCGCCGATTTTGTCTATACGACGGAGATTTTAGCCACTTTTGAGCCACGTTTGCAAACTTTTGCCGAGTGGTGGAAACAACTTTTTGGCGAATCAGAAGGGAAGGATCACCGTGGGATTTTGCCAGCCTCAGTTGTTTATACAACGGATTTACATTCGCTTGGTCAATATCTTCAGGAAGGTCGCCGCAATATTTTTGAGACCGTTATTAGAATCGAAAATCCAGACGAAAACTCACTCAAGGTACCAACTCAGCCCGATAATCCAGATGGTCTTAAATATCTCGAAAACCGCACGCTTACCGAAATTAATACCAAAGCCGAGGAAGCTACTATCGAAGCTCATCGCGAAGGCGGAATTCCAGTGCTCGAGCTCGTAATGCCGGATCTTTCCGCTCGTTCGCTTGGCGCCTTGATTTATTATTTCGAACTTTCTTGTGCTTTATCCGTCACCTTGCAAGGTTTAAATCCATTCGATCAGCCCGGCGTGGAAGCCTACAAAAAGAATATGTTCCACTTACTTGGAAAACCTGGCTGCTAATTACCCAACCAATATTGTTTCCCGCCTAAAACATCATAAGTTACTAGCTCGTACTTATGAATAAGCTCGTCGCCATCCAAACTTTTGTCGCCCAAGAATCGGTCGGTCAAAACTGGCTCGTCCGCGCAAACATCGTCCAATAAATAATTTAATTTCGGCTTGTTGCTATTTAATATATTAAACAAGGTATTTGATAAACAATTTGGCGTCGTGGTCGGCAAATCTGCAGCTTCCGCCAATTCGTCACTAATCAATGGCGCGATTTTTGTCACGTCTGCGCCCGCCGATTCCGTGCCAGGCAACTCAAAATTACTATATATAAAATATGGCGTCAATTGCGACAAATTTCGCACTTCCGCATCTTCATTACTATTCACTGCGCTAAATACACTCGGCTCATGATCACCGAAAAACAGCACGACGGTTTTTTCATCCATCTCGTCCAGCGCACTCAAGAATTCACCCAAATACTGATCTGAATTATGCAAAGTTTGCAAATAAACTTCCAACTTTTGGCGCTCTTCTTCGCTTTCTTCCGTCGGTTCAATGCCAGTCGCCTCATTTATTAAGACTGTAAAATCATAATTATCGTAATTCCAACTATCATACGGCGCGTGATTTTGCATTGTCACCAACTCGATCATTTGCTTGTCGTCACGTTCCTCCAAAAGTTTCAAAACTTGTTGATATGCCGATCGATCATTAATATATTGCGATTGCCCATCGTGCTCAGTAAATTCCATTTCGTCAATCGTGATAAATTCATCATAACCTTCAATTGTCAGCGCGTGATCACGTTTATACATCGCGCCCGAAAATGGATGCACCGCCGTCGTGGTATAACCTTGGGTTTTCAAAAAACTCGCCACGCTCACAGTTGTTTTGAGTTTTGGAAAAATATCGGTGAATGGTACCGTGTTAGCCCAATGATTTGACAGCCCCGTAAAAACTTCGAACTCAATATTCGCCGTCCCGCCGCCATAATCAGTCGAATACATGTAGCCGCTTGGATATTTTTGTGTGATTTCGCGCCAAACCGGTGTCACCTCGCCGCCTTCCCAATCGTAATAATCACTAATTACATCCACATCGATAAACGATTCCGCCAAAACCATCACAATATTAATATCATCTTCCGCCAAATCAATTTCCGGCTCGTCTACCACTGCCTCTTCCGCGTATTCTTCAGAAATTTCCGCTATTTTTTCCTCGGAATAATCATCTGGCTGCGCTAATTTATACTTTTGTAAATTATACAAAAATCCTAACAAAAACCCATTATCATTATAATTATAACTTTGATTCCAAGCCGTAAATCGCGTGTTCAACCATTCCACGTCATCATAACGTCCACCTTCGTGATTGCGTGCAAAATCAGTTGTTAGCATGAAGCCGCCAAACGCCAAAACTGCCACAAAAACGCGCATTAGAACTCGTTTTTCCACCCACCATGGCATGCGTTCTACTTTTTCCGGCTGCAAAATTTTTGCCGTCAAACGATCAAACCGTCGCCCCATCACAATCACAATCGCGATCGCAATCGCCATTTTCACAATCGGCCAAATACTAATAAATTTTGTCAACGATCCCGCCGAGCCAGCCAACTGAAAATCTTCTGGCAAAACTGGCGTTCCGCGCATCACGATTTTCTGAATATTAATATATGAAAAAATAATTAACAAACTCCAAAGCATCGCAAACGCAAAAAACGGCGTTCTAAAAATTGCATAGAAAAATATCAAAATCGTCGCCATAATTAATGATGACCATAAAAAAACTAACGGCACGCGATAAATAAAATCCCAAGCGCGCACAACATTTCCTTCATAATATCGATATTCTAAAAACCAGGTCAAAAAGATGGCCGCGACCGTTACAAATAAGATATTTAAAGCAATTTTTTTCAGAAGTTTTTTCTTCAACCTCATCTTTTTATTCTATCATATATTGTAAAAACTTGACAAGGTGTGGTATAATGTCAATAAATATCAATTTAAAGGAGGTTTAATGGCTACCAATAAATCAAAGAAGACTTCCGCAAAAAAGTCTTCAAACAAATCAGCCAAAACTACTGTCAAGACCGCGAAGGTCGTCAAAGCTCCAAAAGCTCCAGTAGCTGAGGCTATCACAAGTGAGGTGGACGAAGCTCATCCAATGAAAGGCTTTTTTGCCAAGAAATGTGACGCTTCGGAAAATATTTTAACAATTTTTAAGTCCCCACGCATCTACGGTGCTCTCATCGGTGAGGTTATCGGTACGATGTTGCTCGCGATTATTTTGATCGCTTTGGGTTCTGGCTATATCCAGTATACTGCCGTTGCAGTTGGCGTAATCGCAATTCTCGCTGCTATTCACGGCTTGTCTGGTGCACATCTTAACCCAATCGTTACCGCCGGCATGATGGCAACTCGCCGCATTTCTGCAATCCGCGGTGTACTCTACATGCTTGCACAGGTACTTGGCGCTTATCTCGGCCTTTTGGTTGCTGGCGCTTTCATCGGCATTGCTGGCGCCGATTCCGGTCTCGAAGCTCCAGTTATGTCTGAAATCGCTGAAGGGCAATATTGGCAAGTAACTTTGACCGAAATGGCACTTTCTGCCGTCTTCGCATTCTTCGTCGCTCGCGCGTTGAAGTACCAAAAGAGCGTTTTAACTTTTGCCGTAATGGTTGGCTCAGCATTGAGCTGTATCATTTTCGCTTCCATCATTTTGGCTTACACCTACTTTGGTGTACAGAGTCTCTTCGCTGTTAACCCAGCTATGGCGTTGATGTTCCAGATTCTCCCAACCGAAGCTGATGGTTTCTGGCCACTTATGGGTGAAGCTGTCAAGATGTTGTTTACTTACGTCATCCTTCCAATGGTTGGTGGTGTAATCGGCTTCTACGTTGCAGATGCTGCTTCTCGTCTTTCCGGCGAAAAGTGCTGCTGCAAAGCTGGCAAATGTGAGAAATAATCACAACTAAAAGTCGCCCCACCGCGGGCGACTTTTTTGTGGGTTGAAAAGACTACCATGCTTATGCTATAATAATATATATGGGAATCATTGTATCAAAAAACAACGAAGACAATAACCGTTTAAATCAGCGCATTACTGCCGATCTTCGCGAGCGCGCTAACCGTACTGCCTCCGCTGGAAAAGACCCAGATTTAGTTGAGGATTCCGATTATGCCCGCGATTTGAAGAAAACTGGCAAGTATTCTTGGATTTGGATTGTTTTGATTGTATTAGCTTTGTTATCACTTGGTGTGATCTGTATTTACTAGACTAAACACTGGTCGTAGCACGATTTTTGTGGTATAATTTAAGCATGTTGAGTGTAGAGCAAATTAAATCTGAACTAAAATCTTTAAACGCTGAATATGCGAAAATCAAAACTCTTCCACCAGAAGAGCGTAAAAGTTTTGGCCAGCAATTGAATACTAAACGCCAAGAGTTGCAAAAAGCTTTGCGTGACGCGGAGGCTGCCGCCGAATCTGCTGAGGTTGAGCCGATTGATATCACTGCGCCGTCCGCGCCAAATCAGCCCATCCCGGAGATTAAGCGTGGTAGTTTGCATCCGCTGATGACCGAGCTAAATACTCTACTGGATATTTATTCACGCATGGGTTTTGATGTGATGGAGGCCCGCCAATTGGACGACGAGTTCCACATGTTTGAATCGCTAAACTTCCCGGAGGGGCACCCTGCTCGTGATGGTTACGATACCTTCCGCACTGCCGAAGGTTTTATTCCGCCAGCCCACACTTCCACTATGCAATATCGCGCTCTCACTCGTTATAAGGAAAACTTGGAAAACGGTGGACAAATCGCCGTGGTTATTCCTGGCCGCGTCTTCCGCAATGAAGATGTTGACGCTACGCATGAGCACACTTTTTATCAGTGTGAAGGTGTTTTTGTCTCTAAAGATGCCACTATGGGTCAAATGTTGGGCGTGCTAAAAACTATTTTTGATAACTATTACGGTCAAAATCTCAATATCAAAACTCAGCCTGGCTATTTCCCATTCACTGAACCGTCATTGGAACTTTTGATTGAAAAACCAGCCGCATTGGGTGGCAAGGGTGATGGTTGGCTCGAGATGCTTGGCTGCGGTATGATTCATCCAAATGTCTTAAAAACCGCCGGCATCAATCCTGAAAAATATCACGGTTTCGCTTGGGGAGGCGGCATCGATCGTCTCGCCATGTTAAAGTACGGCCTCACCGACGTGCGCTATTTTGAATCTGGTAAACTTGAGTTTTTAAAGGAGTTTTAGATGAAAGTATCATTAAATGCAATCAAAAAATACGTAAAAGTTGATCTGCCGACCGATGAACTGGTCAAGTTAATCGGCGCGCGCCTTGTCGAGGTTGAAGGCACGGATGATTGGGAGAAAAAATACCAGGGAATTTATGTTGTCAAAGTGGTCGAATGTGAAGCAATTCCAGATACGCACTTACATCTTTGCAAAATCGACGCCGGTAAAGACGAGTTGATTCAAGTTGTTTGTGGCGCGCCAAATGTCCACGCTGATATGTTGGCCGCCTGGATCGCGCCTGGCGCCATCGTGCCAAGCACTTATGGCACTGATGACGAGTTTATCATTAGTGAGCGTAAGTTGCGCGGTTATATGAGCTCCGGTATGTTAGCCGCCGCCGACGAACTTGGTCTTGGTGACGATCACGAGGGTATTATTGAGCTCGATCCAGCTGAGGCTCATCCTGGCGACACTTTAGCCGAAGTTTTAGACCTAAATGACGTGATTTTGGATATCGAGAATAAGTCTCTAACTCACCGTCCAGACACCTTTGGCTTGATTGGTTTTGCGCGCGAAGTAGCCGGCATTTTGGGCCAAAAATTCACCGAGCCAGAATGGCTATCTTATACCGACGTCGAAAAAATCACCAGTATCGCTAAAAACGCCACCGTTAGCGACCAAATCGAACCTCCAATCGTCAATATCGCCGATCCTGTCCTCTGTCCGCGCTACACTTGTATCGTGCTCGATCTGCCAAAAACCCAAAAATCCCCATATTTTACCAAAAACGACGCTTTTTTGGCTAAGGCCGGCATGCGTGGCATTTCACCTATCGTTGACGCTACTAATATCATGATGCTCATCTCTGGCCAGCCACTTCATGCTTTTGATTATGATAAATTCGCTCAGGTTGGTGGCGCCGAAAGACCAAAAATCCTGGTTCGCGCCGCTCGCGAAGGTGAAAAGCTCGAGTTATTGGACGGAAAAACCATTAGCTGCACCCCAGATGACATCTTAATCACCTCTAACGACATCCCTGTTGCACTGGCGGGTGCGATGGGCGGAAAAAGCACTGAAATCGACGATTCAACCCAAAAAATCATCCTCGAATCGGCCACTTTCTCTCTCTATAATCTCCGTAAAACCCAGATGGCGCACGGCATTTTCTCAGAGGCGATCACGCGCTTCACCAAGGGGCAGCCAGCCGGTTTAACCAGCCCAGTGGCCGCTCAGACACTCACTCTGTTAGATTCGCCGATTATCCGCGGAATTTCCGATTGTTACCCATCTCAGCGCGAAAATCCCGAGATTACCCTGAACGTAAAGGAGATTAACGGTCTTCTTGGCACTAAATACGATCAGAATCTCATCATTAAAACCCTCAAAAATGTCAGTTTTGCCGTCTCTGAAAATAATGGTGTCCTCTCTGTTACGGCTCCATATTGGCGCACGGATATTCATATCAAGGAAGACGTCATCGAAGAAGTTGGCCGCTTGCTCGGCTTTGATAATATTCCGCTCGATTTTCCGTTGCGTCCGTTCAATTCCGCTCATCAGGACGACCTCTTAAAACTCAAGCTTCGTATCGAGCATATTCTCTCTGATCAGCTCAACGCGTATGAAGTTTTGACCTATTCTTTCGCTTCGCGCCGTTTACAGGAACTAACAGGGGAAAATCCCGAGGATTCTTACGAAATCGTCAATAGTATTTCCCCTGAGTTGCAATGTTTTCGCCAGAGCATCGCGCCGTCGTTACTCGAGAAAACTTCAATGAATCTCAAGGCTGGTTTCTCTGATTTCTCTCTGTACGAGATCAATCAAACTACCAGCAAATCTCTCGGTCTTAACCAGGAAAATGTGCCAAATATGGCCAATCACCTCTGTTTTGCAACGGTCGGCGATTTCTATCAGGCCAAGGCCTATCTGATGGCTCTCTTAAAAGAACTCGGCATCAAGCCAGAATTCCGCCAAAATTACCTCGAGAATGGTCAACCCCGCGACACTTTCGCCCCTTACTTTGAACCGTTGCATTCCACCGTGGTGAGCGATTTTGGTACCCTGGGCGAAATTCGCCATCGCGTGCTAAAATCCCTTAAAATCGACCAAACCGTCTCTGTTTTTGACCTCAATCTTGACAAACTTTTGCCACTTTTGCCAAAAACTAGCCAGAAAGACCTCAAAATCAGCCGTTTTCCATCAGTTTCGCGCGATTTAACCCTAAAAGTCGCCAATAAAACCCCATATGAGGCCATTTCTAGCGCCGTAGAGGCCGTTTTGGCTTCAGAGGGCCTCATCAACCAGCTTATGCCTATTTCCGTCTACCAGGCCCCTCAGAACGCCTCTGAGAGTAAAAACCTCTCCCTGAGGCTCACATTTTCGCACCCAGACAAAACCTTGTCCTCTAGTGAAATATCTGATATAATGAGCAAAGTTATTAGTCAAGTCACGAACGATTTCGCGGCCGAGGTGGTGTAAATAAAGGAGGTAAATATGGAACCAGAATCACTTAAAACAACCTGGAAACAACGCGTTTTTATTATTATCATCGCAGTACTTTTGCTAGGCTCGACCATCGCAGCTTATGCTATTATTGTACTTTCATCAGATAGTTCGTCCTCGAGCACCTCTGATGACGAGCTTACTGCCTTGCAAGAGAAGTATACCGAGGTCTCAGATGAGATGGATGAATATGCCGCTGAGCTCTCTGAGAAGTATTTTGACGATTTTTCAGAGTACACCTCTCGGGTTAAGTCCTTCAATGCGACTACCGCGAACGATGAAGGCCTCGAGACTAAGGATCTCAAGAAAGGTAGTGGCCGCGAACTCGAAGATGGCGATACGGATTACTTTGCTTACTATATCGGTTGGTGTCCAGATGAGGAAATTTTTGACTCCTCTCTTAACGATACCGACGACCCAAGCTCGCTCAATACCCCAATTTACGCTGGTATGGGCTTGATCGAAGGCTGGAATCAGGGTGTGATTGGCATGAAAATCGGTGGTATCCGTGAGATTACTATTCCAAATGAGCTCGCTTACGGCGAAGACCAGCAAGTCTGTGAAAGTACTGATCCACTCAAATTCATCGTCATGACTATCGAAGACGAAAAACTCTCTGAATATCAGGATCAGCTCGACGAAATCGAGAACGAATACTACGCCGCTTACTACGGCTCCAGCACCGATGACGTTGAAGTTACCACCGATGAGGAAGAATAATCATGCCTAGCGCTGACCAGTCAGAGCTGCTAGACCTAGCCATCATTGGTTCGGGTCCGGCAGCTCTCACTGCTGCCATTTACGCCGCTCGTGCTGGCCTCAAGGCCACAGTTTTCGAGCGTAATTTAATCGGTGGTGCTGTCGCCGAAATCCCCAAAATCGCCAATTTCCCAGGTTTTACAGGGGTAGGGAAAGATCTCGCTGAGGCCATGAAAACCCAAGCGATCGACGCTGGTGCTAAAATTGAATACGGCGAATGCACTAGCATTTTACAAAAAGAACGAGCTTTTTATTTAACAATTGACGATGAACCAGTCATCGCTCGCTCTGTTATCCTCGCCACCGGCTCTGAACCGCGCATTATCCCGCTCAATACTGATTTGCCAATTTCTACTTGCGCCCTCTGCGACGCGCCTCTCTACAAGGGTAAAAACGTCCTCGTGATCGGGGGTGGAAATTCCGCAGTTTCCGAATCGCTCATGCTGGCCGATCTCGCTCGTCACCTCATTTTGATCAATCGTTCGCCTCTGCGCGCCGAAAAAACTCTCTTGGAAAAGCTCAAATCCAGGGGAAATATTGAAATTCACGAAAATCTCGATCCATCTATCGATTCGCCCGAGCTCCAGGATATTTTCAGCCGCGTCGATGGAATTTTCCTCTTTATCGGCAAACAGCCAGCCTCTGATCTCGCCCGCAACCTCGATCCCACTCTGATCGACGCCGATGGCTATATCATCACTAATTCCGAAAACATGACCGCCGTTCCTGGACTTTTTGCCGCTGGCGATATCCGCGTCCACACCACCAAACAGGCCATCACGGCCGCTGCTGACGGCGCTGTCGCCGCCACTAGTGTCAAAAATTTTCTCACAAAATAACTTCCGATCACGGAAGTTTGGTGCCCCTGCCCAGAATCGAACTGGGGAAGTCGGCTTAGAGGGCCGATTTGAGATCCACCTCGCAGGAGCGCACCCCTATTATATCAGTTTTCGCCCAACTTCGCAACCTGATCGGAGGTCTCACATCATGTGTCGTACATGGCATCTTATTGACTTTTTTGCCAAAGTGTGATATAATTACATCAGTGGCGTGCTTGTCGGAGGGCATGCCAAGTAGATCGTGGAAATTCGATATATACATAAGGAGGGTGTTGTTATGTATGTAAGTGATTGGAGACACAGTTTTAATATAGGTTTTAATACATGCTTCGTATTAATCCCGTTAGGATTAGTCGTGGCATATATACTTGGATCTTGGGCGATCACCTTCGCAAGAGGTAAAGACCGCGAGTTCCATGTATACACACCAAACCTCAGAGCTTGGGCTGCGATCATTGGCTTTTTTGCTGATATCGCGGTGGTGATAGTAATAACCATCAAAGAAACCTTCTATGGTTTCGTGCAGTTGTTACTCAACACCATGGCGGCTGACAATGTGGCATTCGCCGCCGATCTATTGGCAATCGTATGCTACGGCGTCTTTGTCGTAGCTTACTTCTGCATTGCAAGGCAGTTATTTATCCTTGCAAAATGCAGAAAGAAGGCAAAGCTGATGCGCATTGCCAGGTCATTGTTTCGTCGAGGCCGCAAAGCGGTGATGAATGATTATCATCCGGCGCCGGTTGTGGACTTCGACAAATATAGAAAAGCTAGATAGAACTCCGACCCCCCGTTCGCTTGAACGGGGGATTTTTTATGTTATAATTACAGTATGGAGCAAACTTTTTTCTTTTATGATCTGGAAACCTCGGGGCTGAGTCCGCGCGAGGATCGGATTATGCAGTTTGCTGGCCAGCGCACAGATCTGGAGCTACAGCCGATTGGCGAGCCGGTCAATCTGTTGGTGCAACTAGATGAGGATACTTTGCCGTCGCCGGGGGCGATTATGGTGACAAAAATCACGCCGCAACAAACTCGGTTGGATGGGCTGAGCGAGCGCGAGTTTTGTCAATACGTGATGGATGAGATTTTTACGCCGGGGACGATTGCAACCGGTTACAATTCAGTGCATTTTGATGATGAATTTATGCGCTTTTGCTTTTGGCGCAATTTTTTCAATCCGTATGAGTGGCAGTGGAAAGACGAGCGCAGTCGCTGGGATTTGCTGGATGTGGCGCGCATGACGCGAGCACTGCGGCCGGACGGAATCGAGTGGCCAGTTGACAGCGAAGGAAAGGCGACTAATCGTTTGGAGCTGATTACGAAATTGAATGGGATTGAGCATAAGCATGCACATGATGCATTGTCGGATGTGGAGGCGTTGATTGATGTAACAAGGTTGATTCGCGAGCACCAGCCGGATCTGTTGCGATATCTGTTCCGCATGCGAGACAAGCGTTGTGTAGCGGAGTTAGTTTCGCTGGATCATCCGCAGCCGTTCGTCTATTCGGCGGGCCAAATTTCGTCCGAATTTGAGAAAACTACAGTGATGTATCCGTTGGCATCAGGGAAAAATGGTAGTATTTTGGTAGCTGATTTGCGCCAAGATCCGACGGAGTTGACCGAGGAAACAATTTTTCCGGCGATTTCGGAGTTAGCACTCAATCGTTGCCCAGCGGTAGCACCATTGGGTGTTTTGGAGAAAAATCAGAGCTGGGAACGGATTAAATTAGATAAAGAACAGATTACGCAGAACTTACAAAAGTATCTGAAACGGCCGGAATTGATCGAATGGGCGACCAAAGAGAAGAAATTTGAGGATCCGGTTGATGTTGAATCAGCGTTGTATGATGGTTTTGTAAGTGATTATGATAATACTTTTGTCAGTGCGGTGCGCAATGCTAGCGATGATAAGTTAAAAAATTTTCATCCTAAGTTTAAAGATCGCCGTTTGTCGGAGTTATTGGTGCATTATAAGGCTAAAAACTGTCCAGAGGCGCTTACAGAGGCGGAAATGGCGCGTTGGGAAAAATATCGCGCGGATAGACTTAATCGTCAGGCACCGAAGTTTATGCATGAGATGAAAGTTTTGCAAAAAACTGGTAAAACTGAGCGTGGCACGCCAGCGGATGAATATGCGATGGAAGAGTTGGCCTTGTGGTACCAATCTTTGCAATAATCTCGATTGAAAAAGTGCCAGCGGTGTGATACAATAAGCTTATGATAATTAAGGAGTGGGAATGTCGCTAAAATATGATGGGCCAGTTGTACTGGCAGTTTTGGATGGAATTGGCTTGCGTAGTGAAACCGCCGGTAATGCGGTGAAGCAGGCGCATACGGAGTTTCTTGATAATGCGGTGGTGGATTATCCGGCGCTGGCTTTGCATGCTTCTGGTGAATATGTAGGGATTTTGCCGGGCACGATGGGCAATTCTGAGGTTGGCCACAATGCGCTTGGCTCTGGTCAGATTATCAAGCAGGGGATTGCGAAAATCGAAGATGAATTTGCCAGCGGTCAGATTTGGCAATCAAAAGCTTGGCAAAACATCATGGAACGCATCAAAACTAACCACTCAACTTTGCATTTTGCGGGGATTTTCTCTGATGGACAAGTTCACAGCGATATCAATCATCTTGAGAAAATGATCGCGCAAGCTCACAATGAAGGCATTGAACGCATCCGCGTGCATCTAGTTTTGGACGGTCGCGACACTCCACCTCAATCTTCTGGTACTTATATCACGCGTCTCGAGAACTTTTTCAATTCTTTCCAAGACCACCCAGATTATCGCATCGCCTCTGGCGGTGGTCGTATGGTTTTTACGGCTGATCGCTACGAAAATGATTGGAACGTGGTCAAAACTGGTTGGGATGCCATGGTTCATGGCGCCGCGCCACACCAGTTTAAGTCCGCTTTGGAGGCAATTGGTAGTTTTCACGCTGAAAATCCGCAATTGCAAGATCAATACGTGCCACCTTTCGTGATTACAGAGAACGATCAACCAGTTGGCAAGGTGGAAAATGGCGACGCGTTCATTTATTACGATTTTCGCGCCGATCGTGCCATCGAAATCGCCCAAGCGTTCACTTATGACATTTTCCCATATTTTGACCGTGGCGAACGCCCAGATGTCTATTTCGCGGGCATGACAGAGTATAATTCAGATACACACGTGCCAGAGCATCGTTTGGTCGAGCCAATTTCTATCGAAAACCCACTTAATCAACTTTTGGGTCAGCACGATATTTCGCAATTGGCAGTCGCCGAAACTGCTAAATTTGGCCACATTACGTATTATTTTAACGGCAATAGCTATGAAAAAGCCACCGGGGAGCAACATATTGAGGTTCCATCAGATACATTGCCGTTTGATACGCGCCCATGGATGAAATCCGCTGAAACTGCTGATGTGGTGATCCGTAATATGAAAGATTATCAGTTTATTCGCATGAATTTCGCTGGTGGCGACATGGTGGGGCATTTCGCAGAACTTGAACCGACTATTACCGCTATCGAAGCTATCGATATTCAGCTTGCTCGCATCGCTCGTGAAGTTGACCGTTTGGGCGGTGTGTTGCTTATTACCGCCGATCATGGCAATGCGGAAGAATTAACAGATGACGACGGTCATGCTAAAACTGCGCATTCCACTAATTTGGTGCCTTTTGTAGTCTATGATAACACTGGCAATCGCCACAATTATAAAGTTGTGCGCCCAGATCGCGCCGGCATCGCTAATGTTGCAGCTACAGTCGCCCTCATGCTCGGCTTATCGCCAGAAGATTTACCAGATTCTTGGCAAAAACCTCTAATTGTAGTAAAATAAGATCATGTCGGAGACCATTTTATCAATCTTAATTATCCTGTTGGTAACTATTTGTACTACATTTGTCTCACTTTCTGGTGGTTTTCTACTACTTTCAAACTCTAAACTTACCCGTTATTTCCAGAAATATGGTGCTATTTTCGCCGCCATTGTCCTACTTTATGCCACTTTTTTTGATGTTATCCCGGAAGTTTTGGAAGCTAACGCCGTTCCGGTTTGGCAAATCCCACTTTTTATCGCAGCAGGTTTTCTCATTTGTTTCGTGTTGAATACTTTGGGTGGGCATTTACATCGTCACGGTGATAAACACGCCTTAAGAAGTAAAAAACAGGCTATTTCGATGCTGATTGTCGATTCAATTCACACTGCCTTAGATGGCGTCATTCTCGGACTTTCATTCGCATCTAGCCTTGGCACCGGCATCACTACCGCCACTGCTACCGCTGCGCACGAAATTCCCCAAGAAATCGGTGATTTTTCGATCATGTTGCGCTCAAAAATGCCAAAGCGCCAAATCGCCAAAGTCCAGATTATTTCTGGCCTACTTTTGATTCCATTCACCCTGTTATCCTACTTTATCGGCGATTTTATCTCTGGAGTTATGCCAGTTATTCTCTGCTTTATCGCAGGTTCATTCCTATTCATCGCCTGGGGAGAAGTCGCCCCTGGCCTCGGAAAAATCTGGCGACGCGCGAAGAAAACTGTCAAAAAGTCAGTAAATTAAGGAGTTATCATGGTAAAAATTACCAAAGCAATTATTCCGGTGGCTGGATGGGGAACGCGACGTTTGCCCATCACAAAAATTATTGAAAAATCGATGTTGCCAGTTGGTAACCGTCCGCTCGTGGATTACTCTGTTCAGGAGTTAATTAAGGCCGGCATCACCGATATTTACATGATCGTTTCTTCGGTTGAGCCTTGCCAGGTGCGCGAATATTACAAGGAAAACGTCGAATTAACCAAATATCTGATCGACCGCGGCAAGGAGGATAAGCTGAAATTGGCCCAAACTTTACCAGAAAACGTCAATATTCATTACATTGCGCAAGATACGAATGACAAATACGGCACCGCCATCCCTGTCGCGATGGCCGTCAAAGAGTTTAAAATCAACGAGCCAACTTTGGTTTTCATGGGTGACGATTTCATCTGGAATCCAACCGGCGATTCAGCCACCGAATCACTTTTGCAGACTTTGAAATCAGAGGATGAATCAGCGATTTTAGGGGTTGAAATCCCGCGCGAAGACGTCGAAAAATACGGCGTTATCTCTGAAACTGATGGTAAAATGACCGGAATTGTCGAAAAACCGTCTATCGATGAGGCGCCGAGCAATCTGATTAATGTCAGTAAATACGTCATGTCGGCCGAATTATTGCAAGAAGTCGTAAAATATGTCGACACGCACGATTTTGACGCTCGCGATCAAGAATATCTGATTACCGACCCGATCGATAGCTACATCCAAAACGGCGGCACTATGCGCGTTGCTCGTACTGCTGGCGAATATCTTGATGGTGGTTCAGTCGAGGGCTGGGTCCACGCTAATAACGTCGTTTGTGGACGATAATAAATTGACAAAAATATTCATACCATGATATAATTTTTGTATGACACACACGAAGACTTATCAACAAGAAATTGGTCGCGTAGTTGAAAAAATGCGCGACGAAAAAGGACTCACTCAGGCCGAATTGGCTGAAAAAATTGGCACTTCTCAGTCTGCGATTCATCGCATCGAGAAAGGTACGCAAAATATTTCACTTGAAATGGTGAAAAAACTGTCGGATTTCTTTGGTAGCCCGATCCTCTCTATAAATACCTCTATTTCCCAGGGATTACGCGTTAATGGCGGTAAGGAATTGCATGGTGAAATTACGGTCAATACTTCTAAAAATGCCGCGGTTGGTCTTTTGTGCGCTTCACTTTTAAATTCTGGCAAAACTACTTTGCGTCACTTGGCTCGCATTGAAGAAGTTAATCGCATTATTGAAGTTTTGGAGTCGATCGGCGTAAAATGTCGTTGGATTAATCATAAAAAAGACTTGGAAATTATATCACCACGTGAATTGAAAATTGGAAATTTGGATATTGCGGCAGCTCGTCGTACGCGTTCAATTATCATGTTTTTAGGCCCGCTTTTACACCAATTTGCCGATTTTGACTTGCCATACGCTGGCGGTTGTTCTCTGGGGGTGCGTACAGTTGAGCCGCATTTGAAGGCCTTGCAATATTTTGGATTAGAAGTTGACGCCGTGTCGAAGAGTGGTTTTTACAGGGCACATGTCGCACGTCAAAAGTCTGGCAATTTTCCAGATAAACGCATCGTTTTGATCGAGCGTGGTGACACTGTAACAGAGAATGTCTTGATGGCAGCCGCGCTTTACCCTGGTAAAACCACTATTGTTGGCGCTTCGCCAAATTATATGGTCCAGGATGTTTGTTTCTTCTTGCAAAAACTCGGCGTCCAGATTAATGGCATTGGTTCGACTACACTTGAAATCATCGGTAAATCCGAGATCAACGAAGATGTCGAATACTACCCATCTGAAGACCCAATCGAAGCCATGTCGTTCATCGCGGCTGGTTTAGCCACGAATTCCCAGATCAAAATCAAACGCGCCCCGATTGAATTTCTCGAGATTGAATTGGAAGTTTTACGCAGTATGAACGCCAATATTGAGCGCTCCGAGGAATATTTCTCTAAAAATGGTCGCACACGCTTGGTCGATCTTAAGGTAAAAAAGTCGAATTTGGTCGCTCCGACCGATAAAATTCACCCAATGCCATTCCCAGGTCTTAATATTGATAATTTGCCATTTTTCTCTGTTATTGCCGCTTCCGCTAAGGGTCGCACCCTGATTCACGACTGGGTTTTCGAAAATCGCGCTGTTTACACCACTGATTTATCAAAGCTTAACGCCAAAGTTGAATTATTGGATGCTCATCGCGTCTACATCGAGGGACCAACCAATTGGCGTGCCGCCGAATTGGTCGCTCCACCAGCTTTGCGCCCATCTGTAGTTGTTTTGATCGCTATGCTGGCCGCCCCTGGCACATCAGTCTTGCGCAATACTTATTCAATTAATCGCGGTTATCAGAATTTTGCCGAGCGTTTGCAACACCTTGGTGCTGATATTGCCCCATTGACGGGGATTTAGCATGAATCCTATCTTAAAAGATCTCAATCCAGCCCAAAAAACCGCCGTCGAAACTCTCGAGGGGCCACTTTTGATTCTCGCCGGCGCCGGCTCAGGTAAAACCAAAACTTTAACTCATCGCATCGCCAATTTGATCATGCACGGTGTTTCCGAGCAAAATATTCTCGCCGTCACTTTTACCAACAAGGCCGCCAGGGAAATGCGCGAGCGTCTTTGGCACTTATTACAGGGGAAAAACGACAATTCCTTCCCGCCGCGCGCCTTTATGCCGTATATGGGCACTTTCCACGGAATTTGTGTGCGAATTTTGCACATTGAATACCTCGCCGCTGGTCTCGATCAAAACTTCGTGATTTATGATACGGACGACCAAGTTTCTCTGATTAAGCGCATTATGCGCGATCATAACATCGATAATAAGAGTATCAAGCCTAAATCCGTCCAATCGATCATTTCCAAGCAAAAAAACGATGGATTTTCGCCAGATGATTACGCCGCTTCGGCCAGTTATCCAAACCAGCGTAAAATCGCCGAAATTTACCGCTATTATGAGCAAGAAAAAGATAAGGCTGGCGCGCTTGATTTTGATGATTTATTGCTGCGCACCGAGCGACTTTTTCGAAAAAATCGTGCAATTCGTGAAAAATGGCAACACCGATTCGAGCATATTTTGATTGATGAGTATCAGGATACTAATCACATTCAATATCGTCTCATCCGCCATTTGATCAACGATCGCCAAAATATTTGCGTGGTGGGCGACGATTGGCAGTCAATTTATTCTTGGCGCGGTGCCGATTATACCAATATTTTGAATTTTGAGAAGGATTTTCCAGGTTGTAAAGTGATAAAACTTGAGCAAAATTACCGTAGTACAGGCAATATTTTGCGTGCTTCACAAAAAATCATCGAAAATAACGAAGATCGTACCGAAAAAACACTTTTTACCGATACTGGCGACGGTGATCCTATCGAAATCGAGTCTTTAGCCGATGAAACTCAAGAAGCTAACTGGGTAGCCCGCCGCATCGAACAGCTAACTACAGATTACGATTATTCCGATTTTGCCGTTTTATACCGCACTAATGCCCAATCTTACGCTTTTGAAAAAGCCTTTATCGCTACCAAAATCCCCTATAAAATCATCGGTGGTGTGCGTTTTTATGATCGTAAAGAGGTCAAAGACGTCCTGGCTATCTTAAAACTCTTGGTTAATCCGCGTGATTCCGTCTCGCTCGAGCGTGTTTGCAAAAACGTTCTTTCTGGTATTGGTCCGGCCAGCCTCAATAAAATTTTCGCTGGTGTCGAATTAACTGGCAAAGCCAAAAAATCATACGAAAAGTTACAACTTTTCTTGCAAAAATACGATCAAACTATCCCTGATCAAGACATCGCCCCATCCGAGATTGTTAAAAAACTAGTCGATTATTTCCAATTTGAGACACTTTTAGATGACGGCACTCCAAGCGGTCAAGATCACATCGAAAATCTCTCTGTTTTAGTCTCGAATGCCGTCCCATACACTAGTTTAGCCGACTTTTTGGCCGACGCTATGCTAATGTCTTCCGCCGATGAAGATTCGGCTGCCCACTCTGTTACTCTGATGACTTTACATGCTGCCAAAGGCCTCGAATTTCCAGTTGTTTTCATCGTGGGCCTCGAGGAGGGGCTTTTCCCAAGCAGCCGTTCCGAAGACGCTGCCGCCATCGAGGAAGAGCGCCGCTTGGCCTACGTTGGCATGACTCGCGCCGAGCAAAAACTTATCCTCACTTATGCGAAATCCCGTTTTTCTTTCGGGTCGCGTAATTATGGCGCTCCATCCCGCTTTTTGCTCGAGCTCGGCCTCAATCCTTATGGCTCCAGTGATTTCTCAGATGAAACTGTATACGACGAAAATGGCGTCGCCTTTACCTCGGGAGGATATTCCACCCATGGTAGCCACGCCAATATCGATACTTTCGACCCTTGGGCCGACGATGATGACCTCTGGACTGGCCAATATTAGAACAATCCAGAAACTTGCTCAAGATTATAGAACGATCCATCAACGCGCACTGCGACAGTTGTCACGTATGACCCTACCCAGTTACCGTCGACGTATTCCGATGCGCCAGTGCAACCCATACTGACCACATTATTTACCCCTGAAATCTCCCCTTGTGAAACATAACTGCTATTGCGCAATGCGTCAACTAACCGCATATACTGCAAAGTCCCGTCGCTCATAATGAAAAACAGCACTCCACCAGAGTAGCCTTGGCCAACGCCACCAATAAAGACATCTGAAACGTCCTTACTAAAGGTGATTGGTTCCTTGGTCGCCCCAGATTTATCTGCTGGCGCCTCTTCTTCAGTCCAATAAACGCCCTTCGCGGCATCCCAGTTAATCTCAAGCGTTACCACACGCTTCGAATCGTCGTCAATTCGTGCTGTTACTACGCCATCAGTGGTTACATGGGTCGTGATTCCAGAGCCAGTCTGAACTCCGCTCAAAGTTGTATCATAAGTTCGCGACGCGCAATCAAAATCCGATTCAATCCCCTCAATATTCACGCAACGAGTACTATCATACTCTGCCTCCGCCACTAAGGCTGTTTCTTCGTCATCATCTTCTTCCTCTTCATCCTCGTCTTCAATTTCTTCTTCCTCTTCTTCGTCAACTTCCTCTGCAACTACCTGGTCAGTGTTCGCAGTGCTGGAATTTTGCGTCGACAGATAGAGTACGACTAATACAATCGCCGCCGCCAACATTACCCCGATCAAAATCACGATCAATAACTTCTTGTTTACAGGCTTTTTGTTGGCTTGCCCATCTGGCACAATTACCGATTGTCCAGAGGTGATCGCAAAATCTGGCGCCGCGGTTGGATCTGGCGTCGCCATCGTATCAAGCGCTGCCGATGCTAGCGGATTCGGTGTTGGTGTTTCTGTCACGGCTGGCTCAACTATCGGAGCTGAGACCGGCGCTTCGTTAATTTTAGGCGTTGCAACAGGGGTAGAATCCACTGCTGTTTCTACCGCAGTTGGCTCAACTGTCGGAGCTGAGACTGGCGCTCCATTTGCCTCCGGCACAATTGGGGCTGCAACCTGTGGAACTACCGGCGCAACTGGCGCTGGCTCAGGTGCAGATTCCGGAGTTACCGGCGCAACCGACTCAGGAGCTGACGCAGGTTCAGGTGTAGCTGGTGCAGGCGTAACAGGCGTAGCCGCTGGCTCAGCCACAGGGGTCGTCGGCTCTGGTGTGGCCGGCGGAGTTGTTGGGTTTAAAGTATTCTCATCCATAAAGTAATTATAGCATAAGCGGAATCGATCCGCAAACCCAAAACTTATGTATTTTTCTCACAAAATATGCTATAATTACCCCATGAGATTGCCTTTACGCAAGACTCGTTCAGTCATTTATATTGTTGGCGCACTTGTTGCTGTCTTGTTTTTCTTGTCACTTTCCCGTACTACACCAAACACCTCCGCGGAGGCCTCTAGAGATGATTTTTCGCAGTCTGACACTCAATCAGAGTATCACTTCGTCACTTTTTACGATCAAGGCAATAAATTAACCATTAAAACTGATGCCATTACCGTGCGCGAGGCTCTCGAACGCGCTGATATCACTTTCTCTGATACTGACACTATCGAGCCAGACCTCACCGAGCAAATCACCTCTGATAACTTTAATATTAATATCTATCGCTCGCGCCCAGTACTCGTGATCGATGGTACCACCAAAAAACTCATCAATACCTCGAGTTACGATGGCAAAACTATCGCCCAAGATGCTGATTTAACCCTTTACGATGGCGACGAGATTAATCTGGCTAAAAACGAAAATTTTCTCGAGACCGGTGATGTTGCCACTTATGAAATCACCCGCAACGGGGGTCGCACGATTACAGTTGAGACGGTAATTCCGTACGAAGAGGAAGAAGTCAAGGACGCCTCGCTTGCCTCTGGTAAAACAGAGGAGCGCCAAGCTGGCGAAGAAGGTCGTTCAGTGGCCGTTTACAAGGTGAATTTTGTTGACGGCGTCGAAGTTTCGCGCGAGTTGGTCTCTGAAGAGGTAGTTAAAGAGCCAGTGAATAAAATCACCGCGGTTGGCACCAAGAGTTCCATTCGCCCAGAGTGGAAAACCTGTAGCAAATGGGCTACCGAGGCCGGCGTCTCTGAAGATGACCTCTATTCTGCGCTCACTCTAATCTATCACGAATCAGGTTGCCGTGTCTCTGCTACAAACTCCTCATCTGGCGCCTACGGTATTCCGCAAGCCCTCCCTGGCTCCAAGATGGCCTCAGAAGGCTCAGATTGGGAAACCAACCCGGTTACACAGATTAAATGGATGGCAAAATACGTTAAACGCCGCTATGGTGGCTGGACTCAGGCCCTCACTTTCTGGCAGAATAATCATTGGTACTAATTATGGCATTGCAAAATAATAAATCTCTAGGGCAGCATTGGCTAAAAAATCGCGAAATTCTCGACGAAATCGCTGATTTAGCGCTCGGAAATGCCCCAGAAGACCCCTCAGAGGCCCCAGAAACGCCCTTATGCTTAGAGATTGGTCCTGGACTAGGTACACTTACTTCGAGCCTCCTGAGGCGCTTTCCGCGGGTCGTAGCGGTCGAATTTGATGAAAAATTGGCTCAAAACCTCCCCAAATCCTTCCCAGGCAAGGATTTGACCGTTATCCAGGGTAATTTTCTTGATTTTGACCTTACCTCTGTTAAGGAGCCGTACATCGTGGTCGGCAACATTCCATATTACATCACTTCACCACTGATTACTAAGGTCATCACCTCTGAAAACCCACCTCAACGCGTCGTTTTCTTGATTCAAAAAGAGGTCGCCGAACGTGTGGCCGCCGCCCCTGGTAATCACTCTGCGCTCTCTCTGTTAGTTCAAAACTACGCCGATGTTACGCTTGGTCCCGTGGTAAAAAAAGACCTCTTCACGCCACCGCCAAAAGTGGACAGTCAGGTGATAATTTTAACCCCGCACACCACAATCGTCTCTGAATCAACCCTAAAATTCATTCATCGCAGTTTTTCGTCGCCACGCAAAAAACTCATTAAAAATCTTCCATTGGCCAAAGAACCCCTGTTAGAAGCCTTCAATCAGCTCGGGATCTCCCCTGATGCGCGTCCGTCTGATCTAGCTTTGGATGATTGGCAGGCCCTTGCGAAAATTTGCCATAACCATTAAAATAGAAGTATGGATAAATTCAAGAAGGAAACTGTCCGCGCCGGCCTTTCTGCGGATGAAATTCATAATGGGCCAAGTATGAACGAATCTCAGGCGGATGCCATCGAATCTCTCGCCGAGGAGGTAATTGAGGGAATTTCCTCTGAGTCTACCCCTAATAAAACCACTAAAATCGAAATTACCGATGTTCCAACTGAATCTGGCCCAGTCCCAGAGGAAACTGCGGAACCAACCCCGGAGCCTATCGCGGAGCCAATTCCAGAGCCAACCCATGTTGAAACCCCAATTCTAGAACCTGAAACAGAGGAAACTGCAGTTTTCGTCACTAAACCTCGTCGCAGCTCAAACGCTCTCTTATTGATCTTTTTAATTATCTTATTTGCAGCTTTGGCCGCAGTAATCGTCGTCGTGATTAATGGTCTCAAAAGTCGCCAAATCAGTACCGGTTATCTCTCTGACGACATCGGCACTTCTGCTACCATAACAGAGGAAGAGGATGTCGAAAGTCTCTCTTGTGCCTATGGCGCCACTAGTGATGAATTACTTGAACTCACCAACAATGACCTTGTCACCGATTCTAGTTATATTTTCGTCGCTAATTTTGATGCTGACGAGCTAATAGAGGTACTTTACACCAACCAGCAGACTTTCAACCTTGAAGAATCCGCTGAAGCTGGCGCCGACATCGCCCGCACCGAGTATCAGTCCGCTCTCCAGGCACTCAATATCTCCGCTGACCCGTTCAAAACCACTTATGTCGCTAATGACGAAGTCCTCACTATTAAGCATTACGCCGCCGTCAATAAGTTGACCGCCCAAAACTTGCAGTTAATCGACCTCGATGTCGATGATATTGATGATTACACCTCTGTTGACGCGCTCACTATCGAGCAGCTCGAGGACGCTTATTCAGATCAGGAGTACACCTGCACCGTTCATAATTACGCCGCTGAGATGTAATTAATCTTTTGGAAAAAGAGGCTTCTCTGGGGGGAGAATCTTTTCAGCTGTAAAAATCTCCTCAATCTGGTCAGTTACCTCTGGTAAAAACGGCTTTAAGTTGTAATTTGCCACCAATAAGTCGTTTACCAGGGAAGTGAGTACCTCAATTAATTTCTCAGTTTCACCCGCTTTGGCGAGTTCCCAAGGCTTAGTTTCATCAATTTTCTTATTAATCGCCGTCACTTTTTCCCAAGCGATATTAAACGCGCGCGAAAAGTACATTTCGTCCATTTTTGCCGCAAAATCAGGCGCAAATTCACCCTTGAAATCGCCAATTCCAGCCAAATCCTGCTTTTTGCACATTGTCGCCAAACGCTGTACCAAATTCCCCAAATCATTCGCTAACTCATGACTATACGCCGATTCGTAAGCTTCCCAGGTAAAATCCGCATCCAAAAACGTATCCGCATGGCGCAAAAAGTAGTATCGAAACGCCGCTAAACCGTGTTTTTCCAATACCTCAATCGGATTAACTACATTTCCGATCGATTTACTCATTTTCACCCCGTTCATTAGTACGTGACCATGTGAATGTAAAGTTTTCGGCAACGGCAAGCCCAAGCCTAGTAACATTGCTGGCCAAATAATCGTATGAAAACGCAAAATGTCTTTACCAACAAACTGTGCAGTCGCCGGCCAAAAATCCGAAATATCCTGATCTGGATAGCCCAAAACCGTCAAATAATTCGCCAACGCGTCAATCCAAACATACATCACCTGATCTTCGTCATCTGGCACGGTCACACCCCAGGTCAAATGCTTGCGTGGTCGCGAAATCGACACATCTGGCGTATCATCGAGTAACTTCAAAACCTCATTTTTGCGGAATTCTGGCAAAATCGTCATCTCGCCCGACTCAATGCGCTTGCGGATCTCATCCTTAAAATCTGCAATCCTCAGATAATAATTTTCTTCCTCAATCTTCTCATAAGGCTTATCATGTTCCGGGCAAATCCCCTGATTTTCCTCATATTCCTTCTGTGTCACAAAACGCTCACAGCCCTCACAATACCACCCCTGATAACTATCTTTATAGATATGATCTTTCAATCTCAACCAAATCTCTTGACAACGGCGCTCGTGATCTGGATTAGTTGTTCGAATAAAATCAGTGTAAGATACGTCCAATTTTTCAATAAAATCCTGAAATTTACGAGAATTTTCATCTACGTATTTTTGGACATTTGTCCCATTTTCGGCCGCTTTCTTGAAAATCTTGTTGCCATGTTCATCTGTTCCAACCTGAAAACGCACCTCGTCGCCCTGAATTTTGCGATAGCGCGCAAAAGTATCCGCGATTAAATAATCCATCGCGTGCCCAATATGTGGTGCCCCATTCACATACGGAATCGCAGTCGTAACATAAGTCTTCATAGGGTATATTATACCATATCTTGGATAATTGGGGTAGTCACTATCTTTCTACAAAATTACTCGAAAATCGTCATAATTATCTGTAAAAGCGTCCTCAATTTTTTTGCCAGTTTTTTCCAAATATTTTTTGACGAGATAATAACCAACCGAATAACCGGACCATCGCGGCAATTTCTCATTGCCGGTATAAAATATCATATTATAATCATATTCACGACTATCAAGCTGGCCTTTCAAAAACTCCAGGATTTTTTCATTTTCTCGGTCGCTTCGATTCATGATGGTTTTAATAAAAAATTGTTTTTCATCACGTGTTTTTGCTAATTCAGCCTCAAAATATGTCGCGATACCTTCGTTTATCATACCGTCAAAAAGGCATTTTATCCATTCAGCATTTTTACCCCATCTAGCAGCATGACAAAGTTCGTGTGAAAGCATTTCTGAAATATTACCCTCCGTAGTGGTTTTTTCATCTATCCCTAAGGTGATAAAATCGCCAGTATAAGTTCTTCCGCCGACACCATCTTCAGAAATCACGATATTATAAAGTCGGTTTGTAATTACGACATTAACATCCCAATCTATGTTTAACCTTGAAAAAGTATATTCTTCCGCTGTTTTAACTGCGCGGAGGATCATTTCCTCTTGTTTCTGCAAATTGTTATTTGCAGTTGTGATAAATGGAATAATTTTATTCATATAAATCATTATAACATGATAAAATATATTTATGAATAGAGTACCACTAGCGGAGAGAATGAGGCCACAAGCTCTCAATGATGTGGTTGGCCAAGACCAAATTATCGGTGATGGCAAGATTTTGACGGAAATTGTAAAGCGGGGTGAACCGGTTAATCTGATTTTTTGGGGGCCACCAGGAACTGGAAAGACCACTTTGGCCCGGATTTTGGCTAAAGAGTACCAGGCGGATTTTGTTGAACTTTCCGCCGTGACCGCTGGCAAAAAAGACATAACAGAGGTAGTCGAGCGAGCAAAAACTAACTGGAACCTTAAAACTCGCACAGTTTTGTTCGTGGATGAAATTCATCGCTTTAATAAGGCACAGCAGGATGCATTTTTACCGCACGTTGAGTCAGGATTGATTATTCTGATCGGCGCCACCACCGAAAACCCCAGTTTTGAGGTGATTTCGCCACTTTTGTCGCGTTCGCGTGTGGTGGTGGTTTCGGCTCTCTCGAAAGATGCGATTAAAACTGTTCTAAAACGCGCAATTAAATCCGAAAAAGCCACCAAAAAAGTGACCAAAAAGGCGATTGATTATCTGGCGGAGCTATCTGGTGGCGACGCGCGGTCGGCGTTGGGCGATCTTGAGTTAGCGTTATCTTTGGCCGACAAAGTCGATGAAAATGTAGTAAAAGAGGCGGCGGGCCGCAAAGTTCCCGGTTATGATAAAAAGGGTGACCATCATTATGACAATATTTCGGCTTTTATCAAGTCGATGCGTGGCAGCGATCCAGATGCAACGCTTTACTATCTGGCGCGCATGCTTGAAGCGGGCGAAGACCCGAAGTTTATTGCGCGGCGCATGGTGATCTTTGCCAGCGAAGACATTGGCTTGGCCGGAAATGGCGCTTTACCTCTGGCGGTTTCGGCTTTTCAAGCAGTGGAGCGCATCGGTATGCCTGAAAGTGAGATTATTTTATCCCATGTCGCGACCGCTTTGGCGAAGTCGAAAAAATCGCGCGTAACTTATGACGCCTGGGCAAATGCTAAAACTTTGGCCCAAAAGTCCATGAATTTGCCAGTTCCGCTCAAAATCCGCAATGCGTCAACTTCTCTGATGGGGGATTTGGGCTATGGGAAAGATCCAGATGGCAATACTTACAAATGGGAAGCCGGTTTTCATCAAAAAGGCAGTTATTTGCCAGATGAGATTAAGGATCAGAAAATTTTCCAACAAAAAACACCGCCAAACGGTGCATAGATGGTGCGAGCGAAGAGACTCTAACTCTCGACCTCTTCCTTGGCAAGGAAGCGCTCTAAACAACTGAGCTACGCTCGCATCTGTAAACATTATACCACGACTGTAAAAAGTTGTCTAGTCAAAAATCCAAAAGTGCGCTATAATCGAGTTATGAAGCGAGGTGAATTTTTTAAGCGTTTTTGGCGTAAATTTCGTAAGTGGCTAGATGAGTGGCAACTTGCAGCCAAGGGAATCGTTTTAGTGACTCGCGAATCGCTTTTTTGGTGCTGGTTTGTGCCAGTTTTTTTGATTTCTAGCTTTATTTTGAACTTTTTGGCCAGCGGATCAGCCACGCTGGCGATTTTTAACGCCTCTGGTTTTTCAGGAAAAATGGAGATTTTGGGGTCGACTTTTTTGAGTATCTTCGGTGTCGGCCGTAATTTTGTTGATTTTATCTACATTTTTCTCTTAGCATTATTACAAGCAACTTTAATCGGGCTGATCGCGGTGGTTTGGCAGCATAACCAGCGCCAAAATCGTCGTCGTAAAAAGGTGAAAGATAGTTCAGTGGAGTCGGCCACGGCGGGATTACAGAATTCGGGTATTGTGGCTGGATTGGCGATTTTAGGCAGTGGTTGCCCAACCTGTGGGACGACTTTATTGGCGCCACTTTTGGGGGCGATCGCCTCGGGTGGCGGATTTGCGCTCGCCAACGCAATTTCTGGTATAATTACTACTATAGCAGTTGTGATTGCGGTGTTTAGTTTAAAAAAGGTTGGTTTTGAGGTGTTTGTCATCTTGACTAGCCGTAAGCGTCATCAAAAAAGAAAGGAGTTAGATGAACAAAGCAATTAGAATTATTACCTTAAGTTTGATCGGGATCGCGTTTTTCGCCCTGATTATCTTCAATGTGAACTCAAAACCGGATAATTCAACTAAGGTTTGGGATATGAGAAATACCGTTGGTGGCGAGGATGCTAAGCATCTGTTTATTCTCTATACGGACCTAGCTTGCCCATATTGTAACTTTTTCTCAAAAGTTTTGATGGATAATCAGTCGGATTTTGAGCAACTTTTGGCTGATGAGGACATTTTGTACGAGGTGCGCATGACGGACTTTTTGTACGAATATGGCGAAAGTAAGCCGGAGAGTTCGCGCCAGAGTGCCATCGTTTCCCAATGCGCCACGGAACAGGATAAATTCTGGGATTATTACCATGCCGCCCAGCAAACTCTCTGGGACGACTATTATTCAAAGGGAATTGGCGTCTCGAAAACCGCCGAGCGCATCTCTGATATGCCGGATGACTACTGGCAGACTATCGCCGAGTCGGCCGGATTAGATAAGGATAAGCTGAACGATTGTATCGGGTCAGAGGAAACTGCCGCCAAAGTTGATGAAAACACCGAAAAAGCTTATAATTTGATGGCTAATTTGAATACTGGCGGCATGCCGTTCTTTTACTTTGAAAAACTCAAAACTAGCGGTTTTGATACGTCTTGGGGTTGGGATGAAGTTAAACAATACTACTTTTTGACCGGCCTGGGCAAAAATTAAAAGAAAATTTTTTTGGATTTTGTCAAGGGAAAGTGTTCGGTTTTTGGCCTTTTTACCCCTGTTGGAACCCACAAATCCATACCTATATTATACCACAAAAAATCTTAAAAGTCAATATTGACATAAATTTTGCTAATGATAAAATAGAAGTAGGATATCGGACGGAGTTGAGAGACGCCCGATCTCCTGGGTAAAGGAGTGTTTCTGGCTAGATGGTTGTTTTGCCACCTAGAAAGAACTCAAATACGCCTCCTTTGTGAGGCGTTTTTGATTCGTAAAAATTGTACTTTTTTGAAAAGTATGATAGAATAGATTCACGCGGCGCTGTAGCTCAGTTGGTAGAGCAGGGGCCTGAAGAGCCCTGTGTCACTGGTTCAAGTCCAGTCGGCGCCACCATTTTGGCACTGTGGCGGAGTGGTGACGCAGCGGTCTGCAAAACCGCGTACACCGGTTCAATTCCGGTCGGTGCCTCCAATCGTTTATTCGCCTCATCGGCGATTTTTTGTGCATCAAAAAACGCCAGCCGGCGTTAATTTTAGTGGTGCCCGAGATGGGACTTGAACCCATATGAGTTTCCTCATTCGATTTTAAGTCGAACGCGTATACCAATTCCGCCACTCGGGCATAAGTCGATTATATCACAAGTTTTCCAAAAATGCCACTCTTGCTAACTACAAAACAACGTGCTAAAATTATATTAGTATTAAACAAGGAAAAAACAAATGCAAATAGGCATTATCATCGCAGCTATTATTTTAATAATCATCCTCTTCACTTGGGCGTCATACAACAGCTTAGTGAAGCTAAACGAACGTGTCAACGAAGCCTGGTCGGACATCACTGTCCAGCTCAAGCGTCGTTCCGACTTGATCCCAAATCTCGTCGAGACCGTTAAGGGTTATGCTAAGCATGAAAACGAAGCTATCAAGGCCGTTTCTGACGCTCGCGCTAAAATGATGGGTGCTCGCAGTGTTAAGGAAACCGCTGAAGCTGACCAGTCATTCATGGGCGCGCTTTCTCGTATCATGGCCGTCTCTGAGTCTTACCCAGAGTTAAAAGCTAACGAGAATTTCAAGCAGCTCTCTAGTGAGCTTTCTGATACAGAAGATAAGATCCAGGCCGCTCGCCGTTTTTACAACGCTGGCGCTAAAGAGCTCAACACTAAGATCCAGCTCTTCCCGACCAACTTAATCAATAAAATGTTGAGGTTCAAAAAGCGTGATTATTATGAAGTTGACGAGGCTGAAGCGAAGAAAATCGCCAATGCTCCAGAGGTGAAGTTCTAATTTAAATATGTACAAGCAAATTGCCGCCAACAAGAGAAACACTGTGATCATCATGATGGCTTTTGTCGTGATACTCAGTGTTCTTGGGGCGGCTTTTGCGTACTGGTTTGATGACTGGTATATTTGCATCTATGTTGTCACAATTTCGACTATTTATGCCATTTTTCAGTATTTTGCCGCTAGTAGACTCGCTGTAGCGATGACTGGCGCCAAAAAAATCGAAAAAAAGGACAATCCTAGACTTTACAATGTAGTTGAAAATCTATCAATCACCACTGGCTTGCCGATGCCGGAAGTTTACATCGTTAACGACTCCGCGCCTAATGCTTTTGCCACTGGCCGCGACCCCAAACACGCCATCGTTGCCGCCACACAGGGATTACTCGATATTATGGACGATAAAGAATTGACCGCAGTGATGGCACACGAGATGTCTCACGTGAAAAACTACGACATTCGCGTCTCAACTATCGTGTTTGGTCTCGTTTGTTTGGTTGGTTTCATCTCGGATCTTGGTATTCGTATGCTTTACATCGGCGACGACGATGATCGCAGCCCAATTGGTGCGATTATTCTGCTTTTGACTGCAATTTTGGCGCCAGTTGCCGCCTCGATCGCCCAGATGGCGGTTTCGCGTGAACGTGAATATCTCGCCGATGCTTCCGCAGTGAATATTACCCGCTACCCAGAAGGAATGATTGCTGCATTGAAAAAACTTGATAGCCATTCTCAGCCGATGAAGCATCAAAATTCCGCCACTGAAGCGCTCTACATTAATAATCCACTCAAAAAAGGCGCAATCAACAATTTATTCAGCACTCATCCGCCGATTGAAAAACGTATTGAAAGGCTTGAAAATGGTAAATACACGTTCTAGAAAACTTTTTCGACGCAAAAGTAAAAAGTCAGCCAAAACTCCTAAAGTTCGTAAAACTTTCAAGGAAGCGTTCATTGAAAAACGCGATAAAGTTTGGGCGAAAAAATCCGGTCGTGTGCGACTTCACCGTTCATTCCGTCGATCTCATTATGAGGATTACAATCGTCCGCTTGAGGTGCCGGGACTTTTGTCACACGCTGTGACTACTTTCCAAGTTTTCTTTAGAAACTGGAAACTTTTCTTGCCTCTAATCATTTTATCGGTTGTTTTCAATATTTTTCTAGTTGGGCTCATGAGTGAGGATACTTATGTCGAGCTCCAGGAAACCATCGAGGACACTAGCTCAAATATCCTCAACGGTAAATTGGGCGAGAGCGCCAAGGCCGGTATGCTGCTTTTATCCACCATTACTACCGGTGGTCTCAGCTCCGGTTTGTCGGAAGTGCAACAAGTTTTTGCAGTTTTGCTGTTTTTGATCGTTTGGTTAACCACGATTTATCTCGTCCGCCATTTGTTAGCTGGCCAAAAACCCAAGTTGCGTGATGGTTTTTATAACGCAATGACTCCATTTATCTCCACTTTTGTAGTTTTAGTTATCGTTTTACTTCAACTTATCCCGATCGCCATCGTTGTTATTACTTATTCGGCTGCCGTTTCCACCAAGTTTCTCGAAACGCCATTTTATGCGCTAATTTTCTTCATTTTTGCCGCTTTATTGATTTTACTCTCAGTTTATTGGTTGTCAGGCTCGTTTTTGGGACTCATCGCCGTCACCGCGCCGGGACTTTATCCAATGACTGCCGTCCGCACTGCCAATGATCTCATTGCTGGTCGTCGCATTAAACTTCTAATTCGCCTAGTTTTCCTAGTTTTCACTCTGGCGGTTGTTTGGGTGATTATCATGTTGCCGCTAATTTTGCTCGATCTCAAGCTAAAATCGGTTTGGGATTGGCTCGAAGGAGTGCCGGTGGTTTCATTTGAACTTCTATTCATGACCGTTTTTTCAATCGTTTATCTCACAATCTACAGTTATCTCTATTACCGCCGCATTTTGGATTATGATGACGAATGGGTGGATTTGGTCAAGCGCCACCGTGAAGATGAGAACTGGCTTCGCTCAGGACATCCGGAGTAAAGATGGACAAACAAGCTGCTTCCGCCAGAATTGATAAGTTGCGCGAGTTGATTAACGACTACCGATATCATTATCATGTCTTAGACGAGTCAATCATGTCCGAGGCGGCCGCTGATTCGCTTAAGCACGAATTATCACAACTCGAAGAAAAATTCCCAGATTTGATCACACCTGATTCGCCAACTCAACGCGTCGCCGGTAAACCGCTCGATAAGTTTACTAAAGTTCGCCATAAAGAACGTATGATTTCGCTAGCCGATGTTTTTTCAGAGGAAGAAATCAAAGATTGGTTGTCGCGCAACCAAAAGTTAACTCATTCCAAGTTTAGTTTTTTCACTGATATTAAGATGGACGGCCTCGCCTGTTCACTACATTACAAAAACGGACTTTTGGTTCAAGCGGTCACTCGTGGCGATGGCTTGATTGGCGAAGATGTCACGATGAATGTTCGCACTATCGAAAATGTCCCACTAAAGTTAAATAATGTCAATTTCGGCGATTTTCATCTCCAAAATCCGGCTGAAATTCCCGAAGAAGTGGAAGTTCGTGGCGAAATTGTCATTTTCAAGCAAGATTTTGAATTATTGAACGAAAAGCAGGTTGCAGAGGGGAAGAAGGAATTTGCCAATCCACGCAATCTTGCTGCTGGCAGTATTCGCCAGCTTGACCCCAAAATTGCCGCTTCTAGACCTCTGAAATTCATGGCTTACGACCTAGTTTCGCCAAATTTAACCACTAATCACGAAAGTTATGAGTTAATTCGCGCGCTCGGTTTTCGCACTTCGAACCAAGATAAAGTTTTTTCCACCATCGAAGAAGTTTTTCATGAAATCAAGCGTCTCGGTGAGACTCGTGGCGATTTGCCGTTTAATACCGACGGTATGGTGATTAAAATCGACGATCGCGCCATTTATCAATCTCTGGGGATCGTTGGCAAAACCCCTCGCGCCGCGGTTGCTTTCAAGTATCCGGCCGAAGAATCCACCACTAAAGTGCGCGACATTGTCATTAGTATCGGTCGTACTGGCGCCGCTACTCCTGTTGCTATTCTCGATCCGGTTGTCGTAGCCGGCTCTACTGTCCGCCACGCTTCGCTCCATAACGCTGATGAAATCGCCCGTTTGGATGTGCGCATTGGCGATACCGTGATTATCTATAAAGCTGGCGACATTATCCCCCAGATTAAAGAAGTTTTGACCACTTTACGCCCAGATGACGCGCAACCTTTTGATTACCGAGCCGCGCTCAAGGAGCAATATCCAGAATTGGAATTTGTGCGCCCAGCCGGTGAGGTGGTTTACCGCGTTAAGGGTGAAACTTCGGATTTTATCCTCAAGCGCTCTCTGGAATATTATGCCAGTAAGCCCGCGCTAAATATCGAGGGCTTGGGCTCGAAAAACGTCGAAGCCTTAGTTGATGCCGGATTAGTGGGTAGTATCGCCGATCTTTACCGTTTAACTCCTCAAAAAGTGGCTAATTTGGACCGTTTTGGCGCCCTTTCCGCCCAAAATCTCTGTTCTGCCATCGAGGATTCCAAGACTAAACCACTTGAAAAGTTTATCACGGCACTTGGCATTCGTCACGTTGGTGCCCAAACTGCTATCACGCTTACACAGGCTTTTCACTCGATCGATGAACTTGCCATTGCCACGAAGGATCAGTTGCTCAATCTGCCAGATATTGGCGAAATTGTTGCCGAGTCGATTTTGGCCTATTTTGCCGATGAGGATAATCTTAAAATGCTCGAAGACCTGAAAAATCTCGGTGTCACCCCTGTTTTTCAGGATCGTTCAGCCGCTCCTCTCAATGGTCAAAGCTATATCATCTCTGGCACGCTCAGCGGTTATGATCGTAAAGCCGCCGAGGATAAGTTGCGTGAACTTGGCGCTACGGTCACAGGTTCGGTCACTAAAACCACGACTGCTTTAATTGTCGGTGAAAAACCTGGCAAATCCAAGACTGATAAGGCTGAAAAACTGGGCATTCCAATTATGCAAGAAGCCGATTTTTTGAAATTAATCGGCGAGTAATATTGAAATTTTCATTTCACTTATGCTATAATTAGAGCATGAATAATACTATTGCTGGGATTAAAGCACGACAAGTTCTAGATAGTCGCGGGAATCCAACCGTAGAAGCAGATGTCTTTCTAGAATCAGGCTATGTCGGAAGGGCTATTGTGCCTTCTGGCGCGTCTACAGGCGCTGGAGAGGCCCTTGAGCTCCGGGATGGGGATCCACACTACTATGGGGGTAAAAGCGTTCTGAAGGCCGTTTGGAACGTAAATAACACAATTGCGGACGTTTTAGTTGGCAATTCTGCCGATCAAAGCACGGTTGATCGTCTGATGATCGACCTTGATGGCACTGAAAATAAGTCCAAATTGGGCGCAAATGCTATTTTGGCGGTATCTTTGGCCACTGCAAAAGCCTCCGCTAAGGCGCATCGTTTGCATTTTTACAAGTATATCGCTCAAATTTCAGGTACTTCTAAGGTGGAAAGCCTACCAATGCCGATGATGAACGTCATGAACGGTGGCGCACACGCTGATTGGTCTACTGACTTCCAAGAATACATGATCATGCCACTTGGCGCTGAAAACATTAACGACGCTGTTCGGATGGGCGCGGACGTTTTTCATAGTTTGAAAAACGTCCTCAAAGAACGCGATTACGTTACAACTGTTGGCGACGAAGGCGGTTATGCTCCACGCGTCCGCGAGGGAAATAACGAACCACTCGATTGCATTATGCAAGCCATCGATCGCGCTGGCTACAAGCCTGGCACTGATATTGCTATTGCCATGGATATTGCCTCTAGTGAATTCCGTGACGGCGACCATTATGTCTTGAAAACTAACGGCGATTGGAAGTGGTCTGACAACTTGATCGATTGGTATCAGTGGATTTTAGACAATTACCCAGTAGTTTCCATCGAGGATGGCTTGGCGGAAGACGATTGGACCGGCTGGAAAACCATGACTGAAAAACTTGGTCAACGCTGTCAGTTGGTTGGTGATGACCTCTTCGTCACTAATACTGAGTTGCTCAGTCGCGGTATCGAGGAAAAAGCCGGCAATGCGATTTTGATCAAGCCAAACCAAATCGGCACGCTCACAGAGACGATTAATGCTGTCTTGATGGCGAAAGACGCTGGTTTTAACACTGTAATGTCGCACCGCTCTGGCGAGAGTGAGGATTCTTCGATCTCGCATCTAGCGGTTGGCCTTGGCACTGGCCAGATTAAAACTGGCTCATTGTCGCGTTCTGAACGTATCGCTAAATACAATGAATTAATGCGCATCGCCGAGGGTAATCCAGACTTATCATTGACACATCCATTCTAATATTGTGTTATAATAGATAGCATGAATACCAAACTTCAACAAAAGTTGAAAACTTTGCCGTCCTCGCCTGGGGTTTATTTCCATAAATCTACTTCAGGCGAAGTAATTTATGTTGGCAAGGCCGCAGTCTTAAAAAACCGCGTTCGGCAATACTTCCAAAACACCGAAAAAGACCCCAAAACTGCTGCTTTAGTGGCTGAAATTGCTGATGTAGAATGGATCGTGGTCGACACAGAAATGGATGCACTTTTTCTCGAATCAGAGATGATTAAGCGCTACAAGCCAAAATGGAACATTCTTTTGCGCGACGATAAAACTGTCTCTTATGTTCGCATCGATATGAAAAGTGAAATTCCATACGTTTCCATGACTCGCCAGCCGCTCGATGATGGCGCGCGCTATATTGGTCCATTTTACGCTAAAACCACCATCAAAACCGCTTTGCGTATCTTGCGCCGAGTTTTTCCATATTACGACAAGCCATACAATGGGCGCAAAACTTTAAATACCGATCTTGGCTTGACCCCTGGCATTGAAGTTGGTAAAACCACACCTCAAGAGTACAAAATCAGCCTACGTAAGTTAATCCGCTATCTTGAGGGCGATCGCCAAAAATTAATCAAGGATCTCGAGCGCGAGATGAAGCAGGCCGCCAAAAACCAGGATTTTGAGCGCGCCACCGCTTTGCGCAATCAATATTTTGGCCTCAAGGGTCTAAAAAAGAAAATTGTTTTCTCAAATAAGGAGTTTTTGGACATTTCATCTGATCATGCGCTCAAACAACTGCAAGAATTGCTCAAGCTCGATCAGCCGCCGCGTCGCATCGAAGGTTATGATATCTCGCATAACCAAGGTGAAGATGTCGTCGCAAGCATGGTAGTTTTTATTAATGGCGCCTCTGATCGCTCAGAATATCGCAAATTCAAGATGAAAAACCAAAAAAACGATGATTTTGCCAATATGCGCGAGACGCTCGCTCGTCGCTTAAAACACACCGAGTGGGATTTTCCAGATCTAATCTTGATCGACGGCGGTAAGCCGCAACTTCAAGCTTTGCGCGATCTACTCGATATCTCCAAGATCCCGTATCTGGGCATCGCCAAGGAGTTCGACCATCTAATTATCCCAGAGCCAGAAGGAATTTATCGCGAAGTCGCCATTTCACCTAATTCACACATCATCAAATTACTCCAACGCATCAGGGATGAATCACACCGTTTTGCTATCACTTATCACCGCTCGCTCCAGCGCAAGCGTTTACTAAAATAGAATCTTGCGTTCGCCAGATATTTGAGTTATAATAGAAGTATGAATTTGGGAACTATTTTAGAAAGTACGACACTTATTTCCGCAGTTTTGTCAATTCTTTTGATTCTGCTTCAGCAGCGTGGCGCATCGCTTGGTGCCGGTTTTGGCGCTAGCGGGGAATTATACACCGCTCGTCGCGGCCTCGACAAGTCGTTATTTAACGCTACTATTGTGTTTGTAATGATTTTTGTAATATCAATTTTGGGAATTTTACTGATACCATCATAAATGTTGTAATTTTTACAACATTGCGGAGTGGGAATAGATTATGGCAAGAAGAACGAAAAAGAAAGAAAAACTCGCGAAGCGCATCTCGAAATTCTCTAAAAAGGCGAGCACTAATAGCCGCGAGCATATCCAAGAGAACTTAATTGGGCGTTTTTCTCATATTAAGATGATCCGTATCTATATCCTTGAATGGGCACTTTTGGTTGGCGCGATCATCTTGTTGTCGATTACGCAAGCTTTTTGGTATGCCAGCTCTTATACCACCGATTCTTGGGATGAGGGTGGAGTTTACACTGAAGCTACGCTTGGCAAGATTAACTCTTTAAATCCACTTTTTGCCACCACTGAATCTGAGAAAACACTCAGCAAACTCATGTTTGCCACGTTATCATCGCCGGATTATTCTGGCCATACCGGTCTCGATCTCGCCGCTTCCATCACTACCGGTGATTCCGGTTTAGTTTGGACGGTGCTATTAAAAGATGGCCTCAAATGGTCCGATGGTGAAGCGATCACTAATCAAGATGTACTTTTTACGGTTTCACTCCTTCAAAATGAGAGTATTAACAGTACCTATTCCTCAAATCTCTCTGGTATAGAAGTCAAGGAGGAGGATGGCGCGCTTAAATTCACCTTGCCAGCCGCCTACTCCAGTTTTTCATCTGCACTAAATTTCCCAATTTTACCTGAACACATCCTCAAAGATATCCAGCCAAGCCTACTTTTGGAACATAACTTTAGTATTTCGCCGGTTACCTCTGGCCCGTTTGTCTACAATGCCGCCCAAAACATCGGCAACGATGGCGAAAAAATCGTTTATCTCACCCCAAATGAGTCATATTACAAGGGTGCGCCACTTATCGATAGTTTTGTGGTTCACGCTTTTCTTGAAAAAGACGACATTATCGATGCGCTCAATTCTGGCTCTGTCACTGCTACCGCTGATCTTTCGCCGCTCGACGCCGATCAGATTACCTCAGATAGCATTTATGAAAAACAATCGGCCATCTCTAGTGGAGTTTTAGCTTTCTTGAATACTTCAGATGGGGTTTTCGCTAACAAGGACTTACGTAAGGCTTTACAAAAGGGAATCGACAAGCGCTCTTTGCGGGCGCCACTTGGTGATGAACAAGCGCTTGATTATCCAATCCTCTCCAGTCAGGTTAATATTAACGAATATCCAGAACTTCCAGAATATGACCCCGATTCCGCTAAGTCCACCATTGCAGAAAAATACAGCACTGAGGACACAGTGCGATTAGTGACAGTTAATAGTGGTTATTTGCCAGCTTTGGCCGAAAATCTCAAATATCAGCTCGAGCAACTCGGCTTCAACGTCGATCTTACCACTTACGACGCCGGCCAAGATTTTCTCCTCACCGTGCTCCGCCCGCGTGATTACGACATCTTAATCTACGAAATCGAATTCGGTGCTGATCCAGATCTTTTTGCTTATTATCACTCATCGCAAGCTACTCAAACCGGCCTCAATCTCAGTAATTACAAGAACTCAATCGTCTCTGATCTACTTTTGGCTGCTCGTAGCACCATGGATACCGAACTTCGCACCGCTAAATACGAAAGTTTCTTAAAATATTGGGTCGAGGACGCCCCGGCGATCTGTATTTACCAGGTAAACATGTCGTATTACGTCAATAAAAACGTCCGCAGTTATTCTGAAGACAATCGTCTCGTCACCGCGCTCGATCGCTTCACCGATGTTAATTTCTGGGCCACCGAAAAAGCTATCAAAAATCGCACTCCATAAGTGATGACTGGCGCAACAAAAAATGCCCTAACGGCATATTTTGGTGCGCCCGACTAGACTCGAACTAGCACAGCTTAAAATCGCCACTACCACCTCAAGGTAGCGTGTCTACCAATTCCACCACGGGCGCATAAATGTACCTTCTTATATTAACATATTTTCGCTAAAAAGTACACCCCTATTAGTTGAAAAACTCAAAAACTTCTTCATTTTTCACAAAAAACTCAAGATTTTTATTAAAAAACTATTGACATTAGTTTTTTGTTTAAATATAATAAAAAGTACAAAACAGGTCATAAAACAGAAAGGACACACAAAAAATGACAAAAACAACAAAAATTATTGCCGCGCTTGGCGTAGTTGCCGGTTTGGGCGTGGCATCATTACCACTTTCCAGCTACGCTGCGGATTCCGCTAGTGTTTCTGGCACTACACAAGTTAATGTTAACGTCACGGAAGCTATCTCCATGACAATTACCGGGACAGATTCTGATTCAACTACTGTCGATCAGTACTCTGGCGCAACTTCCGGTACGGACAATCTCACCGGTCAAACTATTAATGCTGGGACAGCTTCCAGCTCAATCGAAATCGCGCCAAACGCGATCAAAGAAGGAACCGCTGATACTTTCGCTTCGAAAGTCACAGTTTATACCAACGACGCCTCTGGCTATACACTAACCGTTCAGGGCGCAACCGCTGAACTTAAAAATGGCTCGTACACTATTCCAGCCATTAGCGATACAAATACCCTAGTAGCTGGCACTTCCGCCTGGGGTTTCAAAGGTGGCGATATTGAAAATTGGACCGGCATGAGTAAAGACGCACAAACCATCAAGTCTGCTGGTAAAAAGACTTCTGGCGGTGAAGCTACCGACGTACTTTACGCGGTCTCAACTTCTGCCGACCAAGCCGCCGGCACCTACACCGACACATTGACTTTTACCGCTACTAACCTTTAATCAAGTAAAACCGAAAAATCCCCCCATCCAAGGGGGATTTTTTATGTCCAAAATCCATTGATTTTATCAAACAACTCATGTATAATTAACTTATAACAAGGAGGTTAATGGCTAAAAAATATTTAAATTTTGTTTTCGCTGCACTGTTTGCGATTTTTTCGATCAGTCAGCCAGTACTTTTTGCAACTAATGTTTATGCGGATGACGATTCCACGGAGCAATCATCTGAGACTGAAGAAGAGGACATGATTCATCTTCAGGTCGAACCAGGGAAGAAATCTCTTTATGATCTCACCCCAGGCGCATCTTACGTGGATTATTTCACTGTGCGCAATGTCGGCGCGCTCGAGTTTAATTATGAAGTTTACGCTACGCCGTATTCTGTGAATAATGACGAATATGATGTTAACTATGAAGCTACCGATAGCGCTTATAATAAACTTTCAGAGTGGGTTACTTTTGACAAGAAAACTAAGACCGGTACGCTCCAACCTCAAGAAGCTGTAAAAGTTTACTTTACGATCAATGTGCCAAGCGATGCGGCTGGTGGCGCTCAATATGCTGCGATCATGGTTCAAACCGCTGATGGTAACGATGAAAACGCTACTATTCAGACAATCAATCGCATTGGCATGGAGCTTTATGGCGAGGTTGACGGTGAGACTTATACTGGTGGCGAAATCATCTCGAATAACATCCCAGTTTTCCTGTTCAATCCGCCCCTAACTGTCACTTCGCTCGTGAGTAACTCTGGTAACGTCGAAAGTCAAGCTGAGTATATTTTGAAAATTTGGCCACTTTTCAGCAAGGAAACGATTTACAATAATGAAGAACAACCAGGCAGCCTTGCCATTATTCCAGGTACGCGCCGCTTCAGCTCGTCATCTTGGGATGGCGCACCAAAACTTGGTATCTTTTGGGTTGAGCAAACTATTAATTATCTTGGCGAAACTTCAGTTAACCATAAACTTGTAATTATTTGCCCGCTTTGGCTCTTGTTTATTATTCTTGCCATCATCTTCCTCTTGATTTTCCGCACTGTCGCGAAGATTCGTGAAAACAAAAAGAATAATAAGGTAATAGAGTAAGGAGAACACCATGAAAAAACTTATCAATTTTATCACCGCTAGCATATTATCATTCGTTGCTACCGTAGGCTTCTGTGCCGCTCCAGTCTTCGCTGACGATGATAACTCTGACGATCAAAAACCAGCCATTTCGATCATGATTTCGCCAGTTTCCAACAACCCAACCTTAGTTGCTGGTGAGAAAACTGATTATACTTTCACAGTTACAAATAACGGCTCTGCGACTTTCTCATTCCGCGTTTACGCTTCGCCGTACACTGTTGCGAATGACAGCTATAATGCACAATTTGACCAGGAAACTAGTTACACGCAGATTTCTCGCTGGATCAAGTTTTATAATGAAGATGACGAACTAAAGAGCGAAGTTAACTTTACTATTGATCCAGATGAAAAAATCAAAGTTAAATATCAGATTGCCGTCCCAGACGATGTGCCAGCCGGTGGCCAGTATGCCACTATCTTCGCCGAGTCAGACAAAGTTGAAGGCGAAGTTAAAAGTTCTGGTGTTAAAACTTCTTCACGTGCCGGTTTGATTATCTTTGGTCATACTGATGGCGAAACTAAGAAAACTGCCGAAATTTCCGATTACAACATTAAGACTTTCTTGACATCCGGCGCGATCGGTGTTAGCTCAAAAGTTTCTAACACTGGTAACGTAGACTTTTCTGCCGTGCACAACTTTACCGTCAAATCGTTGTTTGGTAAAGCCCTCTATGAAACTGGCGACAAAAGTTACAGCGTTCTCCCAGAAACCACTCGCTCGACCACGTTAGAATGGGAAAATACGCCGTTGATGGGTATCTTTAAAGTTCAATATTCCGTCACAGCTGCTGACCAAAACATCTCAGAAGAAAAAGTTGTGGTAGTTTTGCCAACTTTTGCTATAATTCTTTTGGTTATTCTATTGACATTGGTGATTATTTGGATTATAATCTTAATTAGGAAGCGCCGAGAGCGTAGATCTAGACTATTAGTATAGATCTTTCCTAGAGAAGCTCGAGATTCTCCGGGTACTGCGACTCTCTCGACACGGCCAAAATAAAAACATAAAATAAAAGAGAGTAGAGTATGGCAAACAAAAAACAAATTTTGGGGCTAGGCGGCTTGGCACTTGTTACTGCTATGACCGCTTACGCCACTACTATCCCTGTCCCAGACGCTAACGCAGTCAGCGCACAGGGAAACACTGAGGTGATTGTTCAGGTCTATGCTTTAGATACTAGCATCGTCATCAATACACCGGCTGACGGTACTACGACTAAAGACAGTATAATTAATCTTTCTGAAACTTATTCAAATTCGGGAGAAATTTCGAATACAGTTTCTATCAACGGCAAAGATATTTATCTTGGCCACACCACTTTTGAGAAAAGCTCAAATGGTCAATATTCCGAAGAGCTCAATCTTAAAGCTCTCGGCGGTTATGGTGACTATATCCTAAACGCAAAGTCCACCAACTTCGATAAAACTAGTACCGATAGTAGCTCGTTTACTTATCAGCCGATCATCGTGTCTGAAAATAAGGATGGCGACACTATTATCGATTACGACGATAATGTAACCCACATCGACATTGACGTTTACGATCCTGACGGCAATAAGGTTACAACTATTAGCTACGACGTAGATAACTCTGGTACTTCGGGTACAGTCAATGTGACTGACTTGTTAACCGATGCTGGCCTTGAGGCAGGTGATTACACCATCGAAACCACCGCTTCTGGCCCAACCGCCACATCTACCGTCAAAGATACCACAACTGACGAAACCAACAAAAAAATCACTACCACGGTTGAGTGGGACGACAACACTAGTGAGATTTATTTTCTAGTTACGGATGGGAACGGTAACACGATTGCGCTCCCAGATCAAAAGTACACTGTCGAAAATCCAGGCACCGCCGGATCGGCCACAGTTACGCTTGATCTCACAAATGTAGACTTGCCAGATGGCTGGGATTGGTCAAATATTACCGTCTCAACCCTTACTTATGCGATCCCTGGTAGTACTAAAAATCTCACCACTTATTATACTACGACTTCAAAAGTCTCAGTTTCGTTATCAGTTCCAAACACTAATAGCAATAAATCCAACAGTAAAGTAAAAGTTCCAGATACTGGTTCGATCTTCTCAGTATTTGGCTTATCAAAGGCGGATCTTCTCATTACTTCGCTCTTTGTCTTCATTATCGCAGTTATTGCCGCTTTCATCATTATGAAGAAATCTACTTCGGCTAGCCGCCGCCGTTAAACGTAGGCACGCATGTTTGTTTTTGGCTATACTTGTTAGGGCGCCCTCGTGGCGCCCGTATAGTGTCCGCAAAAAATTGCTCAGCGGGCTTTTTTGTGCTAAAATATAGATACGTTTATTATGCGAGTACTTTAAAAAGGAGGTTTTTCTATGAATAAAGGTAGAAGATCGAGTGACAGTAAATTTTCAAGAAAACCTCTAGGTGGCCGAATCGTGGAAACACTGTCTGGAGGTATCAGTAAAGAAGAATATCGCGACATCGCATCGCTAATTGCAAAAAATAATTCGCGATCTTTCACGTTCGTGATGGAGGCGGGCATGATTTTATTGATTGCCCTTTTTTGTGTTGGTCATGTGCCAGCGCTCGAGAATTATTTTGGCAAATTTAGTACTGTGTCCATCGTTTTTATTCTGATTCTGATGGTACTAATTGTTCTGTTTGACATTTACAAAAAACAGGAAAAGTTTACTTTACTGTTTTGCTATGTTGTCGACGCAATCCTTTTTTCCACGTCAATCGTTCTTGGTCCCATTACAAACCGAGATCAAGTTTCCACACTTTTTCTCATTCTACTGTTTGTTTTGCCGATTCTCATGACCGATTTACCGTGGCGTATCTTGTCGATGTTGGCCATCGCGAGCATAATTTTCGTCGTTTTTTCATTACATTGTAAATCCGATGAACTTTTTATTGCCGATACGGTTAACTGCATTGTTGCCTTTACGTTAAGTAGTTTGACTAGTTTATATGTCCAAGAAACAAAGTTATCGCAACTAACTCTAGTTTTTCGCACTAGGGAACAGCGCGATACTGATGCGTTAACGAGACTATTCACTAAAACTGCTGGGCAGAGAAAAATCACGAAGCGTCTCCAAAATGGCGCAAACGGCGCTCTGATAGTTTTCGACTTGGATAACTTCAAACAAATCAATGACCAATATGGCCATCTGGTTGGCGACGAAGTACTTTCCGCGGTGGGAGACTTAGTTAGAAAAACATTTCGGAAAGATGACATTTTATATCGCTTCGGCGGAGATGAATTTGTGATTTTCCTGGAGGGGGCCGAAAAAGAAGCGGATGTTTTGCGACTGGTTGAGCTGTTAAAAGAGAAGATTCAAACCAAATTTGCTAAATATGGTTCGATTACTTGTAGTGTGGGTATTGCATTTAATGTCAATGCTGATAACTACGAAACTCTTTTTAACAACGCCGACAAGGCTGTTTACGCGGCGAAACGCAGTGGAAAAAATCAAATCTACTTTTTTTAAACCTCCTAGGGCGGCTTTTGCCGCCTTTTGTAAGTGACGGGTTGATGTGAGACCTAAAATCGTAAAAAAATAAGCATAAAAAGTAGCTGTGCTTTATAATAGTTAATGAAATAATTATAAACTAAACAAAGGAACAGCTACCTATGAATAGTATAGCATACGATGCGCA
>Ga0181612_121483_pt1 | contig 45933 bp, 28 predicted proteins | sample HoacroProtozoa21_FD_119630 | JGI IMG/M metagenome (GOLD analysis project Ga0181612, IMG submission 119630) | Hoatzin crop microbial communities from Cojedes, Venezuel. Combined Assembly of Gp0051906, Gp0051904, Gp0051908
AAAATATCTTTATTACCTAGTTTATAAACAACTGAGACTAACAAATGAGTGCACTACAAGGTTAATTGCTCTTATTAGCCTGTTACCAAAACCATATGCTCTCTTCTACATGTTAAGGCAAGCCATTATAGCTCCGGCCTCTCAGACTCCACGTTGACTTTCACGCTCTTGTAGAAACAAACAACAGTTTTGGCTGGTCTTCCTGAAAGGTTTCACTCTATACACACCACATTACTTCATATAAACAACAAATACTTTGACATAATCAACCGCAGAAAGTACGTTCGTGCCTACTATAGTGCTGGAGCCTCACAGACTGCTGCTTCTTTCGGTTTGCACCCTGTGCTATTAGAATCAAATGCTAAGTAAGTATGGCAAAAAAAAGTAGCATTTTCCTTTAAGAGACTATGGGTGTACTCATATTTTCAGAAAATGCTCGCAAGTTTTTAACTGGTACTCTACCCATGGCTGTATCAATTCCCGTCTCTCCTCCTTCAGGGCAGTGGTCCTTCTGTGCACCTTAATCCCTACCAAACTGTGGGCAACACACTCATGATAATGGATGCACAGTCTTTAAGACAGATAGCGTGGCAGTTGCTCCCTGCAACTGGACCCCCAGTTCATTAAAATAAAAGTTTTCCACTGATTCCTGTGACTATGACAGCTTTTTTCCTGCTCCTACATCTTTAAAACCTATGAAAAGCATCACTCTGTGACTGAGGGGTATCTGCTTTTACCAGAATGACATAATTAGTACATTTTTAGAAATGTTCAACTTTTAAACTACAAAAGTTAATGCTTTGTAACACAAGAAAGGTCTCATTTTGCAGTTTATATACAGATAAGCTTCCTTGACATACTACAGCAGTAGAAAGGCTTTTCCTTTGAGTGATTAAATATACAGAGTAAGACTGACTACATTATAGTCTAAAAAAAACCTTTTTATAGACAATCACAACCTCTTTCACAGTTTGAATTAATTTGGTAGCCTTTAGAAGTATCTATGTCCAGATCTAATAAAAAGTATGGAACTGGATTTAAAATATACATGTGTAAAATATGTATTTTTTCAGTATGCCTTGGGCTAATTTTCAGTATACTGTACAAACACTAACTGTCTTCTTTACACAGTTAATGTTTGAATCTTTCTTCTGAGCTTGAGCTCATTGAAAAAACACATTGGTCGACTTTAGTTAAAGAGAATTTTTATGTTTGTACAAATGATCTTCCTAAACGGCTTTGAAATGGAAGATACAGAGGAAATGAATCAAATGAATCAAGCGGCTAGGAAATTTTATATTTGGGCTTTTGGTTTTTAGCACGAGAGACTCCTGCAGAAACGCCGCCCAAGCTTCTCACTGGTCCATCTCACAAACAGCTTTTAAGTCTCTACATTAAAGTAATCTTACACAAATCTATTCCCAAAACGGGAATACGGGCAGCATAAGTAGGCAAACAGCAGACAACTGGTAGCGTGCAGGGCAGAGCGCTCTCTGGGATGTCCTAGTCAAAAGAGAAGGGGAAGGGAAAGTAGTCAAATTGGTTCCAGAAACACAGTGAGAGAAAAACATTGTTGTTACAAATTGGATTCAGGAAGACAACACAATGCATCTGCTTAGACTACTGGCCAGGACAAAGCACTACAAAGCTGTCACAATTGATTTAATGATCTCCTGTGTGTAGAAAAGCACTGTGCTGAGAACCAACCACTTTACTCACTCAACTTGAAGAGATTATTGGGTAGGAGACAATTCTCGAGAACCTAGAGACAGACAGGCATGTGACTGTTGATCACCTTCCAGAAGACACAAGAGCACTGCTGCATGCCACATGCAAGGACACCTAGACTCACCAACATTTACTGCTCCAGTTTTGTGCCACTGATGGTCCAGCCCACCTCAGATACACCTTCCAGCCTGGATATCTATATAAGGTAAAGCCGACTGCCACCAAATTTAGATCTCTCTAGCACACAGCCCAGGCTTAGCAGCAGGGAATTAATTTGAAAGGTTTCTCCAGCCCTGAGGACCAGGTCAGAGTGCAGCCTCCTCCTGTTCTCCTGTGATTTACCGAGGAGGATCCTTATGTCTTACTCTCTCAAGCTTCACTGAATCTCAAAGGAGGGACAGAGCAACGGATCCGGTCCATTAAACCACATTCAAGGCTACATTGAAAAGCCCTACTGAGAACGTTAACAGCAGCATACTACAACACTACACAAAAATTGTCACATTCTTCCCACCTCATTTATCTGGGTACTTTTCTGTTTTGATACAGTCAGTTATTCATCACCCTAAAACCTGTCATTAAGGTTCACCTATGTTCTTCTACGTGCCCCGCAAGGAAGGCTGAACAGAAGTTACAGCATGATTAAGGCTTGTAGGAATCAAGTTAAGCAGTTTATTCCCCACGTGCTCTGCAAACAGCACAAAAGGTATCATTTCTGTGCTCGCTGCCCTGTCCGTAAAATGTGGATAACAGGTGCTTCCTCAACAGAGAACAACCATACTCTAAAAAATTCCCTTACAGATATTTCAAGCCTTGCTGAAACACTTGGCACACTCAAGTGATTTGCTGTAATATTTCACAATGCAATCCATACAATAGCAGGGACTTTAAAATACCATGTGCTTATGTTTAAGGCAAGATCACTGCCCTTATAAAGCCTCAATCTGGCAACTCTGCATGCTGCTCCCAGGTCAGTTTAGCGGTGACTGGAATGCTGCTTATGGCCAAGAAGTGAGCATGGGCACCTGGCACCTCAAAGAGGCTCCCTGGAACTGCTGGAAGCAGCAGGGACGGAGCAGAAACTTGGCATAAACTCATTCTTGTGGGAGAAGAGCCATTTTATGGATGGACGTTTTATATGGACGTATAAAAAATATATGGATGTGGATGGAAGTTTTATACATGCCCTCTAGTGCATACAGTGAAGCAGGAATAAGAATTTTTTGTCCAGTTATAACACATGCAATTATTTAAAGGGAAATGTAAAAATGTTTATTTTTATTGGGGGTATTCAGAATTTCTTCTATTTCTCTCAGGGGCATTTAAAATAAATTTAATTTTAGAAAGATAGTTTTTGAATGTCTGTCCTTGTCAACACTTGCATGCCCAGAAAGCCGCCTTGCAGTGCACTTCAGCACTCAACGCAAGATAAGAAGAAATCTCATCTCAAGTGTGTGCAATGCCAATTTTCACCATTTGGAAAAAATATCCAAAATTTAAATTCTAAATAGATTTTCAAAGACTTCACTGGAACGGCTGTAGTTAACATCTCAGACACACTAATCTGTGCCAGTCATCACATGTCAAGATATAGACATAAGAGAGAGTCATAGCCTTTATTTTTAACTGTGTTTTTCTCACGTGATTGATGACTGTTTATCTCCCAACTCCAATTCCTGGAGAAAGTGAATATATTTATACTGATATTCTCAAATCCAGTTTCGAAGCTAATTAAATTATGACTCAGATAAAGGTTTTCCTTACTTTCCTGGAAGAGAAGAAGAGGCACTAATGGAGCTCTCTTGCCAGAAAAAAACTTTCTAAAATTGTCAACAGATTGTAGAATCAGTGCCACATTTCTGGTTGAAAATTCTGGCACCGTTTCTCAATCTGTGGTTTAAAAACAATTTTTAATATAGTCTTCCATCTGGTTTAGACACAGCATAATGACTAAAGACTTGTGAAAAAGTGAGGGGAGGAAGCTTTTTTTTTGCTTTTTTTTTTAAATTTCGGAATCACGCACACAGGCAGAAATAAACCTGCTTTTTAGTGTCCCATTTTTGTCCTGATGTCCAATACGAGGACAGATTGTATCTGGTTGTATCTGTACAGCAAACTACCCAGGTCACAATTTTCTTAGAAAGTATTTATAAAGCAAAAGGAAAGGGCCTTTGTGCCTTAAAGCGCAAAGCTTTGATTAAATCTGCACAAAACGTTTATCACAGCGTACCTTTTATTATATGTACTTTTATCACTTGCCATCATTTGTATCGTTTCATATTAAGTTTGCATCCTGAAGCTTCAGCCAAACTAGAAATCCCTTTCCTCCCCCACTATAGGCACTGTTGAAATCCAACATGAGACGCTCCCTTGGAGAGCCAGGAGTACAAACAGATGAGACAGATGATAAGTTGAAAGGTAAGCTGACCCAGAAAATGGTAACACTGCCTCAAAATCATACAGCAGGTCACCAGCAGAGCTCAGCTCTCTCATATATGGTACAAAACTCGCAGGGTATCTTCCTGCGATTCCACTTGTCAACTTGTCACAGACACCAACTTACCTGCAAATGCCACCAGCGTTCCACTGGGAAGAAAACCTCTACAATTTTTTTTAAATTTCTTTTTTCTAGTACAGTTACGCAGTTGCTAGTATCTGTATTATCCTGCCTGCAGCAAAATTGCATTTTGATCTGAAAATATATAAATAATGGTAATAATATGCTGAGAACTTTGTCATTTTCAGTAATAACAAAAAGGTCAGCACTAGGCTTGAAAGCCCACAGCTAATATTACTATATTATTAAGCTAAATGTGCTCTTTATTTTACATACATTCATACAAAAGAAGACAAAGCAGGAGTGGAATTATCACAGAAGAAGAAACAAAAACAGAATCTGAGCCTTCACAGCCAATCTGTTCTGCTCCTGCAAGGAATATACAACTAAGTGCTACCCCAATGCTGTGCTGAAGTCCCACCTCCTCTCCAGATGCCCATCTTTTCTTGCACTTAATTCTGGTCACACTGATGCCCAGACCAGAAATAAGGGAAAGGGATAATGAAAACAACTGTTATGCCTCCCTCCCATGAAGAACATCCTGGGGGGTATGAGGAGATAAAGAGGGCCCCATAGTCTGTATGAAAATCATGTAAGAAGCCAGCTGCAAGTAAAACAATTTTTGAAAGTTGGCAACAATCCATTTATGTAAACGCTTTCTGATGATGACATGAGGGATATGTTACCAGACCCAGAAAAAACAAATATGGTTACTTCTCTTCTCCTTACCATTACACCATACAAGGTCCAACTGTGGTACAGAATACTCCTGCCAAGGCACAGACTCAGGCTTAGTTGCAACCAGTAGCTCACTTTCATTGTTTATTTTTTTATTTTAAATCAGCTTTTAAAACTTTCAGAGGTTCTCCCCTCTAGCATCTCAAAGAAGAAAAGAATAATAGAAGAGATTAAACAATTAACAACAAATGAAAAAAATAATTTCTTAATCTTAAACTAATCGTTGCATTTCAAAGGAGGGATTTGAAGAGCACAAAGATTGAAATCAGGCTGAAATCACTGCCTGTGACTCTGTAATTCCATGTTATTGGGAGAATACTAGGATCTGGGGTGGTTCTCAGCTAGAGCAAATAATCACCGGATTTTACTGCTCACCAGGATAAGTAATGCAAATCCTCTCAAGCTAAGATCTAGAAGATTCAATTCCATTGTTCAGTGCCACAAAACTACAACCATAACACCTAGCCATAGGTATACAGCTAGCAGAGCATTAATACACCCTCATCTTGCTCTGGGTGTCAATATAAAAACACTCTACAGTTTCAGCAGCGCTGGGTCATACCTGTACTATCTACACTTAGAATAGAACAGCGTTGATGAAGGAAGAAGTAGATAAGCTACAAAAAGCTGCTATGGGAAGTCAGATATTTATTAATGTAATAAAAAAAGTCTGTATAAATTTAAGGCCTATCTCAAAGCTAGCAATGATATGAAAAAAAAAAAAAGCACACAAATTTTTGGCTTTCCATAAACACCAGAAACATATGAAAGTGAATGAAGGTTTTCCATATAGTGATGCAGAAAGAAAATGCTGGAAGAGAAATCAACTTCATGGGAAAATTTATCAGTGAAAGTTTTTGCGGAAGGATGAAGAAATGACCACTTGGAGAAGGATTTGAATACCGAAGACGCTGACTGACCGATTTTGCTTCGAACCAGGCAGGATGCCAAGGTGTCAATGTACTGCTCAGTGTACTGAGTTGAAAGTTTGTGTTATTTAGTTATTATGCATGGGCTATTTCCAGCAGCCCTGAAGCTACACAGTGAGGCTGGCACCCTGTGAAGGTGTCTAATCCAGCTGGGCCTCTGATCAGCACTGCTGAAAATGTGTGGCTTTCCTGTAACCAGGTGTCTTTAATTTAAATTCAGGTTGGGTTTTTCTGTGCTGTTTCTACCTTTGCGGACTCCTAAAGGACTTCCATAGCCAACAAGATCAGAAGTGCTCTTCTACAGTTCCAAAGTGCAGAGTAACATTTGACTATAATATGAAAAAGCAGTGCTCTCTCGTTACGCTAACGAGATGCCCGTGTGCCAAATGCCTACTTGCGCTCAGTCTCAGCACCATGCACGTTCTTCCTCTCTGACTCTCGGCATCCAGGACATCTAGCCCCACTTGCAGGGAGCCCAACTGGCCTCCTTCCCTCTCCACCAGATTCAAGTCCCATTCCTGCAGACTTCCCAACAGGGCTTCCCCTCACCCCTGAGGAACAGGAGCTTCTTAGACCATGAAGTGTGGTCTCTTGAGGGGTGCAAGGGGTGCAGCCCACCCTCTGCAACCTGGAGGATGGCCAGGCAGGCCAAGGGCCAGCAGCCTCTGTGAAGAAGTAGCTCTGATGTCTTCTCCTTGCTTGACAAGCAGAGATACTCGCACTGACAAACAGCCGGCCTCAACTCAGCCCCATCTGTTGTGCTGTCCAGGGGCTCCGGCTGAAGCCTCCAGGAAAGGAGAAATCCCTCCCTCAAAGGGAAGCTGAACCTTGAGCCTCTGCTGCAGGACCGGCCCCTCACCTTTTCTGCAGTGCTGGCCTGTTCTGGTGATGATATTCTGTAGGCATACAGAAGACATCCTGGATTTTCAGATTCTTACTAGTCCCTTTACTTACCTGAATTCTCTTATGATAGTATTAAAGAACAGATAGCTATTAATTTGGATGCCAGCCCTAGATGCACTGCTGCAGAAATCACATTTGCAGGCTTTTTTTTTTTTTTTAATGAAATCCAACTATTTTTATTGCTGTCTAATTAGACATAGTTCATCTTTGTTACAGGAAGCCCCATGCAGCCCTTTTCAAACAACCCATCAAACAGATGGCTCTTACAGTGCATCTGAGAGGACACCACATTTGGGGTTATTCCGGACCAACATGAACATATACAGCAGCTTTTTTTTTAAAAAAAAAAAGAAGACCCATCAACCATCTTTGTAATTTTTCACAGCCCAATTTGGACATCCCACAGCTGCATTCATCAGGAAGCATGGCAGAGGCAAAAGGACAGAGAGCATTGCAGACCCCTGGCCATTTGAACCTCCTACACTGTAACCTTACAGAATGATTTACTCTTCTTTTTCCACAAGAGTTTTAAAAAGCGACAAGCCAATGAAAACATCAAGATCAGCCTACAAGCGTACAGCAGTTGACAGCCCACTTGCATTTTCTAGGTTTAGCTGATATGTTCAGGCATCTCTCACCACATAATAAAATCTGCCAGCGCACTACGGTATTCAGGACAGTATCAGATTCTCCTCTTCTAATATCCTGTGATGTGCACTGCGTTATTAAGATTTTAAATAATCTACGCTTAAAGAAACTGATCTGCCAATTACTGCTTCCTGCAGATGGCTCTCATTCCAATTCAATTTTATTCACATAAAAGTAATTACTGATATGTTTTTGGACATCATCATATTAATAAATGTGTGAAGCAGGAGACAAGTTTTATTAAGGATCCAGTTTTATTATTTCAAAAATATTGCTTGTTATTCTAACTCTGGCTAGCAAGCCTTGATGGCTCCCTGGAGCTAATTGATTAATAATCATTGCCAACTGCATTTTAAATTTTAAATTTGGCTGACTAGACTAAACAATTCCCTGGAGCTACGAAACTACTCTCCACTATTTTGAGTATTTGGGCACTGGATGAATAGTTTAAATGTGTCTGAGGAAGTAAGCAGCAGTGTTAATTCTCCTAGATCTGAATTTTATGACAGAGAGAAAACATAAAACCTTCCTGTTGCGTTTCTGCCATGTCAAGAACATAGTCTGAATGGAAGAAGATGGGTGAGTAGAAAATGCCTTTTCTGGAATCCAGAAGACGGGTTAAGGATGGGATGCCTGGGCTCAGAGCCAGACATGAGACAAGGGGTTTGCGGAGCCAGGGCAGAGCAGATGTCAGAGGCTGGGAAGAAAGAGCTCTGCTTTGGACTCCTTGAACGAACCCTCACTGTAAATGGTACTCTATTCAAATAGAGCAAATAATCCCTGCAATCTGCTTTTAGTTTAAAAATATCAAGTTAGTTTGTTGTAATACTTAGACATTAAATGGGTAATTTTAATTCTTCTGGTTTTATTTGACCTGAACAGAGCACAAGTTTTCCTCAAGACAAATGGAAAAGGTCAAAGTGATTGTGCAAAGTGTTGAGCACTCACAACTTCAATGGGCAATGAAGGTGTCTAGCTACTGTCAGGATATGGTCCTGAAGCAGACTGGTCTGTTACTACAGACTCCTGCTTCTGAGTCTCCCTAATGTATCTTAGAAGATTTCTAAAAGACATTTCAGATGAAATACTTTATTAAAGCTCCTTAATTATTCAATTAGCTGCAACTTTTTTTGTATAATACTATGTACAGATGAAAGCTGGATCTCAACCAGAAATATCTAATGACTACATTTAATAAACTATTAAGAAAATTAATTTATACTAAATTTTATTCTACTGGAAATAAGAGTCATTAAGAAAGGATGCATTAAATTTTCTTAATTAGGTTTGGAAATAAAGACGTTATTTTACAGGAAAGAGAATCAGGCAAAGAAACTTTAACTATTTTTACCCCAATATTTATGGACTTAACACACGTAATCTAGTTTTCCCCATCTGAGGAAGCACTTTACAGCACAACGGTTAATTACTGTCAATACAATTTATAGCTGTGACAACATATAGGTGAAAAATTATGAGGAATCTTTAAAATCCTACTGAAAAAATTACAGATAAATAAAAGCAAACTTTGAAAAAATTCAATTCACCATGATTGCATGGGAAGCCTCCTCAGGCACAAGAGAACGAGTGACCTTAGGAACCATCAGAATCGTCTGACACAAGATCATATGCAGGAGAAAAATCTTGTATACGTGACTGAGAATAAAAGCACTGACTGTAACCTCCAGCTGGCTAACTGGCTATTTTTTGTTCCTGGTTTTACGAGCAGCAATAAAGTGGAATTAAGCTGCAAATTGCTGCAAACGACCACAATAGCAAGACGACCCCAATCACGGAAGACAGAAACCTCTCCCAAAGTAGCTAGAAGGGTTTGGAATATCAATCCATAGATTGCACGCTCACCCAGAGATTAGTATAGATGCTAGTGGCCTTTAGGAACGCCTTGAGACACTACTACAGCAAAAAAAAACACATGCAAGCTTCTCTTTCAAAATAAGGAACTGAGAAAAATCCTGCAAGTCAGTTGGGACCAGACATTGGTATAGGGCCAAAGCAAACAGAGCCTGTACTCAGATGAGAAGAAAGTTATGTCTAGATTCCCTTGTGTCACTTGCTTGAAAGGAGACCTTTGGATAGTACAAGGACTTTGGTGAGTTACCAACTTCATCACTGTTTAATTTATCCATCTGAAAAATGGGGTGATACAACAATTTCTCAAGAGCTGTCATAATAAGAGCGAATAAATTAGTGTCAAAATATTATTCATTTATTTTGTCAAAATACAGTCATGATATGCTATCAGGAAAGGCATTATGGAAGAGCAAATTACCATTACTATGATGGGGAGAAGAGAGAGAAAGTATTTTTTAAAAAACAAAAATAAAAATCTCTTTAAAAATGGTGATGGTTACTTGATAATATATTTTTCAGCTGGTCCTATAAATGACAGATATCAGATGAAAGGATTTGTGAATTCATGTTAATGATGCTATTAAATACTGTATTTCCCTACAAGAATGTTTGAACCAAATGCCCAAGTAAATATTTTGACAGCTATGTTTCACACTGAAAAGATGGTAGAAGCACAAAGAGACAGAAGGTTTCAAAGTAAATCACTCTGCAGCTTTTGCTGAAATATGCTTTGAGATGTGTACTTGTGACCTTCCATAAAATTAATTCAAAGATTTAGAAAGACGAATTATTTGATTTGGAGCCTTAAAGCAGGATTAGAGTTTCCTAATCTATTTCTCCCTTTTTGTTAAATTTAGTGACCATTTATGGTCATGGAAATTACAAGAAGAAATCTCTGTCCTCTGCCATAAACTAAATAGGACGATGAGAAGATTCAGAAAGATGGAACAGCTACTGACTCTGACCGAGAAAAATGTAGCGTGGACATGAGCCTTCCCTTGCTTTCTCCTCTTATGCCATACATTAGCACTAAGCAAAGGGGTAAAAAAGCTGCTCCAGAACCACTCCCTACAGAAAGGAGTCTACCCAGAGTAATACTGATAGCCAAACCATGAGAGGGTTGGGTGAGGGAGAGCAATGTTAGTCTGGCTGCTTTTCCAAAGCTCAGTTGAATGAGTTGCATCACAAGCATTTACTAATTTGGCTGGAAAATCATGCAATCGTTGATGTTTCTGAAACTTCCTGCTTCTGAATGAGTAGAAAATACCACAGAAATATCTGCAACAACTGAGAACTTCCACATACAACTAAGCTTAAAAGTCTCAAACCCCAACATTTCAGAATCTTCAAAGCAATCACCCGTTTTCTCGCTAGAAACCAGAGCTGCTTATCCAGCAAGCTAGAAATTGCAAAATATATCCAAAAATATTTTGAAGTACCTAGGTTCTTCAAAACTTGATACACCAGTACAGAGGGGACTTGCTAGGAATGACCAAAATTATAAAAAAAAGAAGTAACTCTGTCCATCTGGAACATTTCCAGGATAGCATTACAGAGACCAGAATGTATTCCTGTTCCTCAATTTCTTCACAGAAATTCTTGGTAAAAATAGCTGAGATTGGCTCCAAGCTACTTAAAGTTGTTTTTTGTTCTTAATGTCAGTTGCTGTTTTAAGAGTTATGTAGTAAATAGTACTATCACTTGCCAGCATTAGCTTTACCTGACAACAAATTTATCTTCAGTAAGAGCTAAAGCAGCCTCAGTGCCCACTCTGGCACTGGAAGTGGTGTAACTTAGAAACCGGCTCAGTGCAGTTCCTGAGCTCCTTTGCCAAGCTCTTGACTTCTTAATTCAGGCTCATCTGGGTGTTAACCCGGTTATTCAGCGTCCAGACCCAAGTCAGTATTTCTGCACAGCGCCGGGTCATGCAGGTACCTTCCTCTGTTCAGCGTCTCTTTAACCACTTGCATTGCAAAGTTGGACTCGTCTAGAAGAGCCATGGACCAAAAATGTTGCCTTCCTTTCTTCAGTGCGCCTTCTTCAGGCAAAGCCTGGATCCCTCAGTCCGAGTAGCTGCAGTATTCATGGGTGGAAAAAGAGACGAGATACACGTACAGAACAGTAATCTGCATAAACTCGCTAAATTAAAAGATATTAATATGCTTCTTGCAGAGCACAGAAATTGTATTAGAACCATAAAAAGTGGCTAACCCACCAAGACGTTAATAATGGTTTAACAGCAGTTCCTGCACAATGCCTCATTCTGTGGCTGTCATCCGGGGGCTAGAGAAACACTGGCATGGCTCCAACACCGTTCTGCCTATCACTTGCCACCAAGATGCAGGAAAGTGAATCGAGAAGTCAGAGAATGTATCACAGGGACTGAAAATCATCAAGCTGGGCTGCTGTCAGACATCTTGATTAAACAGGCAAAAGCTGTATGGGGCTATTACTGCGAGTGTAACGTGACATTCACAGAATCCTAAATGCATCGTTTGAATAATAAGATGATAATGAGAACACTAACATCTGGAAATGTGTATTATAAAGCCAAGTCTGAAATGGTATGGTATCTGACTTGCTGCAGCCGGGCTGAAGTAGGATGAGAAGCACTGTCCCTTTTACAGTCAGTGAAAAATTTATTATGGCTCTAGCTGGCATGTTCATGCCAACACCGTCATTAACACAAAACAGTCATAGTTTGGGGGAAGGAAAAAAAGCAAAGGTTTTTAGTGTGCAGCAAATTAAATGTGAAATCTCAATGTGACACAGCTCAAAGACTAATCTAGTGTTGCTGCCCATAAACCGAAGCCAGAGTGACAGGGAGCAGGACAGAATCACAGACGCTCAGTCCCTTCTGCATGAAGCTGGAAGGCGGCTCCAGTCAGACAGCGCGTTTGGTTCCAGGTTTTGTGTTCCCAGAATGATCATAGACACAGATCTTCAAAGAAGAGCAGCAGAGCACATCAGTGTCTGGAAGGACTAGCGAAAGACGCAGGATTACAGATGTACCGCTTCACCGGAGGGGCAGTGAGACTGAGAAAAGCGATACAGCCATGTGAAGGATGCAAACACCAGGGCAGGAAGAAGTCATTTACAAAACGTGGGGCAACACAATGATTCAGAAAACCTTGCTCAATAATACATCCAACATAGCATCATAATTTTTCTACTTAATATACTCTAGCAGCAAGCTTTGCCTTCTGCAGAAGATACTGTGCTTGAGTACATTTACAGAATAGCCCTAAGCAGCACCAAATCTGTAGAGTGAATATGCCCTCTCCACCTACCCCCAACCGGAATAACTGCCGGCATACCAGCACCCTATAAATAGGAAAGGTGTGGGCATTGCAACAGAGAGCTGTGTGGAGTTTCTGAGTAACACCGGAGCTGCTAGGGAACTGCAAACAAACTGACATGGCTTCATCAGATGCCACGGAGTACTAAAGTTACACAAGGGAGTGTAGGATAATGATAACGTAACTCACTCTTAATAAGACGAGACTACTTTTCTGTGCCACAGACAGAGACAGTAGCTTCCTTTGAAACGAGGAAGATCTGTCCAACTAATAACATCAATTGGAAACGTTCAGTTTTACAGACACACTGATTCAGTTCAGGGAGAAGAATCCCACTTCGAGGCAGGTCAGGCTCTGGTAGAAATTAAAAGTCAAGCAATACAGAAAGTTGGAGAAGTGCTAAAACAAATTCACTGATCTCTAGAGTATTAGGAAAAGTGCAAGCCTTTGAAATCAGACAGTAGCAAGTGCCTGCCCAGGTTCATATAAAACAGCCGCAGAACAACGCCAAATGCAAATTTATCCTGTATCTGACTCCCTGGATTCATGAGGCTTCTTACGGAACTAATGAATGTGACAAAATGACTAAAAGCATGTATGAATAGATTAACTACATCCGTAGTTAATGCTGGCCCCAGAACCTTTAAAAAATAGCCCTATGATTATTAAAGCAAAACTAGCCTCCGTCACTATTCCCTCATCTTTGAGGAAAAGCTGCTCTTCCAAGACACCTTCAAGCCCCCGCTGTTGAAGGGAACTCAGCAACATTGCTGTGTCTAGTTACGATGGTTTCTCTTCAGTTCACATACTGTTTTTGCTGCTGTCTAACTGAGTTTCATCACTTGAGCTGTTCTCCAATATTTTATGAAATTCAAGATAGCTGATGAACTTTTATATATGCTGCACCTCCCTATCAGGAAGGAAACTCATTCTCTGTCCCAGAGGGTGGGGGAAGGAGAAGCAGGAAAATTAAATGCCAACGTTAGTTGTAATCAAACCCAAGGAGTCTCTCTCTGGAGGGAGGAAAAGAAAATCTATGTATGTTTAGATTTCTAGTGCATCAGTTACTCTTAGTGTCTAAAAGCTTAAACCATTGATGGTAAAACATCAACACCAGTGCCAAGTTTGAAATTAATAAAGATTCAGGCCACCAGCAATGAGAATGACTTAAATTAAGTTCAGAATCAAACATCAAAAGTCATCACTGACCACAGCTAAAAAAAGTGCTTATGCTGCGACAGGAAAATCAGCTTCAAATGCTATGGATCAACAAAGCAAACTAAATCGGACACAAGCCCACTCAAAGTAAATTTATAAACTATTTTTCAACTTTAATGAGTGCAGCTGTATTTGCACACAAGTACTCTTGATATAGTCATCTAGTCCCCCGTGTGCTAGGGCGAATGGTTTGTGATTTTCTGAAGGGCCACCTTCACCTCAGCTGTTCAGCCACAAATCTCAAATGTTGCTGCCTTCTTTAGAGTCCAGCACAGGCTTCCGCTGGTCCCTTCAAAAATCAGAAACTTCCTAGATGCTAACACTGAGCTACCTATTAACTGGCCTCTGCTCCAGTAGGAGTAAAAATTTGATATACCGTATACATATTATTTTAATTTATATTATATCTATCTATATAGTATATATTTTAAAATATCAAATTATCAAAATAAATGCTTATAGTAATGCCCCTCAGGCTTCCATATTCTTTGAAAGGAAGAACAATGTTTCAGCTTCAAAACCTCCCATGCCTGGCCTTGTTTGTAAAGTCTGACCATGGACTGGGATCTGTTTCCATTCTGCAAACACAGCAGCTACACAGCTGCCCTGGGTTGTCCGCTGCTTCCAGCATTACTGCCACTGCGCTCAGCAAAAACCACCTTGTGTTCTGCAGAGTCAGACGATTTCCCTTCTCGATGGGAAATTCTGACTGCCTCTCACATGTGTGTTTCTGTAACGTGCCCTTGCTCTGTATTACTCTTACAAGCTTCTTTCATTCTTTAAAGGAATCTCTGACATTCTATGAGTTCCTCTGAATCTCACCTAAATTTAAATCAGGGATGAAGAAAGTAAGACCTATAAAGAAAACTGAAAAGAAAATGCCTTGGGAAACATTCTGATGACATATATTACTAGTACAACATAAGTCATTACAGAAAGAAAAGAAAGGTACTCCAGCAGCTTATTTTTTAAATTTTAACACATGATAAATACTATTGCGAGGCTTAGGTAATTCATAGCAATATCCAGATAATGATATTATCTATCACTTCTACTTCAGATGACATCAGTCTTGTAATTCCACATACTTTCAGCAACAGCTTTTCAGATCTGTCTATTCCTTTCTTGGGTGATGGAAAAAACCATATGCACAGATCCATATAGCAATGAACTTTTTAGCCAAACACAAGAACAGAAATATTTCTAGGAGAGAGTGGCTTGCCAAGACAAACAAGTTCTGCCAACATTTTAACACCACAGAAGGTCAGTTAGGTTATAATTAAGTCTAATTACCATTCTTATGAACTGCAACATCTTTTCACTTGAAGGTCCTTAATACTCAGAAAAGGATGATTTTTTCTTTAATATTTTCCAAGAATCAAAGTAATGAGATATTCTAATCTTGACTTTAAACCTGAATCATCACTTACCATCACAAAGCAAAAAGGCATGTCATCATTAACAGGAAGAGATTTGTGCAGTTTATTCAGCCACTAACACTTCCTCGCTCCTGCTTTTCCCTATTCCTCTGCAGGAATTTTACAGGGTTTTTTCTCTTCTATTCAGTACCACTCTGCTTTTTTTTCATTATTCCACATTTTATTTTTTCCTTCTCATAGTTTTAAAACCTTTCTGCTTCAGCTCCCTAGTTTTAATCCTCTGTATATCTTCAGATCTTCCTCTCTGCTCCCCCAGCGAGCCGGAGAATCTGACGGTAGCAAACTTTCTTCTGTTTCCGCAGGCATGCTGTGATTGCTGCGCTAGACAGAACTGCGGTGGGAAACCGCCTCAGCTTATCTTACCGAGGGAAAAGGTGAGATAAAAATTGGTGAAGCAAAGACTTTTTTTTCTCCCCCTTTCCTTTTCCCACAGGCCAACAGAAAGTGAGAGGGGAAAAACCAGGAGCCATTTGGCTGCTTCTCCTCTATCAGGAGTGCAAAAGCTGGTGCATGTCCGTCCTAGTTTTACTCAAATGAGAAAGCAGCTGAAAAGCCTGGGCCATCAGTGTCACCCAGCTCACTGGGCAAAGCCTTCAGCACCCTCGGGTCTAGCCGGGGGCTGCAGTTTGCCAGCTGGCATCAGCAGTTGCATGTGGGCATCCCGTGCCCATGGGGGGCAAAAAGCCGCTCTCAATTGCTAGGATGGTCTTCCAATAAAGCAATAACTTGACCTCTCTGGAGGTTGGCAAAGCATCAAGGACTTTGTTATTTCTTGTAGACTCAAATAACAAACCTGGAAAACTTGAAGAACTGGTCAGCTTGTAGCACGCTGCGCCCGGCAGCACAGGGGCTTACGAAGACCCCAGTGCCACCAAACACAGCCACGTGTCTCAGTCCAGCATCGCTCCCCATGCAAAGCATCGCGCTGAGCCTGGCTGCGCTGCCCCAGTGCTGCTCTCCGAGCCATCAGGATGCAGTTAGCGGTCCTGCCCCAGCACGCTGCCTGTCTTCTCCCTCTCATCAATGCTGTCTTCGTTAACTCATCTCGGCTAAGGGGATTAGGCACGTCTTTGTGAAGGCCACCTCGTGCCTCAGCAGAGAGAGGAGTGCTGCCTGTGGGCTGCCTGCTACTTCCATCCTATTTTTCAAATGGAATATACAAAGCTATTCCAGAAGCACAGGAACCCCTACAAAACAGTAGCTGTTATTAACTATGTTTTATTTCCTCCAAGTAAAATTTTGCTACTTCTCCCTGACCTTACTGTATGAAGCAGAAATCTATTCTCTGGGTGAAGAATTCCACACACCAGAAAAGATGATTCTGCGCTCTGAAGGAACTACTACCCCTTAAAGTATGTATGACCTACAAAACAAGTTCAATTTTCCCTTGCATGTCAAAAGTCTAGATGTGTAACAAACAATCTTTCACTGAATGTTTTCCAACATTTTTCTTTTAAAGTTATCGAACAAAATCTCACTAAAACAAATTCAGCATTTTCCTGTCATAGGCTAAAGCCTCATACGGCATGCGCTCATACTGCAAATAGTCTCTTAATAAATAAAAATTACAGTTTTAGTTAACATACGGTCCTTCAAGTTCCACCTGTCCTACCAGAGATTCACATATCATCAGGGCATTAAGATGCCACTTCACTTAGCAACCCTTATGTCACATAAGGCTTTTACTGTAGGTGGGGCAAAACATAAATCCACAGAATCTTTTTGTTTACTTCCAATTATACTAATCTCTTCCCTCTATAACACTAGCTTTTCCTCCCACATATTATTCATGCCTGTAGCCCCACAAAAACATGCAGACTGAAATCCCTGACCCACTGAAGTTACTAGGGGTTTTGCAATGGACTTCCAGAGCTCAGGTTTTAGCTTCCCTTCCCCAGCTAATATATTGCTTCTCTGATTACTTTAATCCAGTTGTTTCTTTTTCCAGTCTTGCTGGGTTAAAAAAAAACATCCAAGGTGTAAAAGGATTAAGCTGTTTTTCTGTAATTTACAATGGTGCAAGATGGTCCTGGCCTGTCGGGGGCTAGAATTATGTCCATGGTTATGTTTGTTGGGCAGTTCAGCATCTTCCGGCTATCCCTGTACAGTCTAAAAAATTCAAATTGTCTGTTGCTGATGTAATCCCTCACAACCTACTGCTGTACATGTAGCCCTTGGACTCCGTGTATTACAAGACCAAATGTCATAGCAGGTTTACTATTTCAAGGTAATTTGGTACAGGTTAAGTGAAACTCTAAAGTCAAACTGGTTCAAATATTAGTCCAAATTAGTTTCATATTCTCCCACCTAACAAGGCAAAAACCCATACAGATAACATCGGAATATCAACGAAAAACCCACAGCTTGTTCCTTTGCTTTCCAAACCTGAAATCCATTATCTAGAGATCCACCACTTACCAGCACACACACCAGAGTATAGCCTGAGCAGATGGTTCAAAGCTAACCATCAATCTATTTGCAGTTCAAAACAGTAGTGAACTACTCCAGCTGTTTTCCAGCTCAAAAATATTATTGTCATTTTGCTATCACTGTGTGCTGAGAGTTATGTAACAAAAATGCACATGTCCCACTGCCTGGAACGCAATTAATTTCCTCCCTCCCCACCGAGAGTGGTAAGTAACAATTCAGACAGTCTGGATGCTTCAGTTTTGAGCATGGCCAGAGACGCAACCCTGGAATTACTCCACGTGGTAACCCACTGTTTGTAACGTGCCAGTCTTCTGGAGGTCTTGCAGACAGGGTATATTTTGCAGTTTGGAAAAAAATAAACACTATCGTCCTGTTTATACATGACCTCTCCCTGTCTGTAGGGCACTATGAATGCTTTGCTGTAGTTCTTTAGTTTAACCATAGGCTTTGCTTTAAGTTAGAATTTTAAGTATTTTATGTAAGCGCACTACCTACATGAAGTGATTGCTTCTGATCTGAAATCGGCCACTATACTTGCTGTATGCTTTGGTATGCAAAAATCAGACACTGTACACTGTTACCTTGAAAATAGTGGCATAATCCCATCTTGATTTACAAATATCCAGACATCATGCAGGCGGTTAAATTCAGACTCCATAATGTTTGACCATTTCATGCAATTTGCTTATATAAAGAGAGCAAATGGAAATCCTTCGCTTCGAACAGCGCACTCCAGAAACAAAACTCATTTCCTCAACGCAGTCTTTTCTGCCATGTGCCTTTCATCTTTGTCAGTGCAGCTAACCCAGTGACAGTTATATATCAACTATTAGATTTCCAGGACAGGAGCTGTCTTTCTATAAAATGTTTGCACCATGCTTAACATCTCTCAGTTGTTCCAGTGATATAAACGCAACGGGGTGATCAAATGTATGCTAGGGTGTCAACTGAGATGAAACATTAACTTACTACTTAATTGCAGCAATTTCCTTTAGTGTGTTATTACTTGGTTCAGCTTGTTCTGGTCTGCTGGCACGGTTTACAGCTTACTTCTGTAGGGAGCACCTGCAGTGGTTTTACTACTCTTACCTGGTTAAATAGGCCAGAGCCCGCTCAGATCCTGACGGCTTTTTGGGCTCCACCTTTTTGGTAGAGATTCCAGCTTCCCTCATCAGCTGTTTTTCCTTCTTCTTCCGCTCTTTTTTTAATTTTCTTTCCCATTTCCTCTTTTCCTCTGCAGTAAGTTCTTCCTCTTCTTTTGTTGCCTGAAATAATCAACATTTAAATAAAGTGTTTATATTTCTATAGGAAAGCGAACAAAATATGCATAAATGCCACTGAAGGACGTGAATAATATTTACAACGTGATGCTTCAAGCTTCATAATTTTACTGTTCACTGTACTTCCTTCACCTGCTCAACCCACAGAGCCGTGAACACTGCACTTGCAGAAATCTGCAGAGTTGCCTTCTATAGATGACAATACTGCTCTCAGCAGTAATCTGAGCACCTTCTAGCCATGCATTAAAAATCATATTTAAGATTTGTTACGCTGTTTGTTCTCTCATACTCAAACCTGCGCGGGGACTGTGAACAGCAGAAGCTGTTTGCAGTGAAGGGAGGGTATGGATTTTTTTAGCATACACGTATTTAAGTGAGAGAAGGAGGGTTTCCTTAACATCCCTGGTTTCTGGGGCTGTCTGTTGTGTAACCTCACCCTGCTCTCGCCTGACAAGACCTCTGTCTGCCACACAGTGGCTTTATCTTCATTGTGCCAAAGGAGAAGATGGGACAATCACCACCTTTATCCAAGACCCCCTGGAGATCCTTTAGCAATCTTGGGTGAACATATGCACAATCTTGCATAAACGTATACACATACATCTCACAAAGGCTGAAGTTTCTTTAGGTTTGCAGTCAGAACAGTTAATTATTCACATTGAAAACCAAATTACTACAAATGTATGCATACGTATATCCGAAATGAAAATATTTATGCCATGTACAGATGAAGAGCATTAAACAGAGATGCTGAGTTTATCAGGGAAAATGCAGTGTGAGATCACACAGTGCAGAAATAAAAAGCTGTTCCATAGCAAGATGAGATCGACTCCAGGGACTCCTACAAGTCTGTGAGGTTCATTCATACCCTTCCAGGCAACAGTCCCACTGAATTGTTAAGTATAAATTAGAAGCATAAAAAAATAGCCACTGGTCTAACACTAACTATATGGCTGTTTAGTCAACATCCTCCTCAAGATTTCCCTGAGAGAGGGAGATTTATAGAACCCCAACTCCTCTGATGATCATTCTCCACAGACCTTCACAAAATTGTACAAAAAGTAGCTGCTGGGTACCCAAACCCCTACGGCCCTCAGGAAGCAGGAGGGATTTGGACACTGTGAAGCCACCTCTTCTGTGCAACCTCCCAGTAACGACTGAGCAATGAAAAAAGTACAAAATTCTAAAAACAAGACTCTTGCACTGTACTGGTCTTGCTTTTGGGTATTTTCAAGTCCAGTACTGAAGGCATGGTGTTAATTCTTAGCTTGCATGACAGTTATAAATTTCACACAGTCCCAAACAAAACTTTGACACCTTCATCATGGTTTAAGGAACTGCTGTTTCTTAGCTGCCTCCACAGGTCAGGCCCTGCGACACAACACATGCTAAAGGTACGAACGCTGAGGACCATTTATCATCTTCTCTTCCAACAGAAGAGAACAGAAATCCAGTAACAAAAATACTAGAAGTATTAGCTTCTGTGATGGGCTCAGGGTTTCTAGCTCCTGTTTGCTGTGCTGTACTACTTCCCTAATATCATTTCCAGCCACCTCCAAACTGCAAACATTGACACATTTCTAAGTTACAGGCAGTGAAAATGGCATGGATGTAAGGCGGCCCAGGAAATGTCTGCCCTACCTGCACACAAGTGGACTTTGAAGCAGACTGCTGTATGAAAAGAACAGAAAAAGGGAAGATTGCATGCAAGTGTTTCTTATTTAAATCTGTAATTCTTCTGATCAAAATAAGTAAAGTACACTTTCTGATGTCCCTTGGACACTTCAGCTACAAGCTGGTGGAGGCAGAGCACACCGAGACAAGCAAGGCAGTCCGGAGGAGCCACCCATGCCTACGGGAGCTGGATTAGCATCTCACTTCCCAGCGCTGGGCAAGATACAGGAGCCTAACTACCACCACCATCACTTCTAAGAACAAGAATTGCTTTCACAGAGTGAACTTGGTGCAGATCCATCAGCTTTACTACAGCATTGTACTTGCCAGGTGAGGTCCTGTGCTAGAGCATCGGAAACCCACGGAGCCCAAACTGAGTGTGAAAGAAACGCTCTTCCCCCTCTCCCTGCTCCCTACTCACCTCTTCAAGGAGCCCCCAACTGAAACCTGAATGTACAAGATTAACTACTTTATGGAAAGACTGGTTAAAAACACTTTATAAATGGACAAATCCTCAGTGGTACATCAATTTGTGTTTATCGAGTGCTTTCCAACGAAAATCCAGACATGGTGCTAAACAACATTATTCCCGCTGACATTCAAGCAAAGGATGGTTAAAGAAGACAACACCTGAACACAATCTTATTTACCAGAGATACCTGCTGAGGACTAAACATTTGTTCAGTGTCAATTCATGTATCATCTAAGCTTGCTCTGACTCCTTATTTCCACCTTCTGTAAAGACCAAAAAAGGGCAAGAAAGCAGAAACTGGAATAAATGGGAGTGGGATAGTACAGAGGATTTGTTTTTTTGTTTAAATACAAACACATGCAAAAAAGCAACATGTTGCATTTGTATAGAAGACATTTTATAACTCATGCTGGGAACAAAATAATATTTAGGGTGAAGGTAGGTATGCAATTGTTATACAGGAAACGACGTTTTCATTTAAAAAGCCACCCTGGTACTTACTAAAATAACAATCCAGCCACCCAAAGCCCAGGAAAGCACTGAGGGTGGTCATTTATAAAGTGTTTGTAAAAGATTACTACAGCAGCTGTCCAACAGACGACACACTACAGTTAATCTTCTTTTAAAAATAATGTAATGAATTTGTTTACTTTTCTGTGAGCCATGAAGCTTTCAAATAAAGTGACTGTGGCACATCGTTAGAGCCAGTCTGATAAAGAGGCCTCTGCTTCTTCCTACTTACAGTAAATGTATATCTCCGTACCTTCCCCTCCCCCCGCATTCCTCGCATTATCAAAAAGCTTTTTCTCCCTCTCCCCGACCACTCCATGAAAAGCAAAAACAAGTTGCTCCCTCCCTGTAGGTCCCAATGTAAATACCAAGCCCTAACAACGTTTGTTTCCAGCATTGCGACTGATGCACCGTGGGCCGTCTGTTTTCCTCACACTGTCCCGGGCATGAAAGAGCCAGTGTTTACAGCTGGAGGTACCTTCTGCTGGCCCACAGCATCACCCAAGGAAAATCGGATTCACCAGGCTGCTGGCTGGGACTCCCAGCGCACACACTGCAAAAGCGCTTTACAGCTCAAGCAACTTTTCTAGTTGCAACTATACTTCTATCCATCCACGCCTTCACTGGTTTTTAATTTGAAAACCTCAAGTTTTATGTGCTTCATAAAATATCTACATGTGGTGGTATATTCTCCACTGAAGCTGAGAGTAGTTTTATCACAATTTAAAAAACAACTAACACAACCAAAAACAACCTTCCCCCAAACCTGGGACTCGAAAGAAAACAAAACCAAACCTTTCACTGGAATTCAAAGCCTAGCTGTATTTATTTTAACTTGGATGGTCTCTGTTATGATAGTCTACTGACGCGTCTCTCCTTTCTTTAAATCAACAGCCTTATTTTTTAATTTCGCTTTCCCTGAACCATTAGCATGAGTTTTTCTGAAAGATGTGTCCAAAGTTTGTGAGCCATTTGGATTAAGAGTTTTAGTATCACGTCACTATTTTAATTTAAAAAACCCAATGAACAGGACTTCATTGTTTCGAGGTCATAAATATTCCATGTTGTCTCCTTCTATATGTACAAAGTAACATCACAATTTGTAGTGCTGCAATTTAGTCTTAACTACAACATTGTAAAGTCCACATTTGAGCGTGTGAGACACTTGTTTATTGACGTGATAAATTTAAACCACATGCATACAGAAAAACACAACGCTGGCTTATTTGCAAAGCCTGCTGAGAGCTACCACACCACCTTGGATCGTGGGCTCATTAGATCTCAATCTAAACAAGGTCAGGCTAGGTCAGTAGACTTGGATGAATGACATTCAGAGGAAAGCCAGCGCTTTCTCGTGATTAAGGAGGTGGGAGTCTTCCACTTGGAAACTTTCCAGAAGGGCTGAAAAGGTGCTAAAAGGGATATTGCCACTGGATACCATATTTTGAGTAGAAGACAGACTCCAAATCTTTGACACTCCTGCTCACAAAAATCCATGTCAGCTTTGCAAGTGTATGGAGATGTGAGCTCAGACATCTCCAAGCAAATCCCCGAAGTTCATACTCTACCACGTCCATCTGTATGCAAAGTGCTGCGACTGCCAATGCAGCGCCTTCTGCCTATGCCAGCCTCTCAATCTCTGAATTGCAATTGTAAACACAGTAATATGCTGTCAATAGTTTAAGACATCTGACTCTAAGTATCTGGAGGCTTCAGCTGTCGAAGTTTCAGATACTAGATAAAGTTTTCCATTGTTCTTTGTAATCTGGAAATATTGCACCAATTTACAACATTTTGTAAGTGATTATTAGCAATGAGCTTACCCATCATATAAGGGGAGCCATCTCAAACTGAAGTAAAGCATTTAATAGTGTAAGGTAGTCCTGTTAAGCAACTTAGCACAGAGCAAAATAACTGTGCAAAAGAAAACTGGCAGAAAGATGTACCCGAGACAGAATTTCTTCAAGATATCTGACGCTTTTTCTGCAGTAAGAGTGGCAAAACCAAATGGGTGTTGTTTTTCAGAGACTGTATCTGCATAAAAGCTTACGCTGCCAGGGGACTATGAACTGTAATAGCTGGGCAACCAGTACCAAGACGGTATTAACAGCACATTAATTGCATTGTGTTTCAGCAGAGCAGTAAGTACATTTTTTAATTTGTTTCCAGATTTATAGTTACCCAGAGTCCTCAACTGCCTCATACTTGAGTAGAATTAAAGACATCTAAAGACTTCTGTTCCTCCTCCGCGCTCTTCAGTGTTTCAGACTCCTACATTTGCATCCCTAGCTGTCTGTCGCCAGCACAGAATCAGGCTGCAGTCAGAAACTCTGAAGAATTGCCACAATGAACCAAATACTCATTTATTACAAATTTGCCTTGGGGATTCGTCTGTGTAGGTCTGAACTTTCTGCCTCTTCGGGGGTTCAGCTTTGCTGCCAAACCTATAGCAGGAACTGAAACCAAGCCACAACATCAAATTTACTATTTATTAGTACCAGTGAATCCAGCTCCTCCAAAAGCCAATAGGCTTTTATCCTTTTCTACCAGCACAGCAACACAAGTCTGTACACCAGCAAAGCATGCAGCATCAGAAATTCAGAGGAATAAATTATAACTTGTCTAACAGTGACAAACATCTAAAAAGGGCATCAAATTTCTGAACTCCAAAGAGGAAGATGGGGAAATGGATGATAAGGTTTATTTCACAGTAGGAGCATTGTATCGCCTTGTTTGTTCATTAAGCTCATGTTATTTCATAACTTTTAATACAGAGAAATGTCAAAAGGGGCTTTGTTCACTGACCACGAGCTACCAACCCGTCACGTAATGGCTCCTGCTTACCAGTAGCCTTTTGCCCCAAAAATGCCCCCATGCGTGATATCAGCATGCAAAACGCTCTGTGTCTGCCTTACACAATACGTGCGAACCCAGACAAATAACTGGCCATCTGCCAGCTTCAAAACAAAAAGCGGAATCTACAAACACGGTTCAAAACCTACAGAGAAGAAAGGCTGGCAAATCCTTAGATGCAAGGTTCCTAAAAGAAAGACTGACAAATGATTTACTATCCGAGGCTTGCCAAAGAACTGCGCTACAACTACAGCTACAGAATCTGCACACACAGAAGAGTTCATGGCCACACTGAATTTAAAGAACTATTTTCTAAGATTTAGCACCTTATGAAAAGAAGTAGTATGACCAGAGAGGGCATATGAAAATTCGTTACCATGCAGAAAGAAATGTTGAATGAAAAGTAACATTTGTAGAAGTGTACCTCCTCACATCGTGTCTGTAGCACTTACAGAGGAAGATTTTTTTTTAAATTATACATTGCTCAAAGAAAAAACTAAAACTTTTTACAAAAGCTAGGTGTTTTTAGAATCTCAGCTCCTCACAACAAAAACACTGGGAATAATTTACATTAAGTTGATTGGAGAAGGTTCTGTGGCTGTAATCCACGCAGAAAAGCCTCAGACAAGTTCTGCAGGAAGCCAGATTTAAATAGGAGCAAGCTTTTTATCTTCCAGATCCAGGAAAGGATTCTTTTAGTGGTCATGCAAATGCTTTAAAAGCATCCTTATCTACAGAGCTATAGTATCTCACAAGCACAAGTGACCAGGTGGGACCCTAAATTTGCCGCTGTAATTTAGAATAGATTCACCTTTATTACCTTGAAACTGGGCTTGATTTACCAACTACGTGATCTTTACATGTTTTGGAGATTTACAGCCAACTCTGAAGAGCACATAAAGCGTTATAATTAGGAACTGCTGAATAGGAAGAAATTGAACAATTTACTAAATTAAATGAAAGCATTTATAGGCACACAGAACAATACGATTTACAGAACCTAGCTTGTTGAAATGCACTTTATAGATTGTTTGCTCCTATAAAATACATACTGTAGCAGATTAAGTTCTACAGCATAAATTAGTACCATATTTTTTTCTCATTTATCTTCACTAGTATCACAGTCCCGAATAAAACAGAAATATTAAAGACACCACCACAACTGCTGGCTTGGGGAATGCAGTTTCGCTTCATTTGCAGCTACAGCACTGCCAGGAATGTTCACATATTTGTCAAAGGATTTTGCTTACTCTCTCACCCTTAATTAAACCACGTTAACCAATCAGGAGAAGGTGGAATTTAAAAAAAAAAAAAAAGGAAATCCCTCAGAAATCATTTGTATCCACATCTCTGTGGCTTACACACAGCCCTTTTAACCCCTCCCCAGAAAGGCACCAAGGAATTTGAACAGAAGGAGCAGGAGACTGTTGCAGCACTCGGCATTTTCGTCGCCACCAAAGTCGTCCCCTTTAGGGGTGCTGACAATTTTTTCCGAAGCCTGAAAAGGCTTTGGGCTGCGAGAGGAGGAAGAAGCGGAGCGTAGGCTGTTTTGAAATCCTTGCTGGGGAATTTAAATAAATAAATAAATAAATGAATAAATGAAACAACCCCAAACCACGAGCTCCATCTCCTCCAATGAAAGCGATACCACAGGGTGTAGGCAGGTTGCCAGGCGAGCTCGGCAGCGTGACCGCACTGCATTGAGTTTCTTTAATGAAAGCCAGGAAAGAACACATTACACAGTGTTTCTTCTGAGAGCCAGCTAGCCTCCAGTGACTGAAATCAATAAAAACAGTCGGCAAGGGGCCCAGTGGGGGAAGAGAGAAATCTCCACTACAGCATTCAGTTTGCTTTCCACTTTCTCCCTCCCCCCGTAAAGTTAAACTCTGAAGATCACCATGACAAGCTACTTCGCTTCCAGGGCTGGGAAGACGCTGGTGGGGATTTAAAGGAAGCGAGAGCTTTCCTTCGCCTCCCTGCCTTCGCTCTCCCCTCAGCGTGAGGGAAATCAAAGGCTTGTTTGGAATTTGAATCCTGCCTGGAAAAACTTCATCGGACAAGTGCATCGTTCTGCATTTCAGGAAAGGGATGGATTTCACGGTCAGAGAATGCTAAAAGGTGAGAGGGGAAAGAAAAGCAGGAAACTGCTTCAGCCAGAGCTCACGTACAGGCTAGGATGTCCACCTCGGCGGAGGGGACCTCTGAAGCTGCGGGAAGGACTGCAAGCCAGCACCTGAGAGCGGCGCATTCCGCATCCTAAAGCAGCCGAAACCTTAGGGAGCACATGACCGACGCGCTGACCCAGGTAAGCAGAACCCGTTTTTAACAATTCACCGCACCGCGTCCGAAATGGGAGCGAGACCTTTCTGCTTCAGCCTCTACAGATTGCCCCACGTCCTCCCTTGTTAACCTCGGGCAAGTTAACACTCAGCTTGACCCGACTGAAAATCCTGTTGGGCCACTAATCCTGACTGAACCATAAAACGTGCACAAAAGCCCTTTGTTTACCGTTTTTGTGTTGAATTTGCTAGCTGACAAGGTAGGACGGGGCCACGGTGTAAGCCCAGCCCCTCCAGAAGCTGCTCACGCTCCCGGTCCAGGCGGGCCCGCTCGGAGCGAGGAAACACGCTGGAGCCGACTGCGATCTGAGAGCGCACCAGTAATGAATTTCTAATATGGTCCATATTTATCTATTTGATTTTATTTATGTATCCTAATCACCATAGCAGCCACATGCAGTACATACTTGCACCAAGTTCCACGTGCTGATCTGTACCACAAATTACAGCAGCTTGCATGCACGGGGGCTAGTTTGATTGCCTTGTCGAAAAGAACTTTGTCATTACTTGTGAACACAGTCAAGGGGGATTTCTGGCATGTTGTGTAGGAATGACCAGCACAGGTTTACCTGACACATGTATATTCTGCCACTACCCCAATGCATGCAGTTTTTATACAGATACCCCTATAAAAACGAGAAAGACAGAGATCACAGCTGTAGATCACAACATCCTTCTGAAGTTATTGGCCGACTTTAGATGATTTATCTAGACTTCAGTGAGATATGAAGGCTGAAATCAAAGCCTGTCTTTCGCAAGGCAAGCAAAAATTATGATAGCTGCATCTCTTTCCCAGCAATGGCAGGAATCCACTGGGACAGACAATGAACAGGTGCCTACGGAGCAAGAGCAGCCCTGCTTGCCCCCGCTGTGCTGGCCATCGTGAGATCCTGACAGCTCACTGCCAGGGAGGGCCTGGGGAGGGACTGGGTGCCTCCATCTCCCCTCCGGACCCCCCACAGGGATGTTTCGGCACCCCATTATCCCAGACCTGTAGGCTACAAACACAGTCTGGATGACTCTGATGGTGGAGAGCAGAGACTTCCCAGCATCTCCTCCATCTCAGTACCACCAGACAGAATGCAAGAATTTAGTACAGCAAGTGCACGTGTATTTCTGCAGGTGCGAATCTTGCTCTTTATTTGGAAAATGCAGCCTTTTAAGGGTGATTTTATTAGTTCCACATCACATGGAAATGGAATTGACCCATACACCCAAGAGTTACCTGACGAAACACCTCCATGACCAAAACTAAGGGACTGTCATTTTTGCACATGTTTAAGCATTTTTAAAGCATGAACTGTTCTGATCAAGCTATGAAAATAACTGTGGCTATATTTAAATAGTAGTAAGCTTTCACACCGATTTTATCAGTCTAGTTTTGAACTCTTCATACAGAACAGTCACAAAATTCTGGCTGAAGATGTAATTAAAGAACAATAATCCACAATAAAACAAAGCAAAGCTGTGATTCGTAACAGAAGATGGTCCCATATGAGTTTTCAGGCAGATCCACAGACCCAAGACTCACCTCACTTTCCACAGTTTTCAGAATCTGTTCCATGTTTTGCCTCCCCCCTGCACAGATCATTTGCAGAAAGGACAGCACCTTCACAGTTCAGCAATCACAGCAATCACTCCCACACCAGTCAACAAGTCTGTTTTGCGCTGCTCTCAGAGCTAAATTTATCCTTATGCAGAGGAACTCCTTGAAGTCTTTACTTAAAATTTCAAACAGCGAAAGCTTAGGTGAGACTCAGACCATGCACATCACTCATACCGACATTCTCAAGCTCAGATGATATTCTTCCCTATCACTCTCTCAGCAGAAAATATAAATATTGTCTTTAAAGCAGTACGCAGGGTGATTTTGTTCAGTGATGCATTTTTCAGAAGTGGTATGGGTTTCCACAGCATTTACTGTTAATGGAATATGTTCTTTTTAAAATACACAACATAGGAAAAAAAGTATCACGTGTTTTCTCATTCAGAAGGCGTTTTGACCAAACACAGATATCCCAGCAGTCATACCACAAGCCAAGACTTGTCAAAGCTTTTCAGTCGTGCCATTGGTATTAAAGCAGATTCCCTGAACAGTGATCCAGTCATTCAGACTCTTCCTTTAGAGTATGGACATGTGGAAGAATCCCATGTTGCTTAGATGAGTTGGATACAACAAAATAGAGGCAACTTATTTTATACAGGGAACCTATTTCACAGATTTCTACTAGTCTTGATAGTCCCATACCATTGCAAATCACACCTTCACCATAATCAAGAGTTCCTAATAGTTCATGTCAATCGTCCTTACAGCAATACTTTGGTAAAAGAGCTTTTTGAAAACAGTAGAGGAGGTTTTGTAGCAGTCAGCAAAGCAGGTGAAATGCTTTTAAAGGTGGAAGGACAAATCTTTTGTTTTAATCTCACCTATCCAAATCTTTACGAAGTGAAAGATCTGGGATTCTCCAAAACAAGCTGAATGCTATTCCAAAAATGCTGAAAATCAACAATACAAGGGCAAATATCAGAGTCTGCTAAACACCTGGATAGCCCATCTGGGGCGAAACATAATACTTGTGCCTGCACTGGTGGAAAAAGAGCATTGCCATCCCTTTCAAATGAACATGATCTGACACTTCTTGAATAATGTAAAGCTTCAAGGCATCTCATTCCTTATTTACACCAGTGGTTCATGTTCACAGCACTGAATTAAATCAAGCTGAGTAAATTTAGTTTGCTCAGTCTCAAACTGACAGCTTCTCTGCAACGTACCCATTCCGACTGAAAGATGGAATGTAATTAAACATACAGCTGGAGAAGCCATCTATGCGAAAGGCTAGTGAAGCAGAAGACTAATTATTAAATGAAAAATAAAGGGCTATCAATCCCTAGGAAAGGCAGTTTTCCTTATGATTCAAATAGGAATCCTTATGTTTTACTTAAGAATAAATTTTTTGTTAAAAACAAAAAAGCTATCAAAACCCCTAAAAAAACTCACACCCACAAGCTGTCACTACCTTCAGCTCCAGAGTTCAACAGGATGTGTAGCTACAAAAAGTTAATGTACTGGTACATATCCTTCACTTCCAAATCGTCTGTGTTCTTCCATTCAATTAAAAGAGAAAAAAAAAAAAAAACCCTCACCAAATTCCTACTCATTAATTTCTTGTTTAACAAAACTAGTATCACTGTACTTGACTCTGCTAAGACCTTTTTATAAAAAGTTAAATATTCCAGAATGTATTTCATACACACATCTATTTAAATATTCAACTGCACGTGCACGCGTATGCAGGAACATGCAATGATCAATTTGTGATGAACAGGACCCAAAAGGAGACATACAAGAAAATGGAGTGGGCAGGATTCATTTCTTTAGCAGGATGTGTTCACTTCACGACTTGAGAACCCTAAAACAGACGCGCACAGCAACACCCACAACACAAGCAGCCCCTCAACCGCCCTGCACGTTCATACCACGACAAATGAGCACAAGGGTGTCAACAGCCATGTCTGGGCGCTCGCTTTGCTTTACGATAGGATAGATGACTTGGGAGATAGAGAACTGGACCTGAAGTTTGGTTACAAAAAGAGAAACACCTTAACACAAACTAAGGAACGGATCTGATGGACACTACAGATCTTTGCATTTGACTTTATGTCCTGTGGTAACCAGAGATGGGTGACAGAGACCATGCCAATTACTTCCTGTGAAATTAATATTTGTGTAAATATATATAATTTCCATGACTAGACCTTTGAACACCTGTATGCAGAATCTGAACCCGTTTCAAGAAACAAGTCCTATAAAGTTTGTATCTCATCTCCAGTTCAGATCCCACCAAACATCATTCTCAGAAACGTTGTCTGAAGGAGACAGGTAAATGAGTAACGGCTTTAAGAGTTGGGATGAGCTACACAACCCAGCTTTCTTCCAGATCTGCCTGCTGCTCTGTCAGTCACAATGATCAAGCGCTAGCAGCACTGTCTCATTAAACATGACTGGGAGGAAGAAAGAATTTGAATATATTGCTTGTCAGTTTGAAATGGTCTCCTGAAAGTTTCTGAAGAAAATTCCATCCATTTTTTCAGCATTTTGAAAGTCTCTGAAATTAAAGCGCAATCCATTCCCAAATCCTGTTCATTTAGCAATGCTTTGCATGCTTGCTGTTCTTGTGAGCTCCCTGATAACTACTTGTCTATGATACCAACTCTTAAGCTCTCCAAATTCATCACACAGTGCTGGAACACTGAAATGACATCTGGTTTTTATAGCATCAGGTGTGCCCTCATTACGCTTTTGTGAGGCAGAGCAGAAAATTGAAAAACAATTATGATTTAAGACCCTAAATTAAAACCTGTCGACTGTTTAGTAAAAATGCTCCATAAAACCTGTTTGTATTTCAACAGCCCACACTGAAGAATATCATCATAAAACCAGCACAAAACAAGATGTTGGTGGTGCTTGCTTATTTTGGAATTAAGGCACCTAGCAAGTTACCCTAAAATAAAATTGTATTGATCTACATTTCAGTAATAAGTAGCTTACACATATTTATAACATAAATACTATAATTGATGTGGATTGAACTTTTAGCTCAAGTTAGTTTCCAAGCCAAGCTTTACATGCAGAAGTTTTACACCTTTGATAAAACAAGTATAAACACAACAGAAAACGGCAGTTGCCTGCGTAATTTTAAAGTTAAGTATAAAATAGAGTGGACAATTACAGATAGAATAACATGTGAAATTCAAGAAAGCACGGACCAACCCACAAACAGGAGGATTAAGTTTACCACATACCTGTTCTTTTACCAGGTATTTTTGCAGGGATCGCAGAAAGGAAAATTTTAAGGTAGGAACAGCAACTTCTTCACTGCAGACAGGGCAGCACAGCAAAAAGCCCTGGAGATGGTCATTAGAAAACACAGACTGGCAAAGGTAAACGTTCGAATTGACAGCGAAAGAAGAGTCAACATCTCCATAGCGCATATGGGATAATGGGTAGATGGGGATAGATTGCAAAGCTTGGAGAGTGAAGTAGTTTATGCTTGGCAGAAAAAAAGGAGAGCAAAGGAAGGGAGAGGTTAATAGCAAATGGAATGTCCATCTCAAGGGAAATTCTGCTCTTCAAGAAATTTTTTTTAAAATGTAACTAGTCTGCAAAAACGCCAAGATGTCAGAAATAATTTCTGAATGGCAACAGAAAAGCTTCCTATTTCTTTTTACTTGCAAACAATATAACATACTTTGAAACAGAAAAATTAAACTAAAATAAAAATTAAAGATTCTACCTTAACATGAGACATTTGGGTATTACGAAAGTGAAATGAGAAAGTAGTTATCATACTTCTCTGTTGAAGATTAAATTAAAAGTCAAGATGTTTGCTAAAAAACTTTAAATAAAATGCAATCTCCAAAAGAAAAAAGAAAATCAAGTTTGACAAAGAAATTTGCTCATTTTTTCCTTTACTTTTTTTAAAGTTTCTTTAGAAATGAGTATTTTCCCCTGGAATACTAGGAGCTAAAATCATACTGGAAGGTCGTAAGGTAGAAATGGAGAGATGACCCCTTGCCAGTGACGCAGGCAGCATGGTTACTGAAGTGTGCAGTAAAGGAGAACTGGGAGCACTGGAGAAGTTAGAGAGGCCAGGAAAATCACCACCTGCTTTCCCTTCAAGATAGCAAAGACAAAACCTTCTACTTCCTGCACCGGATTCTTCCAGATTCCCTCAAATAACTCTTCATTTATTCAATGCTTTCACAAAATCTGTCATTCACCCTTAAAAACTTCTATTAATTGACTCAAAAAACTCCAAACCAGTTTTGAAGCACGACCTTATCTCCCAATGTACATGACCAACCAGGCGTCCAGTAACAGTACGAGGTGCAAATCCATGATAAAACCCAACTTTCAAATTAGAAACAGGACCATGATTCATACTTTTCCTGGCTTTCAAAATGTTTACAACCAATTTTTTTTGTACTTCTACAGCCAGATCTTGCTATGATTAGAGCTGGGATACAACTGGAAATGAAAGATAATAACCTGATTCGTCAAACACTCTCGACAGCTTTCATGCCAGGAAGCGTGGTTCATGACGGCACTTTCAAGCCAAACTTTGAAACTCACCCAAAGTAACGTAAATTTAAACCAATTGTGGAACTTCTCTGCTTAAAAATTCCTAACTTTCAGGCACATGTTCAGCACAATACACCACAGAACTGCATTTCTGTCTTTCATACCGCACATATTCATTTTTACATACATAAAATCAAAAAGGGTTATAGCTCCTAAAGCCTCCAACTGGATAAACATTCCCAAACTATTTTGTTTTGTACACAATGTTCCACCTCAGCTCTTTTGCACATGTATGTGTCTGCCCCACGCAGCTGCAACGAGCACGGCCCAACGTGGCACACAGAGCCAAGAGCCACCGCTGCGGACATCCCACCCAGTGCCTCTGGCACTCCCTGTCCCTCGCAGGGAGCTCTTGGCTCAGGAAACACGGCGACAAAGCCTAAAGCCCCGCTGTGCTTGGCAAAACATGCACAACAGAGAGAGCTCCTCAACAAGGTGGAAACACTGATCAGAGATCAACACACACACATACAAAAAAACACCCCAAACACCTTAAAGAGTCAGCCATGATGCTGTTCAGTCCCCAAAGGCGATACAGCTCCTCTCTCCTTCTAGATTTGTCACATCACTATTTATATCATTTGATTAAGTACTTGGTATCTTAAATCCACCATACCTTAATGAACAATAGGAACAGAACATCTGGGCAGTACTCCAGAGTTTTCTGCACCCAGAACCAGCAGGAAGGCCACGAGGGATGACCCTCGCGCAGAATGACGACGGACCTGGCCCTACAGCTTCTGCGCAATGTCAAGGTGAGCTTGGCCACCAGAGGAATTCTGCAGGGGAGAAACACAGCGAGCAGAACTCCAAGTAGTAGGTGATGCAGTTTGCATTACATTTTTCAGCTCTCAGCTGGTAGTTATTTTACGGAATCTGAGAGATCAGAAAGGTACAACAAATACCGTGTTTTAACTACTACAATTAACATAACTAACAGTTCTGGTCTATGCTTTCTAATGTTTAGATGTATGATTCAATTCTAGTTGCGGTCAGGCCTTCTAAATTTCACGTATTTTTAAGAATCAGCGGAGCCTTCTATTACTACACTGCTAGGTTTGCCTTGGCCAAGGGTGAGATATTGTGGTTAGCAGACCTTATACGTTCGTTCATCTAACGACTAATCTGAGATGCAATTTCATAATTGCTTTGAAGATTCCTGCTGCTCCACAGAAGGTCATGGGACTTACTCTAATGACCAGTTGAAACAAGAACGGTGACATACACTGGAGAATTCAAACGGCCCACAAAATGGAGAGAAAAATATAAACTCTGCATATGGGAGGCCCTTGCTAGCAAAATATATAGAATGTTCTAGAGTTGACAGTTTTATAACTCTAAATGGTTTTGCAAATGAAATCCAAACAAAAGAGCAGAGATGTACTCTAAATCACTCAGCAATTGCTGCTTAGAAAAACCAGCAACCACTAACTCCAGCACACAAAAAGAGTTGCTTTAAGCAAGCTTAATGAATGGAAAAAATGTCAGGATTTTTTGTTGTTGTTCTTTCAGCTTTATTTTTCTATATTCTTGAATCTATACACATAATGATTCAGTTCACCCTGACAAATTTTGTATAACCAACTATCAATCACATCAATTTTTTAATATGTTGAGAGAAGTCAGATACCAAGTGATAAAATGAGTTCAGGCAGAGGGCATATGTTAAGCAGCTGTGAGTCCGTTTAAGCTGTCTATACGCCTAAAAGCTTAATGTCATTACACAGAGCTCTGATGTCTTCCTTTCCTGCCTTACACTAGAATATCCACATTACATATAATAGAAATTCCTAACTTACTGGAAGAAATATAGTCGCACAGTGACTGCAGCAGTACAAACAATGTGCTTATGAATTAGACGTAGTGTATTTTGCTTACAGTGAAAGATTACACAACCAAATACTTCTGTTTAGGCTCTAAAGAAAGCTTTACGTATGAATAAAAGAATCTCAGGTAATAGTTTCAGGAACAATTTAAACCTGCATAAGTTAGCACTGCTGCCAAGAGAGACACGCTCCATTTTCTCCCATCTCTTCTTGGGTTGGCACAAGTGTTTGTACAGTCTTGTAAACTCATCAGGGTTAAAATTACCTCTCTATCCCCCCCCAAAGATTACTTTAAAACCAAATCAGTTGCTTAATTCGATTCACTGTGAATATTTCCGCCAGCAAAAAGAGGAGGTGATAGAAAGGTGGAAGCAAGCGACTGTGCAGCTTCTGGGATCCCATTTTTTGCAGTCTCTGTCTGAAGACATCATTCCTTAAAATAAATACAAGTGTAAAATACGTAATGTAATAAATATAAGTCTAAAATACGTAATGTTGCTATGCGTATCCTACCTTTTACATATAGGGATGATGAACTTCAGCTTGCCAACTCTCAAATTATCACAGATCTTTCGGTATTTGCTGCTTTGTAGGAGTGCCAGGCATTGCGCAGTTTTGGGCTTTCCATTATTTCCCTCTAACTTAAAAATGACAGTAGAGACCTAATAAAGGCAGCAAACATAACTTTTGCTTCCGAGGGCCTGAACTCAGGCTGTTCCCAGGAAGCATGAGGGCACATCAGTCACCAAGAGTCTGGTTCGATTATCAAGACCAGTGACAACATCTCCAATGACCTCAGTCAGAGGCTGCGAAAAACTGGACAAAGGAGGCAGCAGGGAGTGGGAAATGTTTTAGTAAAAAGGAACAAGAAACTGAAGGGAGTCAGCAGGACTAACATTTGTATGCAGGAGGGAGAACTGAAAGCCCAAAGAGTAGGAGGATCTGGTGAGTGCACTGGAGGACACTGCGGGGCTGGAAGGGGGACCCTGGGGACAGATGGGGTAACACAAGGAGGGGAAAAAAAAAAGGTTGATGGACGTGCTAAACCACGTGAAATACCACAAAGGGAGAGTGCAGTGGAAGAAAGGGAAAAAAAGGCAAAAGTAAACACCTGAGAAAAGTGGGGGACATAAAACCCTTGAGCACATAAGTAATACGACTGGAATAGCTGCTGTTTGTCCATGTTTAGAGGGATGGTCAAGAGTGAAAACGGCATCTCCCCAGACGAGCCACAGGGCAGAGCAGGTGAACAGGAACACCTCCACAGGGAGAACAGGCAGCTCACCCCGCTCGCTGCTCATATATGGATGCTTAACTTTCAGTACGCAATCTGAGAACATCATCCAGAAGGCAGCTGCTGTTTCTCAAAGTTAAGCAAACCAGAAAGCAAACAACAACGAGGTGGTATTCTTAAATGTATGGCGCCCAATTTGTGATTTAACCCCAGACTACCAATAATGTATGCTTCATATTTTTATCATTCATAATGTGTCACGCAAGAATCAATCTATTGGGAATCCAGGGGAACCATTTTCCTTCTACACAGAGGGTGAGCATTTGCAATAGGTCTGTAATGACATGGACCAAATACCTTCACTAGATATTTGATAATTTTGAAAAATGTCTTTTTCTTGCAGACACAAGTAAATTTAAAAACCATCAACAGATAACCAGTACAGCAATTTATAAATTTTTATAGTGTACAGAACTCACATTACGACAATACTGAAAGCATTAGTATAGAAGAGAAGCCTCTCTGTTCTTCATCCTCTTAGGTGAGCTATTTGTTCAACTAACTTCTCCCTTTAGATGATGTTCTCTAGCTGCTAGAGCTGTTATTCCTTGAATCGCAGTGTTTAACTGTTCAGCATATACACTGACTTCCTGCCCATCAAAAACTCTGACGTCTAGCCAGGAAAAACAGCCAGGGAAACAGATAGACTCCAATTGGAGTGGTCAGGTTTTCTAGCCTTTTCAAATTATAACTGCAGGGAGATGCTGGTTAGCTTCATGCATTCTAGAATAAGTGAGAAAATCCCCTTCACTTCTACTTCTAAAAATTCACTTTTATTATTTAGCTAACTAAATTAAAAAATGCTACCATCTGATAATATTCCATACCTGTGACTTTATGAAGATATCTAATCTAATAAAGAAAATAAATTATCTTTACATACTATACAAATGCAAATACATGACAAGATGTGGTCAAGGCAGTTAAAGATAGAAGAGAACAAAATGTGTTGCCATCCTCTGTCCTACCCTTTGCATTTCCTCTTGGAGTTGCATGACACCTGAGGACACCATTCAGTTCAGCAATTGCTCAAAGCAACCAGCAGTAACCTGTTAAAAGTTAAACTCCAGCAGCCTTTTAAGAAGGCTCATGATCATGTAAATAGAACATGCAGTAATCACTGCAGTTTGTAACCTTTGTGTGAGGTTACACACAGTGACAACGCTCTCCAGCCAGCAGAACAGAGCAGACCAATCAAAAGTATCACCTGAGAATTTGAAATCTTATTGCAAAACCTTTAATTTCACAGAATCACAGAATGGTAGGGGTTGGAAGGGACCTCTGTGGGTCATCTAGTCCAACCCAATTTGGTCTGTTTAAAACTCTTAGTTACAGGAAGCATGCAAAAACGTATTTCACATGCCTATGTGTCTCTGAGTAGACTCATGTTATTAGCTATGTAGTAGAAAATATTACACTAACAGTGCGGAAAAGGAGTTCACAGCTTCTACTTTAAAAACAGGAAGGGGAATGGTATGTAATACCAATAATTTAAATACTACCAGGATCTTGAGGCACAGCCACTGAGACATGCAAGTCAAACACACCTCTCTCAAAAAAAAAAAAAAAAAGGAGTATTTCCACCCAGGACTATTTTTATTCAGCGTCAGGACAGAACACGGCTCTGCCTTCTGAACCCACCCACTGAGAAATGCGTTTATCTCAAAATCAAACTGATGTGCAACTATCAAGTTACCTTTTTGCCAAAAATACATAGCTAATATAAAAGTAACGCAGCGAACCAGTGTGTCTACAGAAGAAACAACTTAAATCTGACGCACTGTGCGCCTTTGTCATCAGCAACAGGTAAAAAAAAAATTAGTAAGAATTCCATAGTTTAGTTGTTTTGCGCATAACTAAAAACACAAAAAAAAGAAAAATCAGTAAACAAGCTAGCTTAGTAATTTTATTCATCTTACAACTTTGTTTTCTCATTTAAATGTTACATATAGGCATATGATACTGATCTCGCCCAATACCGACGGACGAACAAAACAATGTCATTTTAACTATTCTTTATATTTTCAGTTCCTTCAGAAAAAAAATTCCGCATTACCAGCATTAGACAGCACTACAGTTTGACTGGTCTTTCCCTAGTGAAACCACTAGAATTTTAACATACAACTGCGCTATTTTAACGTGAATGCACACAACAGCAAGAATTATCCGAGCTGCAAAGACGTTTGTCTGACTAATTTTCATCAGATGGGTCTTCTATTTTGACCAAAATACCTGGGGTCATTGGTACAGAAGTAATGACACAGAAGAGTGTTTAGGAACAAAATGTCTAATTCTTCAAACATTAGGTTAATTAGTTTTCTAAACCTAAACCAATATTTGATCAGTTGAACAAATATTTGCAATGCATTTGGCTAGTTATCTATTTAGGAAGAGAACAAATTTATTTACAGGGACTTTTGCCCCTTCGATCGCCAGAGAACAAAATTTAGATTGAGCTCACAAGCGCTTTTTTTTTTTTATCTGGTCTCAACTTAGACCCCTCCTGACAGATCATTGCTGTAAGGACACCAGTGGGAAATGGGGAATGCTTTAGGAATAGGAGGGCTTCAATAGCAAAGAACAGATATGCTGCAAGAACTGATATGGCAAAACACTCCTCACCTACTACTTCAATAAGCAGAGCTAGTTCAGGTACTAGTTTTAGCCTTAATTTAGGTACTAGTTTTACCCTTGAATTGGGTATTAAATATGAGCTGTTTTTCATTATGATTTCTGCTGTAAAAGTAACGTCTGGAGGAATCATGATGTCTTCCAGTCGCGTTCACAAGTAAAATCTGTCCTTTTGTGTAAAAGAAATGCTCAGCCTCTGTTCTTTGTAATTCCCTCCAAGCACACATATGACGTTTTCAGGCTGTCTCCACGTGTGCTGCTGATCTCTTTACCCACATGTCAGGGCAAAGAAGTTCAGAATCCGACGAATAACAAATTAAATTTGGTCTCAGACCAAACCTTGAGATCAACCTTTGCAGAGCAACAAGATGTCAGTAGAGACAGCTTTGGTAACCATCGCTGCGTGGAGGTGAGCCAGTGTGTGAGGACCCTGAGCAAGCCAGGGGCACGCAGAGATCAGGACGCGGTCCCTGCTCCTGGCCCACCACTGCTGGCTGCGGGAGAGGTGGCTCGGGGCTTTCTCCAGCTGGGTGGGGGAAGTTTCCCAGAGCAGAGAGACTCCACGTCCTCCCTGGCCATGTGCTCTGGTGCTTCAATATAGCAATAAACATTTTGCTCATATTCAGCTATAATGCCCTGTTGCGCTTTACCACCACCTCTCACATTCTCCCGCTGTGCACCTCAGCAAGGAGCCTGGCTCCAGCTTCTTGGTGAGCTCCTGGCAGGGAGGAGATTTGGCCAAAGTAGAAAAGGAATTATACATCATATTATTGCATTTTTATTCTACTAGAATTTTTTTATCCGGAATATTTAAATAAATATCCTTTTGAACAATACAGTACTCAACAAGTGAATATTTTAAGCACAAATCTATAATGTTTCCGGAAAAAATAAAGAAGCAGTTAATAACATGCCACTTGGGTACTCCAGAGGCATTATTAAAGTGCAGGTATATGTCACTGCTTGCTAAATTTTGAACCAGAGAACACCTAGCCTTACTCCAGTGGAATACATCACTGTACCATTTAGGTGAAAGGAACATTTGTCAGTAGAAACACGCACATTAAAATTCTGCCCCAAATTTATGACAGGCTGAAAAAGACAAAGTCTAAAGAAGCAAAAAGCACAATCATCTCAAGGTTTATCTTCAGTTTACAACTGGAAGTATGATCAAAAGACTGAAAAAGAGCTGTTAATTGCAAACGAATAATTCACCTAGAATGCCCTCTAAGCTACTCAGCCTATAAATATAGTAGAAATAAAAGCAGAAAAACAACTTTCCAATACTCTTACAAGCAACTGTCAAATTTTTTTAAGCATTTTTATCTATTCAAAGATGAGTAGATCTACTGCCAAACTGTTTATCTTTCCTTTTAAATAACAAAAACTGCTTTAAATCCCACATAGAGAGGCGTCAGAAACATAACCCATATAAAAGAGCAGACAGACCTCTAAAGGCTTTTGAAATCCTTCACCCATAATAAAAGCGTTAAAACTTTCATTACTTTCTTTTTAGCTTTTAAAATAAGGTTTGTATTTGGATTTCAACCAAATTAGGTTTAATGTTCCTGGTACTGTAACAATTTCAAACATTAATAATTTTCATAATTCTGTCCAAAACCTTTTAAATTGTCTGTCTTCCTTACAAAGTTACGCGGCTACAATAGGACACCAACAGCAGGTTCTCTGAAATATTTAAAAAGTTGCACTGAGGGAGATGCCATTTGTGAATTCTCCTTTAGCATATGTTCAGTACATACAGTTATTTTAGTGCTGTACAATAAATAATACGGCAACATATGCTTTCAACCCATCTGGAAGTCAGAAAAAGAGTCTTGTTTTGGCCAAAGTGCAAAAATTTATATGCAACAAACGTTGCAAATAGGAAGCCACAAAATCCATTACAAAGATAGAAAGTTTTGTAGCATTTCTGTGGCTCTTTCTCCAGACCGATAATCAGAATTAAAAAAACCCTAGACAATAAAACACCTAACTTGCTTGGTTAGCAGGGTCTTTTGCAGCTGTGTCTCCACCTCCCATGCTCGTCTGTACATAACAGCCAGCAACACGAGGAATAAGCTACAGCAGCACTTTAGTACCTTCATTAAAACAGAATTCACAATACAAAGGGCTCCATAATTAGTGGAAAGGGGATTTACGGTATCGGTACAGGCAGTACATTTTAAAGAGCTGTAGTAGTTCCACAGTGATTAACAACTTCTTGGGATAATTGTTCACAGAGTATTTGGCTCGTGGTGACTCTCAGGCAGTGATCTTGCAGAAATGAGTAATTAGAAACTATTACAATAAGACTGAGATGGCTCTGCCAGAACAAGCATTGAACATAGCCTCATCCTGCAGGAAGAAACGCTGGGTGAAGGTGTAAGTGGCACTCCCACCAGTTCTTCTGTAAACTCTTAGACAGAGACACCTTTGACAAAGCCACAAATACTCTTCCAGTGCTCGCGGGGACACGCTGGCATACACGCACGTGCCCGGCTGGTTCTGCAGTTGGTTGGTTATTTCATGTCCATGTCGAGCTGGGCAGGTACCACTGCGGGTGGGAAACTCTCCAAGGTTAGGACCAGGAACACTGGTCCTGGTGCACGAGGTAGGACAGGGCTTCTTGCTGTCTCTCACCAAGAGCAGTACTGTTCAGTTTTGGTAGTGCTGAGTACCGCCATACTGGCTGGTTCGAGGCTAGCGTTTCATATTGATGCCTGGATCATTTGGGAAGCTTTCGGTATGAGATGTCAGTGGGATCGCTGGCTTTGGCTTTCCATTTTTGCCTACTGAAGGAAGAGAACTCTCCAGTCACTCAAGCCCAGTACTCCTTTCTTCTCAGCTTTTGAGTGAAGTGAATTGAGAAGGGGGGAAGAAGTAAAATCACCTCTAGGGAAAACTTGTCATAATAATTCAGTTTTGAATGCTCACACAGCTCACATGGCTGACACAAAAATCACTCACAGCTGTGAGTAATTAAAAACCATAACTCAACAGATAAAAAGTGTTTGTAGGCAAAACCACAATGAGATCCTCCCCCGCAGTTTGTAAAACTGCCTAGTAAGGTCTGAACTTCTATATTTGCTCATATTATATCTGAAGGCATCTCAGTTCAAATGATTTCCTCCTCGTTCCCTGATTAAAGACAACATATGGGACCCGAAAGAAATGAGTCTCTCCAGAGCTGTAGAGTCATTGCACGTTCAGTACTGAATCACTACAGAACCCTTTAACAGGAACATTATTGCAATGCTGTGTCTAATGCAGACCCCAAAACTAAACTAAACTTGCTGTGCTATGCCCAAAAACTGCAACAAATACAACAAAAGAATTCATATGCTCTACAAAGAGGATCTCTGAAGGGTACTTGCACCGTGGGAGCCAGCTTATCACATACTGTTCCAGTCTGGAAGTTCAGAATGGACAGGAAACATTAGCATTCTTCTACTTTAAGAAAGAAAGAGAAAACAAAAATCTTGGAATACAACTACTCGTTCTCAGCACCGGATTTGTTATGCCAAGTCACCATAAACCCATATATCGCTGGTTACTGAAACACTGGTGGGTTAACACAGGGGAAAAAAATGCACTAAGAAAGTCAGAGTTTATCTATAATATTCTTGCAATGTGGATGACATAATGTAATAATTTGATTTTTTTCATTTTCAATATTATCTCTGATACAGTTTGTTCCTTTTGCTCTGATGTACAATATAAAATCCCCCAAATTCTAGAAATACATTTCTATTTTAATCTTCTTGTTGTTGCTATATTTTTTATTGCTTTATCAGGCCTTAAAATCCTAGGAATTCCCCTGCTCTGTCTGAAAGCAGAAAACTAAAACACTGTTACGTACACATGCAAAAAGGACATTTAGTATTCAATCCACTTAGCTGCAAAATCAAATGCACCCAATGGAACACAAAAAGGAATCAACATCAGGCATACATTTCAAACACATTACACAAGTGATCAAAGGAAAAAGGGAAGAAATCTAAAGTAAAGCTACTTGCATGACAGACTGTGAATAAGCTGTTGAGTCTCTTGAGTGGGATAAATATGTTTCAGACTGTGCCACTAATGTGACGTTTTAATGGTGTGAGAACTACAAACAAAACTTCTTAAGGATAGATAGTAAACGATGAAGCCTGCTACAACGTTTAAAGGCCCAAATCAACAAATACATATCTTTCTTTTCCTGCCAAAAGTGGACATCGCACGAATCCTGGCGATGGATGCTACAGAGTTGAGAATGTTGTCACTTCTTCTGGACAATGAAACAAAGCCACAGCAACCAGCAGGAGAAGCAGCCAAGCTTAGCCACCATATTTGGGCACCACGATCCTATAAATACACACGCAGCGTCTAAACAAGGCTACAATTGTCATTCCCCTTGTAAGAAAATGATTAGTTGTACTACGCTAATAATATACTCTGAAATACCGAGGAATCAGAATCAATTTTCACATAACAATACCAGAATGTGATTCCACACTTCAGTAGTAACATTCTGCTGTAAATGTGCAACAAAGATGGGTGCAGCGAAGGCTCAGTAATACAGATCCAGAGAATTATGCAGCATCTAGTCCAATTCAGTTATCCGTGAGGGCAGGAGAGGAGGACATAGGAGGACACATACTGAGCTATGATGGCTCACGCTGATAAAGGAGCTGGCTGGAACTACTCCTCCTATGAGCTCATTACATACTGTGGGCATGATGCTATCGCAGAAGTGCTTAAAATGAAAGCCATCAACATAGATTCCTCCTATTTTGCTTGACTCTAAAAAAAAAAAAGAAATTATTTACACTGAAAGCTTGGTCTTCATATCATGAAGAGTACAATATACAAATATGTTATCACAAGAAAAGCATGTCACAATAAAAACCTCTTGATTTCATCTAATTTAAAAAGAGACAGAACTGAGCCAGTTTGATATACCATCATGACTCTGCTTTGTTTATCAACAAATACCATGTACTCCTGCATCTAATTCAATTTTAAGAATATATTATCTAGCAGTTTTATAATCATGATTGTTTTTACTACTGGAAATGATATAAACTGGGACAAGGATAACATTCAACATTACCAAAGAGAAGGCATCAGAGTTATGATTTCTAGGCACAAGTACTAATTGGATTGGAAGGCAAAGTTCAAGAAAACAGTAATACTGTTGTGTATTAACAGAAGGCCTGTTCTGCTCTGTAGTGCACTACCCAAGGCCATTTCCTTCCTTAATATTAAAATTCTAATCAGCCTTCATTTCATCTACAGAGATTTATGACCTAGCCCAAGTTCTGTGTATAGCTTTAGAAACAAACAGACCTGGAATATGAGACCCAGTATGCTACAAATTCTTAATTCAACTATAAAAATCTGTACATGCACAAGCAGAGAATGTGTAAAACATGCTGAGTTCCACACTGTGCAACACAGTGAGTAACTGCTGTAAACACTGCAAATGTCTTCGTCTCTAAATGCAGCTGTATTAATTACAGATTCGATGTTAAGATCCTAGATATGAAGCACTGAGGAAACTGGGCCCACTGTAGATGAAACGAAAATGGGTAACTACAATCACAAAAAGAAATTCTTTATAAATCTGTCTTAAGCGGTGCCTTCCAAACTGCGGGGCACTCGCTACAAGCAACGCGCCTGTTTTTCTAAGTGGCTTGTAAGCACTGCCAGAAAACCTGAGCATGTTCTCCCCAGTGCTGCCACTGTTAAAGTCGGTGCCTTTGGCAGGATCTGTGTTTGAGGACTCGCAGAATACTGAAAAATAAGCTGTTGCTTCTAAACAGAGAAAATGGTCAGCTCACTCAAATCCTTAGCCGGTTTTTTCTTTCACTCCCAAAGAGACACTTACTTCTCACTTGAATATCATATCTCAAAATTAAGCTAACAGCAAAGAAAAGGAAAAGGAAGTGTGGAAAACAGAACGAAAGCATGTTTACCCTGCAAGGTAAATCAGGGAAATGGCTAGAAGGGCAGAATTATTAATCTAAATGCTTCAGTCTCCAAACAAAATACTAAAACATCAAACTTGAGCTTCAAAGAGTAATAAAAAACCCTGAAGACCACATGTCTGAAGGTACGTGTCTAGCCTCCATGCCTCCACACAGCTCCAGAGTAGGTATTTGTGTCAAAACAAATGGGTGGGCCTCTGAGAACTGTGATGTAGCAATCTCAGCCACACTACTTCCTCCTTGTTGCAAAATCCGACTCTTCTTTTCTATCATAAGAACACGTGCAACCCATCTCCAGCCTCCGCATTCACAACCACTACAGCGCTCACCATCCTTTCTTCTGCCTGCCTTCTACAACCCTGACCTCCAGCAACGCCAGTTACTAATGAAGGACACAAAGACAGCTCTCCTGTTGCCATCTGTCCCAGCAGCAGGTTAGCTGAGGAATAATCCCATGCCGTCAGGCACACACCAGAACGGGAGGCAATGCAGACATCCCAGCTGCGGCTTCTCAGGAGGTGGTCACGTCCAGATGGGCCAGCTGCTCAGCACGAAAATGCCTGCGTCCAAACCCGCTAGCGAGCCAGGAGGCACATGCGTTCCCTCCTGGGGAGCTGCTTGGCCAGCAATAGTGCCAACAGCCCAACAGCAGCCGCTGCCTCTTTAGCGAGAGCACTCCTCCAGCTGTGAGCTCCGCAGGTCTGACTTAGCGTGAGAAACGTAAGCTTCATGTGTGCGAATACAAAGAAATTCCGACCAGCCTACAAGGCTGGGACATTGCACAAAATATAAAACAAGATGGGCTAAATCTTATGGTGCAGAACTAATTTTCAGCAATCATGGTCAAAAAGAATGGACAGTGGAGTGCATGAAACTGTTCCAGTTGGTCATGTAACTACTGCTAAGGAATTCAGCTCATGTCCCTGGGCAATAGCACTGCCTTCAGACACCAAAACCAGCTTTCAAATCTGGAATAGCTGTACTGTTTTACACCAAACTCAGAACCAGCATACAGCATCACCCTAGGAAAGAGGGAAATACGAGGAGGAAGAATCACAGAATCATAGCATGCTTTGGGTTGGAAGGGACCTTTAGAGGCCATCTAGCTCAACACCCCTGCAGTGAGCAGGGACATCTTCAGCCAGATCAGGTTGCTCTGAGCTCCGTCCAACCTGACCT
>Ga0181612_136141_pt1 | contig 45789 bp, 31 predicted proteins | sample HoacroProtozoa21_FD_119630 | JGI IMG/M metagenome (GOLD analysis project Ga0181612, IMG submission 119630) | Hoatzin crop microbial communities from Cojedes, Venezuel. Combined Assembly of Gp0051906, Gp0051904, Gp0051908
ACACGAATGTACTACCAGCTCTATATGTACTTCCATATCCAGAAGAACGACACCACGTTCTATCCTCGCCTCTTCAAGGCTCTGCGTGCCGACCCAATGACACGAAAGGCTGTCAGCACAGGCGCAGTAAACTCAGGAACTGCCGACTATCTGAAGTTCGCAGAGACTTGCTGCAAGGTTGCCAATGCCGACCTTAGTGAATTCTTCAGAGCCTACGGAATGTTTGTGCCTATCAAGAACTTCGTTGTCGGCGACTATTCCAACTATAAGTTCACCACGACCGAGGCGCAGATTCAGAAGTCGATAGCAAAGATGCAGGCTTACGAGAAGAAGGCCGGCAACATACTCTTCATTGAAGACCGTATTCGCCAAACACCAGCCACCTACGAGGGACACGCAGAAGGAGAGATGCGCCAACCATTCAGCAGCGAGGCAAAGAACCAGTTGCAGGGCGACGTTGGTCAATACGAAGACTATACATCAGACGCTCACCCAACGGGCTACAGTTATCAGCGTAGCGACAGCACTTTCACAATCAACCACTCCAGCGCAACTGGAGCAGTAGGCTTCAAGGTCTATAACAAGGACGGTCTGCTTGTGGCATTCTCCAACACCTATAAGTTTACGATTCCCTCAAAGTATGCCAACGACGACAACTTGACAATAGTTGCAGCAGGCGGCGACCTGAGCGACGTGGAACTTAGCGAGGCTTACAACGTATATATATATAAAGGTACGGAAGAGCGCGTTGACACCATGATAGCCGCAGGAGAAGAGATGCCCGAAAACTGGGTGGCAAAGACGAAGAGTTCATCAGGCATTTCCGATAGGCTGAAACAGACAACAAACGTGATTGTAGGCAGCACTTGCGAGAATATGGTGATTCACGACGGTGCAGATTTCTACGTGCCGAGCGTAATCACAGCACGCAACCTTACCTACAAACACTCGACGCTTCAGGAGTACAGTCCCGTTTGCCTGCCCTTCGCCATCAAGAGCGACGACCTGCCTTTCGGCTCGGAGATATGCAAACTGACATCTGTCAACGGCACTGAAGCAATCTTTACTGCCGAGAAAGATGCACAAACTACGGCAGGACATCCGTTTGTCATCTATTCCGCCCAAGCACCAGTAGAGTGGACGGTCGAGAAGACGAACGCAAGAGTAGTGAAAGCTCCCGTAGCCGAGACCGTAGATGGAGCGACACTCAACGGAACTTTCGCCACTATCGGAGAGACAAGCTATCTCGTGCCTAACGACGGATGCACGCAGTTCGTAAGCGCAACGACCGTGGCACCAATGCGCATCTATCTCGACTCCACTACGCCACTGAACATTGTCTTCCAAAACACTGGAACGGGCATTCAGAGTATCTATGCCGAGCAGAACGCCGACTTATACGACTTGCAAGGCCGCAAGACGACTACGGCAAAGAAGGGCGTATATATCGTTAACGGAAAGAAGATAGTAGTGAAATAAATCAGAATAGAGAAACAAGTCCTATAATCTATTAAAAATAAAGTATTGAAAATCTCATAATTATGAAAAGACATCTATTATTACTAATGGCACTTCTCGCCCTACCTATGGGCTTATGGGCAGAAGAAGCACCCGAAGGAACCGCGGTAACGACCGTTTCAACAGGCGTATATCGCATTGTAAACAGGAGCACCGGAAAGGTGATGACAGAACGATACGCTGGCGACACTATCCACGTTTCCGACAGAGCATCAGAACTCGACTACAACGAACTATGGGTAGTGGAGAAGAAAAACAACAACTATCGCATCTCTAACGTGCGCACGGCAGGTTTTGCACAGAACACTGCTCCATTCACAACGACGCAACTCGCCATCGTCAACTTCACCATCACGTCAGTGAGTGGAGCGTCTGGCTATTTCAACGTTGCGCCCTCAGCAAACACTGGCAAATATATGAATGCCGATGGAGGATTAGTGAAACAAGGCACTTCGGCAGCCGCGCAGACCGCACAATGGCAGTTTGAGAAGATAGCAAGCATATCTGCATCAGAGGTACGCTCATTGCGTGATGAATACAACGGATGGGAAACTCCTACCGATGGAAACTATTACACCATCTACAACCTATACCTGAAACAAGTGATTACCACGCCTTACGGAGCCTCTGAAGGCAAACGAACGCTTGCCATGGCCAACGAGGACGGTAGCTACTCGCAGATATGGAAGATAGACGGAAAGAAGATGCAGAGCCTGCCGACTGGCGACTATATCCAAACCTCGGCACCATACTACACTTCGTCGAACGCTAACGCAAACTTCACTTACACGAATAACAGTAGCAACTACTCACAGTATCTAAACACGTGGTTTGTCAATGCCAACGGCACGGGAATGCACGCCCCAAACAGCGGTGGCTCGATCGTAGGATGGGGCGCTGCGAGTGATGGCTCCAACTGGATATTCAAGAAACAAAACGTGAGCGACGAACAGATAGCTGCAGCCAAGGAGGAGTTTGAGACATATAGCAACCTTGCAGAAAACACCGTTACCATCACCGAGGCGCTGAAGACCTACTTCAACGACAACGCGTGCAGCTCGATGAAAGACAACTGGAAGCAGGCAACCGACGAAGAGCTCACCGCATCTATGACCGCACAATCGTTGCCGCAACAGGTCATCGACATGGCATTGAAGGTGAAGAACAACACGTGGGAAGACTACGAGAAAGAGTTCCGCATCAACGACTATATGGCATATAGTGACCCAAACTACTGGGCAGACCAGTTTAAGTCGGCTACGTTCTCGCGTCTGAACAATCCTACCGGCGTACACGTGAAGAAGGGACAAACCCTTATGATATTCGTTGACACCATCTACAGTGGTACTGCTTCGATGCAGCTTGAACTTGTAGGAGGAACTTTCGATGCTACGGGCGGCTCTACCTACGACCTGAAGAAGGGCATGAACGTGGTATATGCCGACCGCGACGGAGCTACTTATATCTTCTATAAAGTAAACACTACGACGAACTCCCCCGACACAATCTTCAACAAATATCCTAACGTAAACGTACACATAGAGGGCGGCTACATCAATGGCGTCATCGACGTTACACGAATGGAAGACTGGACCGACGACCAAATCAACGCCAAGTATGCCGACATGAAGAGCAAAGGTCTCTTCACTGGCAATACCATTCAGCTGAAGAACAAGTACATCACGTTCAACCTTTGGGCTGAAGGAGCGAAAGAGAAGATTGGCACTGAAGTATCAAAGATGGTACGCAAGTGGGAATGGATACTTGAGAACATGTACGATTTAGCAGGTATGTACGGATTCGACAAGAAGTGGCGTTGCCAGTATGGTTCGTTCACCACGAGCAGCGGCACCTACGCCTTCGCCACATCACGCGGAACATTCTACAGCAAGGCCGCTATGGGCGACGCATACAACTATAACAACTTCGCAAAGGGAACATACTACGCATATCTTTGGACTATCGCCCACGAGAACGGACACAACCTGCAACGACCCATCAACTGCGTGGGAATGACCGAGGTTTCAAATAACCTCTTCTCCAACCTTATCACTGGAAAGAACGGACGCATCCAGACGGTAGGCCATGACCTCTCGCTTCTCGCAAGCAACTACAATAAGGAAACAAACTGGATGCTCGAGGATGGTTGGCTCAGAATGCGCATGTATTATCAACTTTACATCTACTTCCATCAGGCGAAGAAAGACACCACCTTCTATCCACGACTATTCCAGGCTCTGCGCGACGACCCGATGCCACGCAACAGCACTAATACCGGTACGCAAGACTACTTGAAGTTTGCTCTGAAGTGTTGCGAGATAGCAAATGCCGACCTCAGCGACTTCTTCCGCGCATGGGGATTCTTCATTCCCATTAGCAAGTACTACGTGAACGACTACGGCGACTTCACCACCACGACAACGAAGGCCGAAATCAACGCTGCCCTGAGGAAGATGCAGAAATACGAAAAGAAGATTACCAACATCTTCCTCATAGAAGACCGCGTGAAGGCAATGCCAGCCCTATACGACGGCCATAAGGATGGCGAGATGATAGCCTTCAAACAAGGTGAGCACGGAGACGTAGGACAGTTCGACGAGTTCTACGAAGGCAGCCGACCACAGGGATACACCTATCAGCGCACCGACTCGGTGATAAAGATTAACTACGACGGTGCTTCGGGCGCAGTAGGATTCAAAGTGCTGAAGGATGGCGAGATGATTGCCTTCTCCAACCAATACAACTTCAACATTCCGTCGAAATATGCCGACGACTACGAACTGGAGTTCTATGCTGCCGGTGGTGATAATGTTGACCAACTAATGAGCGAAGGATACAGCGTCTATGTATATCCAGGAAACGAAGAGCGCATTGACACCTTGATAGCAGCAGGCGTAGCCCTTCCCACCAACTGGGTAGCAAAGACAAAGACCTCTTCCGGCATCTCCGACAGACTGAAGCAGACCCCCAACGTCATCGTGGGCAGCACCTGCGAGAACATGGTCATCAGCGACGGAGCCGACTTCTACGTGCCAAGCGTAGTTACGGCAAATAATCTCACCTACACTCACTCCACGCTGAGCGAATATAGCCCTGTCTGCCTGCCCTTCGCAATCAAGAGCGACGACCTGCCTTTCGGCTCGGAGATATGCAAGATGACAGCTGCCGACGGCACCACCGTAACATTCACCGCCGATAAGGATGCACAGACAACGGCAGGACACCCGTTCGTCATCTATTCCGCACAAGCACCTGTTGGATGGAGTGTTACTAAGACAAAAGCACGAGTGGTGAAAGCTCCAGTCAGCGAAACAGTTGACGGCGTAACGCTCTACGGCACATTCGTAAGCATCGACGGACAAGAGGCCGAGACCACGCCTCTGCTGCCCAACGCCGACTGCACGCTGTTCACACAGGGCTCGAAGGTAGAGCCTATGCGCATCTATCTCACTGGCGACGCTGCGTCCTACAACATAGTGTTCCAGAACACAGGAACTGGCATCTCCGAGATTCAGAATGAAGACGCCGAGAACAAAGAGTTCTACGACCTGAGCGGACGCCGCATCACAAGCCCCGCCAAGGCTGGCATCTATATCCTCAACGGAAAGAAGGTAGTGAAGCAATAACGCTTTTCAACCACAATAGCAATCAAAGGGAATGGCGAGACCGGGCAACCACCTGCGTCTCGCCAATCTCTTTTCGTAGAAAGAGAAAATCATTTCCACTACGATGTCCCGACATTTCCACCGTAATAACCGGACAAACTTATGACGGTAAGCGGACATCGTTATGGTAATAACAAAAAGGAATTTTTGTGGTAACAAGAATCTTCCGCCTCGGTAAATCCTGATTTAGGGTGAAACAGAGCGTGATTTCAGCTAAAACAGGACTTTATTTATGCTAAAACAGGAACTTAGATTGAAGGCGATAAGGGTTGATTATGGTTACGACGGGCTCATCGGTTAATTATTGTTAAGAAAAATAACAACGAGCGTATATTTTTTGTACCTTTGCAGAGCTTTTAGGTAAATACGAAGCTATTCGTTTGAAAATCAGTACGTTAATAGAAGGAAGGATAAAGACAAGATGAGACAGCTAAAGATTCAGAAAAGTATTACGAACCGTACAAGCGAGGCCCTCGATAAGTATCTGGTAGAGATTGGCCGCGCACCGCTCATTTCAATAGACGAGGAGATTGAATTGGCACAGAAGATAAGAAAAGGCGGACCAGAGGGAGAACGAGCCAAAAACAAGTTGGTTACGTCTAACCTTCGTTTCGTAGTGTCTGTGGCAAAACAATATCAGCATCAGGGTCTGACGCTGACCGACTTGATTGACGAGGGTAACATCGGTCTGATAAAGGCTGCTCAGAAGTTCGACGAGACGCGCGGTTTCAAGTTCATCTCTTATGCCGTTTGGTGGATACGCCAGAGCATCTTGCAGGCCATTGCCGAGCAAAGCCGCATTGTGCGTCTGCCTCTTAATCAGGTAGGCTCGTTGAACAAGATAAACCACGAGATTAACCGCTTCGAGCAGGAGAACCAGCGTCATCCCTCAGTGTCGGAGCTGAGCGATGCCACCAATATCGACGAAGAGAAGATTGGTCAGTCTCTTATGGCCGACGGACACCATGTTTCAATAGACGCTCCCTTCCAAGATGGCGAAGAGAGTTGTATGCTTGACATCATGGCAAGCGGCGAAGATAGTCGTACCGACCGTCAGGTTGACCACGAGTCGATGGCTCAGGAACTGAACACCGTGCTGAAGAAAGTGCTGAAAGACCGCGAGATTACCATCATACAGGCGTGCTTCGGCATTGGCCAACACGAGAAGGGACTTGAGGAAATAGGCGACCAGCTCGGACTGACACGCGAACGCGTCCGCCAGATTCGCGAGAAGAGCATTGCCAAGCTGCGCGACAGTGGCAACGCCAAGATACTGATGAAGTATCTCGGATAGGCGACGCTGAAAGAAGACTATATGCTGAAAAGCACTACGATAAGAGGATTGATTTTGGGTATGACGATGTTCATACCCAATTTTGTTTACGCTGCGGAAAGTGGCGACACCACCCTTATCGAGCGCGTTTTCCTCTATGGTGAGCAGAGCCTGGAGCGAGTAGACTCGCAGACTGTCAATGCTTACTCTAAATGCACTTACCGCACTGACCGAAGAAACTTTACGTTGATGGCCGTTCCCTCTATGTATGAGATGTCGCAGGGAAGGCGTAATTATATATATGAATCGTACGCGCGCGTAACATTCTATGCCGACGGTAGCACTCGGCAGAAGCGACAAGTGTTGTCGAGCACCATCCCGCACTATCAGCACTCTATGCCTACCGTGAACCAATATCTTGCGGTACGTCTCTACAACACCACGCTGCTTCAGGACTTTTTGCTCTCTCCGTTCCACAGAAAGAACCGAAAGTTCTATCGCTACTCCACCCTCGCGACAGGTGGCGACAGTTGGCGTCTGACATTCAAACCACGAAGCAACAACACTCAACTGGTGAAGGGCTATGCCATCGTGAACGCCAAGACAGGCAAGATAGAGCGCACGATAATAGATGGCGAGTACGACATGATTCGCTTTCACATTAACACCGAACAGGGCGACGACGTGATGAACTCGCTCATTGCCGAGCGTAGCACCATCAGCGGGTCGTTCAAGTTTCTTGGCAACAAGATTTCGTTTAAATACACTGGCGACTTCACTTGCCCCACCACCCTGCCCGACTCTCTGAACAGAGTGCGCGACCGTGCCATGATGCGACAGTTGCGCCCCGACACTCTGACCACCTTCGAGCAGGAGCTCTATCGCGAGGCTTATCCCGAAGACTTTAAGGAAAAGAGCGACACGGCGACCGTGGAAGAGGAGAAACCAAAGGTGGAGAAGAAACGAAAACGAGAGTGGTACGACCCTTGGGTAGATATAGGCGACCAGCTCATCAGTAACATCAAGGGACGAAACGCGCGAGGCGAATTTCGCATCTCGCCCCTAATAAATCCTCAATACATAGGATATAGCCACCGAAACGGCATAAGCTATAAGATGCGCCTGCGCGGTGAGTATCGGCTTGGTAGTGAGCAAACCCACAAACTGAAGTTTAACGGAACCATTGGATATAACTTCAAACAACGGCTTGTCTATTTCACTGCCCCATTACAATACCACTACGCTCCCGACGAACGAGGCTACGCAGAGATTTCTTTCGGTAACGGCAACCGAATATCGCACAGCAGCATAGAAGACGAAATAAGGAAAGAGCTGCCAGACACTGCTGCCTTTCCCGAAGAGAGAGACTTCTCGAACTTCAACGACCTGCACCTCTCGATTGTCAACCATTATAAATATAAGGACTGGCTGAAGGTGTCGGTAGGTGCAATCTATCACCGCAGGAAGGCGGTGAAGAGCGAAGACTTGAAGATGTTTGGCAAGCCAGACACTTACTATAGTTTCGCTCCTATGCTGGAGATAAAGTTGCGGCCATTCGTGGATGCGCCCGTGTTCACGTTCAACTACGAGCGCGGCATCAACGGAATATTAGGCTCTAACATGACTTACGGTAAGGTGGAGTTCGATGCCTCTTGGATTAGCAAGCTGATATCGCTACGACAGATAAGCCTTCGCATGGGCGCAGGATTCTATACCGAGCGTAAGAATGTCTATTTCGTGGACTATAACAAGTTTCGTTCCAATAACCTTCCTCAGAGTTGGACCGACGACTGGAGCGGACGATTCCAACTGCTCGATGCCCGTTGGTATAACCTTTCGCCATATTATATTCGCTCTAACTTCACCTACGAGTCGCCTATGATATTGCTCTCGTGGCTACCGCTAATAGGACACTACGTGGAGCTTGAGCGGTTCTACTTTAGCAACGTGTTCCTCGACAACACCCGTCCATACTACGAGTTGGGCTATGGCTTCACCAACCGAGCGTTCAGTTTTGCGGCCTTCACGAGTTTCCTGAATGCCCATTTCCATGAGTTTGGCGTCGAGTTTACGTTTGAGCTGTTCCATCAATGGTAGGGAATGGCGGGCGATTGTAGTTACAATGAATTTTTATTGATATCGTAGTCTTTTGATGAAAAGACTATGATTCCGATTTATTACGACTATGATAATAAAGCAAATCGAGGGCGCGAAAATGCAATAAATCGGGGAAAGCCGCGTTATTTCTATTGATGCAACATTTGAAAAGGGTCGTAGCCCTGCTGCTTTTGTTCTTGCCTGCCGCCGTGGTATCGCTGGCACAGACATTCACGCTCACGGGGAAAGTGGTCGATGAGAACCGCTTGCCCATCGAGCTTGCGTCGGTGTCGTGCCTGGAACAGGGCAAGATGACGATGACCAACCTAAAGGGTGAATTCTCATTGACGCTGAAGTCGGCAGACTCCGTGGTGGTGAAGTTTTCGATGGTAGGCTACAACGCCCGCAAGCGAGTGTTCCACAATCCGAAAGGCAAGCAGACCGTAGAGGTGCAACTACCGTCGATGGAAGCCCTTGGCGAAGTGGTGGTTACGGAGAAGCGTCGCCAGACCACCGCCACACAACAGCTCGACGTGAACGAGGCGAAGAGCAATCCATCGACCACGGGCAATGCCGTTGAGGAATTGATACAGCAACAGGCAGGTGTATCCACGCACAACGAACTATCTTCGCAATATAACGTTCGTGGCGGGTCGTTTGATGAAAACTCTGTATATATCAATGGTACTGAGATTTATCGACCACTACTCATCCGCAGCGGTCAGCAGGAAGGACTCTCTATCATCAACTCCGATATGGTGGAAAAGATAGGATTCTCTACCGGTGGCTTCGCCGCGCAATATGGCGACAAGATGGCTTCTGCCCTCGACATCTGGTATAAAAAACCGAAGAAGACCGAGGCAACGCTGATGGCTTCGTTGCTTGGTGCGAGCGCATACGTAGGAGTGGCAGGCAATAAATGGACTATGAGCCACGGCCTTCGCTATAAGACTAACAAGAACCTGGTAGGGACGCTCGACACTAAAGGGGAATACGACCCGCGCTTCTTCGACTATCAGACCTACATAACATACCAGCCGGACTCTGCTTGGAGCATCGACTTCATTGGCGACATCAACGAAAACCACTACACGTTTAAACCGAGCGACCGCGAGACCAACTACGGAACGATGGAGAACGTTAACTCTTTCAAGGTCTATTTCGACGGACAAGAAAAAGACCTCTTCCGCACGCTGTTCGGTGCCCTCGGCATCACTCGCCACTTCACGCCATCTACTCAGTTGCGCTTTCAGACTTCGGCCTTCTATACCAAGGAGCGCGAGACCTACGACATACAGGCGCAATATTGGCTCGACGAGGTGAACACTGGCGAGAGCCTCGGTGTCGGTACATATTTGCAAAACGCTCGAAACTACCTTACTGCCAACGTGGAGAGCTTCAAGCTCACGCTCAATCACAAAATGACAGGGCACGACATCGAGGCTGGCGCCACCTACAAGATAGAGCACGTCAAGGAGAATGCCCACGAATACGAGATGCGCGACTCCAGCGGATACAGCATACCTCACACTGGCGAAGACCTTAAACTGATTTATTCATTGAACTCGGAAAACGAGCTTCGTTCTAACAGAGTGGAGAGCTACGTGCAAGATACTTACAAGTTTACATCGGGAGGCGACGACGAAGAGGAGGACGCCAGACGCACCTACTATACGCTGAACTACGGAGTGAGGCTGAGCTATTGGGACTACAATAAGGAGATGCTTGTCAGCCCCCGCCTCTCGCTCGGCATAATACCAGCGTTCAACGAAGACTTCACCTTCCGTTTTGCGGCAGGCCTCTACTATCAAGCCCCGTTCTACAAGGAGTTGCGCGACACTACCACCACTAACGGCATCACCACCGCCACGCTCAACCAGAAGATAAAGAGCCAACGCTCCATACAGTTTGTCGCCGGGATGGACTATCGTTTCCGTATGAACAACCGCCCGTTCAAGTTGTCCGCCGAGGCCTACTTCAAGGCGTTGTCGAACCTCATCCCCTACAATGTTGACAACATGAAGATAGTCTATTACGGCATCAACCGCGACAAAGGATATGCCGTCGGTCTCGACATGAAACTATATGGAGAGTTTGTTCCGGGCACCGACTCTTGGTTGACATTTTCTTTAATGCGTACCAGAGAGAAAGCAGGGTCGGAGTGGGTACCCATGCCTACTGACCAACGCTATGCCATCAACCTTCACTTCACCGACTACTTCCCAGGAACAGAGCGTTGGAAGATGACGCTAAAACTGGCCTACGCCGACGGTCTGCCCTTCGGAGCGCCTCACAAGGGCATCGAGGAGATGTATTTCCGTGCACGTCCCTATAAGCGCGTCGATATAGGAATGAGCTATCGTGCGTTCGACAACGAGGACGGACGTAAGAAAAGTGCCGTCAAGAACGTGTGGTTAGGCTTAGACTGCCTCAATCTTTTCGGCATCAACAACGTGAACTCCTACTACTGGATTACCGACGTAACGAGCAATCAATACGCCGTTCCGAACTATCTGACGGGACGCCAAGTAAACTTCAAGGTAACGGTAGAACTGTAATAGTTTTATTTTAAAAAAGATAAAAACCTTTGGAGTTACGGAGAAAAGTGTTACCTTTGCAAGAAATTATTAACTTTATAAATTATTACGGTATGAAAATATCACATATAGAACACTTGGGAATAGCAGTACCAAGTATCGAAGAAGCACTACCCTACTTCGAGAACGTGCTTGGTTTGAAGTGTTACGCCGTCGAGACGGTGGAGGACCAAAAGGTGAAAACCGCATTCTTGAAGTGCGGTGAAGTGAAATTAGAGTTGCTTGAGCCAACATCTCCCGAAAGCACGATACAGAAATGGATGGATAAGGGCAACCACGGAGTACACCATGTGGCTTTCTGCATCGAGGACGGAGTGGCAAATGCTCTCGCTGAATGCGACGAGAAAGGCATACGACTGATAGACAAGCAACCGCGCAAGGGAGCCGAGAATCTCAATATTGCCTTCCTGCACCCGAAATCTACGGCAGGCGTGCTTACCGAACTGTGCGAGCACTAAGAGTGAGTTCTTAAGTTTTTAAGTTCATGAGTTTATAAGTTTAAGACACTAAGTTATAAGTTTTATTTAGTTCCTAAATTTAGGCAACCATCATACAATAACAACAATGAGCATACAGACAGAAAACATCAAAAAGCTGATAGCCAAACGCGAGGAAGCGCGTCTTGGCGGAGGCGAGAAAGCGATAGAGAAACAGCATTCGCGCGGAAAATATACTGCCCGCGAGCGTATTGACATGCTGTTAGACGAAGGGAGCTTCGAGGAATTCGATATGTTCAAACTCCATCGTTGCCACAACTTCGGAATGGAGAAGAAGCAGTTCCTCGGCGACGGCGTGGTAACAGGTTCAGGCACCATCGACGGTCGTCTCGTATATGTATTTGCGCAAGACTTCACCGTCAACGGTGGTTCGCTCTCCGAGACTATGGCTCAGAAGATATGCAAGGTAATGGACATGGCTATGCAGAACGGAGCGCCATGTATCGGTATCAACGATAGTGGCGGAGCACGCATACAGGAAGGCATCAACGCACTCGGCGGATATGCTGAAATCTTCGAGCGCAACATCTTGGCAAGCGGAGTGATACCCCAGATTTCGGGCATCTTCGGACCGTGCGCAGGTGGTGCCGTCTATTCACCGGCACTGACCGACTTCACTCTTATGATGGAAGGCACGAGCTATATGTTCCTTACTGGTCCGAAAGTAGTAAAGACGGTAACGGGTGAAGACGTTGACCAAGAGCATCTCGGAGGAGCGTCGGTACACTCCACCAAGAGCGGTGTCTGCCACTTCACCGCTAAGACCGAGGAAGAAGGACTACAGATGATAAAGACTCTCATAGGCTATATTCCGTCGAACAATATGGAAGAGGCTCCGAGAGTAGAGTGCAACGACCCGATTGACCGTATGGAAGACTCGCTCAACGAGATAATCCCTGACAATCCAAACCAAGCCTACGACATGTATAAGGTGATTGGCGCAGTGGTTGACAACGGCGAGTTCTTCGAGGTACAGCCCAAGTTCGCAAAGAACATCATCGTAGGTTTCGCCCGCTTCAACGGTCAGAGTGTCGGCATCGTAGCCAACCAGCCAACATGCTATGCAGGCGTGCTCGACGTTAACGCTTCTCGCAAGGGCGCACGCTTCGTACGCTTCTGCGACGCTTTCAACATCCCAATAGTGTCGCTTGTCGATGTTCCTGGATTCTTGCCAGGCACAGGACAGGAGTACAACGCCGTTATCCTGCACGGAGCCCAGTTGCTCTATGCCTACGGAGAAGCCACCGTACCAAAGATTACCATCACCCTGCGCAAGAGCTACGGCGGTAGTCATATCGTGATGGGATGCAAACAACTGCGCGCCGACCTTAACTATGCATGGCCTTCCGCAGAGATTGCTGTCATGGGAGCATCGGGAGCGGTAGCCGTTCTTTGCGCTAAGGAAGCAAAAGCCAAAAAGGAAGCTGGCGAAGACGTAGCAGCGTTCCTCGCCGAGAAAGAGGCTGAGTACAGCGACCTCTTCGCTAATCCTTATCAGGCAGCGAAATACGGATATATCGACGACGTCATTGAACCGCGCAACACGCGATTCCGCATTTGCCGCGCATTGGCACAACTCGACACCAAGCGCCAGCAACTGCCAGCGAAGAAGCACGGTTGCATGCCGATGTAATAAACGCAGAGATATGAACAAGCAAGAAGTATATGCAGCCATTGCCCTCGCCCTGCACGAATATCGGGGCAATAATGTGCACGACAAGGAATCGGGAAAGATTACCATCAAACCGCACCAAACGCAATGGAACGGACGTGCCATGAGCATGACCGTAAGACCTTAACACAACAGACAAACAATGAAAGAATATAAATATACCATCAACGGCAACAAATACGAAGTAGCCGTGGGCGACATCAAAGACTGCGTGGCAGAAGTTACCGTCAACGGTGAGACCTTCAAAGTAGAGATGGAACCAGAGCCGGAACCAGTGAAGAAAAAGGTTGTGGTAAAGCCTGCCGAAGCTCCGAAAGAAGCACCGCAAGCCGCCACTTCCACCGCGCAGGTGAACACTCAGAACGCTATCAAGGCACCACTGCCAGGCACCGTAACCGAGATAAAGGTGAACGTGGGCGACGACGTCAAGGCTGGCGACACCGTGGTAGTGCTTGAAGCAATGAAGATGGCCAACAATCTGACCGCCGAGAAAGACGGTAAGGTTACGGCAGTATGCGTATCGGCAGGACAGAGCGTCATGGAAGGCGACCCACTCGTAGTCGTTGAATAATGGACGCCAAGACTAAGATAATGGTATGCACGGTGGTAGGCGCGTTGTTCGCCCTACTGTCGTGCATTCCCGTTTGGATAGGCCTCTACGACTATCGCGAGGCGCTCACCACGTTTCTCTCGCTCGTGGTATGCTTCACACTGCTCACACTCATACGCGGCAGAAACCATCGCGAATGAGAGCAGAAACATTGCCAAACCATCAAAACGACCAAAGCCTAAAAACAAATCAATAACGACAATCTGTTAACACCAACGTAATAACCGGACATTTCCACCGTAATAGTCGGACATTTCCACCGTAATAACATTTGCCCACAAAACAGTTGAAAATGAAAAAGTTGCTTTCTCTGCCACCAAACGTGGTAAGTTCGTTCCACACTCTCACGGGACTGCCCCGCGACGAGTATTTTTGCACCAACGACCCAGTAGGACACAAGCTCGGAAGCGGAGGCGGAACAGCCTGGCTCCTAAGTGAATGTGCACGAAGCGAAGGGTGGACGGGCGACATTGCCACGTGGCTCGCAAAAGAGAAACGCATCCTCATTCATGCGGGAGGACAGAGCCGACGTCTGCCTGCCTACGCCCCAAGCGGAAAGGCCCTCGCGCCCATTCCCGTGTTACGGTGGGAACGCGGTCAGCGACTTTCGCAGGATTTGCTCACGCTTCAGCTCCCTCTTTACGAACAGATAATGCGGGCGGCACCCGACACCACGCGCACGATGGTGGTCAGCGGCGACGTGCTTATCAGAAGCACAGCGTCGTTAGGCCAAGTGCCCAAGGCCGACGTGGTGTGCTACGGTCTCTGGCTTGGCGCGGAGACAGCACGAAACCACGGCGTCTTCGTAGCTAAGCATCACACGCCCGACGTGCTCGAAAAGATGCTGCAAAAACCGTCGGTGGAACAGCTGAACGAACTGCAAGCCGACCACTACTATCTGACCGACATCGGACTATGGCTGCTGAGCGACCGAGCCGTGGAGATGCTGATGGCGCGCTGTGCCGACGGCGAGGCCTACGACCTATACTCGCAATTCGGCGGAGCGCTCGGAACCAACCCTACGCTCGACGACCCCGAACTGCACAAACTTAGCGTAGCAATAGTTCCGCTAAACGGTGGCGAGTTCTATCACTTCGGGACAAGTCTCGAAATGATAACCTCGACGCTCCGGCTGATGAACCTCACCGACGACCAGCGACGCGTGCTTCATCGCTCAAGAAAGCCCCATCCGAGCATCTTCATTCAGAACGCCATCACCGAAACAGGACTAAGCAACCAAAACCAATACGTCTGGATAGAGAACAGCCACGTAGGTAACGGGTGGACACTGACCGACCACCACGTCATCACCGGCGTGCCAACAAACAATTGGAACCTACGACTTCAACCGGGTCAATGCATCGACATAGTGCCCGTCGGAGACCACGATTGGGCGGTAAGAACATACAAGATAGACAGTCGTTTCGACGGTAATGAACAGCAGAAGAAGCAATTCCCAGTGGTCAGCACCGTAGAGGAGATGGGCGAAGTGGCTAAGCAGATGATAGAGCGAGGGCGACCAGACGACGCAAGCCTAACCCTACTGAGCGCCGAAGACCTCTCCAACAAAGCCAACCTGCAACGACTGTTCGACCAGCGCGCCGCCTTCAGAAAGCAGAACTGGCCTAAACTTGCCGACAACTGGAGGCACAGCGTGTTCTATCAGCTCGACCTCGACGACGCGGCAAAAGAGTTTCGGCAGATGGGCATCGCCATGCCAAAGCCATTAGCCGACGACGCTCCTCTGATGACGCGAATACACGATGCAATGTTTCGCGACGACGACCAAAAGGCCTTCCGACTACTGCGCGAAGGCATCACCCAAAGCATACACTCGGCCACCCCTCGCCCACAAATGGCGGTAAAGAGAGACCAGATAGTGTGGGCTCGTTCGCCAGTAAGAATAGACATAGCCGGTGGTTGGACCGACACACCGCCCTACTGTCTGCTTGAAGGCGGCAGAGTGGTGAATCTCGCCATCGAGCTTAACGGACAACCACCGATACAGACATACATTCGCCCCTCTACTTCGCCGTGCATCACGCTGCGTAGCATCGACTTAGGAGCATCGGAGACCATCACCACGAGCGCCCAACTGAAAGACTATCAGCACGTGGGCTCGCCATTCTCGATACCCAAAGTGGCTCTCACGCTCGCTGGTTTCGGCACCACCGACAATCTGGAAGAAGAGCTCCGACAGTTCGGAGGCGGAATAGAGCTGACCCTGCTGTCGGCCATTCCTGCTGGCAGTGGACTCGGAACAAGCAGCATGCTGGCCGCCAACGTGCTTGGTGCCATCAACGACTTCTGCGGTCTTGGCTGGGACAAGACAGACCTCGTGCGCCAGACTCTCGTACTGGAACAGCAACTCACTACGGGTGGTGGTTGGCAAGACCAAGCAGGAGGAGTTCTTCAAGGGGTGAAGATGTTGGAGACAACACCAGGGTTCAATCAGACTCCCACGGTGCGTTGGCTTCCGAACGACCTCTTCACTCAACCGGAATATCGCGCGTGCCACCTATTATATTATACTGGCGTCACGCGGACGGCAAAGACCATCTTAGCCGAGATTGTCAGGAGAATGTTCCTCAACGAAAGCCGTCAGATGATATTGCTACGACGGATGAAAGCCCAAGCCACCGAGATGTATGAAGCCATTCAAAAGGGTGATTTCCAGTTGATGGGACGACTCGTAGGCAAGACTTGGCTGCAAAACCAAGCTATCGACAGTGGTACCAATCCCGACGAAGTAAGGCATCTGACGCAACTCATCGACGACTATTGTCTCGGATATAAGTTGCCGGGCGCCGGCGGTGGGGGCTATCTATATATGGTAGCAAAGGACCCTGAGGCGGCAGCACGCATTAAACAAACCCTCAACGAGCAACAGACAAACGCCAACGCTCGCTTTGTAGAGATGACGCTAAGCACGAAGGGACTGCAAGTGAGCCGCAGTTAAAAAGCACGACACCATGGAGTTTCGCACCAAAGTAAGCATCGACAAGCCAGCCCGACCGCTATCCATCCGCGACAGCATAGCCTGCGTAGGCTCTTGTTTCGCCGACCATATCGGAAGAGAGTTGCAGGCGCACGAATTCAACGTAGTGGTGAACCCACGCGGCACCATGTATAATCCCGCAAGCGTATGGCATACGGTGGAGACCATTGCCTCGATAGACACACTTATCATTACGCTTGGTACCGCGCGCGTGTATATATTAAAGGAAAGCGGCGAGATAGTGGACAACTGCGAGAAGCGCCCTGCCAAGCTGTTCGAGGAACGAGACCTGAGCATCGACGAGTGCGCAGAATATCTTGAACGTTGCGTCGATAGCGCACTACACACGGTAATCACTGTGAGCCCCATACGCTATGCGAAATATGGTTTCCACGGTAGTCAACTGTCGAAGTCGCGACTGCTGCTGGCCGCCGACATCGTGTGCAAGCGGCATCCCGACCGTGCAAGCTATTTCCCCACATACGAGATATTCAACGACGAGCTGCGCGACTATCGCTTCTACGCTCCCGACATGCTTCACCCGTCGCCGCAGGCAATCGACTACATCTGGGAACAACTGTCTGAAAGCTACTTCGACGAGGAGACGCAACAGTGGCTACGCGACCTTGAGCCAATACGCCGCGCACTCGCCCATCGCCCCTTCAATCCAGAAAGCCAAGAGTACAAACAATTCAGGGCAGAGGCAGAGTCGAAGCTCGCCGCTCTGAAAGCAAAACTATAAATTTTCTCTCCCTTTGTTGCTTATATGGGAATTATTTTGTACTTTTGCCGAAGTATATCGAAATGGCGGTGGAAAGAGGAGCACGTTAACACGGAAAAAATATTAAATGAGCAATGACTTATTCCATTGAAAAAGTAACAACACTCATTGGCGCTCGTAGATATGGCGACACAGATGCCAATATAGGATGGCTTCTTACGGATAGTAGAAGTCTTTGTTTCCCTGAGGAGACGCTGTTCTTTGCACTGAGCAGTGAGCGTAACGACGGGCACAACTACATCAACGACCTCTATCGTCGCGGAGTAAGAAACTTTGTGGTGAAGAGCGTTCCCAAGGGAACAGCGTTTCCCGACGCTAACTTTCTGAAAGTGGTGAACCCTCTGGAAGCCCTTCAGAGGCTTGCCGAACGACATCGTGACGAGTTCAACATCCCAGTGGTAGGCATCACGGGAAGCAACGGAAAGACGATGGTGAAGGAGTGGCTCTATCAGCTTCTCGCGCCAGAAAAGGCAGTAACCCGCTCTCCCCGTTCCTATAACTCGCAGATTGGTGTGCCCCTTTCCGTGTGGCTGATATCGGAACAAACCGACGTCGCCGTCTTCGAGGCAGGCATCAGTCAGCCTGGCGAGATGCTCGCACTAAGAGACATCATACAGCCCACCATAGGAGTGCTGACGAACATAGGTTCTGCCCATCAGGAAAACTTTGAGTCGATAGAGCAGAAATGCCGCGAAAAGCTGACACTCTTCCACGACGCACAAACGATAGTATGCCCTGCGGACGACGAGATGATAATGAGGGAGATGGAAGCCGCCCACTTCAAAGGCGAGATAATATCGTGGTCGAAAAGCGATAAAACCCGACCGGTGTTCATTAACACCATTGAAAAGAGAGACGACGGAACGCTGATTGAATACACATTCAAAGGGAGATGTGGCAACATCATCATACCATTCACCGACGAAGCATCCGTCAACTGCGCAATAAGTGCATCGATAGTGGCACTCGTGCTCGGCGTGGAACCCGAACAACTGTGCGAACGCGCCAAACGACTGGAACCCGTGGCTATGCGCCTTGAGGTGAAGGAAGGACAACACGGATGCACTCTCATCAACGACTCATACAACTCGGACATCAATTCACTCGACATTGCTCTCGACTTCATGAACCGTCGTCCCGACCACAAAGGGCGGAAACGAACGCTTATCCTGAGCGACATAGAACAGAGCGGTATCGAGCCCGACATATTATATAAAGAGGTGTCGGCACTCGCCATCAAGAGAGGAGTGGAGAAATTCATCGGCATTGGTCCCGACCTAATAGAACAATCAGACAGCATCGAAGTGGAAGACAAGCAGTTCTTCACATCGACGCAACAATTTCTCATAAGCCCAGCGTTCAGAAGCCTTCGCGACGAGGTGATACTCGTAAAGGGAGCGCGACGCTTCGGCTTCGACCGAATAACGGAACTGCTTGAGCAAAAGGTTCACGAGACAATACTCGAAGTAAACCTCAACGCCGTGGCAGACAACCTGAACTACTATCGGTCGTTCCTAAAGCCCACCACTAAAATGACCTGCATGATAAAGGCCGATGGATACGGAACAGGAGCGGTGGAGATAGCGAAGACGCTGCAAGACAGAGGCGTAGATTACCTTGCCGTAGCAGTTGCCGACGAAGGAGTGGTGCTAAGGAAAAACGGTATTACCGCGAACATAATAGTGATGAACCCGGAGATGACCGCCTTCAAGACTATGTTCGACTACGAGTTGGAGCCAGAGGTTTACTCGTTCCGTCTGCTCGACGCGCTCGTGAAAGCAGCTGAACGCGAGGGTATCACCAGTTTCCCAGTACACATAAAGCTCGACACCGGTATGCATCGCTTGGGTTTCCACCCCGAAGACGACATAGACAAACTTATTGAGCGTCTGAAACAACAGAACGCCATCATTCCGCGATCAGTATTCTCGCACTTCGTTGGATCCGACGACGACACGTTTGACGAGTTCTCTGCCAATCAATTCCAACGGTTCGATAAAGCCAGCAAAAAGCTGCAAGCAGCATTTAAACACAGAATACTTCGCCACATTTGCAATTCGGCGGGAATAGAGCATTTCCCCGAACGTCAGCTCGACATGTGCCGACTCGGAATAGGTCTCTACGGCATAAATCCGCGCGACAACAGTATCATTCACAACGTGGCGACGCTGAAGACAACCATTCTTCAGATGAGAACGGTGAAAGCCGGAGAGACCGTTGGCTACAGCCGACGCGGAACGATAGACCACGACAGCACCATAGCCGACATACCAATAGGCTATGCCGACGGACTAAACCGGCACTTGGGCAATCGCAACTGCTACTGTTTAGTGAATGGGCATAAGGCTTTCTACGTGGGAAACATCTGCATGGACGTGGCAATGATAGACGTAACGGGAATTGATTGTCATGAAGGCGACACGGTGGAGATATTCGGCGACAATCTGCCCGTAACCGTGCTAAGCGATGCCCTCCAGACCATTCCATACGAAGTGCTCACTACGTTAAGTGGTCGCATCAAACGTATTTATTATCAGGATTAGTCCTTGGGTCTTCTAAGTTCGTAAGTTTTTAAGTTCTTGAGTCATCGAGATTCTTTATCATTCTCGTAAAACCAATAAAGTAAACAAGCATAATGGAACAAGTTTTTAGCTACATCATCAGTCTCGGCGCAAGCGTTATGATGCCGATACTGTTCACTATTATCGGTGTCTGCATAGGCATGAAGTTCGGACAGGCCCTAAAGTCTGGTCTCTACGTAGGAGTAGGATTCGTCGGCCTCGGCATCGTAACGGCATTGCTTACCAATAACTTTGGCGACCCGCTGACGCTGATATCAAAGATTTACAACCTACAACTGGGCGTATTCGACATGGGTTGGCCCGCAGCAGCAGCAGTAGCATACAACACTGCCGTAGGCGCGCTCATCATTCCAATCTGCCTTGGCGTCAACTTCTTGTTATTGATAACAAAATGCACGCGCACGGTGAACATCGACCTATGGAACTACTGGCACTTCGCTTTCATCGGGGCAGTAGCCTATTTCGTCATGGATGAAAGTCTGGCTTGGGGGTACTTCGCAGCCATCGTTTGCTACATAATAACCCTTGTAATGGCTGATATGACGGCAGAGAAGTTCCAAGGATATTATGCCGACATGGAGGGAATCAGCATTCCCCAGCCTTTCTGCCAGAGCTTCACACCGTTTGCCATCTGCATCAACTGGGTGCTCGACAAGATTCCCGGATTCTCTAAGCTCGACATAGACGCAGACGGATTGAAGCGTAAGTTCGGCGTGCTGGGAGAGCCCATCGTGCTTGGTGTCATCGTAGGAGCACTGATAGGTGCCGTGGCCCAGCTCGACATAAAGAAAGTTTTGTTCCTTGGCGTTACGATGGGAGCAGTGATGGAGCTGATTCCACGTATAACGAAACTGTTTATCGACGGACTGAAACCAATCGCCGAAAAGACGCAAGAGGTGGTTCAGCGTCGCTTCAATGGCAAGAAAGTGTACATAGGAATGTCGCCCGCACTCGTCATCGGACATCCCACGACTCTCGTTGTCTCGCTGATACTCATACCACTGGCACTCGTCATGGCCGTGGCACTGCCGGGCAACCAGTTCCTTCCTCTGGCATCGTTGGCAGGAATGTTCTATGTCTTCGTGATGGTGCTCCCCTACTCCAAAGGTAACGTTCTCAAGACACTCATCATAGGCATCGTAGCCGTTGGCATAGGTCTCTATTTTGTTACCGATATGGCTCCCGCGTTCACGAAGGCAGCGCAATCTGTCTATGCGCAGACGCAAGACCCAGCCGCAAAGATTCCCGACGGATTCCAAGCAGGAGCGCTCGACTTCGCTTCCTCCCTCTTTGGATATGTCATCTATAAGTGCGTCAACAATCTGCAATACGTAGGAGCCGGCATTCTGACCGTAATCACTGCCGTAATGGTATTCCTCAATCGCCGACAAATAGTGAAAAGCGAGAAAGAGGCCGCGCAAAACGCTAACTAATAAAAACAACTAAAAATAACGACAATGAAGAAACTCTTATTCACCGCCGCCCTGATGATGGGCACGCTGGGCGCACAAGCCCAACAGAACGTGAGCTTCCAAACAGCTTGCCACCCCGAAGACGCCAAACACTACGACACGCAGACATTGCGCGATCGCTTCGTGATGGAGAAAGTGATGGCTGCTGATGAGATCAACCTCACATACTCGATGTACGACCGCTTCATCTTCGGAGGAGCTATGCCAGTTAACAAGACGCTAAAACTGGAGGCTTTCCCTGAACTGCGCGCCCCCTATTTCCTGCACAACCGTGAGCTCGGCATCATCAACTGTGGAGAGGGAGAAGGCGTTGTCAGCGTTGACGGACAAGACTACAAGCTCGGTCCCAAGGAAGCACTCTACGTAGGACGTGGAAACCTTGGTAAGGACAAAGAGTCGAACCAAAACGTTACCTTCCGCTCACTCAACCCCTCGAAGCCCGCTAAATTCTACCTGAACTCGGCCACCGCCCATAAGCATTTCAAGACACAGTGGATTACGCTCGACGGAAGAAAAGACGGAAAAGTGAAGTCGCTCAAGGCCACTGTGCTCGGACCATTGGGAACGCTCGCCGAAAGCAACCAACGAACAATCTATCAACTCATCGTCAACACCGCACTGGAAGAAGGGCCGTGCCAACTGCAGATGGGCTTGACGCAACTGCAAGAGGGTAGCGTCTGGAACACAATGCCACCGCACACACACGGACGCCGCATCGAAGCCTACTACTATTTCAACCTTCCCGAAGGACAGACCATATCGCACATCATGGGAGAACCCAAGGAAAGTCGCGTGGTATGGTTGCACAACGAGCAGGCCATCATGTCGCCAGAATGGAGCATCCACGCTGCAAGTGCCACCTACTACTACACATTCATCTGGGGCATGGCAGGCGAGAATCTCGACTACAACGACAAGGACAACATCCCAGTGTCGGAGATAAGATGACGAAACACCGTCTATCCCAGAAAGACAAATCATAAACACTAACAAAGGGCACCATGAATACTAAAACAAACAAAATGACAAACTACCGGTGGCTGATATGCGGAATGCTATTCCTTGCCACCACCGTAAACTACATGGACCGCCAAGTTCTATCGCTAACCTACCCAGGAGAAGGAGGCATCCAGCAGGAATTCGGATGGAGCGACGCTAACTATGGGCGCATCACTGGCATCTTCTCGTTGGCTTACGCCATCTGTAATCTCTTCGCAGGAAAGTTCATCGACTGGATGGGCACTAAGAAAGGCTACCTGTGGGCAATATTCATTTGGTCCACAGGAGCCGTTATTCACGCATTTTGCGGCATCGCCACTTGCGGAATACTGACAGGCAACTGGATGGAAGGCTTCGAGGGTTCAAAGGAGCTTCTTCGTGCATTCTCCGACGAATACGCAGGGAACGCACTGATGATATCCACCGTAAGCGTATGGCTCTTCCTCGGTTGTCGATGCATACTTGCACTTGGAGAGGCAGGCACCTCCCCCGCCGCTATCAAGGTAACAGCCGAATATTTCCCCAAGAAAGACCGCGCATTCGCCACGGCCATCTTCAACAGTGGTGCCTCGGTAGGAGCACTCATAGCGCCATTCACCATACCCGTGTTGGCCAAACACTTCGGGTGGGAAATGGCATTCATAGTAATCGGAGCGTTAGGCTACGTATGGATGGCATTCTGGATATTCGCTTATCACAAACCACAAGCGAACAAACGCGTGAACGAAGCGGAATTGGCATACATCATGCAAGACGGCGACGATGCCGAAACGACGTCGGAAGAAGACGACAAACCGATAAGTTTCTGGCGCTGTTTCACGTTCAGGCAAACATGGGCTTTCATCGTAGGAAAGTTTATGACCGACGGTGTTTGGTGGTTCTTCCTATTCTGGACACCAGCCTATCTCAGCTCCCAATTCGGGATAAACCCATCCGACCCACTGGGCATTGCCCTCATATTCGTGCTCTATCTCATCACCATGCTAAGCATAATAGGAGGAAAGCTCCCAACGGTATTCATCAACAAAGGAATGGACCCATACGCCGGCAGAATGAGAGCGATGCTGATATTCGCATTTTTCCCGCTCGTAGGACTGTTTGCCCAACCGCTCGGCGGAGTGTTCGGGACACCGTGGTTCCCAATCATCCTTATCGGTATCATCGGAGCAGCACACCAAAGTTGGAGCGCTAACATCTTCTCAACAGTGGGCGATATGTTCCCCAAGTCAACCGTAGCCACCATTACGGGCATCGGAAGCATGGCTGGTGGCATCGGCTCATACTTAATAAACCAAGGCTCTGGCATCTTCTTCACATACGCTGAAAACAGTCAGATGCAAGCACTCGGATTTACTGGGAAACCAGCCGCCTATATGATAGTCTTCTGCATCTGCGCCGTTGCCTATCTCATTGGATGGTGCATCATGAAGATGCTTGTTCCGCGCTACGAACCAGTGGTAGAATCATGGAAATAACCCATCACAAGCGAAACAAATCTCTCATTCCCGCTTGAAAAAAGACGGGGCAAATAGTGGAACGACTATGGGATTTTAACTTCTTCCCGTAGTCGTTTTTGTTTTTTTACGTAAATTTAACCGAAGTAATCCGTCATCACAACCGACACGAAAACCAACCATCGGCACCCCAAAAAACTTCCACCACCACTCTAACAAACTATCACCACCGTAATGACGAACTATCATCACCGTAATAAAAACTATTACCACCGTAACAAGAATTCATTTTCCTTACCACAAAAACTTATTCCCGCTATAACAAAAATCCATCCTCCTTATATCAAAAACTCACCGAAATTATGACCAAACTTTGCGTGAAACAGCGTTGAAAACTATAAAAACCGCCCTTTTTTACACAAAAAACCAACAAAAATTAAGATTATGCGAAAAAAAAGAGAAAAAAATGATTGTAATTGGGAAAAACTTCGTATCTTTGCAAAGTATTTTATATACGAAGTAAGAAAGGTAAATAATTGATCGATTACGATATGAAGAAAAAAATATTGATTCTCGACGATAAGGAGACAATAGCAAAAGTGCTCTCAATATACTTGATGAGCGACTACGACGTGCAATGGCTGCCCAACGGTCTCGAAGGAGTGAAGTGGCTTCAAGGCGGAAACACGCCCGACTTAATCATCTCCGACATCCGTATGCCTGAGATGAGAGGCGACGACTTCCTGGAGTGGATTAAGCAAAACGAGCTCTTCCGCCATATCCCCGTCATAATGCTTTCGAGCGAAGACAGCACCAGCGAGCGCATCCGCTTGCTTGAGATTGGTGCAGCCGACTACATCGTAAAGCCGTTCAATCCGATGGAATTGAAGATTAGAGTTAAGAAAATTCTTGAAGATTAATAGGGAAAACTACAAGAGTAATATATGATACGTGTTGTATATCTGGGAAACGAAAATAGTGCTACGGCAAACAAGCTGAAGTACATCCCAGGTCAAACGGTGAAATTCGTCTCGACCTACAAGGAAGCTACCGCGGCATGCAAGCCGAAGGTAGGAAGCGAGCACGCCATCGTATTCTACGAGCACGGCATTCGCACCGAGGACATCACCGCAATAACGTATCTCAAGACAAACCTGAAAAACGTTTACGTTATACTCGTAGCACCATCGCTCACCCCCGAAGACATCAAGACCTATCGCAACGCAGGAGTGAACGACACCATTTCGGAAACGGCATCCGTAACCGACTTCAATAAAAAGATACAATTCATCATCGACCGAGAGAGCCTCCTTTTCGGTAGCGACAAGCCAAAGAAGAAGATTCTAAAATTCCAAATTCCTCTCTGGAAACGCGCCTTCGACATAATAACATCCATAGCTGCAATCATCCTTCTTTCGCCCGTCTTCATCATCACGGCATTAGCGATAAGAATAGAAAGCAAAGGCCCAATCCTCTTCAAGTCAAAGCGCGTTGGAACCAACTACAAGATATTCGACTTCCTGAAGTTCCGCAGCATGTATGTTGACGCAGACAAGAGACTCAAGGAGATGAGCAAGACGCTAAACCAATACGCGGCGCAACAAGACACTCACACCGTTAGGACAGCACCGCTTGGCGAAGAGGCCGAAGCCGAAATGGTAGAGAACGGAGGAACATCAGACATGATGATAACAGACGACGAGGTTATGCTCGTAGGCGACGATTTCGTAGTGTCAGAGGAAGATTTCAACAAGAAAAAGAGCGAAGACATCAATAATGCCTTCGTAAAAATAGAGAACGACCCTCGCATCACCAAGGTGGGTCGTTTCATCCGTAAATATAGCATAGACGAGCTGCCACAGCTCTTCAACATACTAAAGGGCGATATGTCCGTAGTAGGAAACCGCCCTCTCCCACTCTACGAAGCAGAGAAACTGACCACCGACGACACTATCGACCGCTTCATGGCACCAGCAGGATTGACTGGACTTTGGCAAGTGGAAGAGCGCGGCAAAGGTGGAAACATGTCAGCCGAAGAGCGCAAACAACTGGATATCCAGTATGGTCAGACCTACAACTTCGCACTCGACATGAAGATTCTTTTCCGTACTGTTTTTGCATTCATACAGAAAGAAAACGTTTAATTTAGCATAAACATATCAACTTAATAAAAATGAGAGATTTAAGACACTTCGCTACAGCAATGCTTTTAGTCGCAAGCGTACTAACGGCAAATGCGCAATTCGACAAGAGCGGCATCAGTGCCGGATTCTTCGATTCAAGTCTCGACAAGACAATCAACTTCTCCACATTCCATCTGCCACCGCTTGCCGTGCTCTTTGAGAATGCTAAAGCAAACCCACAGATTCTGCGTATGGCAAAAGTACAGGAATTGAAAGAAGCTGAAACAGTGAAAGAGAAGAAGAATGTGTTCTCCTTTGTTTCCGCACATGCCGGATACAGCTACGGTAAAGCCGACGTATGGGCAAACAACTCCTCCACCCTTAGCCCGATTCTCTATCAGTTTCAGGCTAACGAGCAGAGTTATTGGCACGTTGGCGTTTCCGTAAACATACCATTAGTTGACCTGCTCGACTTAGGACAGTCTGTCAAGCGTAAACGTCTTGAGGCAGAGCAAGCTCAATATGAGAAGGATAACGCATACGACCAGCTGAAGTTTGAAATAGCTCAGCTCTATGTGCGTATCACTAACAGCCTCGTTGCACTAAAGACTCTTAGCGAGACGGCTGCCATATACCAAGGTGCAGGTGCTCTTAATCTCGAAGACTTCCATAACGGAAACATGACCATCGCCGCATTCGCAAAGACCAAGGAATATGAAGCAGGAGCAGTATCAGGATACCAAAACCTGCAGACGCAAATCACCAACGACATCATTCAGTTGGAGATTCTCACTCATACGCCAATCATCACCAACTCTACCACCGAGATTACCCTCGACAAGAGTGTTGAAAAGTCGGCTAAGCAAATAGAACGGGAGAACAAAGCCATTGAAAAGCAAATCAAGGAAGAGACTGAGGCCGAGAAGAAACTCGAAGAGCAGCAGAGAAAGACCGAAGAGTTGCTGAAGAAGAAAAATGGCAAATAAGAAACAAACCACACATCAACAAATAAAAGAAAGGTAATATGGATACGTTTAGATATATAGTAAGATTCCTCTACCGCATCAGGTGGTATTTGGTAATTCTCCCGCTTATTGCACTCATCATAGCATGGTTCTGCACTCGCGACATGGAGAGACAGTATGATGTTAACACGACCATCTACACTGGTATGATTACCGCATACAACATTGAAGGTGGCGTCGGTGTGGCAGGGGGAAACCCGCAGACCAACATCAATAACCTCATGGTTATCATCACAACCGAGAACACCATTCACGAAGTTGCTCTTCGCCTCTTCGCACGTTGTATGATGTATGGCGACGAGAACAAGGACAACAACTACATCTCAGCCGAGCACTTCCGCCAACTGAAGGCTTCTGTGCCAGCAGACGTGAAAGGCCTTATCAATCACAATAGCGAGTCGGCAACTTATGCTAACCTCAAAGCATACGAGCGTCCGAGCCAAGACAACTATCTGTTTGGATTGACAAACTATCACAAGTACTTTGGCATATCCAACATCTCGTCAAATCTGAAGGTTACTCAGATGCCAAGCACCGATATTATAAATATAGGTTATAGCGCAAACGACGCAGGTATCGCATACAACACGCTCGACATCCTCAACGAAGTGTTCGCTCGTCAATACCAAGAGATTCGTTTCGGTGAGACTAACAACGTAATCAAGTTCTTTGAGCGCGAGGTTAACCGTCTCTATCGCATCCTTAACGATGCAGAGAACGACCTCATCAAGTATAACGTTTCAAAGCGTATTATCAACTACGGTGAGCAGACAAAGATGGTTGCCAACCTTGATGCAGCACAACAGACATCTGACAACCAACAGCTGATGAACTATACAACCACGAAAGCCCTTATGGACTATCTGGAGAAGCAACTGGGCGACCGTGCCAAGATTATCCGCGCAAACAAGCAGTTCACCGACCAAGTTACCGATATATCACGAATCCAATCGCGTATATCGAACCTAAAGATAATGGCAAGCGAGGCTGGCAACAATAGCACAGAGTCGCAACAGGAGCTTGCAAAGGCTGAGCGTCAACTGCAAGACGCTACGGCAAACGTGAAAGACCTTACCCACGAAATTGAAGCTGGAAACTATAGCACAGAGACTGGCGTTGAAGCTAAATCGCTTATCGACCGTTGGCTTGAGCAAGTATTGCTTCTTGAGAAGACAAAGGCTGAGATGACTGCACAAGATATTATGCGCCAGAAGCTCGACCGTCAATTCATATACTTCTCTCCGATTGGAGCACAGATTGACTCTAAAGAGCGTCATATCGGATTCATCGAGAGCAACTACATCGAAATGCTTAAAGCTCTTAACACGGCTCGTCTGCGTCAGAGAAACCTGCAGATGTCAACCGCTACTCTGCGAGTGCTCAACCCGCCAATGTTCCCACTCAATGCACTACCGACCAACCGTCTGCTCATTCTGCTCGGAACATATCTGTTGACGTTCTTGTTCACAGCACTCTACTTCTTCATCGTCGAACTGCTCGACCGCACACTTCGCGACCGTCGCCGTGCAGAATCGATTACGAAGGTTCCTGTTATGGGTTGCTACCCGAAGGAGAGCTCGCTTCGCTACCGTCGTTTCAACAAGACGATAAGCGATATGGCACTACGCCAGCTTAGCAAGGCATTGCTACCACACTTTGAAACCGGTAAGCAGAATATTGTCAACTTGCTCTCAACGGACTCATCCAATGGAAAAAGCTACTTGGCATCCGAGTTGGAGAACTATTGGTTGTCTCTTGGTCTGCAAGTACGCAGAGTAACCTACGACGAGGACTTCCTCGCAGAAGATAGCCGCTACCTCATGGCGAAGGATATCACAGACATTTGTCCAGACGTACAGCTCGACGAAATCGTCATCGTAGAATATCCTAATGTAAACGACCATCCGGTAGCACCAGCACTGCTCAACCTCGGCACAGTAAACCTCATCGTTACTCGCGCCAACCGTACTTGGAAAGACGTTGACCAGAAGGCATTGAACGAGATACAGTCAGAGATAAAGGACAAAGACTCTATCTATATGTATCTTACCGAGGCAAGCCGCTATGCTGTCGAGGAGTTCGTTGGACAACTCCCGCCATACACGAAGTTCAAGAACTTTGTTTACCGCATCTCGCAATTAGGTTTGACAGCAACTGAAAATAGTCACGCTAATTAACAATGAGTTTAAGAGAAAGAACCGTAAGCAGGGACAACGGAGGAAGGGTAATATTACTCCTCCTCCTGTTCTTACTTGCTATTTATAGCTTTTGGATATCAGGATTTTCGGCCTTTGCTATTGTGATGACCATTCCTCTTCTGGTATTCTTCACGATTATCTCTTTTCGGTTCAAGCTCTTCGTCTTTTGGATACTACTGACCGTCAACTATTTCCTTTTCTTCGCGAGCAGACATGGATATATGCCTGTACCTATGTCGCTCCCAACGGAGATGTTGTCGCTCATATTGATAGCCATCGCTCTCATTAAGAACGACGAAGCAGAATGGGGAAGAGTTGGAAGTGTCATGTTCTTTGCAATATGCATTTGGATGGTCTTCGGAATACTCGAACTATTCAACGACGCCTGCGGAATAGGCATAAGCGTCTCACGATGGTACACAGGCTTCCGATTGATGATGATGCAGATGCTTTATGCATACTTAGTTTATGTCCTTTTCATAAACACTCCACAACGATTAGTAAAAGTGTTGCGATATTGGGCATTGCTAAGCATCTTTGCATCATTATGGGCATACAAGCAAAAGAACTTTGGCTTTACGGCAATGGAAAGCGCCTGGCTAAACGGATACGGATATGTTACACATATTGTTAGTGGTATTGTCCGCTACTTCTCCGTATTCTCTGATGCCGCCAACTTCGGTATCAACATGGCTGCCTCTGCCACTTGCTTCTTTATAATCGGACTGACAACACGTCTATATCGCGACAAGGCATTCTTCATTATTGCTGGTCTCATCTGTACTTGGGGTATGTTCGCCTCTGGTACGCGTACAGCTATCTTCTGTATGATTGCAGGATTTATGGTCTATATCGTGTTGGCTCGCAACGTGAAGATTGCAGCAACGATGATTGCTTTGTTTGGTGCGTTCATCTTCTTCCTTGCATTCACCAACATAGGACAGGGAAACAACATGATACGTCGTATGCGTTCGGCGTTCAACCGTGAAGATGCATCAGCAGGAGCACGCGATGTCAACAAGATAGCGCTACAACGCTATCTGAAAGATGCGCCATGGGGATTAGGAATAGGTGTAAGCACCGAAGACGTACCTCCATTCAACAAGATGCGTGTGGCTGCGTCGATTCCGCCAGACTCGGAGTATGTCTTTATTTGGGTACATACAGGAAAAATCGGTCTAACATTCTTCATTTGCACTATGTTGCTAATGCTTGGAGGAGCTTGCCGAATAGTATTTTTCAAATTAAAGCATCCCACTATTCGAGGTATAGGGGCAGGATTATGTTGCTCCTTTACCGCCATTCAATTAGGAGCGTACGCCAACCAGATACTTATGCAGTTCCCTAACATTCTAATCTTCTATGGAGGTTTGGCATTGGTATATGTACTACCATATATGGAAGGGGAATACCAAAACATGGAGTATCAAAACCTAAGGAAGTTGGCGTTGCGACGCATTGAAAAGAGAAAGAAGAAGGGTGAGTTACGTAAGATGTGATATTTCCATTATCACTGTCAATTATAACGGACTTGAAGACACATGCGCCCTGATTGACACGATTGCCTCCAACGATTATCGTTTGGAGGTGATTGTTGTTGACAACGGTTCTAAAAAGGATGAAGCTAAAATTATTAAAGAAAGGTATCCCGAAACCGTATGCGTGAGAAGCGAAAAGAACCTTGGCTTTGCTGGAGGGAATAACCTCGGTTTGAAACAAGCCCACGGGGAATGGATATACTTCGTTAATAACGACACGGTGTTCGAGCCATTCAATCCCGCACCTTTAATAGAGCGTCTCCAATCATCCGAAAAGATTGGAATGGTATGCCCTAAAATAAGGTTTGCCTACCCACCAAAGCACATACAGTTTGCAGGATTTACCCCACTTTCTAAAATAACGGTACGAAACCGAGGTATCGGCTTCGATGAAGAAGACCGCGGGCAATACGATGTTCCCTCCCCCACTCCATACGCACATGGTGCAGCTATGATGGTGAAGAGAGAAGCCATCGACAAGGTTGGAGCGATGCCCGAATGCTATTTTCTCTACTACGAAGAATACGATTGGTCGGAGTCTTTCCGACGTGCTGGATATGAGATATGGTACGAGCCAAAGAGCGTTATCTTCCACAAGGAAAGTAAAAGCACTGGGCAAAACAGCCCACTGAAGACATATTACCTCACTCGCAACCGCCTTCTCTTCGTCCGTCGTAATTATCCGCGCTCTGTGCGCCCACTCACATACACTTACCTAATGATTGTTGTTGCTACTCGCGACATCATAAAGAGTTTGTTTACAAGACGGCTCGACTTAGCAAAAGCCACGCTTCGAGCCATTGCCGACTTCATAAAAAACTGAATACCAGATGGACTTTTGGTGGATATTATTTGTCATCGACGGACTTTTCTTCGTCATCGTTGCGGCCACGGTGCTATATATGCTCATCTTTGCGATTGCTTCGCTATTCAAGCACCATAGTAATATACCTCGCGTAAACGAGCAAAACCGTTTCATCATACTCATACCTGCATACGACACCGATGCTAACGTTGAGGAGACGGTGCAATCAGTTCTCGGACAAACATACCAGCAACGGTTGTTCGACATCATTGTCATTTCCGACTATAAAAAGGAGATGTCAAACTTTCGCCTTGCGCAATATCCTATCACACTTCTTACGCCAGACACAGAGATTAAGACGAGAGCTCGTGCACTTCAACTTGCCGTGAAGAAACTACCTGCATTCAAGATATATGATATTGCAATGATTCTTGATGCAGGCGACCTTATAGAACCAACGTTCCTTGAGGAGGTAAACAACGCATACGAAGCATCTGGCACGAAAGCCATCCAACTTCATAGATTGTCGCGTAATCGTGATACCGACACCGCCAGAATTGACTCTATCTTCGAGGAGATAAACAATAGCATCTTCCGCAAGGGGCATGTAAACCTAAGCATCTCCTCCGCCCTTAACGGTTCTGGCATGGCATTCGATTTCACATGGTTTAAAGAGCACGTGGGCGAGCTTCACACCGCAGGCGATGATAAGGAGTTAGAGATGCTTCTCCTGCGTAGTGAAATCTTTATCGACTACTTTGAAGACATTCATGTTTACGATGTCAAGGCGCGCCAGGCAGACAAGTTCGGAAGACAACGTAGCCAATGGATATCGAATCAGTTTCATAGTTTAATATCCAACATACGCTATCTTCCAGGCTCAATAATCCGCAAGCAACATGACCTCACCGACAAGATTATCCAGTGGATGCTTGTTCCTCGTATGCCAATGATGGCAATAATAGGCGTAATGAGCGTTGCCTTGCCATTCATCTACTTCACGCTCGCCATAAAATGGTGGATTCTTGCCGCAGTAGTCCTATTGGCGTTCGCCATAGCCACGCCCGACTATCTTGTTGACAAGAACTGGGACAAGATGTTCCTACTACATGTGCCTCGCCTTATGTTCACAAGTGCACTCGGACTATTCGGCATACATCTCAACAGCAATAGCAACCCATACGATAATAAGAAAAAGAAATGATTTGGACTATCATACACGCCATCGACCTGATTCTTTGGTTCATCTGTGCATTCAGCGTTGTTTATGTAGCATTCTTTGCCATAGCGGGCTTCTTTCTTCGTCTGAAAAAGCGTAAGGAAAAGAAGGTAGAGCAAGAACAGCAATACAGCTATTTAGTGCTCTACCCTGCCTACAAGGAAGATGCCGTGATTTGCCTTTCGGCGGAGCGCTTTATCAAGCAAAGCTATCCTCGAAGCAAATACAAACTATGCGTCATAGCCGACGAGATGAAGCCCGATACGGTAGAAAAACTAAAGGGATTGGCCGACAATGTGATAGTTCCCAATTTTGAAGGCCAGAGCAGTAAGGCAAAGTCGTTAAAACTTGCCATGAAAGAGGTAAACGGTACGTTTGATAGAGTGGTAATTCTCGATGCCGACAATGTGGTGCGCGAGGACTTTCTTGAACAGCTGAACACCGTATGCAATCAAGGTTACGATGCCGTCCAGTGCCACCGTTGCGCAAAGAATTCGGAAAACGATATTGCAATGCTCGATGGCGCGAGCGAAGAAATAAACAATCACGTGTTCCGTCGTTCCCACAATCTCGTCGGTCTTTCGTCGGCTCTCATCGGAAGTGGAATGTGCTTCCCATACCAATGGTTCAAAGAAAATGTGGAGCATCTATCTACGGCTGGTGAAGACCGAGAGTTAGAGGAGCTGTTGCTCTCACAAAAAATCCATATACACTTTGCTGAGCACATACCTGTGTTCGACGAAAAGGTAAGCTCCGCCGACAATTTCCAACGACAACGCCTACGCTGGATGACCGCACAAGTGCAAAGTCTGATACGCATGACTCGCCATTTGCCCACGGCCATCAAGCAAGGAAACATAGACTATATAGACAAGACTCTACAGCAAGCACTCATTCCGCGCTCTATGCTTCTTGTCATATTGCCCGTATTAGGTTTGTTCCTTACGTTCGTACTCGGTGCATGGGGTGTCAAGTGGTTGGTATTGTTTCTCTTATTCTGCTTGTCGCTTGTCATCTCTCTTCCTCCTCAGATGTTCTCGCGAGGAACATTTGCCAGCCTGATGAAACTACCACAACTTGTATGGCGAATGCTGAAAAATGTACTTCACATAAACCACAAGAACACCGACTTCATCCACACTGAGCACAAGGGTGAAAACAACGAATAATCATGTCTGAAGCCAATAACGAAAGCAATAAAAAAGCCCCATGAGTCTTTAACTTGACTTTTGGGGCTTTTATAATAAAGTTACTCGCACGTAATGTTCAAAAGCAACCTAACTTTATAAAAAGTAATATAGCCTAAATCGCGATTTATTTTAACTTAAATCATAACTTGATTTAGTTTAAACCACGCATTAAACATATTACTTCAAATCGCGGTTTTCACCATTACTGGTGCTGCTCGCGCAAGAGGTCGTTCACGGTCTTCACGGGATTGAACGTCAGCAAAGGAACTTCTACGAACACCGTGTTCCAATCGCTCATGGCACCGTTCCATAGGCCGGGCAACTCCAGTGCGCGGAGTTCCTTGCCGCCCTTGCTCTTCGACGAGATGAAACCGGTGGAGGGGTCAACATAGTCGGGCAGATTGAAAGGCTTTCCCTTATAATCACGCACGGCACAAACGAGGTCAACGGGATTGAAGTGCGTGCCCTGACGGAACATCTCCACATACTTCTCGTTGTTTGTGTCAATCTGACTACTCTCCAAGATTTGCGGGCTCACGGTGCCATCTTGGTTGTAAGTCAGGAACGGACCACCGCCAGGCTCGCCAACGTTCTTCACCACCCCGCAGACGCGCATCGGACGATTGAGCTTCTTCTTCAGGTAAATCACGAGTTCGGTGTCCTCCAGTTCCTTTATGTCGTGGTTACGACAACAGAGGTCGCGCTGCAAGAAATGAACTATCTCTATCAGTTGGTCGTGCGAATATTCGCCACTATCGAGCAATCGCAAGTAATCGAAAGCCCTCTGTTGCAGCGTTACGAGTATTCCAGCGAGCGTCTGCTTGCTCTCCACGGTGGTCGGTTTAAGCCGGTCGGGAACTACGTTGTCTATGTTTTTTATGAACACCACGTCGGCTTCTATCTCGTTCAGATTCTCTATCAGTGCCCCATGTCCGCCAGGGCGGAAGAGCAACGAACCGTCATCGTTACGGAAGGGTGTGTTATCGGCATTGGCAGCTAACGTGTCAGTACTGGGTTTCTGTTCGGAATAGCTCACGCAAAACTTCACTCCCAACCTCTTTTCCAGAGCCTCGGCCTTAGCGTCGTAGTTGGCTTTGAAGAGCTCGCGATGCTCGTGGCTCACCGTGAAATGAATGTGCGCCTCACCGTTTGAAGAGGCATACATTGCCCCCTCCACGAGATGCTCCTCCATGGGCGTGCGAGGTCCTTCGGGATAGTTGTGAAACAGCAGAAGCCCCTTAGGTAATTGTCCGTAGTTCAGCCCTTTCGGTTGAAGCATATTGGCAACTACTGCCTTATAGTTTCCCTCGTCGGCCAGTGCGCGTGCGCCTTTGCCTTCGTTACTCTTGCAAGCCTCGTCGAGGGCTTTAAAGAATGCGAAATATTCCAGATGTGCGAAAAAGTCCTTCTCGAAATCAGTGGTCGGCGCGTCGTATGTAGCGTCGAGAAACGCAAACATATTCTTGAACATACGACTGGCCGCACCTGAGGCCGGCACGAATTTCACTATCTGGTGTCCCCCGTCCTTATAGTTTTCCCACGCCTCGCGATAGTGCTTCTCTTCCTCTTCCGTGGGTTTCACTATGCCATGCCCGATGCTGGCAGCCGCCTCAAGCCTGAGAAACGGGAAGCCCGTCTCAAACTGTTTCAGTTGACGTTCTATCTGTTCTTCACTGATGCCTTTTTCTGCAATCTGTTTTCGGTCTTGTTCTGTAAGCATATCGTTTCCGTTTTAGTTGATTAAGCGCCACAAAAGTAGTCATTTTTTCTCGTAAAAGCAAATATTATAGAATAAATTTTCAATAATTGTGCACAGAAACTTTCTTAGGCGCGTTGAATGATTAAAACGGTGAGTTTAACGATTTATCGTGGTAAGTTTAATAACTTACGAAGCCCTGTTTAATTAAGTATTGCGATAACGGCATCTCGCAGCTATCACCAGCGCAACAAATTCTCGTAGTAAGAAAAATTTGCTCTCCTGCCCACGATTTTTTCACCTCCTTAGCCGATTACGATTCATTCGTGGTTTATAGTAAATTAACGCGCGGTTTTGCTCATTTCGTCAGATTATTTGTAACTTTGCAATCCGTAACAATCGCAAGAAAGGAATGAAAGAGAAGTTCACTTTTACGAAGGAGGAGCGCGAGGAGACGCTTGCTATATATAATAAGGTGTATCAGCTCGTGGAGCCGTCGCTCGAGGAGGGCGACGTGGAGAAGATGCGCCAACACCTGAAGGAATCGATAGATAACGACGAGGTGGAGCGCGACGTGTTCGGACTGAACCCAATACTGACGGGCTTCCAGACGGCGCTGCTGATGGTGGAGGAGATCGGGCTGAAGCGCGACGCCGTGCTGGCAGTGCTGCTCTATCCGAGCATAAAGAATGGGCAGGCAAGCATCGACGACCTGAGAAAAGACTTCGGAGAGGCCGTGGCACGAATACTGCACGGCCTAAAACGCATCGCCGAACTTTACGAGAAAAATCCAGTGGTGGAGAGCGAGAACTTCCGCAACCTGTTGCTCTCGTTTGCCGAGGATATGCGCGTGATTCTCATTATGATAGCCGATAGGGTTAACCTTATGCGACAGATTCGCGACACGGAGAACGTGGCGGCCAAGACCGAGGTGTCGCAAGAGGCCGCCTATCTTTACGCGCCGCTTGCCCACAAGTTAGGACTTTACAAGCTGAAAAGCGAACTCGAAGACCTCTCGCTGAAATATCTTGAGCACGACGCTTACTATATGATTAAGGAGAAGCTGAACGCCACGAAAAGGGCGCGCGATGCCTATATCGACGAGTTCATCGGCCCAATACAAGAGAGACTTGAGGCGGCTGGGCTGAAGTTTCACATGAAGGGTCGCACAAAGAGCATCCACTCCATTTGGCAAAAGATGAAGAAGCAGAAGTGCGGCTTCGAGGGCATCTACGACCTGTTCGCCATTCGCATCATCATCGACTCGCCTTTGGAAAAGGAGAAGATGCTCTGTTGGCAGGCTTATTCGATTGTTACCGATATGTACCAACCCAACCCGAAACGGTTGCGCGACTGGCTATCAGTGCCAAAGTCAAACGGTTACGAGAGCCTCCACATCACCGTTCTCGGACCAAAACAGAAGTGGGTGGAGGTGCAAATCCGAACCGAAAGAATGGACGAGATAGCCGAGCGTGGCGTGGCGGCTCACTGGCGATACAAGGGCGTGAAGGCCGAGACAGGCATGGACGAGTGGCTCGCGGGCATACGCCAGATACTCGAAGAGAGCGACGGAATGCAGGCGATGGACCAGTTTAAGATGGACCTCTACGAAGACGAAGTGTTCGTGTTCACGCCCAAAGGCGACCTCTTCAAGTTTCCAAAAGGAGCCACAGTGCTCGACTTCGCCTTCCACATCCACTCGCGCGTGGGATGCGAGTGCGTGGGAGCAAAAATCAATGGGCGACAGGTGGGCTTCAGACAGCAACTGCACTCTGGCGACCAAGTGGAGATAATCACCTCGGCCAACCAGCGACCCAAGCAAGACTGGCTGAGCATAGCCAAGACGTCGAGGGCGAAGTCGAAGATTCGTCTCGCACTGAAAGAGACCCAACAGAAGGAGGGACTGATGGCGAAAGAGATGCTCGAGCGGAAGTTCAAGAACCGCAAGATTGAGATGGAGGAGTCGGTGATGATGCATCTCATCAAGAAGCTGGGATTCAAGGAGGTGAGCGAGTTCTATCGCCAACTGGCAGAGGGTCAGCTCGACGCTGGCGAAGTGATTGAGAAGTACGTGGAACTGCAAAATCCCACGCAATCCGACCACACCGCACGAAGCGCCGAGGAGTTCAGTTTTGAGAGCAAGAACGAGCAGATGATGCGTGGCAACGACGACGTGCTTACCATCGACCGCAATCTGAAAGGCGTTGACTATCAGTTGGCTCGCTGTTGCCACCCCATCTATGGCGACCCGATATTCGGTTTCGTTACCAACGGAGGCGGAATAAAGATACACCGCACCGATTGTCCCAACGCACCGGAGTTGCGTAGGCGCTTTGGCTATCGAATCGTGAAAGCACGTTGGAGCGGAAAAGGTGCGTCGCAATATAGCATCACGCTCCGCATCGTTGGCAACGACGACATCGGTATAGTGAACAACCTAACAGGCATCATCTCGAAAGACGAGCAACTGACGCTCCGGAGCATCAACATTGATAGCCACGACGGTCTCTTCCGTGGAAATCTCGTGGTGCAACTGGAAGACACTGGCCGCCTCAACCAACTGATAAAGAAGTTGAAGACGGTAAAGGGAGTGAAACAAGTGGAGAGAATTTGATAGAGTTGAGAGTTGAGAATTGAGAGTTGAGAGGGAAAAAGAAAAATGGCAAAAGACAAGACAGCATACGTCTGCACTAACTGCGGACAAGAGTCGGCAAAATGGATTGGCAAATGCCCCAGTTGCGGACAATGGAACACATTTAAGGAGATACGCATCGCCAACGAGACAAAGCGCCCTACCCTCGCGCGAGCCAACGAGAGGGAGCGTAACCGACCAGTCCGTCTGAGCGAGATTTCATCGAAAGACGAACCGCGCATCGACATGCACGACACCGAACTCAACCGAGTGCTCGGAGGCGGTCTCGTGCCTGGTAGCATCATCTTGCTCGGTGGTGAGCCTGGCATCGGAAAGAGCACGCTCACTCTTCAGACCATACTGAATATGCCAGAGCGCAACATTCTGTATGTCAGTGGAGAAGAGAGCCAACACCAGATAAAGATGCGTGCCGAACGCATCTGCGGAAACGCGCCCGACAACGTGAGCATACTCACAGAGACATCGCTCGAAGCAATCTTCACTCACGTGAAAGAGCTACAGCCCGAACTAATAGTAATCGACTCCATTCAGACCATCTCCACCGAAGACGTGGAGAGCAGCCCTGGAAGCATCACGCAGGTGCGGGAGTGCGCCTCGGCCCTGCTACGTCTGGCAAAGACCACTGGCACGCCCATCATTCTGATTGGACATATCAATAAGGAGGGAACGCTCGCCGGACCGAAAATACTTGAGCACATCGTTGACACGGTGATACAGTTCGAGGGCGACCAACACTACGTCTATCGCATACTCCGCGCTATGAAAAACCGCTTCGGCAGCACGTCGGAACTTGGCATCTACGAGATGCAACAAGACGGACTTCGGCAGGTGAGCAATCCCTCGGAGCTGCTGCTCACCCAAGACCACGAAGGACTTTCGGGCATCGCCATCTCGTGCGCTATGGAGGGCATACGTCCGTTCCTCGTGGAGACGCAGGCACTCGTATCGTCGGCAGCATACGGAACGCCTCAACGCTCGGCCACAGGGTTCGACCAGCGTCGCCTGAACATGCTGCTTGCCGTGCTCGAGAAGCGCGTTGGCTTCAAGTTGATGCAAAAAGACGTATTCATAAACATCGCGGGAGGCCTGCGCATCACCGACCTCGCTATGGACTTGAGCGTGATAGCCGCGGTGCTGTCGAGCAACGTTGACACGTCGATAGAGCCCGGATGGTGCATGGCTGGCGAAGTGGGATTGAGTGGCGAGGTGCGTCCCATCGGCCGTATAGAGCAACGCATAGCCGAAGCCGAGAAGTTAGGCTTCCAGCACATCATCATCCCCCGCTACAACCTGCAAGGTCTCAACCAGCGCAAGTTCAAGATAGAGCTCGTGCCCGTCCGCAAGGTGGAAGAGGCACTAAGAGCCCTCTTCGGATAAAGAATTAAAGCATCGCCCCTATTGCGAAGTCATATCAAAATATTTCTTCAATACCAAAAGGGAAATAAGTTTCTCACGCGATGAGTCGAGGAACTGAGCCACCCATTCGTGAGCGTGCTCCACTATGGCCTCACCCTCCTCTGGATGGTCGATGTAATATTGCAACTTCTCCTCCACATCGGAAAAGTCGTCCTTCACCTCTATGTAGTGGTAGTCGGGCTTGAGACGACTCTCCATAAACCAAGTCTCGCACTTTGGGCGTGGCATCACGGCGATGGAATTGGTTGACATCACCCACTTTAGATTGCTCGCCACGTCGTTGCCCTCAAGAGACATAATAAATTTGAAGTCGAGATGCTCCTGAATGGAGAGCTTGCCAACGTTGTATTGCGTATAAACATTATCGGTGGTGCCGATGTCGAACATCTTGTTTCCGAAATATCTCTCCACGAAAGGCAGACGATTGCGAGACCTGCGTTCACCGTTCACCTCGCCACGAAACACCGCTCGGTCGGCCTTCTCCCTGAAACTCTTATCGTCATTTACGGTGAAGAAATGCCTCACCATGTCGAGTTTCATTATCACCGACATACTATTGTCGCCCTCGATAGGACGGCTTTTCAATATCGTTGGCAAAGCGACGTGCTCGGCTTGGTCGCCTGGCAAGAGAATCCACTTCATCGAAGCAGGAAACCATCTTGCGAAACGCATTGAGTCATAGTAGTAAACCGACGGATGCACCTTCTTCTGCTTACCAATCTCCACGGCATTGCTCGCCCAAACCTCATGGTCGTAAACACTCTTATCAGTCAACTTGCAATAGAAATCCACCCTGTCGAGGATATAATCCTTATCGTCGCGACTATCCAAAGCCTTCAGACGATGATTCAAGAATGGGCGCAAGAGACATCTGGGAAACATCGTAAACCAAATGTTCTTCGCATAATAAAGGATTTTATTATTCTTTTTTCGCTTATGCAATTTCTTCATAGATAGTCATAACTTCTTATCCCCGACAATACGCAAAAGGCACTATCCGCCCATTCACGAACGCAGGAACTCACCGATTATCGAGTGCAAAGATACAAAAATTTGTGCGTCTGTCCATCGTTTTCTCGCTTGTTTTTCACAACTCGCCTCACAAAAGATTACAAAATTCTCCCGTTTTTCTTGTCTCCACCAATACTTTTCATTATCTTTGTAGTCTGAAAGTATAATGGCAAGCAATATGAACGAATCATCTGCCATGATGGAACAAGCATTTGAGAAGTTCGACATCGGGCTTCTTGATAAGGCGTTGGAGGCTGGAGCGGACATCAATGCCCAAGTAGCAGGCGTGCCACTACTATCCGACGCATTCTGGACCAATTCCGATGCCATACGGAATGGGTTGGACCAATCGTATATCAGGCAAGTAAAAGAATTCATCAAATATGCCATTGAAAAGGGACTCGACATCAATGCGTATGAAGTGGACGGAGGAATGAAATACCCCATTCTCTTTCAATCATGCCATTATCTGAAGAATCAAAATATTACGGAGTTCCTTTTGCAAAACGACGCCGACCCGAATTTTATGGTTGCCGACCATGATTTCTTCAAAGAGAAGCTCAACATGCATAATGTTGAGAACCATTCTCTTTTAGACGCAATCATGGATGAATTCGACAATGAAACTCATATAGGTTATTACGATTTTGCCAAAGCCTATCATGACGACTACCTTTTGCTGATAGCATACGGTGCGAAACCTGCCGAACTCTTAGACGGTTCTCATGGGATGCCAAGGCATATATATGACGCTGTTATGTCGCTTGACGCAGAGAAATTGCGCATATTGTCTCGCGACGAATGCAACAGGATTGACATTATTCTGACTTTTTATGGTAGGTTTGGCTACCCAAAACTTTTCTACTATCACCCTGATGAGTTTCAAGAGAAATTGATAATGGCTCTTGACGCGGTAATCTCAAAATTAGGTATTGACAACTTGTCTCCGACATTATTGTGCGATTGCGTTGCAAACGAATGGCCAGATGTCGTGGACTTCCTACTATCGAAAGGAGTTGACCCCAACATTAATTGCTCTTCCGAAACCTTCAAGGATATATCATCCTCCGCACTGGATTATTTGGGGCGAATAAGTTTTGTCTTCAAGAGAGAGAATTACGAACGTATGAAAACGTCGCTGATGAATGCCAATGCCAAAATCAACAAAAAAACATACTATTATGAATGAAAGAGAACGACTAACGTCTGCCTTTTATTTCTCCGATTTGGAGACAATAAAGCAAATTGTGGGGAATGACCCTAAGGGGAAACTCTGCGGAAACGATTACATCATTGGCAATTTTCCTCATAGTTTCATGCCATTACAATACGTTACTGTGTTCCTGAAAAGGATATTCAGCTATGATGATTTTCTCGGAGACTACATACCCATCGCCCAAGAAATGCGAAAGCGAACAGATGTAGTGATGAATTATCTTGTGGAGAATCAAGTGTTGCCACGTGGTTTCGAGATTGACTATTGGTTTTATTGGGAAATGTTTTGTTGTGAAGAACCTGATGCCGATTTAGAAGATATACTTTGGGACACACCCGATAAATTCATACATGACGATTGTCGCATGATTGACCTAAGACTATATGAGGCGGTATGTAAGTTTAAATACAACGAAGTAACAAAACTTCTAAAAGAGGGTGCCAATCCGATTGCAAATATATACACCGAAGATGATGTAATTGAAATCGACGAAAATGGAGAGAAGGTATATGAAGTAGAAACTTGCGTATCACACATTGAGCAAGAAATATCATATCTTGCTTCGTGCGAGGTTTTGCCAATTTATAAAGAATATTTCAAAACTAAGGATTTGGTGCAGATAAAAGAGAGAAATATTCACGACTTGCTTGGCTATGCTGCTCACGACGCCATGTGGAGCCATATCGACAAGAATTGGGAACGTAATAATTAACTTAATATTTGATTTATGGAGGAAAGACGAATAACACCAGCAAAGAAAGAATACCCCGCCACGCATTCGATGGAAACCGACTGGTTTGGCGTGGATGAAGATGGCAACGTGGCTCTTATCAGTTTTGGACAAGACGGACCAGTTCCTGATGACATTCATGATACATACGCCAGCGACCTTACAACTGAATATCTGGCACAAAACGATGGTCCCATTCAGATGCTTAATTATACAAAAGAGCAGGTTCAGGAAATCATGAAAAAAAGCGAACCCGTTGATAAAGACAATTGCGATTTCTCCGATTCTTCTTTTATTCAGATTGATGTTAACAAAGAGCGACAATTCATCAACATCATAAAATCAAACAAGAATTATCAACCATGCTATTGCCTTTCTAAAGAGCTCGGCGTATATCTTGTCAATTTAGATGAAATAAAACCAAGAGATAAAGATGCACTCGTTAACGATAGAATCGTATTGCGCGTCTATAATTATTTCACGTTTATAAATTTCGATGACAAATATGATGAAGATAATGACAAAGAAAACATGGCTAATTTCCCATTCTATATCTACGTTCAAGAAGATTGGATAAGTAGTATTGTTCATCGGATGCTGATACCAAAGTTCCCAATGAAAGCAGAACAATATCCTAAGGAAAGCCAAGCGAAGATGTTGCGTTTCCCCTTTAAATTTTCGGAGAAAAACACCTTTCAAATTGCTAAATATTTTCCATGTTATTTAGGCAGGGTTGACCTTATACTTGATAACGAAAGATATGAAATCCTTCCAAATGAAGACGGGTTCTATTCGTATTATAACGATAATGGTAAGCAACAATTAACGATTGAAGAAGTCATGCAATTGGTCAGAACCTGCCAAGTTAAAAAAATCAGTTTTGGTGGGCTTTCCACGGTTGGTCAGGTTGATGTTCGGCATTTCAAATTAGTTGATGGCGTTTACAAGGAGGGAGAAACGAGTCTGAATCCCGAAGACGTGTGCCAAATGATAAAAAATGATTTCGACAAAAACCATGCTTGAACTACTCTCCATCGACCTATCCAACTATTGCTCAAAGCAATGCGCATTTTGCTACAACCATAGCAATCGCGAGGGAAACACGATGTGGACACCCTCGGAGGTCATTATGTTTGCGAAGGATTGCATCGCGCATGGAATTAAGGCGGTGTCGCTTGGCGGAGGCGAGCCCTTCGAGTATGATGGGGTTTTCGACATCATCGATGCCCTGCAACCAATGGCCTACGTTTCGGCCACATCCAACGGATTGCCATTGCTCAAGGATGATGTTTGGGAACAACTGATGCGCCATGCTCCCGACAAAATACACATCACTATTCATCAGCCCGACGATGCCGAAGAAGTGGAGCGAGTATCAAACCAAATAAGGCAACTGGCTACTACGAAAATCAAGCCTGGCGTAAACCTTCTCGTTTCTAATAAGAAAATTGAAACGTGCATACAAGTATATCAGCACTTGCGGGGCTTCATTCAGCCCGACCAAATCATATTGGTTCCACAACGCTTCTCATCAACACCAAGCCCAAAGGAACTGGCATCGGTGGCTGGTGGCGAACCTTTCCAGAGCCCATCGTGCTTGCTCGCCTGCAAGAGACCTTCCGATTTCTGCTCCGTATCGTGGGACAAGCGCGTGAACTCGTGTAGTTTCGCCAACGGAAAAGAGAAACTCTACGAACTCACCTACGACGGGATGTTGAAAGCATTAAGGCGCGTGGTTTTCACTCCTTGCTCTCAACATGCTTAGCACGAAGCATCACGAGGGCACAAACGAGGGCAACGATTGACAGGGCGGAGAGGAGAGAGAAGACCGTAGAGCCTCCGACTACTGCTCCCTCGCTTAGGCTTCCTATGGTCTCTTGGTCAGTGCCTACGATGCTTGTGGCTACGGCGGTGCCAACGGCTCCTGCGAGTTGTTGGAGTGTGTTGAGAACGGCATTTCCATCGGCGGAGAGCGTGGTGGGCAACTGACCGAGCGAATAGGTCATCGTGTTGCCCACGGAGAGGCCTTGCCCAATGGTGAAGACGACGTAGAACGCCACGAAAAGCGTTGCGGTGTAGGCATCGCAAAACTTGAAGAGGAGCGTGCTTGCGAGAATGAATGTATATCCGCCGAGTATCGGGATGCGCGGGCCAAGCTGGTCGAGCAAACGTCCGGCCACGAGCGTTACGATTGCACCGACCACGCACCCTGGGAAGAGAAGCATTCCGGCGATGGAGGGTTTGGTGCCCCATACGAACTGGGAGTAGTTGGGGATGATGTAGCCAAGCGCGAGCACCGAGAACTGGATGATTAGAATGTAAATGAGACCAAAGAGAAAGGCTCGATGACCGAACACTTGCAAATGGATAACTGGATTGCGTGAGCGCATGGAGAGCATCACGAAAACGCCTAACGCTACGATACTTACGCCAAAGAGCGACATCACGCGCAGGCTGATCCATCCGAAACTCGACGCTTGTTCGATGCCAAAGACGAAGGCGATAAAGGCTATGGCTATGAAAAGGTAGTTGCCAACGTTGAACCGCATCTTCGAGGTCTCCGAACTCTGCTCAATCGACGACACGCCCAACGCAAGCGAGAGGAGAAGCACGGGCACAAGGCACCAAAAGATAACTCGCCAACTGAAATGGGTTACAATCACTCCGCCGAGCACCGGTCCGAGAGCGGGTGCCATAGCCGTGATGACCGATGCCACGCCCATGAGCATTCCCATGCGTGAGCGCGGTGCCTGA
>Ga0181612_128334_pt1 | contig 45716 bp, 47 predicted proteins | sample HoacroProtozoa21_FD_119630 | JGI IMG/M metagenome (GOLD analysis project Ga0181612, IMG submission 119630) | Hoatzin crop microbial communities from Cojedes, Venezuel. Combined Assembly of Gp0051906, Gp0051904, Gp0051908
GGGGGCGGGGCCCGCCCCCGCCGCTGAAGCTGCTCCTGCAGAGGCTGCCGCTGAGGCTGCTCCTGCTGAGGCCGAGACTCCTGCTGCTGAATAATCAGACGGACAGTCGGGAATCGACAAAAAAGAGAGAGCCGTTGAACCAATGTGGTTCGCGGCTCTCTCTCTTTTGTTGTTGCGGTGCTTTCAGGTGAGCGTGTGCCTCTCAAGATATGCCTGTATTTCATCTTTGTAGCTGTCGCTGATGGGGATAAATGTGCTTCCAAAGACAATACGGAACCTGTCAACCGACTCTACGCACGGCATGTGGACGATGTAGCTGCGGTGGGTGCGCATGAACTCTGGTCGGGGCAGGTGGTCTTCCACCTTTTTCATGTTCATGAGCGACATTATTTTCTCGCCGCTCTTCAGATGGATGCGTACATAGTCTTTCAGTCCCTCTATGTAGAGAATGTCGTCGAGGGCGACGCGCATCAGCTTGTAGTCGCTTTTCACAAACATGAAGCGGTCTTCGCGGTAGGCCTCCAGCTTGGCTTCGGTGGCGCATGTTTCCAGTGCTTTGTTGGCAGCGCGCAGGAAGTCTTCATAGCTGATAGGCTTCAGCAGATAGTCGATGGCGTTCACCTTGTAGCCCTCAATGGCATACTGCTGGAAGGCAGTGGTGAAGATGATGTGGGTTGACGTCGGCAGTATTTTCGCAAATTCGAGGCCGCTCAGCTCAGGCATCTGTATGTCGAGGAAGATGAGGTCGGCCGGATTGTCTCTCAATTCCTTCATTGCCGATATGGCCGAGTTGTATGAACCAATAAGGTGAAGGAATGGTGTCTTGTGAGCATAGCTGGCAAGCAGTTCGGCTGCCAATGGCTCGTCGTCGATTATGGCGCAGTTGAGTGTCATGATAGTTGGATGGTGATTTTAGATTCGTATTGTTTTTTGTCGGGCGAGATGCCTTTTTCCCAAGTGTAGTGCTCTGGATAGGCCAGCGAGAGACGTCGCTCCACTTGCTCCAGTCCGATGCCGTGTCCCGACCGGTCGGTCTCGTTCTTTGGGAAGTTGGAGTTGGTTATGTCGCAGACAATCTGTTGCCCTTGTTGTTCAAGGTTGATGTGGATGAAGCTCGGGAGCGTTGGCGAAACGCCGTGCTTGAATGAGTTTTCGATGAGCGAGATGAATATGAGTGGCGCAATCTGCTTGTCGGGGTCTTCCAGCTTCACGTTCATCTGCACGTCCACATTGCTTGCAAGCCGGATTTTCATCAGGTTGACATAGTTTCCGATAAACTCCGCCTCGTCGGCCAGCTTTACTGTTGGCTGCTGATAGTCGTAGAGGATGTGGCGCATCATCTTGCTCAGCTCCATGACCGCCGTCTGTGCCTTCTGCTGGTCGAAGGCGGTGAGGGCGTAGATGTTGTTGAGCGTGTTGAGCAGGAAGTGCGGGTTTATCTGCGAGCGCAGGTTGCTCAGCTCGGCTTCCGCGCGTGCCGACTCGGCCTCTTTCCGCGCCAGGTCGGCCTGTTTCCAGTGCTGCGAAAGTCGCAGTGCGGTGGCGATGGTGGCGGCGATGGCAAAGTTGAACATGTCGTGGATGATGAAGAGCGTCATGCGTATCCAGCTTGGCCCTTGTCCTGGACTGCCTGGCCGGTGCGGATGCACGAAGTCGTTGGTGGTCTGGTTCCACAGATGCAGCAGCAGCGCCACGCCGATTATTATGGCGGCAGTGATGATGAAGAACCGCTGTCGGCGCTCGTGGTCCATGTAGAGGCGGTAGAGCGAGAGGTAGTAGGTGTAGAATATAGCCAGCGTAAGCAATGGTGCCACGCACATGCAGAAGTATCTCAGCACCCATCCCTCCTCGTAGGTCCGCATGAACGTGAGCGGTGCAAGGAGCATGTAGAGCCAGATGGCGCAGTGGATTATTATTTCCGTCCGTCTATTCATATCTCAATGCTTCTATTGGGTCGAGCTTTGCTGCCTTCTTTGCAGGATACCATCCGAAGAACACGCCGGTGAACGTGCAGACGGCAAAGCTCATGATGATGCTCCAAGGCTGGATGTAGATAGGCCAGTTGGCAAGGGCTTTCACGGCGTAGGACGCTCCCACGCCGACAAGCACTCCGATAAGTCCGCCTGTAACGCTGAGCAGGATGGCCTCGATGAGGAACTGATTCAGGATGTCAACGCCGCGCGCCCCGACGCTCATTCTAAGGCCAATCTCGCGTGTGCGCTCGGTAACGGAAACGTACATAATGTTCATGATTCCGATGCCGCCGACGATGAGCGATATGCCGGCCACGCATCCGAGCAGGATGGTGAGCATGTCGGTTGTTGAGTTCATCATTGAGGAGAGCTCCTCCTGCGAGCGGATGTTGAAGTCGTCCGCGTCGGCTTCCGATGTCTCGGTGGCGTCTTTCAGCTTATGGTTGCGGCGCAGGATGGTCGTGATTTCCTCTGTGGCCTTGTCGGTGAGCCCTTCGGTTACGGCGGAACAGAGTATCTGGCTGACATAGTTTTGCGCCAGAATACGCTTCATGACGCTCGAATAGGGCGCAAGCACGAGGTCGTCTTGGTCCATGCCCATCGTGTTGTATCCCTTCTTCTTCAGCACTCCCACAATCTTGAAAGGAATGGAGTTGAAGCGGATTACCTTGCCGAGCGGGTCTTCTCCGTTGGGGAACAAGTTGTCAACCACCGTTTGGCCGACGATGCAGACTTTTGACGACTTTTTGATGTCTTCATCGGCGAACATCGAACCCTCGTCAACCGAGAGCTGGCGTATTTCTAGATAGTCGGCATTTACGCCGTAGATGGTCGATGGCGTGTTGTTGTTTCCGAAGATGAACTGGCCAGAACTGGAGACTACAGGCGACACGGCCGATACGTAGTGGCAGTCGTCTTTGATGGTCTGATAGTCGATGAGTTTCAGCGTCTCCATCGACGAAGCGTCCTGCCTCACGCCGCCACGCATGTCGGCACCTGGATGAATCATGATCATGTTGGAGCCCATCTCGGCGATGTTCGCCTGAATAGACTTCTTCGATCCCTGTCCGATGGCAAGCATGGTGATTACCGATGCCACGCCGATGATGATGCCGAGAGCCGTAAGAAACGACCGCATCTTGTTGGCGGCGATGGCGCGCAGGGCTATTTTGAAAAGGTTGCTGTAATTCATATCTTTCTTTTGAGCGTTTAAGCTTTTGAGTTCTTCAGTTTTTGAGTTTTAACTTGGGAACTTAAAGACTTATGAACTTTAAAAAACTTACTCATCCGTATTGGCGGGCAGTGCGGCAAGCCCTTCGGCTGCCGACAGCACGTTTTTGTTCACCTCGTCGCTGATTACTTTTCCGTCGCGCAGCATGATGTTGCGCGAAGAGTAGTTGGCGATGTCGGGGTTGTGGGTAACAAAGATGATGGTTCTGCCTTCGGCGTGCAGACGCTGGAAGAGCACGAGGATTTCGAAAGAGGTGCGTGTGTCGAGGTTTCCCGTTGCCTCGTCGGCAAGGATGACGGCGGGATTGTTGACGAGCGCTCTGGCTATGGCCACGCGCTGCATCTGTCCGCCCGACATTTGGTTCGACTTGTGGTAGAGACGCTCTCCAAGTCCCACCTCTTGCAGGGCTTTGATGGCTCTCTCGGTGCGCTCGCGGGCACTTACGGCGGGATTGTACATCAGCGGCAGTTCCACGTTTTCCACTGCTGTTGTCTTGGGCAGCAGGTTGTAGTTCTGGAAGATAAATCCGATCTTGCGGTTGCGCAGGACGGCTCTTTCCGACTTCGACATGGTTCTGACGGAGACGCCGTCGAGATAGTATTCTCCCGAAGAGGGTGTGTCGAGGCATCCGAGCTGGTTGAGAAGCGTTGACTTTCCGCTGCCTGACTTGCCCATGATGGTGACAAATTCGCCTTCGAGAATCTTGAAGGTGACGCCACGCAGGGCGTGCACCGTCTCTTCTCCTACGAGAAACTCCCGCTTGACGTTATCAAGATGAATGACTGTTTTCTTCTCCATTTCCTTCTGTTTTTTCAGTCTTTCAGTTCTTGAGCCTTTACGCGCCCGCTTTTGGACTGAGCTCAAGAACTTGAAAGAGTCAGGAACTCATTTTTTCTCTCTTACTTTTTCTTGTCGTTTTTCTTCGGGCCTGGTGCAAACGGGCTGCTGGCCTGTTCTTCGGGCTCTTCGGCGTTTTCGGTAACGGTGGTGATGCCGCTTACCACTTCAGTGCCTGCGCTCACGCCGCTCTTTATTTCCGTCTTGATGCCGTCGCTCTCGCCGAGTTGCACTGCATGGGCCTTGAAGGTGTTGCCTTCGAGTGTCCACAGCTTGTTCTTGGCGTTGGCCACGTCTTGTATCTTCATCTTGCCTACGGTCTCTTTAGTCGGGGTGAACTTCAGGGCTTTGGTTGCAACGGTGTTGATGCCGGTCTTCTCCATTGTGTAGATGGTTACGTTGGCGGTCAGGCCTGGCTTCAGTTTCAGGTCGGCGTTTGGCGCGCTGATTACCACCTCGTAGGTTACCACGTTGTTGGTCTCGGTGGCCTCAAGTCTCACTTGCGTTACAGTGCCGGAGAAGGTGTCGTCGGGATAGGCGTCAACGGTGAACGTTACGCGCTCGCCTTCGCTGACGTTGCCTATGTCGGCTTCATCCACGTCGGCAACCACCTGCATGTTTGTCAGGTCTTTGGCGATGGTGAATAGCTCAGGCGTGCTGTAGGATGCGGCAACGGTTTGGCCTTCCTCAACCGACTTCGACACTACTACTCCGTCGATGGGTGAATAGATGGTGGCATATCCGAGATTGGTCTGAGCCTTGCGCACGGTCTCCTTTGCGGTGTTCACCTGCTCTTTGGCCTGCTGGTAGCTTAGCTGTGCGTTTTCGAAGTCGTCGGCGCTGACGAGTCCCTTCTGATAGAGCTCCTTGTATCGCTTGAAGTTGGCTTGCTTGTAGGTCAGCGCGCTTTGTGCGCTTTGCAGGTTGGCGTTGGCCGACCTGAGTTCGCTTGTAAGGTTGGTCTTGTCGAGTTCGGCTATTACCTGACCTTTCTTTACGCGCGTGTTGTAGTCAACATAGAGTTTGTCGATGATGCCCGACACCTGTGTACCTACGGTTACGGTGGTTACGGCTTCGATGGTTCCTGTGGCGGTGATGCTCGATGTGATGGAGCCTTGTTCCACTTTCACCTTGTCGAAGGTGATTGTTTCTTTTTTCTTTGAGCCGGAGAGCAGCCATGCGGCCAAGGCTATGATGGCAATGACGGCTACGGCAATCCAGATTTTGCTGATTCGTTTCATGATTTATGTCTGTGTTTTAAATTTTCCCTGATTTGTAGAAATTGAGCAACTGAATGTTGAGTATGGTGAGATATTTGCTTTGCAGCTCGTTCTGCTGTGCGGTGAGCAGTTTTTGCTTGCCGGTCATCAGTTCGACGATGTTCTTCAGTCCGAGTCGGAATTGTTCGCTCAGCAGGTCGTAGCTGGTCTGCGCGCTTGCTGTGCTTGCCTTTGCGGCCTTCCACTTGTTTTGGTTGGAGACGGCCGAGAGCCAGTGTTGCTCTATGGTGCTGTAAAGGGTTGTCTGCTTGTTCAGCAGTTCCACTTCATACTGCTCGCGCTGGATGCGGGCCTTGTTGACGGCTGTTTTTGTCTGTCGCTGGTCAATCAGCGGAAAACTTATTGAGACACCGCCTCCGAAGTTGAAGTTCGACTTGAACTGCGTGCCCATAGAGTTCGAGTTCATGCTGTTTGAGCTGGTTCCGGTGCTGGCTGTGAGTCCGATGGTCGGCATCTTGCCCGCTTTGGCAATCTTCTCGCTCAGTTCGCTCGACTTGATGCCGAGCTTGGCGTTCTCTATTTCCGGACGGAAGGTGAGGGCTTGCTCATAGACTCCTTGCAGACTGGGTATTTCGGCCGATGCCTCTGCTTCCGACGAAGTGGGCTCAACGACATCAAAGTCTTCTTCGCCAACGATTTGCAGCAGTTGCTTCAGCTGCCGCTTGTAGTTGCTCACGTTGCTTTCGGCCTCCACGATGTTGTATTGGTCGGTTGCCACTTGGGCGGTGAGTTGGGCGAGGTCGGCTTTCGACATTTTCCCCACCTTTACCATTGTCTTTCCTCTTTCCTCATTCTTTTGGCTTGTTGCCAGCGCCGACTTGTTCACGGCGATGGCCTCTTTCGAATAGAGAATTTGCACGTAGAGTTGCGCAATCTGCTCCATGAGCGAGTTGGCTGTAGTGGCCGAGTCGAGTTCTGCCTGCTGCTCCGTCAGTTTGTTGAGCTTAACTTGGTTGTGGTTCTTGTTGCCGTTCCACACCGTCCAGTTGGCATTTACGCCGTAGGAGCCGTTGTAGGTTATTTTGTCAACAGAATATTCCACCATACCTCCTGCTACGGTTCCTTGGTTTTCGAGTGGCCACGGTCTGTAGCTGACGTTTTGCGCCGTCGATGCCGAGAGCGATGGCAGCAGGGCGGCTTGCGACTGAAGCACGGTCTCTTTGGCCGTTTTTTTCGTCAGTACGTTTTTGCGCAGTGTGGTGTTGTTCGCCAGCGCGTAGTCGATGCAGTCTTTCAGCGTCCACTGTTTCTGCGCCTCTGCCGAGAGGGCTACAAGTGCCATCAGCGTGAGTGAAACGAATTTTTTCTTCATTATCATGTTGTTTTAACCATTGTTTTCGGCTGCAAAGTTATGCCTTTTTCATGAATGGGAAAAATAATATATAAGTTTATTGTCGATTAGTAGAATTGATTTTCTAATTCATCGACATTCTTTGCCGCTTTAACAGACGTTAAGAATAAATGCCTTGAAATGTTTGTCTATCTCCCGATGTTTGCTTACCTTTGCAGGCAGAAAACAGGTCGTATCGATATAGGGATACTCATCAAATAAATCAGAAAAACCGAGATGACCACTCTTGCCGATGGCGGGCCACGCTCCGTGAGGAGGCATCATTGCCGGTGGATTACAAAAGCATGAGGGCGCTCAAATCTTGAATACTCGGAGTTTTCATCGCATCATCGGTACGACCTTTTTCTGTTTTTAAGGTTTTGATTATGTTTAGCGGGATTATTGAAGATACAGCTACTGTGGTCGGAATAAAGCACGACCGCGACAACATCGACTTTACTTTGCGGTGCTCTTTCACCGGCGAGCTGGGCATCGACCAGAGCATTGCCCACAACGGCGTATGCCTGACGGTGGTTGCCATCAATGGCGACGACTATACGGTTACGGCAATGAGGGAGACGCTCGACCGCTCGAACTTGGGGCTGCTGAAGGTGGGCGACAAGGTGAACGTGGAGCGGTCGATGCTGATGAACGGAAGACTCGACGGGCACATCGTGCAGGGACACGTCGATATGACGGCACGATGCACAGCCGTTGACGATGCCGACGGCTCAAAGTATTTCACCTTTAATTATAATGCTGACAAGGAGATGGCGCGTCGCGGATATTTCACCGTTGACAAAGGCTCTGTAACAGTCAACGGCGTGTCGCTCACAGTGTGCAACCCCACCGAGAACAGCTTTCAGGTGGCAATAATCCCCTACACTTTTGAACACACAAACTTCTGCAACATTGAGGTTGGATCGGTGGTGAACATCGAGTTCGACATTCTTGGGAAATACATAGCAAGGTTGCAGCAATTATCCTGAAAAGAACATGGGAAAGAAAAGACGTTGGGTTGTGCCCGAAGGCCAGCCCCTGACCGAAATGGACGAGCGCGTGCTCTACTGGCAGAAGAAGGGGAAAATGGTGCCTTCGCGCGACTTGATTCTCACGCCAGAACAGATAGAGGGCGTGCGCCGCTCAGGGGTGGTGAACACAGGCGTCCTCGATGAGGTGGCAAAACGCATACACGCGGGGATGTCAACCCTTGAGATTGACGAGATTGTTTACAAATATACAACCGAACACGGAGGCACGCCCGCGCCGCTCAACTACGAGGGCTTTCCGAAAAGCTGCTGCACAAGCATCAACGAAGTGGTGTGTCACGGCATACCAAAGGCTGAGGATGTGCTGGAAGAGGGCGACATAATCAACGTGGACGTTACGACAATCCTCGACGGCTATTTCGCCGATGCGTCGCGAATGTTTATCATTGGAAAGACCACCCCAGAGAAAGAGCAGTTGGTGCGCGTGGCGAAGGAGTGTCTGGAGATTGGCGCCGCCGCCGCCCAGCCCTACGGATTCGTGGGCGACATTGGCCACGCCGTTCAGCAACACGCCCGCAAGTATGGCTATGGAGTGGTGCGCGACCTCTGCGGACATGGCGTGGGACTGAAGTTTCACGAAGACCCTGAAGTGTTGCACTATGGCAACAAAAAGACAGGAATGTTGCTCGTGCCAGGCATGGTGTTCACCATTGAGCCGATGATAAACATGGGCACGTGGGAAGTGTTCATCGATGCCGACGACCCCTACGGTTGGGAGGTCATATCGGGCGATGAACTGCCGAGCGCCCAGTGGGAGCATACGTTTGTAATGACCGACCACGGTGTAGAAATATTGACGCGATGACCCCTATATATATAATAGGTATAGAGAGCAGCTGCGACGACACATCGGCTGCCGTTCTGAGAAACGATGTGTTGCTGAGCAACGTAACAGCTTCGCAAGACGTTCACCGAGCCTACGGAGGAGTAGTGCCCGAGCTGGCCTCGCGCGCTCACCAGCAGAATGTGGTGCCAGTGGTTGACCAAGCCATCAAAAGGGCGGGAATAACGAAGGAGCAGCTCTCGGCAGTGGCCTTCACACGCGGACCAGGACTGATGGGGTCGCTGCTCGTAGGCGTCAGCTTTGCCAAAGGGCTGGCCCGCTCGTTGGGCATTCCGCTGATTGACGTCAACCATCTTCAGGGGCACGTCATGGCTCACTTCATCCGTGAGTCCGACGACGACCATTCCGCCCCTCCCTATCCCTTCCTCTGCCTTTTGGTGAGCGGCGGCAACTCACAGATTGTCAAGGTGAATGCCTACAACGACATGGAGGTGCTGGGACAGACAATCGACGACGCTGCCGGCGAGGCCATCGACAAATGCTCTAAGGTGATGGGCTTGGGATATCCTGGAGGCCCGATAATCGACAAGCTTGCCCGACAGGGCGACCCAAGTGCGTTTCATTTCGCCGAACCGCAGATACCTGGTCTCGACTATTCGTTCAGCGGCCTGAAAACCTCCTTCCTCTATTCGCTCCGCGACTGGACTAAAGACGACCCCGACTTTGTGGAACATCATAAGGAAGACCTTGCGGCAAGTCTCGAACATACCATCGTTGACATTCTGATGAAGAAGCTCAGAAAGGCCGCCAAGCAGACCGGCATAAAGCATGTGGCGGTGGCAGGCGGGGTGAGCGCCAACACAGGGTTGCGCAACGCTTTCCATGACCACGCACAACGCTTCGGATGGAACATCTATATCCCGAAATTCAGCTATACCACCGACAATGCCGCCATGATAGGCATTGTGGGCTACCACAAATACATCGACCACGACTTTTGCTCCATCGACGCTCCAGCCTTTTCAAAAGTAACGTTTAAATAGGGCTCTCTCGCTGAAAAAACAGAGGCGAAGAAGCCCACAAACTAAAAAGATATGGACTTTGAAACAAAAGTATTAAGCAGAGAAATCAGTCAGATTCTTTGGGAGCGGCAGCAGACGCTCTCAACGGCTGAAAGTTGCACGGGCGGCCGCATCTCGGAGGCCATTATTGCCACGCCAGGCTCGTCGGCATATTTCAAGGGCGGCATAGTCTGCTATGTTGATGAAATCAAGGAGCGTCTGCTCGGCGTAAGCCACGAGGTGCTTGAGGAGCAGACGGCCGTATGCGAGGAGGTGGCTCGGCAGATGGTGGCAGGAGCGTGCCACACGCTTGGAACCGACTTCGCAATAGCTGCAACCGGCATTGCCGGTCCTGGCGGAGGCACGCACGAGACTCCCGTTGGCACCATTTGGCTGGCATGTGGCAACAAAGATCATTGCAACACACTGCTGCTGACCGACGACAACGGGCGCGACCTCAATCTGCTTGCCGCCACGCGCAAGGCTCTCGAAATGCTTTCAGACTTCCTGAAAGGCACAGAGGAGGAGGGATAAGCGCATCGGGAGTGCAGTCTGTCAGCATCGGGGTTCTTCCCGCTTAGCATCGGGGTTCTTCCCAGTTAGCATCAAGGTTCTTCCCGGCTTGCGTCGGGATGGGAGTGGCGAAGTGCTGCGATGGCGAAAAAGTTCGGCAATAATGCCGTTCTCAGGCCATCGTAATGCCTCTTTTAAAGATAAAAAATCATAAAAAAGAAGTTTTTGGCAGAAATATTTTGTTTATTGCGAAAAAGTTAGTAATTTTGCACCCTGTTTGGAATAAGTTACAATCATTGAGTAAAGAAAAAAGATAGATAGCAATGTCGAAGATTTGTCAGATTACAGGGAAGAAAGCCCAGATTGGCAACAATGTTTCGCACTCGAAGCACCGCACGAAGCGCAGTTTCGATGTCAATCTGTTCAGCAAGAAGTTCTACTATGTAGAGGAGGATTGCTGGATCAGGCTTAAGATTAGCGCAGCAGGTCTGCGAATGATTAACAAAGTAGGTCTTGATGCCGCTCTTAAGCAAGCCGTTGCGAAAGGTTATGTCGAGTGGAAAGACATTAAAGTAATAGGAGATTAAGAGTCATGGCAAGCAAGAAAGCAAAAGGCAATCGCGTGCAAGTGATATTGGAATGCACCGAGATGAAGGATTCTGGACTGCCCGGAACAAGCCGCTACATCACGACGAAAAACCGTAAGAACACGGCTGAGCGTCTGGAACTCAAGAAGTATAACCCCATCCTGAAGCGGATGACGGTTCACAAGGAAATCAAATAAACACAGTAAGGATTTAGACTATGGCAAAGAAAGCGGTCGCTACCCTCCACGAAGGTTCGACGGATGGTCGCGCATACACAAAGGTTATCAAAATGGTGAAGAGCCCGAAGACGGGTGCTTACATCTTTGACGAGCGCATGGTTCCAAATGAGGCTGTCAAAGACTTCTTTAAGAAATAAATTCTCATAACAAGTTATAAAAAGAGGTTGCAACTGTGAAAGTTTGCAACCTCTTTTTTTGTGGGATTGAAGAAAATGTTGTATCTTTGCACAAAATTATAACTTTATGGGATTATTCGGCCTATTCAACAAAAAAAAGAAAGAGACGCTCGACAAAGGTTTGGAAAAGACTAAAGAGAGCGTCTTTGGCAAGTTGACACGCGCCATCGCAGGCAAGTCGAAGGTGGACGACGACGTGCTGGACAACCTGGAAGAAGTGTTGATAACGAGCGACGTAGGCGTTGACACCACACTGAAAATCATTCATCGCATTGAAGAACGGGTGGCGCGCGACAAGTATGTCTCGACGTCGGAACTCAACGGCATCCTGCGCGACGAAATAGCAGCACTGCTCGAAGAAAACCATACAACCGACAACGACGACTGGGACTTGCCTGCCGACCACACGCCATACGTAATCCTTGTGGTGGGCGTCAACGGCGTTGGAAAGACCACCACTATCGGCAAGCTGGCCTATCAGTTCAAAAAGGCCGGCAAAAAGGTGTATCTCGGCGCAGCCGACACCTTCCGCGCCGCAGCCGTAGAGCAACTGTGCATCTGGGGCGAAAGGGTGGGAGTGCCTGTCGTGAAGCAGCAGATGGGCAGCGACCCCGCGTCGGTGGCATTCGACACACTGAGCTCTGCAAAGGCCAACGGTGCCGACGTCGTGATAATCGACACAGCGGGCCGACTGCACAACAAGGTCGGCTTGATGAACGAGCTCAAGAAAATAAAAGACGTGATGAAGAAAGTGCTGCCGCAGGCGCCCGACGAAGTGTTGCTCGTGCTAGACGGCAGTACCGGACAAAACGCCTTCGAACAGGCCAAGCAGTTTGCCGCAGTAACGCAAATCAGCGCTCTGGCCATCACAAAGCTCGACGGCACTGCCAAAGGCGGCGTGGTGATAGGCATCAGCGACCAGCTGAAGGTGCCAGTGAAATATATCGGCTTGGGCGAGGGAATGGAAGACCTCCAGCTCTTCAACAAGCGTCAATTCGTAGATTCGCTCTTTGAACTGTGAGACACAACACGGTTGACATCATCACGATGGGATGCTCGAAAAACCTCGTGGACAGCGAGCTGCTCATGAAGCAATTCGAGGCCAACGGCTTCCGATGCACCCACGACAGCCAGCATCCGCAGGGCGAGATAGTTGTCATCAATACGTGCGGCTTCATCCAAGACGCCAAAGAGGAGAGCATCAACACCATCCTTGAGTTCTCGCAAGCAAAAGAGGAGGGGCGAATAAAGCGGCTCTACGTCATGGGATGCCTCTCGCAACGCTACAAGGACGACCTTGAGAAGGAGATGCCGCAGGTGGACAAGTTCTACGGAAAGTTCGACTACAAACAGTTGCTCAGCGACTTGGGAAAGGCCGAAGTTCCGTCGTGTCGCGGTCTGCGCCACATCACCACACCGCGCCACTACGCTTATCTGAAAGTCAGCGAGGGATGCGACCGCCATTGCGCCTACTGTGCCATTCCGCTCATCACCGGCCGTCACCGCAGCCGGCCGAAAGAGGAGATACTCGAAGAGGTGAGGCGGCTTGTCGGCGAGGGCACAAAGGAGTTTCAGGTGATAGCGCAAGAACTGACCTACTACGGTGTTGACATCGATGGCCGTCAGCACATTGCCGACCTCGTGGAAGAGATGGCAGACATCAAAGGAGTGGAATGGATAAGGCTTCACTACGCCTATCCCACCCATTTTCCGCTGCGCCTGCTCGACGTGATGCGCGAGAAGCCAAATGTCTGCAACTATCTCGACATAGCCTTTCAGCACATCTCCGACAACATCCTCATGAGGATGCAGCGACACGTGAGCAAGGAGGAGACCTACGAGCTGATACGCGAAATGCGCCGCCGCGTGCCAGGCATACATATCCGCACCACGCTTATGGTGGGATTTCCGGGAGAGACCGACGCCGACTTTGAGGAGCTGAAGCAGTTTGTGCGCTGGGCAAGATTCGAGCGCATGGGGGCTTTCGCCTATTCAGAGGAAGACGACACCTATTCGGCTCGCCACTACAAGGACGATGTGCCGGAGAAGGTGAAGCAGCAAAGGCTCGACGAGCTGATGCTGATTCAGCAGGAAATAAGCAGCGAAGTGGAGGCCGCAAAAGTAGGCACCGAGATGCGTGTCGTAATCGACCGCAAGGAGGGCGACTTCTATGTGGCGCGCTCCGAGTTCTGCTCGCCGGAGGTGGACCCCGAAGTGCTCATTCCCGCCGGACAAAAGACGTTGCGCACAGGGCATTTCTATCAGGTGCGCATTACCGATTCAGAAGAGTTTGACCTTTATGCAGAAGTTATATAAACGATGAACAATAAGGAATTTATAGCCGAGCTGTCGGCAAAAAACGACTTGCCAGTGAAGGACACGCAGAAACTGGCGCGCGATGTGGTTGACGCTATGGGAGACATCTTCCAGGAGGGTGAACCGCTGAGCATCGTCAACTTCGGTACATTCGAGTTGAAGAAGCGCCTTGAGCGCATCGTCGTAAACCCTGCGACCAAGCAACGTATGCTTGTTCCGCCCAAACTTACGCTCAACTTCAAGCCCAGCAGCACTTGGAAAGAGATTATTAAAAACAAAGGAGGTGAGTGATGGCTAAAAAGTTGCAGGACATTGCCGCACTGGTTGCCGAGCGAAACGGCATCTCGCAGAAGGCGGCTGAAAAGTTTGTCGCCAATTTCTTCCAGCTCATCCGCTCAGGATTGCAGGCTGAAAAGTTGGTGAAAGTGAAAGGATTGGGTACATTCAAAATCATCGACGTCGAGGAGAGGGAAAGCGTCAACGTTACCACAGGACGGCGAATCACCATCAGTGGACACAACAAGCTGACGTTCACGCCGGAGCAGTCGCTCAAGGAACTGGTGAACAAACCGTTCTCGCAGTTCGAGACAGTGGTGCTGAACGATGGCGTAAACTTCACCGACATTGAGTTGGAGGAGCGTCCTGAACCGGTGAAGAAAGAGGTGATCCATGCCTCCAGCTTTGCCACTCCGGCAGTGGAAAAGCCGAAGGAAGAGCCGAAACCGGCGACGAAGACAAAGCGTACGGTCACGAAGCGGGCGAAAGCGGCAGAAGAACCTGTCGTAAAGCCCGAGCCAGAGGTCGTAAAGCCCAAACCAGAGGTTGTACCAGAACCAGAGGTTAAATTGGAGACTACCGTCAAGCCCGAACCCGTAGCAAAGACGAAACGTCCGACGCGGAAGAAGGCTGTTGTCACGCCCGAGCCGGTTGTAGAACCCGAACCTGTCGTAGAACCAGAGCCGATAGAGGTGGTAGAACCCGAGCCAGTGGTTGAGCCAGAGCCCGTACCATACGTAGAGCCTGAACCTGCGCCTGCTGAGGAAGAAGAGCCGATTCTCGATGTGTTTGAGGACATTTCGAATCTTGAGCGCGTGCCTTCCGAAGAGGATGCCCAGATACTCAAAGCATTCGAAAACGACCCTGTTGAGGAGGACACTCCAAAGCCTTCCGCCCGCAAGCCGTTGCCAGAGGAAGAGGAGGAGTTTGAGCCGATTATCGAAGAGATTGAGCCTGAAAAAGAAGTGCAGCAGTCGCTTAGAGAAAGGGCGAAGAAAACGACAGAGAAACTTCAACCGAAGCGCGTGGAGCCAGAACCGGAAATAGCAGAGGCAGAGGTCGTTCCGGAAGAGCCGAAGGTTGCTCCGAAAAAGCCACAGCCGAAAGTCCGCGAGCAGGAGCGTGTGGTGAACCGCCCGAATCGTGCCGCTGTGAAATCGGAAACTATAGAAGAGCCAGAGCGTCCAGTGGAAGAGCCAGGCTACAATTTCGATGAAGAGCCTACGGAGCGTCGGTGGCTGAAACTTTTGCCTTGGATACTTGGACTTTTGCTCTGCTGCGCCATATCGTTTGCCATAGGCTATTCGATGGGCAAGAAGAGCGTGAAAGCGCCAGAGCCAGTGCAGGCCGAGACCATCGAACAACCGATAGAAGCTCCTCAGCCAGGCCCGCCAGTGGCGCCGATGGAGGAGACTGAAAGCGAGGCATCGGAACCTCAGCCCGCAGCCGAAGCAGCCGAACCTGCTGAGAATAAGCCCGCCGCCCAGCCCGCTGCTCAGAGCGAACCAGCTTCCGACGGCGAGATAGACTATCGCCAGTATGAGAAGATGGACCACAGAGTGAAGACTGGAGCCTACCGCATCGTCGGAACCAATTATGAAGAGACGGTGAAGGAGGGCGACAACACGACCCGAATAGCCAAGCGCACTCTCGGTCCCGGCATGGAATGTTACATAGAAGTGTACAACGGCATCAAGGCAGACACACCGCTTGAAGTGGGTCAGAAAATAAAGATTCCGAAGCTGAAATCGAAATTTAAAAGCAAATGATGAGACAACGCTTTCTAACGCTCGCCTTGTCGCTCATGGCGGTGGTTTCGGCCTTTGCCGAGAGTGAGCCGGCTCCAGGCTTCTACCAGCAAATCAAGACCAAGTTTATCGAGGGCTCGCCGGGCTTTATGTCGCTCGTGGCAGCCGCGCTCGTGCTCGGTCTTGCCTTCTGCATAGAGCGCATCATCTACCTTTCGCTCTCTGATGTCAACACGAGGCGAATGATGGGCGACCTTTCTGAAAAGATAGAGAAAGGCGAAGTGGAGGAGGCCCGCGACGTATGCCGCTCCACACGCGGTCCTGTTGCTGCCATCTGCTATCAGGGACTTCTCAGGATCAATGAACCGGTGGAAGACATCGAGCGCTCCATTGAGTCGTATGGCTCAGTGCAAATCGCGAAGATGGAGAAAGGGTGTTCGTGGATTAAGTTCTTCATCACCGTCGCCCCTTCGTTGGGATTCTTGGGAACTGTCATCGGCATGGTGATGGCTTTCGACAAGATTCAGATGGCGGGCGACATCAGTGCGACCATTGTTGCTGAGGGCATGAAGGTGGCGCTTATCACGACAATCTTCGGAATAATTGTCGCTCTCATTCTTCAGCTTTTCTACAGTTATATCCTTTCAAAGATAGAGCGGCTCACTGCCCAGATGGAGGAGGGAGCAATCTTGCTCATCGATGCTATCACGAAATACAAGCAGAAATGATTGATGCCATCCTGATATTGATGGCGCTTGCCATCGTGGCGGCATTGGGGGCAACGGCCTTCTCTGCTCTGCGCAACCTGAGGCAAGGCGTGAGCGGTTTCCACCGCACCACGTGGGCAACGCTTGCCTTGCTTGTCGTCGTGCTGCTTGTTGGCTTGGTCTTCAGCTCATCCAGTCCTTTGAAAATCAATGGCAATGTCTTTGCCGATGCCTTTTGGCTTCGACTGTCAGACGTGCTGATCATTTCCTCCGTATGCCTCTTCGTGGTGGCGTGTGCGGGCATTGTTTACAACCGGCTGAAACGATGAGAAGGAAGTTTGGAAGAAGAAAAAATCTCGCAATGCCGACAATCAACACCACTTCGACTGCCGACATTTCGTTCATGCTTCTTATTTTCTTTCTTGTAACGTCGTCGATGGACTCCGACAAAGTGTTGCGCCGCCAGATGCCTCCTGTTCCTACCGAAGAACTTGCGCCTCAGGAGATTGACCGCTCAAAGGTGCTCACCATAACCATCGGCGATGGCGATTCGCTTGCCATCGACCAGCAGGCCGTCAGCTTGGCTCAGGTTGGCCAGCTCGTTGAGCGTTTTGTTCCGCGTGCAGGCCACGACGCTCATGTCCTGAAACTCGACGTTTCGCCGAACTCTTCCTACGACACATATTTCCAAGTGCAAGACGCCATTGCCCAAGCCTACGATCATCTGCGCGACCTCCGCGCCCGTCAGCAGTACCGCAAGCCATTCGCCCAATGTTCTGCCGCCGAGCGTCAGGCTGTGGCACGCTATTATCCGCAACGCATAGCGGAAGGAGGGCAGCAATGAAAATCTATCGCAGCCACGACCATGAGATGCCGGAGCTGAACACTGCCGCGCTTCCCGACCTCATCTTCACCGTTCTTTTCTTTTTCATGATAGTGACCCACATGCGTCAGACCGATGTCAAGGTTCGCTTCATCGAGCCGCAGGGCGTGCAGCTTGAGCAGCAGAAGTCGGAGCCGGAGGTGCTCAACATCTTTGTGGGTCGCGATGGAAAAATACAGCTGGGCGACCGTTTGGGCACTCTCGACGAGGTGGCCCCGTTCATCGTCTCCGCCCGCGCCTCCCTTCAGCCCGACCAGCAGGAGCGCATGGCCGTATGTCTGAAGGCAGACAAGCAGACGCCGATGAGCGTCATTCAGCGTCTGAAGCTCACCCTCCGCCAGCAGGGAGTGCTTCGCATCTATTATTCGGCAAAAGAGCGTTAAAAAACCTTTTCTCTTTGCTCCATCTGTCAAATTCTTAAAAACAGTGTGCTTTTTCTTTTGATTTGCTTTGCCGTTTTCGGGAAAAAGTAGTAATTTTGCACTTAACAAGAAAAGACTGAAAAATGGCAAACCGTTCATTAGACAAACTCGACAAGCAGATTCTCCGCATGATAGCGGAAGACGCGCGCGTGCCTTTCCTTGAAGTGGCCCGCGCATGTAAGGTGAGTGGTGCGGCAATCCACCAGCGCATTCAGAAGCTCTACGCTCAGGGAGTGCTGAAGGGATCGCAGTTTATCATCGACCCAGAAAAGATTGGTTATGAGACGTGTGCCTACGTAGGCATCAACCTGCGCACGCCTGAAAGTTTCGACACTGTGGTGGAAGAACTGAAGAAGATACCGGAAATTGTGGAGTGCCACTACACTACGGGCGACTACGACCTATTCGTCAAGATGTATGCCGTGAACAATCATCACTTGCTCAACATCATTCACGACAAGCTCCAGCCGTTGGGACTTGCGCGCAGCGAGACGCTTATCTCGTTCAACAGCGCAATCAACCGTCAGCTGCCCATACTCGATGTGCTTGGCACTGATGATGAGGAGGAGGAAGAGGCAAAGAGCGTCAGTCAGTAATGATTGACGCTTCTTTCCATTGCTCTATCAGTTTTTTCGAGTCGGCAAGAGCCGTCTCCTTTTCCACTTCGTATTGATTGCAGAGCAACCGCGCCAGGTCGTCGGCAGTGAACTCTTTGCCCTGAATTTGCTCCCAGAGCCAAGCCGACGACTCGTTCATTGAGATTATCTTGCTGAAGTCGATGTTCTCGCGGCCTTCAGCCACTACTATCTTCTCTCCGCACACTTCGCGGAGACGGAATCCCTGTTTTGCTTTCATTTCTGTTTTCCTTTTATTAGTCTTGTTTCTCAACTGCCCACTATCTTCAGCCATATTCTTCGGTAGAAGGCCAGCAGCCACCGGCGCACAGGATAGAGGCGGGTCCACCACCATGAGTAGATGCGCCATTTCCGCCCGTCTGTCCGGTCGAGCGTAGTCCGCCCTTTGCGGTAGAATCCAATGGCGAGGGCCTTCACGTCGGATGTCCGGCAGTGTTCGTTGCCAAGATTGCCGTCGCCTCGCAGCGTCACGTTTTCACCCTCTATTTTCACTATTCGGTGCAGCACGTAGTGGTCTGGCTCGGTCTCTGCCAGCACCGGCTGTCCCTCTTGCAGCGTTCCTGGCTTGGTGAGCAGAGCCTTGTCGCGGCTGTCTTCCAGAAAGGGTCTCATGCTGAAGCCTTTGAGCGGCAGCGTGACGGTGTGCCCCTCGTTTATCATTTTCACGATTTCAGGCATCAACACCGCGTTGGCCATTTTTATGGTATCTAGCTTTTGGTCAGTGTTGCGTGGCATAATCGTGCTGCCTCCTCGTCGGGCAGACAGTGCAGGGTGAATATTGATGATGTTTCGATGATTCGCGTTACGGTGTCGCAGACGTTGCGGTAGATGTCGGTGTCCCACTTCATCGTTGAGCAGCAGGGCAGCAGACTTGCGAATGCCTGCACGCCTTTCAGTTGCTCTATGCTGTTCGACGGGGCGCGGTCTATGCGCGTGATGGCTCCCAGCGGAGCTTCGGTGTCGCGGTAGCATGGCGTCTTGCCGCTCCAGGGCGAGCCGTAAACTATTGGTTTTCCGTCGCGTATGCGGATGATGGGGTTGTCGTCGTTCAGCAGGTCGCATCCCTCTATATATTTCAGCCAAAGGCTGACGTGGGTGCTTTTTCCTGTGCCGCTTTTTGCAACGAATGGGTATGCCCGTCCGCCGTGTCTTACGCAGGAGGCGTGTATCAGCACGGTGTCGTGGAAACTGGCGGCGAAGGCGAAGGCAAGCATCAGCGCGTCGTTCAGCCCGAAAGACCTCATTCCGAGATCGCCGTTAAGCGCGCATTGGCAGTGGGAGAAGTCTTTGTTGGAGACCAGCAGGCAGCAGTCGCGCCCCATTATGTCGCGAATGATGAACTGGTAGCCACCGTCGGGCAGCAAATAGACTATAGTGTCGCCGTTGCCCGTATCAAAGTTTCTTATCTTGTCGCGCCCTTTCACTGGTTTCAGCGTGTCGTCAACCACTAGTTCCAACAGCGGTTCGCCCGTCGGGCTGTCCGTCTGGAATGTGGGCAGCGACGTGAGCAGGTGCATCCCGTTTCGCCCTGTTTCGGTGAAACCGATGCTTACGCTGAAGCCGGCAATGCAGAAGAAGTGTCTCTCTTTCAGTTCCATTTTCCCTTTTACGGTGGCTTATTTCTTCTTGACCGTCTCCGAGTAGATTTCCTTCAAGTCGATGGTTACGAAGTGGAAATCGTCGGGGCCGAGAAAGCGCACGTCGTAGCTTTTCTTGCCCGATGTGTAGAGCTTCTTCAGCTTCACAAACTTCTTTTCCACTTGTTTTCTCTTTGTCGAGAACACCACTAGGCAGGTGCGGTGGCTTTCACCCCTGCTGGTGAAATAGTTTTTCAGCTGTGCCGAATAGTTCTCACGGCTAAGCAGCGTCTCTTTCTTCTGCTCCACCCACACGCTGTCAAGCGCTTGGATGTCGGTGAAATAGACGGTGGAGTCGGAAAAAGAGGCAGACAGTCCGAAGATGTATCCCTTTGGTTTCACCACTCCCTTAGCTTGTGCGCCTGCTGCAACGAGGGCCATCAGCGCCACGATAATGATTTTTTTCATTGTCAATCCTATGTTCCCAGATAGGCTTTCAGTTGCTGGCTCTTGGTGTTGAGGCGCAGCTTTCTGATTGCCTTCTCCTTTATTTGTCTCACGCGCTCGCGTGTCAGTCCGTATTTTGCTCCTATCTCCTCGAGAGTCAGTTCTGGCTCGCCGATGCCGTAGAAGGCTTTCACCACTCTGCGCTCGCGCTCGCTCAGCACTCCCAGCACCTGCTGTATCTCGTCGCGCAGCGATTCTCTCACCAGCTCGTGGTCGGTTGGCAGCGCGCTTTCATCGGTCATCAGGTCAATCATCGTGCCGTCGTCGTCGTTGGCTATCGGTGCGTCAACCGACACCTGCCGCTGGCTGCTGGCTATGGCCTGCCCAATCTTCTCCTCCGGAAGGTTGGTGTAGGCGGCAATTTCCTCCACCGAAGGCCGTCGCTCATGCTCTTGCTCAAAACGGCTCATCGTTCTGATTATCTTGTTTACCGAGCCCACTTGGTTGAGCGGCAGCCTCACCAGCCGGCTCTGTTCCGAGATGGCGTTGATGATGCTTTGGCGAATCCACCACACGGCGTAGGATATGAACTTGAATCCCCGCGTCTCGTCAAACTTGCGGGCGGCCTTTATCAGCCCCACGTTGCCCTCGTTGATGAGGTCGGAGAGGCTCAGGCCTTGGTTTTGATACTGCTTGGCCACCGAGACCACAAACCTCAGATTGGCTTTGGTCAGGCGTTCCAGCGCGCGCTCGTCGCCGCGATGGATGCGGGCTGCCAGCTCCACTTCCTCGTCGGGCGACAGCAGTTCTTCACGGCTTATCTCCTGCAAATAGCGCTCGAGAGCCATGCTCTCGCGGTTGGTAATCGATTTGTTGATTTTCAGTTGCCTCATCCTCACAGACACTTTATAGCGTGCAAAGTTATAATTTTTTTTTCACTTCCCCAAACTTCGCGCTCTCTTTTATTGTGCGGATGTTAAAAAAAAGAAACAAACCGGTGATGCTCTTGCCTCTCCGCAACGGCACTCCTGGCGGACTTTCGCGGTCGGAAAATCAGGCCGTCGGGATGCTTCCTGACTTCCACCCCGATTCTTTGTCAGTAAATCAAATTGATTTACCGAGCAAATCAAATTGATTTACTGACTAAATCAAATTGATTTACTGAGCAAATCAAATTGATTTACTGAGAGCCGTCGGGACGGGTGTTCCGAAGGATGCCTGTGGAGCCTGATTTTTATGGGGATGGGCGAGGCAGACGGTGGCGGTCGTGGCGGCTTGCGACGGGCTGGTTGCTCTGCTGCTGTCGCGCTGCTTCGGATGAAGGTTGCCTCGTGCGCGCATACCTTTATATATATAAGGGGGCAAGAAAAGCGCATGATAATTTGGGCATTTGCCGAAAAAGAAGTAATTTTGCAGTCTGAAAACAATAACATCAAAGCGAACAGAGAGATGATTGTCTTTTTTAAAACCCCGCGAGGCAGCGTGGTGGCTGCCGATGTGGAGCGCGCGCTGAGTGTGCAGGATACTGAGGCTTTGCAGTGGCTTTTCGGAAAGGCCGAGTTTATGAACGTCGAAGCAGTGGAAGGCCGCTTCGTTGGTCCGCGCCGCGAGATGGTGACGCCTTGGAGCACCAACGCCGTCGAGATTACGCAGAACATGGCTATTCAGGGCATCCGCCGCATAGAGGAGTTTGTTCCCACCGCCGACGGCGAGCACGACCCTATGCTTCAGCGTCTTTACGACGGGCTGGACCAGCGCATTTTCACCGTTGACCGCGAGCCGGAGCCTATCCGTCGGGTTGACGATCTGGAGCGTTACAACGAGGAGGAGGGCCTCGCTCTGTCAGATGAGGAGATGGCTTATCTGCACGAGATAGAGCGTCAGAACGGACGCCCGCTCACCGATTCTGAGATTTTCGGTTTCGCACAGATTAACTCGGAGCACTGCCGTCACAAGATTTTCGGCGGCACGTTTGTCATCGACGGCAAGGAGCAGCCGCAGTCGCTCTTCGGAATGATAAAGCGCACCACGCGCGAGCATCCAGGCAGCATTCTCTCGGCTTACAAAGACAATGTGGCGTTTGCGCAGGGCCCGGTAGTGGAGCAGTTTGCTCCGAAAAGCCATGCCACGAGCGACTTCTTCGAGGTGAAGGAGATAGAGAGCGTGATTTCGCTGAAGGCCGAAACCCACAATTTCCCGACAACAGTGGAGCCCTTCAACGGTGCGGCCACCGGAACGGGCGGCGAAATTCGCGACCGCATGGGCGGAGGCGTAGGCTCGTGGCCCATTGCCGGCACGGCCGTCTATATGACGAGCTATCCTCGCAACGGCGAGGCTGAGGCATGGGAGCAGCTGCTGCCCGTGCGCAAGTGGCTCTACCAGACGCCCGAGCAGATACTGATAAAGGCATCGAATGGCGCAAGCGACTTCGGCAACAAGTTCGGACAACCACTGATTTGCGGCTCTGTTCTCACTTTCGAGCATCAGGAGAACGGCGAGCAGTATGGCTACGACAAGGTGATTATGCTGGCCGGCGGCGTGGGCTACGGCACGAAGCGCGACTGTCTGAAGGGCACGCCGCGACAAGGCAACAAGATTGTTGTGGTGGGCGGCGACAACTATCGCATCGGTCTTGGCGGCGGATCAGTGTCGTCGGTAGATACCGGACGCTATACGAGCGGCATCGAGCTCAACGCTGTACAGCGCGCCAATCCCGAAATGCAGAAGCGGGCATACAATCTGATAAGAAGCCTTTGCGAGGAGGATGAAAATCCGGTGGTAAGCATTCACGACCACGGTTCGGCAGGCCACTTGAACTGCCTCTCGGAGCTAGTGGAAGAGTGTGGTGGCCGCATCGACATGACGCGCCTGCCCATTGGCGACAAGACGCTGAGCGCAAAGGAGATAATAGCCAACGAGAGCCAAGAGCGCATGGGATTGCTCATCGACGAAAAGCACATCGACCATGTGCGCCGTATTGCTGAACGCGAGCGCGCACCGCTCTACGTGGTCGGCGAGACCACGGGCGATGCCCACTTCTCGTTTGTTCAGGGCGACGGAGTGAAACCGTTTGACCTCGACGTGGCGCAGATGTTTGGCCATTCGCCAAAGACCGTGATGACCGACTCTACGGTGGAGCGTCATTATGAGAACGCCGTCTATACGGCCGACCGTCTGGAAGAATATGTGGAAGGAGTGTTGCGGCTGGAGGCTGTGGCCTGCAAGGATTGGCTGACCAACAAGGTTGACCGCTCTGTAACAGGCAAGGTGGCCCGACAGCAGTGCCAGGGAGTGCTGCAACTGCCTCTCTCTGATTGCGGCGTGGTGGCCCTCGACTATCGCGGCGTGAAAGGCATTGCCACCGCTTTGGGCCATGCTCCGCAGGCAGGACTTGCCAGCGCGGAGGCAGGCAGCGTGCTTTCGGTGGCCGAATCGCTCACCAATCTGGTGTGGGCTCCGTTGGAGAACGGCCTCGACGGAGTGTCGCTCTCTGCCAACTGGATGTGGCCTTGCCGCTCGCAGGAAGGCGAGGACGCCCGGCTCTATTCCGCAGTGAAAGCCTTGTCCGACTTCTGCGTTGCCATCGGCGTGAACGTGCCGACTGGCAAGGATTCGCTTTCGATGACCCAGAAATATCCCGACGGCAGCAAGATTGTCTCGCCGGGCACAGTGATTGTTTCGGCGGGCGGACAGGTGGCCGACATACGTGGAACGGTGTCGCCAGTGATGCAGAACCGCGCCGACTCCACTTTCTATTTCATCGACTTCTCCTTCGACGAGCAGAGGCTTGGCGGTTCGGCCTTCGCCCAGACACTGGGCAAGGTGGGCGACGACGTGCCTACGGTGAAGCGTCCCGACTATTTCCGCTCGGCTTTCAACGCCATTCAAAAGCTCATCGGCGACGGACTCATCTTGGCCGGACACGACATCAGTGCCGGAGGAATGGTGACCACACTGCTGGAGATGGCTTTTGCCAATACCGAAGGAGGCTTGGAAATCGACCTTACCGACATTGGCAGCGACGACATCGTGAAGTGTCTGATGGCCGAAAATCCAGGAGTGGTGATTCAGGTGGCCACTGCCGACATCGACTCTGTGGAGAATGCGCTCGACGAAGCCGGCATATCCTACGCACCGATTGGCACGCCCGCCAAGCAGCGCACACTCAGCGTGAAAAAGGCAGGACAACGATACAGTTTCGACATCAATAAGTTGCGCGACGTGTGGTATGAGGCTTCCCATCGTCTCGACCGCAAGCAGAGCATGAACGGCATGGCCGACGAGCGCGCGAAAAACTATAAGAGCCAACCGCTGGAGCAGACGTTCCCCGCCGGCTTCACAGGCAAGCTCTCGCAATACGGACTGGACCCCGACCGCCGCAAACCGACGGGCATCAAGGCTGCCATCATTCGCGAGAAAGGCACCAACGGCGAGCGCGAGATGGCCTATTCGCTGTGGCTGGCAGGTTTCGACGTGAAGGACGTGATGATGACCGACTTGGTGAGTGGCCGCGAGACGCTCGACGACATCTCGATGATAGTGTTCTGCGGCGGATTCTCCAACAGCGATGTGCTAGGCTCAGCCAAAGGATGGGCAGGAGCGTTCCTCTACAATCCGAAGGCAAAGGAGGCTCTCGACCGATTCTATGCCCGCAAGGACACTCTCTCGCTCGGCATCTGCAACGGTTGCCAGCTCATGGTGGAGCTGGGACTGCTGGGCGAGGGCCAGCCCGCGACGATGGAACACAACGTGTCGCACAAGTTTGAGAGCGCATTCCTCTCGCTTGCCATTCCGCAGAACGACAGCGTGATGTTCGGCTCGCTCAGTGGCACGAAGCTCGGCATCTGGGTGGCTCACGGCGAAGGACGCTTCAGTCTGCCGGCCAATGAGAGCAGTTACAATGTCATTGCCCGCTACAACCGTCAGGCCTATCCGGGCAATCCCAACGGCAGCGACTACGGTGTGGCCGGTCTCTGTTCGGCCGACGGCCGCCATCTGGCCATGATGCCCCACTTGGAGCGCGCCATTTTCCCATGGCAGTGCGCATGGTATCCTCAGGAACACCTCGCCGACGACATCACGCCGTGGCTGGAAGCCTTTGTGAACGCAAGGAAATGGATTGAGAAGCAATGAGCAACATTTATTGGGAATCGTTCCGCACATTCTTCAAGATAGGCTTGTTCACCCTTGGCGGCGGCTACGCCATGATTCCGCTCATAGAGGCGGAGGTGGTCAATAAGAAGCAGTGGCTGTCGAAAGAAGAGTTCATCGACATCATGGCTGTGGCGCAGAGTTGTCCGGGCGTCTTCGCCATCAACATGAGCACCTTCATAGGCTATAAGCTCAGAAAGACGCGGGGAGCCATCTGCACCTCGCTCGGTACGGCCATGCCGTCGTTTATAATCATTCTGCTCATTGCCATGTTTTTTCATCAGTTCGAAGACAATCGCATTGTGCAGGCAGTGTTCCGCGGCATACGTCCGGCGGTGGTGGCGCTGATAGCCGTCCCCACGTTCAACATGGCCCGGAGCGCGAAGATAGGGTGGTCCAACTGCTGGATTCCCATACTCGGCGCGCTTGCCATCTGGGCTTTCGGCGTGTCGCCCATTCTGATAATCCTGCTGGCCGGCATCGGCGGCTATGTTTATGGGAGGGTCGTGAAATGATATATCTCGAATTGTTCTACACCTTTTTTATAATAGGACTGTTCGGCTTCGGCGGCGGCTACGGTATGCTGTCGCTCATTCAGGGCGAAGTTGTCAGCCACCATGCGTGGCTCACCACAAGCCAGTTCACCGACATTGTGGCCATCAGTCAGATGACTCCTGGTCCAATAGGCATAAATTCAGCTACTTACTGCGGCTATACGGCCGTTCACAATGCCGGTTACGGACAGCTCATGTCGGTGCTCGGCAGTGCCACTGCAACGTTTGCGCTGGTGTTGCCGTCGCTCATTCTGATGATTCTCATAAGCAAGATGTTCATGAAATTCATGCACACGCAGACGGTGCAAAGCATCTTTACCGGCCTGCGTCCGGCAGTGGTCGGACTGCTTGCCGCCGCCACGCTGCTGCTCTGCACGCCTGAGAACTTTTCAACGCCGAGCGAGAATCCATGGCAGTTCTGGGTGAGCGTGTTTCTCTTCGTTGCCACATTCGTTGGCACGATGTGGCTGAAAATCAATCCCATCAGGATGATAATCTATGCCGGCTTTGCAGGGCTGGTGCTGTTGTACTGATTAAAACTTAATGATAATATGACTACATTGACTATTGCAATCGTTGTGGCTTTCGTTATTGGCTATCTCTTCATAGCTCTCGAAAGCGTTACAAAAGTTAACAAGGCGGCTGTCGCGCTGCTGATGTTTGTGGTGTGCTGGACCATCTTCATGATTGACCCCAGCCAGTATATTGCTGCGGCTGTGGGCGACAACGTGGCTTCGGCTGTCAGCGAAGTGATGGAGCGTCATCTCGGCAGCACTTCCACCACGCTCTTTTTCCTGATGGGCGCCATGACCATCGTCGAGTTGGTTGACCAGAACGGTGGTTTCAATTTCGTGCGCGACGTGATGCAGACACGCAGCAAACGCTCGCTGTTGTGGCGCATCGGCTTCATGACCTTCTTTCTCTCGGCAATCCTCGACAATCTCACCACGTCGATCGTGATGATCATGATTCTTCGGAAGTTGGTCAGCGACCATAAGGACCGCATCATCTACGCCTCGCTGGTGATTATCGCCGCCAATTCGGGCGGAGCATTCTCGCCAATCGGCGACGTTACGACCATTATGCTTTGGAACAAGGGCGTCATTACGGCGTGGGGAGTCATCAAGGAGGTGTTCATCCCGTCGGTAATCTCGATGGTCATTCCCGCGTTGCTGTTGCAGACGATGCTGAAAGGTGAGCTGACGTTTACCAACCAGCAGGAGGCTGCCGTCTCGGCCGGCGAACTCACCGAAGGCCAGCGCAAGACGGTGTTCTTGCTTGGCGTGGGCGGCCTTATCTTTGTGCCTATCTTCAAGACTATCACTCACTTGCCGCCGTTTGTGGGCATCCTGCTTGTGCTTGGCGTGCTGTGGACGGTTACCGAACTGTTCTATGCCAATCTGAAAGAGAAGGAGGAGCGCGGCGCCATGCAGAAGCGCGTGGTTCAGATGCTAAAGCGCATCGACATGTCAACCATACTCTTCTTCCTCGGCATCCTGATGGCTGTGGCCTGCTTGGAGACTATCGGCGTGCTGGCAATGCTCGGCGACGGGCTGAACACCGCGTTCAACGGCAACCACTATCTCGTTACGGGCATCATCGGCGTTCTCTCGTCGATTGTTGACAACGTGCCGCTTGTGGCCGGCTGCATGGGAATGTATCCCGTTGCAGAGACAGGCGACATGGCAACCGACGGAGTGTTCTGGCAGCTTTTGGCTTATTGTGCCGGAGTGGGTGGCTCGATGCTCATCATCGGAAGCGCCGCCGGAGTGGTAGTGATGGGTTTGGAGAAAATCACCTTCGGGTGGTACATGAAGCACATATCATGGATTGCCTTCGTGGGCTATCTCGCCGGCATCCTCTACTATTGGTTTGAGCGTACTTACATATTCGGTTGACGAAAGATGCAGATTGACCCTATTGCCTATTTCCGTTCACCATTCCGCTCAAAGTTTGGCATACCCCGACAGAGCGGGCTGGTGGACGGACTGTTGGGCGAAGTGGTGTTCGAGCCTGCTTGGAGCGATGCCAATGCGGTGAAAGGTCTTGAGGATTTCTCACGACTGTGGTTGATATGGGGATTTTCGGCCAATGTGGATGCTGAGAAGCACGCCACGGTTCGTCCGCCCCGACTAGGGGGCAACGAGCGTGTGGGCGTGTTTGCCACGCGATCGCCCTTCCGTCCTAACAATCTCGGACTGTCGTGCGTCGAGATTGTCAAGGTGGGGCAGGGGAGCATCACCGTTGGCGGGGCCGACTTGATGGACGGTACGCCCATCTACGACGTGAAGCTCTACTTGCCTTCGGCCGATGCTTTTCCAGAAGCGAAAGGTGGTTTCACCGACAGCCGGCAGTGGGAGCATCTTCGTGTGAAGATGCCGGAGAGTGTGCGCGAGGAGCTTGGAAAGTCGGCCGATGTGCTTACGAAGATTCTTCAGCTCGACCCGCGTCCGCATTATCACGACGATGCCTCGCGCGTCTACGGAATGCTCTTCCTCGACTGGGACGTGAGGTTTCGCGTTGCCGACGGTGTGCTTGAGGTGGTGGAACTGCGGAGGCAGACCGATTATTTAAATGTGTGATTGCTCTTCACTAGGTCGAAGAGCCAGGCCATCTTGATATAGATGGTGCCAAAGTTTGAGCGTCCGAAGTAGTCGAGCTTCGAGTTTCCGTAGATGTCGCCCAAACCGTAATAATACCTTCCTTCGATGAGAATGTGGCCCAACTTCGGATTGGAGTATTCCAGACCGAGACCGGCGGCGATGCCGTAGTCGAACTTTCGCTCAACGGCCATCGTGTCTTGCGCCACAATGTTGTTCACGCGTTCGGAATAGTTGCGCGTTGCAATATCAAAGTTCTTCTCTGTCTTTTCGTTCAGAAAGAGGCCAATCTGCGGTCCGGCCTGCACGAAAAACTGGAAGCCTCGCCGCTCGCGTCCCCATCCCATGCGGGCGAAGACGGGAATCTGCACGTAGTTCATCTTGCGGCAGTAGGCTTCTGCCTCGCCGCTTACGCTGTTGATTACCGGTTGGTCGTTGATGTCGAGAATTTTCTCTTTCCATCCCACTTGGGCGTAATTCACTTCGGCTGCTATTGCACAGATGCTTTTGAAATATTTCTCGCAGGTATATCTCAGCGTCAGTCCGCCGGTCAGACCTCCGAGCATCGACTGTGGGACGGTAGGAGTGAAACCAATCTTGGTCAGTGCATAGCCGCCATTCACACCGACGGCAAACTCGCTTCGGTGCTCGCCAACCTGAGCCTTCGTGGCCATTGTGGCGACAATGAGCAAAAGCATTGAGAGGAGCGTGCGCTTCATCTTAGTTCTCAATCTTCTCTACTCTTTGGTTGGGCTTGTAGTGAATCAGCAGCAGTGCCTTGTTGCGAAGCCCGCCGTTGCCCGTCCGCTCAAAGCGGAGAGGCGTCTGTATCGGGCGATATCCCACAGTGCCACGCGCCCCGACAAAAGAGTCGCCCATTGTGAGCATTCCTTTGATGAAGTAGTAGGCTTGGTCGAAACCAGTGATGGCAAATCGTGGCAACGCCTCCATCATGGCCTCGTGGAAGTTCCAGCGGTATTTTGTTTCTATGCGCCTCGTCGGTGTCGCCATCGGGTCGTAATAGAAAGTCGAGGGTATGTACGTGTCGTATTTGAAGAAGTTGTTGAGGTTGTATCTCACGTACATCAGCCACTCAGTATAGCCGAACATCGATATTTCAAGGGTGGGCTGTGCGGCCTTCAGCGTGTTGAGCTTGGCGAAGGCGGCGTTCAGCTCCGGCGACCTCGCGCTGTTGAGAATCACCATGTTGGGCGATGTCTTGCTGAAACTGGCGGCGAAGGCCGACGCGTCCGACTTCAGGTTGGTGATGCTGTATTTTGCTCCTTTCGTCTCAAGCCGTCTCCTCAGTCCTGAAGTAAACATTCCCTTCTGGCTCGTTGAGTCGTTGCAGTCGATAAATACGGCGTGATGCTCGGGAAAACGCTCCATGTATTTCTCGATTACCGACTCATTCAGGTCGATAGGACTTTGATAGACCTGAAACATCTGCCTGTTTGTGAAAATCTCGTCGGTGCTTATTGAGAAAGGAATAAGGACTTTCGAGTTGTGTTGCTTCGCGAAGTCGCCGATGCGCTTGCACTGCTTTGTGTAGAGCGGGCCTATGATGAGGTCGCAGCGTGCAGCGTTAGGATCGGCCAGGAATGGCTCAATGTTGGCATCTTCAGCGAAGTTCCAGGCATGAACGTTTATCTGGTATCCCTCCTGCTTCAGGCTGTCGCACGCCATCAGCACGCCGCGATAGTATTCCACCATTCGCCGTCCGTCGCCGTTCAGGTCGTGCAGCGGCAGCATCACGCCGACGGTGATTTTCTTAGAGTCTTTCGCCATTCGTTGCGGAGTGGCTGGCGTGGCAGGCGCTACGGGCGTGGTGGTTACGGTGGTCTGTGCCTGTGCTTTGGGAATAAAAATAATGTCGCCTTTCTTCAGCTCATAGCCGGGAGTCTTCATCTCCGGGTTTGCGTTGATGAGCTGATCGACGGTGATGTCGTATTTTTTTGCGATGCCAAAGATGGTCTCTTTCTTCTTTACCTTATGGGTGTCGCGCCATGTTGACTGAGCCACAGCTACGGTGGTGCCGAGCGTCAGCAATGCCATCAACAGAAGTGCATGACGAGCGATTTTCTTCATCGTTTATTTTAATTTGCAGAAATTCTCTACAAAAGTACAAACCTTTTTGTAATTCACCAAACTTTTAACGCTTTTTTGGTGAAACGAACCAATAAATGAACTGGCGGCATCGCTAATTCGCAATTTTTGTGTACCTTTGCAGCCATGAAACGATACGGCAACTTTATGGAGAGCCGCCATGATGAATACGACCACTTTGTGGTTACTGAGGCGGCGGAACTGCTCGACTTCCTTTTTGCAAACGTCAATGAGACGAAGAACAAGATAAAACTGACGCTGAAAGGGCGGGGTGTGAAGGTGAACGGCAAGATTGTCTCGCAGTTCAACTATCCGCTTCAGCCTGGCATGAAAGTGGCGGTGAGCAAGACTAAAAGAAACAGACAAACATTCAAGAATAGGTTTGTGAAAATAGTTTACGAAGACCGCTACCTGATTGTCGTCGAGAAGACTGTGGGAATACTCTCTATGGCGGCCGGACACTCATCGCTGAACGTCAAGGCTGTGCTCGATGATTATTTCCAGAAGTCAAGGCAGCGTTGCCGGGCTCACGTGGTGCATCGTCTGGACCGCGACACGAGCGGACTGATGGTCTATGCCAAGGACATTGAAACCGAACAACTGTTTGAGCGCGACTGGCACAACATCGTTTACGACCGCCGCTACGTTGCAGTGCTCAGCGGAGAAGTAGCAGAAGATGAAGGAACGATATCCAACTGGCTGAAAGACAACAAGGCATACATCACGTTTTCGTCGCCTGTGGATAACGGAGGCAAGTATGCAGTGACCCATTTCCACGTTCTCGACCGCACAACTGAACATTCGCTTGTGGAGTTCAAACTTGAGACAGGCCGGAAGAATCAAATTCGTGTCCATGCCGCCGACATGGGCCATCCCGTTTGCGGCGACGTGAAGTATGGCAACGGCGACGACCCTGTCCATCGGCTGGCACTCCACGCTTGGCTTCTGTGCTTCTATCATCCCGTCACCCACGAGCCTATGGAGTTTGAGACACAGGTGCCGTTGGCATTCAGAAACGTTTTTAAAAAATAGAATATGCAGACTGAGAATTTTTATTATTATTTGGCGGCTCTGACGCTCATCATTATCGCCTTTCTTGTCATCAAGCGCGTGGCCAGTTGTCTCATTCGGTCCGTCGTCGGCATTGGCGTGCTGGTCATCATTGCCTACATCTATTGGTTCTACATTCGAGGAGCGGCCTGAAAACAGACGTTCACGATGCGGTGAAACTCGCATCCCGATTGTAGCAAGCTCGCATCCCGATTGTAGCAAGCTCGCATCCCGATTGTAGCAAGCTCGCATCGCGATTGTAAATAGGAAAATTCGGGAATGTAGGGAGTGTGAGCCTCTTGTTTAGTATTTGCTTTGCCTTTTCAGGGCGACGAACCAGCAGACGACTCCCGCCAGCTCAATGGCGAGGGCGGTCAGCATGGCCGCGTTTCCCCACATCGGTTGCAGCAGGAAAACCAGAGCAAGAATGGCAACGCCGAGTGCAATCAGCGCGATGCCGACAACAGACAGTCTCTCTTTCATGGCCGCAAAATTACGCTTTTTGAGTGAGAAAACAGGGCTTGTTTGCCTAAAAAACGTTAACGGGCGGCATCTTTTATGGTGCGGCAACCACATTCTCACCGATTTTTTGTACCTTTGCACCCGCTTTTAAAGCATTAACAACAAATTATTTAATTCAAAAACAAATGAATCAATACGAAACCGTTTTCATTTTGACTCCCGTTTTGTCTGATGAACAGATGAAGGAAACGGTCGCTAAGTTCAAGAAGATTCTCACCGATAAAGGTGCGGAGATTCTGAATGAAGAGACCTGGGGATTGAAGAAGATGGCTTATGCTATTGAGAAGAAATCGACAGGTTTCTACTGTCTGATTGAGTTCAAAGCAGAGCCAACAGTTATTAAGACGCTTGAGACTGGCTATCGCCGCGATGAGAAAGTCATCCGCTTTATGACGGTCAAGCTCGACAAGTATGCGGCACAGTATGCTGAGAAGCGCCGTGCCAAGTTAGGTAACAAACAAGAAGAAGTAAAAGAGGAGGCTTAATTATGGCAGCACCACAATCAGAAATCCGTTATCTGAACGCTCCGTCGATAGATACGAAGAAGAAGAAGTATTGCCGATTCAAGAAGAGCGGCATCAAGTATATCGACTATAAGGATCCCGAGTTCCTCAAGAAGTTCCTCAACGAGCAGGGAAAAATTCTGCCCCGCCGCATCACCGGCACGTCGCTCAAATACCAGCGTCGTGTGGCTCAAGCCGTGAAGCGCGCCCGTCAGATTGCTCTCCTGCCTTATGTTACTGACTTGATGAAATAATAAAAAAGGAGGACAACATTATGGAGATTATACTGAAAGAAGATATTATCGGCTTGGGATACAAGAACGATATCGTGAACGTTAAGTCTGGCTACGGCCGCAACTACCTCATCCCGAAAGGAAAGGGTGTCATTGCTTCGCCTTCGGCAAAGAAAATCCTTGCTGAAAATCTGAAGCAGCAGGCCCACAAGCTCGCAGCTATCAAGGCTGAGGCCGAGAAGCGCGGTGAGCAGCTGAAGGATGTAGCACTGACCATCCCCGCAAAGGTGAGCGCCACTGGAACTACCTACGGAAGCGTTGGTGCAGCACAAGTGGCAGAGGCTCTCAAGGCTATGGGCATTGAGATCGACCGCAAGATTATCACTATGCACGAGGCAAAGAAGGTGGGCGACTATGTTGCCACCGTTCACTTCCACAAGGAGGTTGAGGTTGAAGTGCCCGTTAAAGTAGTGCCCGACGAGGAGTCGCAGGCAGCCGCTCAGGCAGAGGCAGAGGCTAAGGCCGAGCAGAAGCGCGCCGACGAGGCCCGCGAGGCCGCTCTGAAAGCAGAGGCAGAAGGCGAGACCGCCGAAGAGCCTGCCGCAGAGGAGGCACCTGCCGCCGAGGAAGCTCCCGCCGAGGAAACCCCAGTTGCAGAATAAACATCACTGTAAAACAACTCGTTATTATATGGTAATCCCGACAGCCACCGCGGTTGTCGGGATTTCTTTTGCTTGAAATATTGCGCTGCCGTGCTTGCGGCCTTTGGGAGCGGAGCTGAACGTAGTTCCATTTTTCGGCGACGGGCAGCGGATGCCATAGCGACGTTTCGCTGACAAAACAAAAAAACCGCTGGATTCGCATCCAGCAGTCATTCTCTCACAATCTTTGTTCGATTGTCGTTGCTTTCTGATTATTCAGCCTCTACGAGAGAGTCAGTAACCTCAGCGGCAACGCTGTCGATAGCAGCAGAATCCTCAGCGAGGGTGTCAATTGCCTCTTCAACAACCATAGTGTCCGTGTCAACGGGAGCGGGCTGCTGAGCTTGGTTACCACAAGAAGCGAACGACATAGCTGCTACAGCTACGAACATCAATACTAATTTTTTCATTTTCTTTGCTTTTTAAATCTGTAAAACAATCATTTGTTTATTAAAACGCTGCAAAGGTAAATGATTTTTCAATACGTTGTTCTTTTTTTAGGATATTTTTTTTGGTCGGTTTTGTAACTTTTTTAAAAGTAATTGAATATCAGTTACTTACAAAATGCAAACAAAAGTTAAATTCATTGTGCTCCCAAACAAACATGTTAAAAAACACATTTCAGAGCGGTCTTGTCGCGGTTGAAATCGCCTAATCTGACCCGGATAATCTGATTGTCATACGCTTCCAGGGCCTCAGCAGGCGAAAGTTCCACACGTATATAATTAGGTGTAAATCCGTGCATGGCCTTTCCGCGGGGCGCCTTCTCGAAAAGTACGTCGGCCTCCTGACCGATGTGCCGCGCATAGAAGGCGCGGGTCTTCTCGTCGGACAGCGCGAGGAGCCGTCGGCTGCGCTCTTTCTTGTCGATGTCCGACACGACGTAAGGGATGCGGAGGGCCGCCGTACCCGGTCGCTCGCTGTAAGGAAAGACGTGGAGCTGGGTGACGTCCATGCCGGAGAGGAAGTCGTAGCACGCCTCGAAATACTCGGGACGCTCGCCGCGCGTGCCGACCATCACGTCGACACCGATGAAGGCGTCGGGCATCCGCTCACGGATGCGCTGTATCTTGTGGGCGAACAGGGCCGTGTCGTACCGCCGGTGCATCAGGCGGAGCACCTCGTCGCTGCCGCTTTGCAGCGGAATATGGAAGTGGGGCATGAACGCGCGACTGCGGGCACAATAGTCGATGAGTTCGTCGGAGAGCAAATCGGGTTCGATACTGCTGATGCGGAAGCGTTCTATACCCTCCACCTCGTCGAGGGCCCGGACCAGATCCGTAAAACTTTCCTTCGTGGTCTCGCCGAAATCGCCGATATTGACACCGGTGAGGACGATTTCCTTGCCGCCCTCGCGGGCCACTTCACGGGCCTGCTCCACCAGGGAGGCGATGGAAGGATTGCGCGAAAATCCGCGGGCATAAGGGATGGTGCAATAGGTGCAGAAGTAATTACATCCGTCCTGCACCTTGAGAAAATAGCGGGTGCGGTTGCCGCGCGAGCAACTCGGGGCGAATGAGGTGATTTCCTTGAGCGGCGTATGGATGACGCGGGCACCGGAAGAGGCGTCCTGCCCTGTCCTTTCGCTCCAGGCCTCGCTCAAGAACCCGATGAGACGGGCCTTCTCCTGACTGCCGAGGACGAGGTCGACACCGGGAATGCGGGCGATTTCCCCGCTGCCCAACTGAGCATAGCAACCGGTGACGACGACGAAAGCGCCGGGATGCTGGCGCACCATGCGCCGGATGGCCTGCCGGCACTTGTGGTCGGCCACCTCGGTCACGGAACAGGTGTTGATGAGACAGATGTCCGCCTGCTCGCCATTCTCCACACTGCTGACGCCCATTTCGGCCAGGAGTTTGGCAAACGTGGACGTCTCGGAGAAATTGAGTTTGCAACCCAACGTGTAATAGGCGGCTTTCTTGCCCTGGAAGGCGGCGGTATCTATCATAAATGTTGTCTTGTCTGTATCGGAAACTGACCGAATCAGCACTGTCGCTGAACGGCGGCACAAAGGTAAGTAAATTTTTCCAACCTGCCGCCCCGGTCTGCAACTTTCATACGGTAATCGTCCTGCTTTCAGAAAAAAGTCTTATCTTTGCGGACACATGAAGACTGCTATCGTCATCTTAAACTGGAACGGACGGGAGATGCTGGCCAAGTATCTGCCGACCGTCATCGAGTATTCCCGGCAGGAAGCCGAAATCTGGGTGGCCGACAACGCCTCGACCGATGACTCCCTGGCCCTGATTGAGGAGCATTTTCCCGTATGCCGGACATTGAGGCTGGAGAAAAACTGGGGATTCGCGGAAGGATACAACAAGGCGCTCAGCCGGATTGAGGCCGACTATTATGTCCTTCTCAACAGTGACGTGCGCGTGACGCACCACTGGCTCACCCCGCTCATCGAATTTATGGACAATCATCCCGAGGCGGCGGCCTGCCAACCGAAACTGCTTTCGGAGGCCAGGCCCGACTCTTTCGAGTATGCCGGCGCCTGCGGCGGTTTTCTGGACCGCTACGGATATCCTTTCTGCCGGGGCAGAATCTTCGACACCGTGGAGGAGGACAACGGCCAGTACGACTACCGCCAGGAGATATTGTGGGCCACGGGGGCCTGTCTGATGATTCGCGCCAAGGACTATCGGGAGGCGGGCGGACTGGACGGACGCTTCTTTGCCCACAACGAGGAGATAGACCTGTGCTGGCGGTTGAGGATGACGGGGCGCAAAGTGTTCTGCATTCCGGAGAGCGCGGTGTATCACGTGGGCGGCGGCACGCTGCCCAAGGACAATCCCATGAAGACGTTTCTCAACTTCCGCAACAACCTGACGATGCTGTACAAGAATCTGCCCGAAGAGGACTTGCGGCACGTGATGCGCGTGCGCTGGTGGCTCGACTACATCGCCGCCTGGCAAACGCTGATACTGCACGGTCACTGGGGCGACTTCAAGGCCATCTTCAGGGCAAGACACGCTTTCCGTAAATGGCGGAAAGACTTCGAAAAAGACCGTGAGACGCTTCAGAAGAAACGTCTCACGGACCTACAGGAGGAGCGGACTCCCTACTCCATCGTCTGGAAATATTACGTGAAGGGTCTGAAAACCTTTAGTACTCTGCCCACGACTTGATGTCGATGTCCTCCAGACGGACATTGCAGAAGGCGTTGATAAAGGCCGAGGCCAACCGGCTGTTGGTAATCAGCGGGATGTTCAGGTCGATGGCCGCACGGCGGATCTTGTAACCGTTGGTCAACTCGTGGGGCGTCAGGTTTTTCGGAATATTCACCACCATGTCGATTTCATGATTGTGGAGCATCTCCAGAGCCTGGGGATGCTGTCCTTCTTCAGAGGGCCAATACACGCGCGTATTCTCCACGCCATTGTCGGTGAGGTACTTGGAACTGCCGCCCGTGGCGTAAATCTTGTAGCCGTGGGCCACGAGCATGCGGGCGGCGTCGAGCGTCTCGGCCTTCTGCTTGGCTCCGCCGGTGGAGAGCAGCACCGTCTTCTCGGGAATGCGGTGTCCCACCGACAGCATACTCTTCAAGAGGGCCGTATTGGTGTCGTCGCCCAGACAACCCACTTCGCCCGTGGACGCCATGTCGACGCCCAGCACGGGGTCGGCCTTCTGCAGACGGTTGAAGGAGAACTGTGACGCCTTGATTCCCACGTAATCCAGGTCGAAAAGATTCTTTCCGGGTTTTTCGACGGGCAGACCGAGCATCACCTTGGTGGCCAGGTCGATGAGGTTGAGTTTGAGCACCTTGCTCACGAACGGGAAAGAACGCGACGCCCGCAGGTTGCACTCAATGACGAGAATGTCGTTGTCGCGGGCCATGAACTGGATATTGAACGGACCGCTGATGTGCAACTCCTTGGCAATCTGACGGCTCACGCGCTTGATGCGGCGCACCGTCTCGACGTACAACTTCTGTGGAGGGAACTGTATCGTGGCGTCGCCGGAGTGGACACCGGCGAACTCGATGTGTTCGGAAATGGCGTAGGCCAGGATTTCACCGTTCTTGGCCACGGCGTCCATCTCGATTTCCTTGGCATGCTCGATGAAACGGCTCACCACCACGGGGTGCTCGGCACTCACGTTGGCGGCCAACTGGAGGAAACGCTCCAGTTCTTCAGCATTGGAACACACGTTCATCGCGGCACCGGAAAGGACGTAGGACGGACGGACGAGGACGGGGAATCCCACCTTATCTATAAATCGGTTGATGTCTTCCATCGAGGTCAGCGCGCTCCATTCGGGCTGATTGATGCCGTTGCGCGTGAGCATGGACGAGAACTTGGCCCGGTCCTCGGCGTTGTCGATGTCCTTGGCGCTCGTGCCGAGAATGGGAACGTTCTCCTCGTCGAGCCAGACGGCCAGGTTGTTGGGTATCTGTCCGCCCGTGGAGACTATCACGCCGTGGGGATTCTCCATCTCGATGATGTCCATCACCCGTTCAAAGGTCAGTTCGTCGAAATAGAGACGGTCACACATGTCATAATCGGTGGAGACGGTCTCGGGATTGTAATTGATCATGATGGAGCGGTAACCCTCCTTGCGGATGGTGTGCAGGGCCTGCACGCCGCACCAGTCGAACTCGACCGACGAACCGATACGGTAGGCGCCCGAACCGAGAACGATGATGCTGCGCTTGTCGTTCTCGAACGTGATGTCGCTCCTGGTGCCGGCGTAGGTGACATAGAGGTAGTTGGTCTGTGCGGGATATTCGGCGGCCAGGGTGTCAATTTGCTTGACCACGGGCAGGATGCCGTAACTCTTGCGCAACTTGCGGATGACGAGCATCGCGCGGTGCATGTTGCCGATTTCCTGTTCCAGGCCCACGGCGCGCGCGATTTGGAAATCCGTGAATCCGTAGGTCTTGGCGCGGAGCAGCAACTCCCTGTCGAGGTTGTTGACGCTCTTGAGCGCCTTCATCTCCTCGTCGATGTCGATGATGTGCTTGAGTTTTTCGAGGAACCACTTGTCAATCTTCGTCAGTTCGTGAATCTGGTCGATGGTGTAGTCCTTGTGCATCGCCTTGGAAATGATGAAGATGCGCTTGTCGGTAGGTTCGCGAAGGGCCGCGTCGATGTCGGGAATGGCCAGTTCCTTGTTCTCCACGAATCCGTGCATGCCCTGTCCTATCATGCGCAATCCTTTCTGGATGGCCTCCTCGAAGTTGCGCCCGATGGCCATCACCTCGCCCACCGACTTCATGGACGAACCGAGTTCCTTGTCGACGCCACGGAACTTGCTCAGGTCCCAACGCGGGATTTTGCACACGACGTAGTCCAAAGCCGGCTCGAAGAAAGCACTCGTCGTCTTGGTGACTGAATTCTTCAGTTCGAACAATCCGTAGCCCATGCCCAGTTTGGCGGCCACGAAGGCCAGGGGATAACCGGTGGCCTTGGACGCCAAAGCCGAAGAACGGCTCAGACGGGCATTGACCTCGATGACGCGATAATCCTCGCTCTTGGGGTCAAAGGCATACTGCACGTTGCACTCGCCCACGATACCGATGTGCCGGATAATCTTGATGGCCAGCGCGCGCAGTTTGTGATACTCATTATTGGTTAAAGTTTGCGACGGAGCGATGACAATCGACTCTCCGGTATGAATACCGAGCGGGTCGAAATTCTCCATGTTACAGACCGTGATACAGTTGTCGTAACGGTCACGGACCACTTCATATTCGATTTCCTTCCAGCCCTTCAGACTCTTCTCCACCAGGACCTGGGGAGAGAATGAGAATGCTTTCTCGGCCAACTTGTTCAATTCGTCCTCGTTGTCGCAGAAGCCGGAACCCAGTCCGCCCAGTGCGTATGCGGCGCGCAGAATGACGGGATAACCCAACTGGGCAGCTGCCTTGCGGGCGGCCTCTATGGTCTCGCAGGCCTCGCTCTTGATGGTTTTCACGCCAATCTCATTGAGCCGCTCCACGAACAGTTCGCGGTCTTCGGTGTCCATGATGGCCTGCACGGGAGTACCCAATACCCTGACGCCGTACTTTTCGAGTACGCCGCTCTTGTAAAGCGCCACACCGCAGTTGAGCGCCGTCTGTCCGCCGAAGGCCAACAAAATGCCGTCGGGACGCTCTTTCTCAATGACCCGCTGCACGAAATAGGGCTGGACGGGCAGGAAATAAATCTGGTCGGCCACGCCCTCGGAGGTCTGCACCGTGGCGATATTGGGATTGATGAGGATGGTGTAGACGCCCTCTTCGCGCAGCGCCTTCAGGGCTTGTGAACCGGAATAGTCGAACTCACCGGCCTCACCGATTTTCAAGGCTCCTGAACCCAAGAGCAACACCTTTTTTATATTGTTGTCTTTCATTGCCGTTATGCTTTAAGCGATTCCACGAATTTGTCGAACATGAATTCCGTATCCACCGGACCTGAACAGGCCTCGGGGTGGAACTGACTGGAAAACCAGGGATTTTCCCTGTGGCGGATGCCCTCGTTGCTGCCGTCGTTCATATTGACGAACAGTTCTTCCCAGTCGGACCCGAGCGTGCGCGCGTCCACGGCATAACCGTGGTTCTGACTGGTCACGTAACAATGGTCGGTGCCCACCATCCGGACAGGTTGGTTGTGGGAGCGGTGGCCGTACTTCAACTTGTAGATTTGGGCGCCGCCGGCCTTGGCCAGGAGTTGATTGCCCATGCAGATACCGCATATCGGTTTGCGCGACAAACTCATCTGGCGGCGGATAATCTGTACGGCGTCCTCGCACATGTCGGGGTCGCCGGGACCGTTGGCCAGGAAGAGACCGTCGAAGTCCATTCCGGTATAATCGTAATTCCAGGGTACGCGTATCACCTCCACACCGCGGTTGACAAGACACCGGATGATGTTGGCCTTCACGCCGCAGTCGACGAGGACCACCTTCAGGCCCGCGCCCTCATTGTAGCGGATGATCTCCTTGCAACTCACCTGGTCCACGAAGTTGACACCGGCATAGGATGCCTCGGGAACGTTGTCGGGCTCGTCATCGAAAATAATCTTGCCCATCATCACGCCGTGCTCGCGCAAGACCTTGGTCAACTCGCGGGTGTCGATGCCCGTAATGCCGGGAACGTGCTCGCGCTTGAGCCAGTCGGCCAGACTCTCACGAGCGTTCCAGTGGCTGTATTTCTCACTGTAGTCGCAGACGATGATGGCGGAGGCGTAAATCCTGTCGCTCTCCATGAAGTCAGGCAGGCCGTTGTCGGCAAAGGTGAAAGGCGGTACGCCGTAGTTGCCCACAAGCGGATAGGTCAGGGTCATCAACTGTCCGGCATACGAGGGGTCGGTCAGACTCTCCGGATAACCTGTCATGGCGGTGTTGAACACGACTTCGCCCGCCACGGGACTGTCGTATCCGAAACTCTTTCCATGGAATTTCGTGCCGTCAGACAACAACAATGTTACGTTTTTCATTTATGTTCTTTTTTCAGAATTTTGTCTCAAACTGATAGACGTGTTCGATGTAGTCGACATACGCCTGATTGCAGCGGCGCATTCCGCCGGGGGTGGGATATTTTCCCGTGAAATACCAGTCGCCCTTGTGACGGGGACAGGCCTCGTGCAGTCCGTCGATGCTCTGATAGACCAGGCAGATGGGCGTGCTCACGTCGGAAGGTCTGAGCATCTCCACGATTTTCGCGTTGATTTCCTCCACGGTAAACGGTCGGTAAAGGTCGCGCACGTGGTTGACCGTCGCCGTCTCCTTGGCCGCTTCTTCCCGACAGGCTTTGTAGGTGTCGTCGATGAGCTGGTACATGCCGCGCTCCTTGAGCAACTCGATGGTGGCGCGGAAAGCGCAGAATTCCTCCAGTCGGGCCATGTCGATGCCGTAATAATCCGGGTAGCGGATTTGGGGCGCACTGCTGACGATGACGATTTTCTTGGGATGCAGGCGGTCCAGGATGCGGATGATGCTCTCCTTGAGCGTCGTGCCGCGCACGATGGAGTCGTCGATGACCACGAGATTGTCCTCGTAGGGGCGCAGACTCTCATAGGTGATGTCATAGACATGCGAGGCCAGGTCGTTGCGCGAATTGCCCTCGGTGATGAAAGTCCGGAGCTTGATGTCCTTCCAGGCCACCTTCTCCGAGCGCACGTAAGAACCGAGTATCTGCTGGAGTTCCTCGCGCGAGGGGATGTGGTCCAGGGCCTGAATCTTCTGAATTTTCTGTTCGTTGAGGTAGCGCTTGAATCCACCGAGCATGCCATAGAAGGCCACTTCGGCCGTATTGGGGATGAAGGAGAATACGGTATGCTCCGTATCATAATCCACCGCCTTGAGAATCGGTTCCGTGAGTTGCTGACCGAGTTTTTTGCGCTCCTGGTAAATATCCCTGTCACTGCCGCGGGAGAAATAGATTCGCTCAAACGAACAGGCGGCATCGCCTCGGCGGTCGAGGATTTTCTCTATGTCGCAGACGCCGTTGCGCTTGACAATCAGTGCGTGACCGGGTTCGAGTTCCTGGATGTTCTCGCATTCCAGGTCGAAGGTGGTCTGCAACACGGGGCGTTCGCTGGCCAACACCACAATCTCGTCGTTCATGTAATAAAAGGCAGGACGGATGCCCCAGGGGTCGCGCATGGCGAACATCTCGCCGCTGCCCGTCAGACCGCAGACCACATATCCGCCGTCGAAATCCTCCATCGTGGTCTTCAGCACATTGCTCATCAGTACGTGACGGTCGATGTATTCAGTGATGGCGGTGTCCTGCAGGCCGAACGACTGGGCCTCGACGAAATTGCGCTCCACCTCGCGGTCAAGCCGGTGGCCCATGAATTCCAGCATGATGTTGCTGTCGGAATTCGTGCGCGGGTATTGTCCCTGCTTCTTCAGTTTGTCGAAAATCTGCGAGATGTTCGTCATGTTGAAGTTGCCGCACAGACAGAGATTCTTGGCCCGCCAGTTGTTGCGGCGCAAGAACGGGTGCACATAAGAAAGGCCACTCTTGCCGGTCGTGGAATACCGGAGGTGGCCCATATACAGTTCGCCGGCAAAGGGCAGGTTCTCTTCCGCAAAAGCCGCGTCCACGGTCTCCTCTTGCGCGATGCTCTCCTGTTGCTTCTGCACGTGATAGAAGATTTCGGTGATGGCGTCCTTGCCTTCGGCCCGCTCACGGAACATGTATTCCTGACCCGGAACGGCATTGAGTTTGACGCAGGCCATGCCTGCGCCTTCCTGACCGCGGTTGTGCTCTTTCTCCATCATCAGATAGAGTTTGTTGAGCCCGTACTTCCATGTTCCGTATTTGCGTTGATAATACTCGAGGGGCTTGAGCAGCCTGATCAGGGCCACGCCACACTCATGTTTCAACTCTTCCATCTCTCTTTACCTGTTACTCTTATAATTTAAAAAAGACGGTAGATTACTCCACCGTCACACTTTTGGCCAGATTGCGGGGCTGGTCAACGTTCTTGCCTTTGCAGACTGCTATGTGATAAGCGAGCATCTGCAAGGGGATGGTCGATATCAGCGGTTCCAGACACTCCATGGTGTCGGGAATCTCGATTACCTCGTCCGCAATCTTGGATATGGTGTCGTCGCCCTTTGACACCAGGGCGATGACCTTGCCCGAACGGGCCTTGATTTCCTGGATGTTACTGATGACTTTTTCATACATCCCATTGTGCGTGGCGATGGCCACGACGGGCATGTCGAAGTCGATGAGCGCAATCGGACCGTGCTTCATCTCGGCGGCAGGATAGCCCTCGGCGTGTATATAACTGATTTCCTTCAGTTTGAGGGCACCTTCCAAAGCGACGGGATAACTGTAGCCGCGACCCAGATAAAGGAAGTTGCGCGCGTAGGTGAACGTGCGGCTCAGATCGGCAATCCTGTCGTTGAGCTTGAGCACCTCCTGCATCTTCTCCGGAATGCGGGCCAGTTCGGCAGTAATCTCGCGATATTCCTTGTCGCTGATGGTCTTCCGCTCCTGCGCCAAGGCCAGGGCCAGCATGGTCAGTACGGTCACCTGTCCGGTAAACGCCTTGGTGGAAGCCACGCCGATTTCGGGACCCACGTGGATGTACGAACCGGTATGGGTGGCTCTCGGGATACTGGAACCGATGGCGTTGCAGATACCGTAGATGAACGCGCCGCGCTCCTTGGCCAACTTGACGGCGGCCAGCGTGTCGGCCGTCTCGCCGCTTTGCGAGATGGCGATGACGACATCACCCTCTCCCACCACGGGATTACAGTAGCGGAATTCCGAGGCGTAGTCCACTTCCACCGGTATGCGACAGAGATTCTCGATGATTTGTTTGCCGATAAGTCCGGCATGCCAGGACGTACCGCAGGCTACGATGATGATGCGGCGGGCGCCGACCAACTGCTGCTTGTGGTCGATGACGGCGCTGAGCGTGACGTGGTCGTGCTCCACATTGATGCGGCCGCGCATACAGTTGGTGATGCATTCGGGCTGTTCGAAAATCTCTTTCAGCATGAAGTGCGGGAATCCGCCCTTCTCAATCTGGCCCAGGTTCAGGTCGACGGTCTGTACTTCCGGACTGAGTTCCTGGTTGAGAATGTTCACCACCTGCAACTCCTCGCCCAGGCGGATGACGGCGATGTTGCCGTCTTCCAGATAGACCACCTGGTCAGTGTATTCCACAATCGGACTGGCATCGCTGCCGAGGAAGAACTCGCCGTCGCCGATACCGACGACAAGCGGACTCTGCTTGCGGGCCGCAATAATCTGACCGGGGTCGCGCTTGTCCAAGATGGCGATGGCGTAAGCGCCTATCACCTCGTGAAGCGCCACCTGTACGGCGGTGAGCAAGTCGCAATTCTTCTTCACCATCACGTACTCCACCAGTTGGACGAGCACTTCCGTATCAGTGTCCGAACGGAATTCGATGCCTTTCTGAATGAGTTTTTGCTTCAGTGCGGCATAGTTTTCAATGATGCCGTTGTGAATGATGGCCAGATTCTTGGATTGGGAATAGTGCGGGTGGGCGTTGGCAGACGACGGTTCGCCGTGGGTCGCCCAACGGGTATGGGCGATACCGACACGGCCGGAAATGTCCTTGTCGGCGCAAAAAGCCTCCAGGTCGGACACCTTTCCCTTGGTCTTGTACACACTCAAGTCGCCGTTCGCGTTGATGAGCGCGACACCGGCTGAATCATAACCGCGGTATTCCAGGCGTTTCAGACCCTTGATGAGAATCGGAAACGCGTCCCGCTGACCGATGTATCCTACGATACCACACATATATACTTACTGTAAATTAAGAATTCCCTGTCGTTATTTCAAAAGATTGAGCACGGTCAGACCCACACTCAGAATGGACATCCACAAGGACGTGGTGGTCAGGATACTGGAACGGGTCTTCTTCACGCTGTTGGGCTCGACGTAGAGCACGTCGTTCTGCTGCAGGAAGAAATACGGGGAATTGAAGATGCTGGCCTCATTGATGTTGAGGTAATGCACGGACTTGCGGCCGTTGGCGTCGGTACGGGTCAACTGGATGTTGTTGCGCTGTCCGTAAATGGTGAGGTCGCCCGCCAGGGCGATGGCGTCGATGATGGTGCATTGCTCCTTGGAGACTGTCTTCACACCCGGATGATTCACCTCACCGAGCACGGTAATCGTGAAACTCGACATGCGGACCGTCACCATCGGGTAGGCATTGTCGGAAAGGAAGGGCTTCACCTTGTTCAAAATAAGTTGCTCACATTCGCGCTTGGTCAGACCGGCCACGTGGATAATACCGATGATCGGGAAATTGATGTTGCCGTCATTGTCCACCAGGTAAGAGTTCATCGTCCTGCCGGCGGCGCCTGTCTCGGAACCGCGGGCGTCCGCGTTGAAGGGTGCGGAAGCGGCGTCGTCAAGCGTGGAGACATAAATGGACAAGAGGTCTTTCGGCATGATGCGCGCGTCGTACATGACGGCAGAACTGTCCAAGTTGGTCTTATCCGCATTCTGGAAATAAGGGATTTGTTTCGGTGACATGCAACTGCCGAAAATCAGTGCGGCAAGCAGCACGAACATGGGGAAAAACAGTCTCTTCATAAGATTTTAATATTAAAACGCTGCAAAATTAGTGAAAAGCGAGCGCAAAACCAAGAAAAAACAACTGTTTTTTGTTTCCGGATTCATTCGGCGGCTGCCTTAAGCTTGCTTAAAAGGCAGTTGACGAAGGAATACGGATGAAAATCGTTTACGTTTTTCATGTTTTGCCGAGCTGCATCCTAATTTGCGCGAACGAAGTGGCGAAA
>Ga0181612_117512_pt1 | contig 45496 bp, 40 predicted proteins | sample HoacroProtozoa21_FD_119630 | JGI IMG/M metagenome (GOLD analysis project Ga0181612, IMG submission 119630) | Hoatzin crop microbial communities from Cojedes, Venezuel. Combined Assembly of Gp0051906, Gp0051904, Gp0051908
CAGACCAAAACTGCCTGTTTTCCAAAATCGCCCTCCAAAAACCTCGATTTTACGCCATTTGAATCTTTCTCATTTCCCGCGTATTTCCGACCCGATGTCAATCCGCCCGGAAATACGAAAGAAGTTTGTCAAGGAAAATGATGATTTGAAATCCCATTTATTTTATGAAAAATAATGACAGGATATACAGAAAAACACCGCTCAGTCATTAGATTTTTTGCGTATTAAGTTTGTAGAACGCCCGATAACTCTCAATGCCACATCCACGCTACAAGCAACTTTGAATATGTCGAATAAATTCGGCTTGGAGCGAGGCGTTAAGAAATAGACAGATAAGAAACATTTATTCTCCTACGAAAGTCATGACATCCCCACGCTTCGTCTCCACCACATACTCATATACTTGCGGGAGCACGGGGAAGGCGTCTTCGGGTTTGTAGCCCTTAAACTTGTCCGAGACCTGTGTACGGGGGTAGGGCGTCGGTATGGAAACGGTGTTGGCGGGCGTGAGGGCGCTGCCGTCAGCGGCCCGGAGCGTACGGGTAGACCTGAGGATGAGCGGCATGCCGGCATCAGAACGGATGGTGACGTCGGTCAACTGACCGTCTTTCCACTCAATTTCCTCAATTTCAAATCCGCCACGGGCACGCAATCCGGTGACGTGCCCTGCAGACCAGGCGTCGGGCAGGGCAGGAAGAAGATGGATGCAGGAGTCGTGACTCTGCACGAGCATCTCGGCAATGCCTGCCGTACAACCGAAATTGCCGTCAATCTGGAAGGGTGGATGAGCGTCGAACCCGTTGGCGTAGGTGCCGCCGTCAGGGTCCTTGATGGTGCACAGCGGGTCTTTCAGTTGAAGTTGGTTCTGAATGAGTCGCAGGGCATGGTTGCCGTCGAGCAGTCGGGCCCACAGACAGACTTTCCATCCCATGGACCATCCGCGGGAGGCGTCGCCGCGACCGATGAGCGATTTGCGCACGGCGGAGGCGAAGGTCAGGTCGCGATAGGGCGAAATCATCCTTCCGGGATAGGCGCCCCACAGGTGGGAGACATGCCGGTGACCTGTCGCCTCACGGTCCCAGTCGTCAAGCCATTCCTGCAACTGGCCGTATTGTCCGGTCATGGGCGGCGGGAGTTGGGCGCGCAGTGCGTCGAGCGTGTCGGCCAGCGCGTTGTCCCGTCCTAATGTTCTGGCGGCCTCAGCAGTGGTCTGCAGCAGGTCGTAAATCATCTGATTGTCCATCGTTACACCGGCAAATATGGTCGGTCTCTGGTCTTTATTGAAAATACTGTCACGATATCCTTTGAATCCGGGATGATTCTCTGGCGACGTGGACGGCGAGGCGACGAGATAACCCGTCTTTTTGTCCCGGACAAGGAAGTCCTGGTAGAATTGTGACGCACTTTTCATTATGGGATAGATTCCGGCGAGAAAGTCCTTGTCGCGGGTATACAACCAATGTTCCCAGAGGTGGGAGCAGAACCAGGCATTGCAGGTGGGCCAGATGCTGCACGAGGCATAATCGACCGAACCCGTAGATCGCCAGATGTCGGTGTTGTGGTGGAGCGTCCATCCGCGGGCGCCGTACATCTCGCGGGCGCTTTGCCGTCCGGTGACGCTCACGTCGCGCACCATTTGCAGGAACGGCGTATGACATTCGGAAAGATTGGTCACTTCTGCCGGCCAGTAATTCATCTCCACGTTGATGTTGGTGGTGTACTTGGAGTCCCAGGCGGGATATTGGCCCGCATCCGGATTCCATATGCCTTGCAGGTTGGCCGGTTGGGTACCGGGCATTGACGAGGACAAGAGCAGGTAGCGGCCAAACTGGAAATATACGGCCACCAGTCCGGGATCATTTCCCTGGAAATGGAATTCGCGCACGCGCTCGTCAAAGGTCTTTTCTTCTTGTGCAGGATTATGTCCTAAATCCAACGTAACCCGTTTGAAATAAGACTGATAGCGCGCCTTGTGGGCACTCAGAACGGCAGGGTAGCGCAGTAGGGGACTGCCTCCGGCGAGAAACGCCTCCATGTCGCTCAGGGCGCGGGCCGTTGCATCACCGCTGATATCATCGTAGCGGCGGAAGTTGGTGCGCGACGCAATGGCCAGAATCACTTCCGAAGCCTTGTCTATGCGCAAGTTTTTACCGTTTTGTGACGTGATTTTTCCGCCTTGACAGAAGACGCGGACCACGGTCGTGGCATGCAACAGGTTGGGAATGTTCTCGGCACGAGCCTCAATCGGCCGACTGTCAATCAGAAGTTGGGCTTTTCCGGCATCGGCCGTGACTTGCGTCTTCACGCGTTTTTGAGGCGATGCGAAGCCCACGGTCAGCGAAATGGCCTTTTTCCTGGAGGCCGACAGACGGACAATCATGACGGAATCGGCAAAAGAGGTGAAGGCTTCACGCAGGTATTTCACCTTGCCGGAGGTATAACTGACACGGACTTGGGCATCTTCAAGTGACAAAACGCGTTGATAATCAGACACTTTTGCACCATTGTCATCGAACGTAAACAACAGGTTGCCGAGCGATTCGTACATCATGCCGTGGGCCGTTACGGAGCGGTCGGCTGTGATATTGTGCATGGAGAGGTGTTGCGCACGGCAATAATCACCGTCGGCGATGCACTTGCGGATTTCGTCCAATACGCCGAGGGCCTTGGGATTAGTATTATTATAAGGAGAACCGCTCCAGAACGTGTCCTCATTCAGTTGAATGGTGTCTTGTCGGATACCGCCGTAGACCATCGCACCGAGGTGTCCGTTGCCGAGCGGTAAGGCTTCAACCCAGTAATCCGCCGGCCGGTCGTAGCGCATTTCCTGAGCGACAGTCGGCGAAACACACGTCGTCAACAATAAAACAACAAAAGAAATCAATCGGATGCCCGAGAAGTTTTTCCGGGAAGTCAACATTAGGCAGTTCATTTTCTCAACAAGTTAATTATCTGATTTCGTAAAAGGCAGTTTGATATATGACGGTTTTTTCGTATCTTTGTAACCGTTTTCCACCGTGATGGCAAAATATCGGACAGTCGTTTACACCTTTTTTATTATATAATCAGAATACAATCAAAAAACGAAACACATCCGATATTAATTTGAAAGCGCCGTCATTTCCCTCTCATTTCATATTTGTTGCATAATCGGTATTATGATAAATTGTATATTTTATAATATGGTTTATACTCTATTATAAGGAAATATCATAAAAACAACAATCGGGAGAATCCACGAAGAATTCTCCCGATTGGAATATGCAGTTGATTACCAATTATCTCTTGACGACTTTACGGCCGTTTTGGATAACGATTCCCTTGTAGCCATTGTTGACTTTCTGTCCGGCCAGATTGTACAAGCCTTTGGCTGAGGATGTCTCGTCTGCCGTAATCTGACTGATGCCCGTCACGGTGACATTCACTTCAGTGGCGACGGCACTCAGACCGCCCATCTCGTTGGCCGTGCGAATCTGGTAAGTGCCCGTCTCCTCGGGCGCATAACTGTTCTCCGTGATGTTGGTCACGTATTCGTCGTCCTTGAAGATGACATAACACAGGGCCTGATCATCGTCTTCCCAGGAGATGACACCGTCCTTGACAGTGGCTGAAGGCGCGTCGCGGAGCACGGTATAATCGGTCGGCAACCATCCGTCGGTCTCGGCCAGGACGTTGATGACGGTAAAGGTCTTGGCCTCGTCATCGGTAATCACCGGCGTGTAACTGTTGGTACTAGAAGAGGAATTGCCGCGGACGGACAGGTCGATGGTGTTTCCGTCCTTGTCCACGGAACCGTACTCGTAGAAGTGGGTCGGCAGATTACTCATGTTGGCATATCCGTTGTCGGTCGGTTTGACGTTCATCGTAGTGTAGAGATAATACGTGCGGGGCTCGTTTTGCCAAGGCCTTGCCAGGGTATATCCGCCGTCTGCGATAGAGGTGTTTTCATTGGCCGATATGGTGCAATGACTGAACACATAACCAAACTTGGCCGTCTTGACCGTGGCGGGAGCCGAAATGACGGCGCCGCTGCCCTCCAGAATGATGTCACACTTGTCATAGAAATGGTTGCCGCCGCCGCAAATGAAGTCGACGGTACCCTGAATTCTGCAGGCGTCATAGTAGGAACGCTCGCCGGTGACTTGAGTATCCTGTTGCGACTGCATGCAGATGTTCTTGAAGATACTCTTGTTGCCGCCGTAAATGGCTACTCCGACACCCTTGCGCGTGGTACCGAAATCGAGGTCGTTGCGGGCAGTGAAGTCTTGCAGATAGAATCCTTCACGGTCGCGGATGTTGAGAATCGGATTGGAAATACCGGTACGCGTACCGTGAATGAGGACGCTGTCGCGCCACTGTCCGATAAGCGACACGTTGCCGCGGTTGATGCGCTGTTCGTTGTTCTCGCCGAAATCGTAGTCACCTTTCTTCATGAAGATGATGACACGGTCCAGACTGGTGTCGGTGCTGCTGCCGATTTCCTTCAGCGCAGCCGTCAGTTCATCGGCCGTTCCCACCACATAGTCGTAGGTCTTCTTGGTCACGGCCTGCTTCTCCCCTACCGTAAACGTCACGGTAATGTCCTCCGCATTCACGTTGCCGAACAGGTCGGTGGCCGTTCCTGCGGGGATGGTGAAGGTGTAGTCGGTATTGTAACTCAGGTCGGTCACGCCGAACGTGAGGGTCGTACCGCCGGAAGCCGTAACGCTCTGTCCGTTGAATTCAACGGTGGTGAGCGTCATCTCACGGTCGAACGATACGGAAATCATCGCGTGATTGTTGATGACCGTCGCCTTGCTTGTGGTCACTTCAGGTGCCGTTCCGGGATTGGTCTTCTCGATGATGATATAGAATTGGGCATACGGTTGACTGCCGCCCGTGATGGTAAACTCCAGCGGAGTGCCTGCCTGGTGGTTGTCGAGAACCACCGTTACGGTGTCTTTGGCGCCCCTTACATAGTCGTGGTCGGTGGGCACCCAACAGGTGGCGCCGTCACTGGTAAAGGATGTCACGCCCTCTCCGTTGCCGTAATTGGCACCGAATTTGGCGAAAGCGAACGACTTGACGACAACGCCGCCGGGAATTTCAAACTTGAATTCGGTGCCGTTGAACTTGAATTGGCTGCCGCCCCAACCGTCGAGTTTGGTGGTGCGGAGGGTATACATGCCGTCGGTCCAACCGTCGGTCCATTCGTCCGTGGCCGTATAGGCGGCCTTACCGTCGGCGGAATAGGTGATTTCCACCACTTCGTCGTTCTCCCCTATCGTATAGACGTGGACGCCTTCCACATTGAGCGTAAACTCGCTGTCGCCGGCCTTGATGACGTAAGTGGCTGTCGTACCGCTCAGACTGCCCGTGACAGTGGCGTCGGAACCGTCGATGACGGAGCACGTCACCACAGGCATCTTGGTGTAGATATAATCTGTCTTGGAAGCCGTCTTCTTGTCGTTGATTTCATTCAGCAGCGTACTGCCCACGGAAACACCGTCAACGGCCAGGCCCGCCAGTTTGATTTCGGTCAGGTTGAAGACGCGGAGCACATAGGTTTCCTGTTGTGCGACGGCCTCGCCCACGGGTGTTACCTTGAACGTTACGAGACAATAAGTCTCTGCGGCAGGCGTCGCGAAGGTGTAAGTTCCGTCGCCGTTGTCGGTGCAGGTCTGCGTATCGCCTTCCTCATCTTCCACATACACCTTCAGGGTGGCGTTCTCGAAAGTAGGCGCCACGGTGACGGTCGACGCGGTATAGGTATTGCCGTCGAGCAGATAATCATAGTTGTAACTCTTGTCTTCCACTGCCGTTGCGGCCTCGCCGTTGACGGCAATGGCGGTAATCTGGGCCAAATCGGCATCCAGTTCACCGGTAACCTTCACGTAATCCAGGTCAAACTGGTTGTCGCTGTTGATGTTGTCATTCGCCCCTTTCCAGTTGTCGGCCGGGAAAAGACGCACGTACACTTTCTCCTGTCCGCCGATGGCATCGAGCGAAATGGTATTGGTGGTCCAGTTGTTGTAGGACGAACCGGTCAAGTACTCGTCGCTGACGACGGTCCAGGACGACTTGTCGGTGGAGTAAGCCACGGCAAAATACTGTGACGTACTTCTGTGGCCGGCTGCCTTGACCTCCATCTGGATGTTCTTGTAGTCTACGGTCGACAGTTCGAGTTCAAAGTAATTGTACGGATTCTGATACGAATAACTGTTGCCGTCGGGGAATGTCGCCGTATTGGAACCGTAGGTATAACTCGTGCTCGCACTTTCTGGCGTGGGCACGGGAGACGTCATGTGCAGGGCGGCGCCGTCGCAACTGATGGCGTTGACCTCCAGATAGGCGCCCTTGTTGTCCTGTGCTTCCACCTGATTCTCGTCGGTGGCCAGTGTCGGACGGTGTGCCGTGAGGTAGATACCGTCCACGATCTGTTCGTTGGGCACGAGTTTGACGCCGTGCAGATTCTCCGAACCGTTGCCCGTCTGTGCCGTGGATGAGGGAGTACCCACACCGTCAACGACAGTGTAGGTGTAGTTGAACGACCAATGCCCCAGGGTATATTGGTCGGCGGCTTGCATGGCGGCGGGCGCAAGGGCCAGTATGAGGGCCATGAAAGTCTTCTTCAAGTAATCGGGTTTTCTCATCTTGTCATGTATTAATTATACCTTATTCTATTTTAGGGAAAAATTTCCGGAGACGAAACGGTCTCCGGAAACTTGTCATTCGGCAGGCTACTACTTGCGAATGTATTTTTTACCGTTCATGATGACGATGCCCTTATAGTCTTCGTCAACGCGCTGACCGGCGATATTGTAAATCTTACCGTCGCTCACGCGGAAGGTCTCTGTGCTCACATGACTGATGGCCGTGGCCTCTTCGGCAGCCTTCTTGGTGAGATAAAGGGTAAACCACACATCTTCCTGGTTGTTGCCCGAGAAACAGACGGCGATGGAGGATGTGGCGGGCGCTTCGGAGAAGTCGATGAAAGCGAATTGCGGAGCGGTCGCGTCAGCGAAAATGGGATACTTCGCCGTACTCTCAATCGTGGAATTCTCCTTGATGCCTTTGCCGATGGCCTCAGTGAAGAATTCCTCACCGTCCTTCAACACGGAATAGAGATAGCAGAGATTGCTCTGATCCGACTGGGAACAACCGCCGATAGCCATGGCATAAACCTTCTTTCCCGTGGGAATGTTGATGGTTCCGGTCGCATTGTTCTTGAAGTTGATACCGTCCTCGTAGCAGACGCCGTTGGGATCAGTCCAGTAACACGGTGTCTTGTTGACGTCACGGTCCTCCATGGTCAGCGTGAAATCCTCAGCGTCGGTGAACACGTACAGGTCGTTGGTGGAATTCGCCTTGTCAAAATTGGCACCGTGAAGCGTGGCGGAACCTGCCCCACTCTCTTCTTCTTCCTCTTCACTGATGGCGGAATAGGTTATCTTAAACCACACGTCTTCCTGGTTGTTGCCGGAGAAACAGACAGCAATGGAGGATGTGGCGGGAGCGGCTGAGAAGTCGATGGAGGCGAATTCGGGGGCTGTACCGTCGGCAAACATCGGATAAGTGGCCGTACTCTCAATCGTTGAATTCTCCTTGATGCCCTTGCCGATGGCCTCGGTAAAGAATTCCTCACCGTCTTTCAACACGGAATAGAGGTAGCAGAGATTGCTCTGGTCCGACTGTGAACAACCGCCGATGACGAGTTTGGTGACCTGATACCCTTCGGGAATGTTGATGGTTCCGGTCGCATTGTTCTTGAAATTGATACCGTCCTCGTAGCAGACGCCGTTGGGATCGGTCCAGTAACACGGTGTCTTGTTGACGTCACGGTCCTCCATGGTCAGCGTGAATCCGGCCGCATCAGTAAACTGATACAGGTCGTTGGTGGAATTCGCCTTGTCGAAATTGGCTCCGTGAAGGAAGACTTCATTGGAAGTGGACTGGGCGGCGTCATCCGCCATACCCGTCACCGCGAAAAGAACGGCGGCGCAAAGAAGTAGTAATTTTTTCATCATTCAGGTTTTGTGTTTGTTATTGAAAAAGTTTTTGCAAATATATCGGGTATTGAAAATACCGACGGGATAAATTTTATTGGAAAAGGAGTAATTTGTGACATGAGGTTGATTTTTTCAATCTGCGCGTCAAACGTATCCTGAGAAGAGCGGATGCCGGAGACCTGACAATGTGAAATCGCTCCGGCATTCCCCTTCTTCAGCACTATCAAATCACTATTACTTTCGAGAATGTCTTGCCGTCACACCTGACGCGGACGATGAACGTACCGCGAGGCGCCGACGACAGGTCGATGACGCCGTCGGCATTGAGCAGGGCGCGCCGGATAAGTACGCCGCCAGCGGTGTACACTTCCACCTGTGCCGTCGGTCCGTCGGTCAGCGAGACGCTGATTTTCCGATCCTCTCCTACCCTAATGCTCTGTTTTTCGTTTTGCGTCACCCTACTGATGCCCGTGACGGACGACAGCGGAACGCGCGTATATTGCACGTCTTCCTTGTTGGTGGCATAGGCCACGTAGATGTAATTGCCCGCAACAAGCGATTTGGGATAATGGTATCCTGCCCGCTTGGCCTTGCCGGAATAACGGAGATCCTGAATGTCGTCCTGACTTCTGAGCAACCAGGCCTCGTCGAAGGTGTCGCCGCCGTCGGAAGAAAGCGTCAGAACAAGAGGAATCCGGAGTTTGTTGGTCACGGGATTTGACGCGATAAAGGGTTTGCCGTCAGTAAGATTTCCCGCACTCTGCTTGGAACGCGAGTCGGGAAAACCGGTCAGTACGGCATCGGACCACGTCTCACCGTTGTCCGAACTCGCGGACGCGAGTTTGTAATACGTACTGTTCTGGTCGCGGAAAATCATGACCAGTGTACCGTCTTGCTTGTAAAACAGACTCGGTTCGAGTTCGCGCGACTGCGTTCCCTTGTCGGTATAATTGAATTTGCCTTTCCTCCAACCGGTTTTTCCCGTAGGATCGTCGGTGTAAATCGGACAGACATGCAGTCCGGGTTGGAAGTGGGCGGCACCCACAATCCTGCCGTTGGGAAGTACGTGCGGGTCCTGTTCGAAAATACCGTCAAGCGTTTCACCCGATGCCATGGTGACATCGGCCAGTGAAGTCCACGAGAGTCCGTCGGTACTGCTGACGTATCGGGTGTAACCTCCACCGTCAGAAAGACTTGAGGGCCATGTGTTGATAAATCCGATCAACTCGTCTTCGGTGGCTATCCAACCGCCGGAGGAGCAGTATCCGTCACTGATGGTGGCACAAAGCGGCATGGGTTCCGACCACGTATTGCCGCCGTCCTCGCTCCTGCTGTAGGCCACCCAGGTGTCGGAAGCGTCTTCGTCCGTGGCACTGCTTTGCCACATGCAATACAAATCGCCCTTGAAGGCGGTCATCACCACACCGTTGCTGAACTGGTCCGTGGCGGTCGTAGGGGCAAAGACGGTGAAAGTCTCCGCACCCTTGGCGGTTTGCAGTCCGAGCGTCGACGCATCGGACTGGTCGAACAGGTTTTCCTTTACCGTGAACGGTACTTCATCAGCACTTGCCGCAAGTGTTGCCAAAAAGAAAAGGCAAGTTAATTTCCATCGTTTCATGTTGTTGTTTTTTATCCTTTTTATGTCGGGACCCAGAGCGGTCTCAGAGAAAAGGAACAGGAAACGACGGAAATGTAACCGCCTTGAAATCAGTTGTTTTTACCGGATAATAATTATTACCCCATAAGTGACAATTATTACACCTTCCGGACGTTCATCGCGCGGATGGCATTGAGTACGGCGAGTATCATCACGCCTACGTCGGCGAAGATGGCCAACCACATATTGGCGATGCCCAAGGCGCCGAGAACGAGACAAATCACCTTGACGCCGATGGCGAAGATGATGTTTTGCCATACGATACGGAGGCATTTGCGGGAAATGCGCACGGCCTTGGCGATTTTGAGCGGGTCGTCGTCCATCAACACCACGTCGGCCGCCTCGATGGCGGCGTCACTTCCCAGGGCGCCCATGGCGATGCCGACGTCGGCGCGGGCCAGAACGGGGGCGTCGTTGATGCCGTCGCCCACGAAGGCCACGACTTCCTTGGGCGCACCGTGACGGTCTTTCTCAGACAACATACCTTCCACTGCCTTTACCTTGTCGGCCGGAAGGAGTTCTCCACGCACCTCATCGATGTTCAGATCTTCCGCCACCTGACGGGCCACGGCGCCCATGTCACCGGTCAGCATCACCGTATGACGCACGCCGGCTTCTCGCAATTGCCGGACGGCTTCCTTGGCCGTAGGTTTCTCCACGTCGCCCATGACGATGTGTCCGGCATATTCTCCGTCGATGACGATATGTACGATGGTGCCCGCCGTATGGCAATGACAGAAGGAAACACCTTCTTTGCGCATCAGTTTTTCATTGCCGATGACCACGTCGTGACCGTCGACGCAGGCCTTGATGCCGTGTCCGCTGATTTCCTGTATGCCACTTACGTGGCCCGTGTCTATCGGTTTGCCATAAGCTTTCTGTAGACTCTTGCTGATGGGATGCGAGGATGACGATTCCACCAGGGCGGCGATTTCGATGAGACGCACCCGCTTCTCCTCGCCCGTCAGTTCGGAGTCATTGGGATTGTGTATGGCGTTGACCTCAAAGATACCCAGTGTCAACGTACCGGTCTTGTCGAACACGACCGTCCTGACCTTGGAAAGCGCCTCGAAAATGTCGGCTCCCTTGACCAGTACACCTGCCCTGCTGGCACCGCCGATGCCTGCGAAGAAACTCAAGGGTATACTGATGACCAGGGCGCACGGACAACTGATGACCAGGAAGATAAGGGCACGGTAAATCCAGACGTGCCAATCGGCCGGCAAATCCAGGCAAAGCATGCGGAAAAGCGGCGGCAACAGGGCCAGGGCCAGGGCACTGTAACAGACGATGGGCGTGTAGATGCGGGCAAAGCGCGAGATAAACGCCTCGGAACGCGACTTGTGCGACGTGGAGTCCTCTACCAGTTCGAGGACCTTCGAAGCGGTGGACTCACCGAATTCCTTCGTCGTCTGAATCCTCAACACGCCGGAAAGGTTGATGCAACCTGATGTGACCTCGTCGCCCTGCCCCACGTCACGGGGCAGTGATTCACCCGTAAGGGCAGCCGTATCCAGTGTGGAATCACCCTGGATGACGATGCCGTCGATGGGAATCTTCTCTCCAGGATTGACAATGATGGTCTCTCCCACAGCCACTTCGTCCGGATCAGTCCTGACCAACTGTCCGTCCTGCATGACATTCGCATAGTCGGGACGGATATCCATCAGTTGACTGATACTCTTTCGCGACTTTCCCACGGCATAACTCTGGAAGAATTCACCGATTTGATAGAACAGCATCACGGCAATGGCTTCCAGATAATCACCGCTCCGCTCATAGACGGCCAGGGCAAAAGCACCGACGGTGGCGACGGCCATCAGGAAATTCTCATCGAACACCTGCCGGTTGAGGATGCCCCGCACGGCTTTCCACAGGATATCGTAGCCGATGACAGCATATATAATAAGGTACGCGAGCAGACGCCACCATCCCAAAAGCGGCAGGAATTGCACCGCAACGGTCAGCACTGTGGCCGTCAGGATGCGGACGAGCATCTTTTTCTGTTTTCTGTTCATAGGTCACTCCATTTCAAAATCCGGTTCTATCCTGCGGGCCTCCTTGCGTAATTTCTCCGTCACGGCAGCCACATCGGCGTCTTCTTCAAAGTCGACCTTCATCTTTTGCGTCATGAAGTTGACCACGACATCTTTCACTCCCTCCTGTTTCTTGAGCGCCTGTTCCACCAGATTGGCGCAATTGGCGCAATCCACTTCGATTTTGAACGTCTTTTTCATCTTCTCTCTGTTTTGTTTCTTGTTTCTGCCGGCAAAGATAAGGAGGATTTTCTGCAACTCGGTTGCAAAAACAAAAAAGAGTGTGTCTTTGGTGACACACTCCTTATCATGAGTTTGCAGTAACATTCCTCAGGCAATACCGAAACGGAGTTTCCACTGTTTGTAACTTTCTTTTTCCAAAGGATGCACTTTGCCGTCGGCCTTGATGACCTTGCCGATGAAATCATTGATGGAATACAGGATGGCCTTGCGTTCCTGGTCGGAGAAATCCTTCACCAAGTCATCGGTCTCGTTCATGATTTCATCCAACTGATACTGGTGGTTGAGTGTGTCGTAAACGGCACCCTTGAGTTCTGCGGGAATATCGCCGATTTGTTCGATACCTGAAACAAACCCGGTGATGTAGTCGCGCTCCTTTTCTGAATATATGCCGTCTGCATTGGCAAAGAACAATCCGGTCTTTGCCATCAATTTGATAACGTTAATCAATTTTTCCATAATAGTAAATTCTGTCTGTTGAATAAATCAAGCCATTTCGTCTTCGCTTTCTTCTTCCGTTTCTTCTGCGCCCTGCATGTCATTGGCACGCACGGAGAAAGCATTCTTGGCCAAGTTGATGACACTGAGTACGGCACCGGCCAAACCGCCGATTTTGGACGTGTCCACACCGAATTTCTGCAGGATGTCGCCCATGTCGATACCGGGAACGGCTGCCTGTTCAGTATCTTCCTCTCCCGTTTCCTCTTCCTCTCCTGTTTCCTCTTCCGCTTCAGCGACTACTTCCTCTTCCTCCTCGACGGTTTCTTCTTCCGTTCCGTCATCAGTCGGCACGCCAAAACCGATTTTCTTCAGGATATCGCCCAGTCCTCCGGCACCGGCACCGCCGGTTCCCATCTTCTTGAGGATGTCACCGAGACCGCCACCGGTGGAACCGCCGTCGGAATCAGCCCCCATCTTCTTAAGAATATCGCCAAGTCCGCCGCCTGAAGAGGCACTCTCGCCGTTGGCGTCGCTGTCAATCTTGCGCAATACGTCTTCCAGGTCGATGTTCATGTTCTCGCTGCCGGAAGCCGTTTCCTCATCCGCCGTAGCGGAAGTCTGCGCCTTTCCGAGCTTTTTGAGGATGTCGTTCAGGTCGATTCCGCCTGCGTCGGCACCGCCGTCAGCACCCATCTTCTTGAGAATGTCCTCCAGACCGCCTCCTTGTTGGCCAGCAGCGGCACCTCCCAATTTCTTTAAAATAACACTTTTGACAATGTTTTCAAAAAAACTTCCCATATAAATAATTGTTTAGGTTGATTGATTCTTCTCCGCAAATATAACGGAAATCGAAATACAAAACAAGCGTTTCGCGCGAAAATCATCATTTTTTATGACGAAAAACATATTTTTGAAACAGATTTCATGACATAATACTTTGAGAAAAACAGAGAGACCGTACCCTCAACGGCACGGTCTCTCTCCTATTCTACAATCGGAACATCCGGCTTTCCGAAGATTATTTGCCCTTCAGTTCCAATTTCGGAATCTTGATTTTCTGGCCTTCCTCCACGGTCTTGGTACCGTTGAGAGCTTCCACATAGCATTCCATACCCGGTCCGAGATGGGCCTTGCTGATGGATGCCAGCGTCTGTCCTGCTCTGACGGTCACCTCTTCAGCCACACCGGCAATGCGGTAAGCGCCGGTACGCACGCGCGGGTCATTGTTGTAATCGCCCGTTGTGGCGGCAGTCGGAGCGGATTGGGCTGCAGGTGCTGTCTTTTCTGCGGGAGCGGCACCCTCACTCGGCGTGGCGGCACCGTCGGTCAGAGGTACGTCGGCATTGACCGTCTCCTCTTCTACGATTCCTTCTTGCAATACGCCTTCCTCACCCAAGGCCTCGTTGTCTACTTTCACCTTCATCAACTCGGTCTTGAGCGAGTCTATTTCGGTTTGCATCGTTCCTTGCATGGTGCCTTTGTCGCGGGTAGCCTTGCCAAAAAGAAAACCCATGATAAGGCCGGCCAACAGGAACAGGACGGCCAGTGCGCCCATAAACTGTTTGGTTCGTTTTACTTCTTGTCTGTTCATTTCTTCTTCTATTTCGTCAATTTCTTCCGTATTGTCTTCTGTTTCTTCCACCTTCTCCTCTACGGCAAGTTGTACTTCTTCCCTGGCAACTGCGGGAACGGATTCTTCTTCAGTAACAGGAGCCTGTTCTTCTGTCTCAGGAGCCTGTTCCGTTCCCGCAGCAGGTACGCTGTCTTCGGCAACGGATGCTTCCTCGTCAGCAGCAGGCACGCTGGCTTTAACAGCTGCTGATATGGGTGCGGCCGCAGCGGTCACAGCCTCCGTTTCAATAGAACCAGGTTCAGGTTCTACAGGAGCAGGTTCCGGTTCTGTCGTTGTTTCCGCCGCTCCGGTAACGGATTCCGCAATTGGTTCTTCTTCAACGGGCGTCTCAGCGGCAGGTTTCTCAACCGGTTCTTCCTCAACGGGTGTCTCCACGACGGTTTCTTCCATCGGTTCGGCGGCATCGGCAGGTGTTTCTTTCACCTCTTCCGCACCGTTATCGGCAAGCGGTTTGCTGACCAATGCCGACATGGCTGGGGCAGTTTCTGCCTTGACGCCCTCGGCAACGGCCACTCCTGCGGCGGCCAATGCGGCGGCGCTGGCGGCCTCTTCAGTGATTTCAGGTGCGGTTTCCTCTGTGTTTTCGGCGGTATCCGACGTCACCGTCTCCGTATCGGGGAAGTCGACGCCGTCGTTCACCATGACGGTGTCAAACTGCGCGAAGGGTTTGTTGACAAAGTCGCGCAAGGAGGCGTCGGGCGTAAAGGTGATTTTGTCACGTCCCTCAATGAGAATCCTCTCACCGGTATTCACATTGACACTCTCACGGTCTTTCACCGCAATGGTCTTGAACGTGCCAAGCCCCTTCACCTTCACCAGTTTCTGGTAATGAAGTCCGTCGTTAATCACGTCGGTAAAGGCACGGAGGAATCGCTCCGCTTCCGTCTGCGTGATACCGAAACGCTCGGTCAGTTGGGCTACAATGCCCGATTTAGATCGTTTAGCCATTGTTCTCACCTCCTTTCTTGAGTATTTCCTTGATGGAAGTAACCGGTCGGAAGTTCAGGACAAGTTTGGGAGGAACCAGCATTCGCTGTTTGGTACTCGGATTGACGATCACGCGTTCCATCCGTTTCTTTACTTCAAAGGTGCCGAAGTTGGGCAGACTCACGGCATTGCCTTCCTCAAAACGGGCCATCATGCCTTCGATGACCGTACTCACCATCTTCTGCGTCTGGTCCTGTTTCCGACCGGTACGCTGGGCAAGTTGCATGATAAATTCCTTGTTGTTCATATTATTTGGCCATATAAATCAAACTCTTCCGCACCCGTGATGCGCACCTTCCGGATGTGGCCGGTAGCGATACGGCGGTCGGCGGGTATCAGTACTTCAGGGTCAACTTCCGGAGATGAATACTCCGTGCGGCCCACATACCACTCCCCTTCCTTGCGGTCTATCATGACGGGCAGCGTCTTTCCCACCTCGGCGGCTTGCTGTTGGGCACTGATTTCCTGTTGGAGTGCCATCAGTTTGTCGAGTCGGCGCCGCTTTGTCTCTTCCGGAACATTGTCCTTCAGGTGTCTGGCGCTCCACGTGCCCTCCTCTTCCGAGTAGGCAAAAGTGCCCATTCTTTCAAACCTTGTCTCACGGACGAAATCCATGAGCTGGTCGAAATCGTCTTCCGTCTCTCCTGGAAATCCCGTCATCAGCGTCGTGCGCAGACAAATTCCAGGCACGCGCTCGCGGATTTCACGGATGAGCCGGATGGTATCCGCTTTCGTTACATGACGGTGCATGGCCGAAAGCATCGGGTCTGAAATATGCTGCAGGGCGATGTCCAGGTATTTGCAGACGTTGGAACGCTCGCGCATGACATCCAGCAAATCCGTCGGAAACTGGTGGGGATAGGCGTAATGCAGGCGTATCCACTCCACTCCGGGGATGTCAGCGATGGCGTCGACCAGGTCGGCTATATGCCGGTGACCGTCGATATCCATGCCGTAGTAAGTCAGTTCCTGGGCAATGACCTGCAATTCCTTGACGCCTTGGTCCGTGAGTTGGCGCACTTCCTGCAGGATGTCTTCCTTTTTCCTGCTGACATGGCGGCCGGTGATGATGGGAATGGCGCAGTAAGCGCAGTGGCGGTCGCACCCTTCACTGATTTTGAGATAGGCATAATGCCTGGGCGTTGTCAGGTGACGGGCACCCTCGCAGGTCGCCAATTCACTGTGGCCCAAGTCGGCCAGCAGTTGGGGAAAGTCGAATTTGCCGTAGTATTTGTCCACTTGCGGAATCTCATGCTGCAAGTCTTTCATGTAGCGCTCGGACAAACAGCCCATCACATAAAGTCTGTCCAGTTTGCCCTGCTCCTTCCTTTCGGCGAATTCCAGTATGGTCTGAATACTCTCTTCCTTGGCGTCTCCGATGAATCCGCAGGTGTTGATGACGGCAATTTCGCCACAAGGCCGCTTGCTGTCGTGCGTACAGCGATAGCCAGCCAACTCCAGTTGGTGCATGAGGCGCTCACTGTCGACGAGATTTTTGGAGCAGCCCATCGTGACGATATCCACCTGATTGCGTATCATTTGAAGAGTGAATCAACGAATTCCCGTTTGTTGAACAATTGCAAGTCCTGCATCCGTTCGCCCAGTCCGATGTATTTCACCGGCACTTTCAACTGGTCCGAAATGCCGATGACGACACCGCCTTTGGCCGTTCCGTCCAGTTTGGTGATGGCCAGTGAGGTGATTTGCGTCACGGCGGCGAATTGCTTGGCCTGTTCAAAAGCATTCTGTCCGGTACTTCCGTCCAGGACGAGCAACACTTCGTCGGGCGCGTCGGGCAGCACTTTCTTCATCACGTCCTTGATTTTCTTGAGTTCGTTCATCAGCCCCACCTTGTTGTGCAGGCGTCCTGCGGTATCGATGATGACCACGTCGGCACCGTTGGCTTTCGCACTGCTTAAGGTATCGAAAGCCACGGAAGCCGGATCAGAACCCATTTGCTGTTTGATGACGGGTACGCCCACACGCTCGCCCCAGATGCACAACTGGTCAACGGCGGCGGCGCGGAAGGGGTCTGCGGCGCCGAGATACACTTTCTTGCCGGCGTTTTTGAATTGCCAGGCCAACTTGCCGATGGTCGTCGTCTTGCCCACGCCGTTGACACCTACGACGAGAATGACGTAGGGGCGGTGGTCGGCGGGCAGTTCCCAACTGTCCAGATCGCCGGTATTGTTCTCTTCGAGCAGGGCCGCAATCTCCTCACGGAGGATTTGCTGCAGTTCGGAAGTGTTGACATACTTGTCCCTTTCCACCCGTTCCTCGATGCGATGAATAATCTTCAGTGTGGTATCCACGCCGACGTCAGAGGTAATCAGCACTTCTTCCAGGTCGTCAAGCACGTCGTCGTCCACTTTCGACTTGCCTGCAATGGCGCGGGTCAACTTGCCGAAAACGCTTTGTTTCGTTTTCTCCAGACCTTTGTCGAGCGTTTCTTTTTTGTCTTTGTTGAAAAAACCGAAAATTCCCATGGGTTTGAAATTTCTGCAAATATAGCAATTTAAAATGAAAAACCTTGCTTTTAACACAAAAAAAAGGTCGTTCCATCGGAATGACGAACGACCTTCTTTCTATCTGTAAGGTGAATTATTTCTTGAAAAAATCCTTTACGGCCTCATTGGGAACCATCTTCTCCTCAAAGACATAGGCACCGGTTTTGGGGCTCTTTACCATTTTGATAACTTTTGAATATGCGCGACCATCCGTAGAACCTTCATGGAGGGTAGCGACCGCTTTCTTTGCCATATCTTATACTTTCTAATCGGTGATTACTTGATTTCCTTGTGAACGGTCATCTTTTTCAAGATGGGGTTGTACTTCTTCAACTCCATACGTTCCGGAGTGTTCTTGCGGTTCTTGGTCGTAACGTAACGGCTTGTTCCGGGCAGACCACTCTCTTTCATCTCAGTGCATTCCAAAATGACCTGCACTCTGTTTCCTTTTGCTTTCTTGGATGCCATGACTTAATCTCCTATCACTTTAATATCTCCCCAATCCAAGTAACCTTTTGCGATTGCTTGTTTAACGGCGGCGTCAAGCCCTACTTTGTTAATCAGGCGAAGACCGGCCGCGCTGATTCGCAGACTGATCCAGCACTGCTCTTCCACCCAATAGAATTTCTTGCTGAAAAGGTTAACGTCAAAGCTTCTCTTTGTACGGTGCTTTGAGTGAGACACATTACAACCTATCTGTGCCTTCTTGCCTGTAATCTGACAAATTTTCGACATTGCTATGTGAATTTTTATTAATCGATCGATGTTTTCGGGCATTTCAGACGCGCAGCATCTCACGTCATCATCCCAAAATCGGCTGCAAAATTACGAAGTTTTCCCGAATTCCCAAAACAAAATCTTAAAGAATGTTGTCATTTAAGGATTTTTTTGTTTTGACGCTCTTTCCTGTTCTTCCGGTAGAAATATTTTGTTGAAAAATTGATTCCGTTGGTTGAAATATTTTGTTATAAGAAATATTTTCCGTAAGTTTGCGGCAAATAATACCTGACATGATTGCGACAGAACTGACCATTCAACAAGTGGAGCGGGCCATCCGCAAGATAGCCCTCGCCTATCCTCCCGCGGAAAATCCGGAAATCCTGACGGACATCCACCTGCGGGTGTCTCCTGAAAGCGGCGATTTCATGGCTTTTGACGACGACGGTAAGGAAATCAACCGTTGTGTCGTGGACCAGTGGATGGAATACAAGGAGGACGACTTCTTCACTTCCGTGACCGCCATCCTGAGAAACGAGTTCTCGCGCCTGCACGAACTCGTCGACGGCATGGGAATCCTCAGGCCTTACAGTTTCGTTCTTGAGGAAGACAACGACGAAGACACCCAGTCGGCCGAAATTTATGTCGTGGACGACGAGGACACCGTGATAATCGACGGCGACCTGATGAAGAACCTGGACAAGGACTTGGACGATTTTCTCAATGAAATCCTGGACACTTGACCGCTTGGGCCGGATGAATTCATCTGTCATTTCACCCTGAATTGATATAGATTATTTAATATAGGTACGCGCAAGAAAACTTCGGAATTTCTTGCGCGTACTGCCGTTTTTTACTAAATTTGCAGTCGTTTTCAGGCCGGTGTCGTCGGGTGATGCGCGCGCCGGCCGTTATTTACAAGGGAATATTTTTGTATCACATTTTAATTATATGTAATTATGACTATTGATCAATTTGATTTTGCCGGTAAAAAAGCAATTGTACGCGTTGATTTCAACGTACCCCTCGACGAGAACGGTAAGATTACGGACGACACCCGCATTCGCGGCGCCCTCCCTACCCTGAAGAAAATCTTAAGTGACGGCGGCGCCCTGATCATCATGTCCCACATGGGCAAGCCCAAAGGCAAGGTGAATCCCAAATTCTCCCTGGGTCAAATCACCGACGCCGTAGCCGCAGCGCTCGGCACGCCCGTGAAATTCGCACCGGATTGTGCCAAGGCACAGGATGCGGCCGCCGCGCTGAAGCCCGGTGAAGTGTTGCTTTTGGAGAACCTTCGTTTCTATCCTGAGGAGGAAGGCAAACCTGTAGGCATAGAGAAAGAAGACCCCGCTTACGAGGATGCCAAGAAAGCCATGAAGGCCAGTCAGAAGGAATTCGCCAAGACCTTGGCCTCTTATGCCGACTGCTATGTGATGGACGCCTTCGGAACGGCTCACCGCAAGCACGCCTCTACGGCCGTGATTGACGAGTTCTTCGACAAGGATCACAAGATGCTCGGTTATCTGATGGAAAAGGAGGTCAAGGCCGTCGACAACGTCTTGAGCAACATCAAGCGTCCGTTCACCGCTATCATGGGCGGTTCCAAGGTTTCCACCAAAATCGGTATCATCGAAAACCTGCTCGGCAAGGTAGACAATCTGATTCTCTGCGGCGGTATGACCTATACGTTCGCCAAGGCCCAGGGCGGAGAAATCGGTAATTCCATCGTCGAGCTCGACAAACTCGACGTGGCTCTTGATGTCATCAAGAAGGCCAAGGAGAACGGTGTAAACCTCGTTTTGGGCACCGACTGTATCGCTGCCGACTCGTTCTCCAACGACGCCAATACGCAGGTATGCCCGTCGAATGCCATTCCCGAGGGTTGGGAAGGTCTCGACGCAGGTCCTGAGACGCGTAAGGCTTTCGCCGCTGCCATTGAGGGTGCCAAGACCATTCTGTGGAACGGTCCTGCCGGCGTATTCGAATTCGACAACTTCATCGGCGGTTCCAAGGCCATTGCGGACGCCATCGCCAAGGCAACGGCCAACGGTGCGTTCTCCCTTATCGGCGGCGGTGACTCCGTGGCTTGCATCAACAAGTTCGGCATGGCCGACCAGGTGTCTTACATTTCCACTGGCGGCGGCGCCCTGCTCGAAGCCATTGAAGGTAAGGTACTGCCCGGTGTGGAGGCCATCCAGAAATAAAGTTCGCCTGATGTGATTTGAAATGGATTGGATCGTCAATCTTTTCACCAATACAGATTCGGTAGCACACATCGTGCTGCTCTATGCGATTGTGATTGCCGTCGGTGTTTACCTCGGCAAGATTAAGGTGGCCGGCATCTCGCTCGGCGTCACCTTTGTCTTGTTCGCGGGTATCGCCGCGGGTCACATCGGGTTTACCGCTCCCCTGACAGTACTCAATTTCGTCCAGGATTTCGGTCTGATTCTCTTCGTATTCATGATCGGTCTGCAGGTCGGACCGGGATTTTTCGAGAGTTTCCGTAAAGGCGGCGTCACACTCAACATGCTGTCCACCGTCACGATTCTGCTCAATATCCTGGTGATGTTTGCCTGCTACTACCTCTTTTTTGATACGGGCAATCCCCGGAATCTGCCGATGATGGTCGGTACTCTCTACGGCGCCGTGACCAATACGCCAGGTTTGGGTGCGGCCAATGAGGCGCTGACCAGTGTTTTCAGCGACGGTCAGATGCCGCAAATCGCTTCCGGTTACGCCTGCGCCTATCCGTTGGGCGTGCTCGGCATCATTGGAGCGACCATTGCCGTGAGGTATATCTGTAAGGTACGGCTGGAAAAAGAGGAAAAACTGCTGGAGGCCGAGGAAGAGGCCAATCCGCACGCCAAACCGCATACGATGCATCTCAAGGTCGGCAACTCCTATCTGGCCGGTCATACGCTCATGCAGATATCGGAATTCCTCAACCGTGACTTCGTCTGTTCCAGGTATCTTCACGACGGACAGGTGAGTATTCCCAACCGGGATACGGTGTTTGAGACGGGGGATGAACTGCAGGTGGTCTGTGCCGAGGCCGACGCAGAGGCCATCAAGGCCTTTATCGGTCCGGAAATCGAGACGCAATGGACGGCGGAAGACGAAAAACAGCCGATGGTCTCACGGCGTATTGTCGTGACCCGTTCCAAGATGAACGGCAAGACACTGGGCAAAATGCACTTCTCCAGCGTCTATGGCGTCAATGTCACCCGCATTACCCGTCAGGGAATGGATATTTTCGCCTCGCGCAACCACCACTTCCATGTGGGCGACCGCATACTGGTGGTAGGTCCGCAAGACAAGGTCGACCGCGTGGCCGACATGATGGGCAACTCGGTGAAACGTCTGAACGCACCGAATATCGCGACCATTTTCGTCGGTATCATCCTCGGAATCCTCTTCGGCAGTCTGCCGATTGCCATTCCGGGCATGCCCGTGCCGTTGAAATTAGGTCTGGCAGGCGGTCCGCTGATTGTCGCCATCCTCATCGGCCGTTTCGGTTACCGCATCAAACTGGTGACTTATACCACGACATCGGCCAACATGATGCTGCGCGAAATCGGTCTGGTACTTTTCCTGGCCAGCGTCGGTGTCAAGGCGGGAGCGAATTTCTGGGAGACGGTTGTTGCCGGTGACGGTATCAAATACGTTTATACTGGTTTTCTGATTACGGTGATTCCTATCCTGATTACGGGTATCATTGCCCGTCTGAAGTATAAGTTCAATTACTTCACCATCATGGGAATGATTGCCGGTACCTATACCGACCCGCCCGCGTTGGCGTTTGCCAACTCGCTTTGTTCGAAGGAAGCGCCGGCAGTGGGCTACTCCACGGTATACCCGTTCAGCATGTTTCTGAGAATTTTTACCGCCCAAATCATCGTTTTGTTCTTCTGCGGCGCGTAAAACCCCTATTATACCATCGGCCTGTAACATCCCCTATTGCAGGCCGATGGCTTTTTGTTTCCCGCTCTTATCCTCATGTCATAACATACGCAATCGAAAAGAATGTTCTGATTTTTACGAATCATGCGGCAATATCGGTTGGTCATTTTCCTTGACAAACTTCTTTCGTATTTCCGCACGAAAGGACATCCGTTCGGAAATACGCGGAAAATGAGACGGGAAAATATGGGATTTTTCGGCTTTTTTTGTCTGATGATTTGTCATTTCATATGGAATAGCATCCCGTTTTATATGAAATGACGTCCTTGTTTTATATGGAATGACATCCTCATTTCATGCTTTTAGCGGTCTCATTTCATATGGAATGAGGGATAAGACGAAGCAATTTGTCGGAAAATCGGGTTCTAAGGGTGCCATGACCCGTCATTTGTCCTTCTCTTTGGGTGTGTTTTTCAGACATCGAAGAGGGAAAACAGGTATTTTTATTTGCCAAAAACTTTGTGGATAATGTGTCTTTTTGTAAGGTATTTTCATGTATAGGAACGGTCTCACTCCTCAGAAATATACACCTTATTATATATAGGGGACGTGTGACAGACGGACTATTCCTTGACAGAAAGCGTCATTTTGCCCGTCCAACTGACCAGGACTTCCACGATGAAATTGGCCTGACTGTCGGGAATTCCGAGGTAAGCCATACTGTGAAGGCCATCCGCGTCGGCCTTCTCGAAAGTCATGTCACTGAGTACACTTTGGGAAAGAAACTCCGCTGGAACATGCGATTTGAAGGCGGATTTATGGAAATCGCTGGAATACAGACGGCGGGCGCCGTTGAATATAGCCAGATTGATGATGTTGTCATAGTATACATTGCTGACCTCTACGCCTTCATCATTGTAGGAAGTCTTGATGACCTTATAGGTAGTGGGGTTGACTTGTGTGTATATATGATAACGCTCACTGTTCCAGAAGATTACCGTATCTTTCTTAATGAGTTTGTTTTGATTAAGCACATGAGGTATGGCGCGCCTGAAACTCATGGCGTCCACGGGATCTTCGCTGCGCTTGAGGGATACGACGTCACCGTTCTGGTTGCGGAATTGGAACAGATTCTCGGTCTGTTTGATGACGGGATACTTCACCATGTCCACGTCTTGGAGTTCCAGCGTGTCGCCGATGATACGGAATTTGACCGGCATACTGGTGGTGTCCGGATAAAACAAAGTATCCCCTTTGGCGCGGAATGCCACGTCGCCCTCCACACTGTTGACCCAAATGCCTTGCAGCATCCGCTTGGCCTCAGTGTTTTCCTTGGCGGGTTCTGCGGTCTGCCTGTTGTTCTGGCTGCAGGCGCACAACAACAGACAGACGGCCAAAAGAGAATACTTCATCCGTTTCATCCCCGTATTACTCAAAGACGACGGCGTCCTTAAAGGCGCAGCCCTTCAAATCCTTCTCGCTCGTGATGACATCTTTCGGGTCGACAGGCCAGTCGATGGCGATATCCTCATCGTTCCAACGGATACTAGCCTCGGCTTGCGGGGCGTAAACGTTGTCTACCTTATAAGTAAAGACCGCCTCGCGACTCATGACCAGAAAACCGTGAGCGAATCCGCGCGGAATGAAAAACTGCCGTTTGTTCTCGTCGCTGAGCTCCACCATGACGTACTTGCCGAAGGTAGGCGAACTCTTTCTCAGGTCGACGGCCACGTCGAGCACGCATCCCTTGATGACACGCACCAGTTTTGCCTGGGAGAATTCTCCTTTCTGATAATGCAGTCCGCGCAGAACGCCGAAGGAGGATTTGGACTCATTGTCCTGTATGAATTCAGTAACGCCCACGTGCGCGTCGAAGTCAGACTTCCTGTACGACTCGAAAAAATAGCCCCGGGCATCCTCAAAAACTTTCGGCTCGAGTATCCATACACCCTTGATTTCAGTCTCTTTAAATTCCATTGTTTGTTTTATTAAATCGGTTTAAATTCCTGGTTCTTAATGACTTATCTTTTTCCTGTTCAAATTTACGATTGTAATGGACAGACGGACAGACTGCCGTATACAATGCGATACAAAGGTAACACAAAACCTACGATTATCAAAAGAAATACACTTTTTTAAAGTTTATACTTTATTTTTAATTGTTTTAAAGTGCGCTTATCGATTAAATTTACTATCTTTGCAGCGTGATAGTTTTGGATAAACATATTGAGGTCTTATTGCTTGACAATGACTGCGTTATGATTCCGTCTCTCGGCGGATTTACAACACACTATGAGCAAGCGCGTTACGACGGGAGCGACCACGTCTTTCTGCCCCCGAGGAGGACGCTGGGCTTCAATCCTCACCTGACATTAAACGATTCCCTGCTGGCTTGTTCCTACATGGAGGCGTATGATATCAGTTATCCCGAGGCTGTCATGCGCATCGACCAGGAGGTGGCCGAGCTCAATCAGCAGTTGGAAGCTGAAGGAAGCGTGGAATTGCACAACATCGGCACGCTCAGTCTCAATGAGGAAGGCAACAAGGTCTTTTCCCCCTGCCCTGCCGGTGTGCTGACACCATCGCTCTACGGACTCTCCGGCGTGGAGTTCCAGCCGCTTGTTGCAGCTCAAACGGAGGATGCGGAGCGCCAGTCTGCATTGGAAGTCCCCATTGATTCCGTCCGAAAGGACGAACGGACCATTTCCATTCGCGTGAGCACCATCAGGCGGGTGGCGGCCGCCTGCATCGCGGGGCTGATCCTGTTTGCTCTCACTGCCCCCATTTCCAAAGAATTGTCTCTCTCAAATATAAAAAGCAGCATGAATACGGAACTGTTGTCCCGTGTCATGCCCACGAACAAAACTACGAAAATTGAATCCGTGGATAAACGGCAATCGTCCCCTGCCGGGACGGTTGCCGCCACAAATGAAAGTGCGAATGCCGCAGACAGTCAGGCGCCCTGCTACTCGATTGTCCTGGCCAGCAAGGTCAGTTTGGCCAATGCCCAATCCTTTGTGGATCGGCTTCAGGGCCGCGGATTCGACCAGGCGCACCTCTACAGCAGGAATGACACGCACAAAGTTTTGTACGGTACCTACAAAACCCAACAGGAAGCCTATCGGGTTTTGCGCCAATTACACAATCTGAAGGATTTTCGTGACGGTTGGGTCATGAAGATAAACTAAGATGAAAAGAGTCCGTTGTCCCAAGTGCGACCACTTTATCACGTTTGACGAGACGCGGTATGAAAGTGGTCAGTCCCTCGTATTCCAGTGTCCCGACTGCGGACGGCAGTTCAGCATCCGCATGGGCGTGTCCAAATTGCGCGCTCCCCAGAAGGAAGAAGACGCCCTGCCGACCGGTGAAGAACCTGGGAAATTCGGTTCGTTGCACGTCATCGAGAACGTATTCCACTACAAACAGGTGCTTCCGCTCAGGATGGGCGACAATGTCATCGGACGCTACATGAAGGGAAACGACATCAATTGTCCCATAGAAACCGTCGACCCGAGCATGGACATGACTCATTGTGTCATCCGCGTGAGCAAGGACAAGAAAGGAAAATTGCGCTACGAGCTGCGGGACGGGCCGAGCAACACGGGCACTTTCGTGGACAATGAGATACTTGGCGACCGTGAGCGCCGCCTCCTGGAAGACGGTTCGCTGTTCACCATCGGCGCCACCTCCATTATCCTTTGCCTCAAGGAGGATTGAAGTTTTTTGTATATCCTTGCACCTTTCTTCCGATTTAGCCACAAAATCGGCGTATTCTCTTTGTGTTCAGAAGAATTTTCGTACCTTTGCATCATTATTTACCAGTGTGAATGCAAATTATGAAACCGACAGCCATACTGCTTCTTCACTGCCCTGACAAACAGGGTATCATTACGGAAGTCACCAAATTCATTACCGACAATAAGGGAAACATCGTCTATTTGGACCAATACGTGGACCGGGAAGACAAGGTTTTCTTCATGCGCATCGAATGGGAGCTGGAGCATTTCCTGATTCCCAGGGAGAAATTGCAGGAATATATCCATACGCTCTATGCGCAGCGCTACCAGATGCAGTTTAATCTCTACTTCAATGACGAGAAACCACGCATGGCGATCTTCGTCAGTAAGATGAGCCATTGCCTCTACGACTTGCTCGCCCGCTACAAGGCTGGAGAGTGGAACGTGGATATTCCCTGTATCGTGAGCAACCACGAAGACCTGCGTTACGTCGCGGAGCAGTTTGACATCCCCTACTACGTCTGGTCCATCAAGAAGGACCACTCCAACAAACAGGAGGTGGAGAAAGCGGAAATGGAACTCCTGGACAGGGAGAAGGTGACCTTTATCGTACTGGCCCGCTACATGCAGATTATCAGTGAGGAGATGATAGAGGCTTATCCGCATCACATCATCAATATTCACCACTCGTTCCTGCCGGCCTTCATCGGTGCCAAACCGTATCACCAGGCCTGGGAAAGAGGTGTCAAGATCATCGGCGCCACCAGTCATTATGTGACCACCGAACTGGATGCGGGTCCGATTATCGAACAGGACGTGACGAGGATTACCCACAAGGACACGCCGGAGAGTCTGGTGCTCAAAGGAAAGGACCTGGAGAAAATCGTCCTTTCCCGTGCGGTCACCAAACATATTGAACGGAAAATCCTGACGTTCAAGAATAAAACCATCATTTTCAGTTAACAAACCCTCAAGTTCATGCAAGTCGCCATCGTCAAATACAATGCGGGCAACACGTTCTCCGTGGTCAATGCGCTCAGGCGCATCGGCGTTTCCCCGTTGTTGACCGACTCTCCCGAGGAACTCATGCGGGCCGACAGGGTCATCTTTCCCGGTCAGGGCGAGGCCAGCAGCGCCATGAGTTATTTGCGTGAGCACCGTCTGGACGAAGTGATACGCCGGTTGACCTGCCCCGTCTTGGGCATTTGCATCGGTCAGCAACTCCTCTGTAGGCACTCCGAAGAGGGTGATACCGGGTGCATCGGCATTTTCGACGTGCCCGTCAGGCGTTTCAAGCCTGTCCGTCATGAGGACAAAGTGCCGGCCATGGGATGGAATTGCCTTCTGGACACGAAGTCACCGCTGTTCAATGGTTTCGACAAGGCGGAATATGTCTACTTCGTACACAGTTATTATGTGCCGCTATGCGACGAGACGGCAGCCACGGCGGACTATATACAGCCTTACAGTGCCGCACTCCACAAGGACAATTTCTACGCCACACAGTTTCATCCGGAGAAGAGCGGCGCCGTCGGCGAGCGCATTCTGCACAATTTTCTTGCCTTATGATAGAACTGATACCGGCCATAGACATCATTGAAGGACGTTGCGTCCGCCTGACAAAAGGCGACTACGCTACCAAGACCGTCTACCGCAATGACCCTGTCGCCGTAGCACAGGAGTTGGAGGAGGCGGGGTTTACCCGTCTGCACGTCGTGGATTTGGACGGAGCCAAGTCGAGACATGTGGTCAACCTACCCATCCTGAGGGCCATCACGCGGGCCACGGCACTGACCGTCGACTTCGGCGGCGGGGTCAAGACCGACGAAGACATCACCAAGGCGTTCGACAACGGAGCCGCGATGGTGACGGCAGGAAGTATTGCCGTGACCTGTCCCGATACGGTCAACCGCTGGTTGGATACCTACGGGGCGGACAGAATCATCCTCGGCGCCGATACGAGAAACGGCAAAATCTCCATCAACGGATGGAAAGAGGATTCCGAAGAGGACATCATTCCCTTCCTCAGAAAATATGTGGCCGCCGGCGTCAGACACGTCTTGTGTACGGAAATCTCCAAGGACGGTACCCTGAGCGGACCGGCCACCGACTTATACAGGCGCATCATGGCGGAGTTTCCCGACATGCGTCTCATCGCCAGCGGCGGTATTTCGTCCAACGGGGACATCGAGGAACTGGACAAGGCCGGCATTCCCGCCGTCGTGTTCGGCAAGGCCTATTATGAAGGCAGGATAGACGTGAGGCGCCTGATGAGCGGAAAGAATACAAAAAACGAACCGGAATGAGCAACGGACTGGCCAAACGAATCATCCCCTGTCTGGATGTCAGAGACGGTGAAACCGTCAAGGGCACCAATTTCGTCAACTTGCGCAAGGCGGGCGATCCCGTCGCCTTGGGCAAGGCGTACAGCGATATGGGGGCTGATGAACTGGTATTCCTCGACATCACCGCATCCTTTGAAGGGCGGAAGACCTTTACGGAGATGGTGACCCGGGTGGCAGAGACCATCAACATACCCTTTACCGTCGGCGGAGGCATCAACGAACTCGATGACGTCCGCCGCATGCTGGACGCGGGCGCGGATAAAGTGAGCGTCAACAGTGCCGCCATCCGCCGTCCCGCGCTCATTGACGAAATCGCCCGCCATTTCGGTTCACAGGTCTGCGTCTGCGCCATTGACGCCCGCCTTGACCCGGACGGATGGCACTGCTACGTCAAAGGCGGTCGCGAGCGCGTGCCACAGGGACTGTTCGACTGGGCCCGTGAGGCGGCCGACCGTGGTGCGGGAGAAATCCTTTTCACCAGTATGGACCACGACGGCACCAAGAACGGTTATGCCAACGAGGCGTTGCGCGAGTTGAGCGACACCCTTCCCGTTCCCGTCATCGCCAGCGGCGGAGCCGGAACGATGGCGCATTTCCGCGACGCTTTCCTCCTGGGACACGCCGATGCCGCCCTGGCCGCCAGTGTTTTCCATTTCTCGGAAATTCCCATTCCGGAATTGAAGGCCTATTTGCGACAAGAAGGAATTAACGTGAGATACTAACATAGCATAAACGAAAAGAAGATATGGAAATTGATTTCGATAAATGCGGCGGACTCGTTCCTGCCATCATACAGGATGCCGTCACCCTGAAAGTCCTGATGCTGGGGTACATGAATCAGGAAGCCTACGACAAAACCGTCAGTACCGGACGCGTGACGTTCTTCAGCCGGAGCCGCCAGACGCTCTGGACGAAAGGAGAAACGTCGGGCAACTTCCTCCAACTGGTCAGTATTGAGAATGATTGCGACAAGGATACTCTGCTGGTCAAGGTCCATCCCGCAGGTCCGGTCTGCCACACCGGAACGGATACCTGTTGGGGAGAAAAGAATGAAAGCAATCCCCTGCTCTTTCTCACCGAACTGCAGGACTTTATCAACAAGCGGCATGAGGAGATGCCGGAGGGCAGTTATACCACCAGTCTGTTCCGTGACGGACTGAACCGCATGGCGCAAAAGGTGGGCGAAGAGGCCCTGGAGGCCGTCATCGAGGCTACCAACGGCACCGACGAGCGACTGATCTACGAGGCATCCGACATGTTCTATCATCTGATTGTCCTTCTGACCAGCAAGGGATTGCGCATCGAAGACATCGCCAAAGAATTGCAGATACGCCACAATCCCGACTGGCACAAACATTAATTTAATCCGCCAAGATCATGATCATCGATTATCAACACGTCAATATTTACCAGGACGACGTCTGTGTGCTGGCCGACGTCAGTTTTCACGCGGACGAGGGCGAGTTTATCTACATCATCGGCAAGGTGGGCTCGGGCAAGAGTTCGCTGCTCAAGACGACCTATTGTGAACTGGATCTCGATGCCGGGGATGAGGCCAAGGCGGAGGTCTTGGGCCGCGACTTGCTGTCCTTGCGCCGCAGGGAGATTCCCGCCTTGCGCAAGGAGATGGGAATTATTTTTCAGGATTTCCAACTCCTGCACGACAGGTCGGTGCGCAAAAACCTCGAATTCGTCCTCCGTTCCACCGGTTGGAAGAGCAAGGAGAACATCGAAAAGCGCATCACGGAAGTGTTGACGGACGTCGGTATGTTGGAGAAAATCGACAGAAAACCGCACGAACTCTCGGGCGGCGAACAGCAACGCATCGCCATCGCCAGGGCCATTCTCAATCATCCCAAGGTGATTATCGCCGACGAACCGACGGGTAATCTGGACCCGGAAACGGCCAGTCATATCGTAGGACTGCTGAAAGACGTCTCCCGGGGCGGCACCGCCGTGGTCATGACCACCCACAACATTCCGCTGCTCGACGTCTATCCCGGCATCGTCTACCGTTGCAAAGACGGAAAAATCGCCGACGTGACGGAAGAATACAATAAACTCGACCTGACGGAAGAGGGAGAATCTTGAATAGAAAACAATTGAATCAGACAACATAAAACCGCATTATACATGAAAGTCATGAAATTCGGAGGCACCTCCGTTGGTTCACCGCAACGGATGAAAGACGTAGCCTCACTCATCACAGACTCCGGTGAACCTGTTTTCGTGGTGCTTTCCGCCATGTCGGGCACGACCAATTCCCTCGTGGAAATATCCGGTTACCTATACAAGAAGAACACGACGAGCGCCCGTGAACTGATCAACGCCCTGGAAAAGAAGTACATGGGTCATGTGGACGAACTCTACGCCAAGGAGGATTCCAAGGCTGGCGTCACGGAATTCATGAAGAGCGAGTTCAAATACTTGCGCTCATTCACCAAAGACCTGTTCACCTCCTTTGAGGAAAAGAGCATCGTGGCCCAGGGAGAAATCCTGAGCACCAACATGATGGTGAGTTATTTGAAAGAGTGCGGCGTGAACGCCGTCCTGCTCAATGCGCTCGATTTTATGCGTACCGACAAGAACGGCGAGCCCGACGCACAGTACATCAAGGACAAACTCACGGCTGTCATGCAACAGAACGAAGGTTATCAGGTGTATGTGACACAAGGATTCATCTGTCGCAATGCCTACGGCGAAATTGACAACCTGCAGCGGGGCGGCAGCGATTACACCGCCTCACTGATTGGTGCAGCCCTGCCTGCAGAGGAAATCCAGATCTGGACCGACATCGACGGTATGCACAACAACGACCCGCGCATCGTGGATCACACGGAAGCCGTGCGCCAGCTCAACTTTGAAGAGGCGGCCGAGTTGGCGTATTTCGGTGCGAAAATCCTCCACCCCACGTGCGTCCAACCGGCCAAATACGCCGGAATACCCGTCCGGCTGAAGAATACGATGGATCCGAAAGCCGAAGGTACCATCATCGACAATGTCATCATCCGGGGCAAGATCAAGGCCGTGGCCGCCAAGAGCAACATCACGGCCATCAAGATCAAGTCGTCCCGCATGCTGCTGGCCACCGGTTTTCTGCGCAAGATCTTCGAGATTTTCGAGAGTTATCAGACACCTATCGACATGATTGCCACGTCGGAAGTGGGTGTCTCCATGAGTATCGACCGCAACGACCACCTCAATGAGATTGTCGATGAACTGAAAAAATACGGTACCGTAACCGTGGACACCGACATGTGCATCATCTGTGTGGTCGGTGATTTGGACTGGAGCAACCTTGGTTTTGAGACTTTGGCCACGGATGCGATGAAGAATATTCCCGTCAGAATGATTTCTTACGGCGGCAGCAACTACAACATCTCGTTCCTGATTAAGGAAGGTGACAAGAAACGGGCCTTGCAGAATCTGAGCGACGTTCTCTTCAATTAATCCCCCGAAAGGCGAAAGAATATGAAAGGAACGTTTCCTATAGATAAATTCCAGCAAGTCAAGACGCCGTTTTATTATTACGACACAGCCCTGCTTCGCGAGACGCTGCGCGCCATTAACCGGGAACTGGCCAGGCATGAGGCCTTTGAGATGCACTATGCCGTCAAGGCCAACGCCAATCCGAGAGTACTCGGCATCATCGCCCAGGCCGGACTGGGCGCCGATTGTGTCAGCGGCGGTGAAATCCGTGCCGCCGTCCAAGCCGGTTTTCCGGCCGGAAAAATCGTGTACGCCGGCGTGGGCAAGAGCGATTGGGAAATCAATCTCAGTCTAGACAAGGACATTTTCTGCTTCAACGTGGAAAGTATTCCGGAGTTGGAAATCATCAACCAGCTCGCGGAAGCCAAGGGGAAGACGGCCCGTGTGGCCTTCCGCATCAATCCGGACGTAGGCGCCCACACACACGCCAACATCACGACAGGACTGGCCGAGAACAAATTCGGCATTGCCATGCGCGACATGGAGAGCGTCATTGAGGAGGCGGCGGGCATGAGGCACGTCCGTTTTATCGGTCTCCACTTCCATATCGGGTCACAGATTCTGGACATGGGCGACTTTGAGGCGCTCTGCAATCGGGTCAACGAACTGCAGGAGCAGTTGGACAGGCACCGTATCAGGGTGGACAACATCAACGTGGGCGGCGGACTGGGTATCGATTACCTGCATCCCAACCGCATACCCGTTCCTGATTTCAAGGCCTATTTCGACACCTATGCCCGTCATCTCCGTTTGCGCGAAGGTCAGAAGCTCCACTTCGAACTGGGTCGCGCCGTCGTCGGACAGATGGGTTCGCTCATCACGCGCACGCTTTATGTCAAACAGGGAACGCACAAGCAGTTTGCCATCGTCGACGCGGGCATGACCGATTTGATACGCCCCGCCCTCTATCAGGCTTATCACAAAATCGAGAACATCACTAGTGATGAGGCCGAGGAGACTTACGACGTGGTCGGACCCATTTGCGAATCGAGCGACGTCTTCGGCAAGGCCGTAGATATAAATAAGGTGAAACGGGGCGATCTCATTGCCCTCCGCTCTGCAGGAGCCTACGGCGAGATCATGGCCAGTCAGTACAACTGCCGGGAATTGCCCAAGGGCTACATGACAGAAGATTTATAAGGTCATTGCATTACAGATGAACGTCAGGTTCCTATACCAGCGGTCGGATGACGTCGTCGACTTGCTCAGGCGACAATTCCAACAATCTGACCGGCACCCGGACGTGATTCACGTCATCGGGACATGGACCTGGCGCGCCCATTTCACGGCCAGGCGCGCCCGCAAGACCGGCATGCCGGTGATTTATACGCCGCACGGCACGCTCAACGAGTGGATGCCCAGGCGGTGGCCGCTTCCGTCGGCCGACGTGTTCATCGCCATGAGCGACCTGGAACAGGCGACTTTGGAGAAGAAAGGTCTCCATCCTCACCTCCTGCTCAATCCACTGGTCACCTCGCGCAATGACGAGGCGGAGTTTATCCGGCAGACCCGGCAGCTCTATGAGACGGCCGGTGAACTGATTGACAGACGGATTCAGGAGGAAATCCGGCAGGAGACGGAGCGCACTGGTGTGTCAGGCAACGAGGCGGCCATCTGCCGTCAGGTGCTGTCCGTGCGTCATCACCTCAAAAGAGGAGGCGTATCCCCTGCCCTTCTCCAAGAGATGGACACCCTGTTGCGCTCGGATTACGACGAACCGGCATTGTGCAAGGCGTTGGACAAACTTCATGTCAGGCGCCTGACCGGTGCGCTCGAGACGGTCATGACCGAGGAAACAGGACTTACGGAAGGGTTCATGCCCGTGAGTCCCGTAGGGGGAAGATTGGCAGGAAAAATCAAAAACGCGATTATTCATGAGTAAGAAACAAAGATATCATATCGAACAGGACCTGCATTACCTGCGTCTGCTTTCGCAATCCTTTCCGACCGTGGCCGATGCCTCGACGGAAATCATCAACCTGCAGGCCATCCGCAACCTGCCGAAAGGTACGGAGCACTTCCTCGCCGATATCCACGGAGAGTATGAAGCCTTCCAGCACGTGCTCAAAAACGCCTCCGGCAACATCAAGCGGAAGGTGAATGAAATCTTCGGCACGACGCTGCGCGAACAGGAAAAGAGGGAATTGTGCACGCTCATCTATTATCCCGAACAGAAACTGGAAATCGTCAAGTCGTCGGAAGAGGATATTGACGACTGGTATCACATTACGCTGCACCAGCTCGTGGCCGTCTGCAGGGAAGTGTCCAGCAAGTACACCCGTTCGAAAGTGAGGAAATCCCTGCCGCCCGAATTCTCCTACATCATCGAAGAACTGCTCCACGAGCGCACGGACGACGTCAACAAGGCCGCCTATGTGAATGAAATCATCGACTCCATCATTCAGACCGAAAGGGCCGACGACTTCATCATCACCATCGCCAACGTCATTCACCGCCTGGCCATTGACCAGTTGCACATCCTGGGCGACATCTACGACCGCGGACCGGGCGCGCACCGCATCATGGACCTGATGGAACAGTATCACTCCTGGGACATCCAGTGGGGCAATCACGACATTCTCTGGATGGGCGCTTCAGCCGGCAACGACGCCTGTATCGCCAATGTCATCCGTCTGTCGTTGCGCTATGCCAATCTGACCACGCTGGAAGACGGATACGGCATCAATCTCGTGCCCCTGGCCACCTTTGCCATGGAGACGTATACCGATGATCCTTGTGAGGAATTCCTACCGCGCCTGAGCGGCGGCAGTCAGCGAACGGACGACAAGACCACTCGTCTGATTGCACAAATGCACAAGGCCATAGCCGTGATGCAGTTCAAGTTGGAGGCGGAAATCTTCAATCGCAATCCTTCGTGGGGCATGACCGGACGCGCCCTGTTGAGCAATATCGATTATGATCGCGGCGTGATAACGCTCGACGGAAAAGAATACGCGCTCACTTCCTGCCATTTTCCCACCGTGGACCCGAAGAATCCCAACCGGTTGACGGAGGAAGAGCGCGACCTGATGAAGAAACTCCACCACTCCTTCAAGGTCAGCGAGAAGTTTCACCGCCACATCCGTCTGATGCTCAGTCACGGATGCATGTACAATATCTGCAACGACAACCTGCTGTTTCATGCATCCGTACCGCTCAATGAGGACGGAAGTCTCAAGGATGTGGAGATTCTGCCCGGCCAGCGTTACAGCGGCAAAGAACTGTTGCACCGCATCGGCATCCTCGTGAGGACGGCATTCCAAAGCGACAGTGAACCGCAGGACAGGCAATATGCCATTGATTATTTCCTCTACCTCTGGTGCGGCCCCGACAGTCCGTTGTTCGACAAGTCGAAAATGGCCACCTTCGAGCGTTATTTCATCCTGGACAAAGAGATCTGGCATGAGGAAAAAGGCAATTACTTCAAGTTGCGCGACAACGAGGAAATCGTGGACCGCATCCTGGATGCCTTCGATGTCTCGGGTCCCAACCGCCACATCATCAACGGACACGTGCCCGTGCATGTGATGAGCGGTGAGAATCCCATCAAGGCCGGCGGTAAACTGATGGTCATCGACGGAGGATTCTCACAGGCGTTCCATAAGGAAACGGGCATCGCCGGATATACGCTCGTGTATCACAGCCGGGGATTCCAACTCGTCCAGCACGAGGCGTTCACCAGTACGAAAGACGCCATCCTGCGCGGAACGGACATTGTCTCCACCACACAAATCGTGGAAATGGCCAACCACCGCATGCGCGTGGCCGACACCGACATCGGTCACGAACTGCAACGGCAGATTACCGACCTGCAGGAATTGCTGTACGCCTACCGGCACGGCTACATCACCGAACAGGAAAAGAAACGGAAAAAGTAAATCCCATATACCGGTCGGATACCGGATTACGTCAGATGCCACAACAGACCGTCGCATTTCAGTTTAGCGCCGAAGAGCGCCAGGAGGCGCTTGTCCTGTCGGACAAGTTGCGCGCCGCCCTTCACGACTCATTGCTTCCGGGTGATGAGGAGAAGATGCGTGCCCATGTCAGAGGACTGTTGGACCATCATCAGATGACGCGCGACGCTTTCGGACTCAACCCTATCCTGCTCGGATTCCAGACGGCGATGATTGCCGTGGAGGATATCGGTCTCAAACGCGACGGCGTATTGGCCATCATGCTGTTTCACAGTGTCATCAACGGACATGTGGACCTCTCGGAAATGCAACGCCTGTTCGGTGACAGCGTCGCCCAAATCCTGCGCGGACTGTGCCGCATACAGGACTTGTACAAGAAGAATCCCGTCATCGAGAGCGAGAATTTCCGCAACCTGCTCCTATCGTTCGCTGAAGACATGCGCGTCATTCTCATCATGATAGCCGACCGCGTCAACCTGATGCGGCAGATTCGCGATACGGAGAATGAACAGGCACGGCGTCAGGTGTCGGAGGAAGCGAGTTATCTCTATGCGCCGCTGGCCCACAAACTGGGTCTCTACAAACTGAAAAGCGAGTTGGAGGACCTGTCGCTCAAGTACCTGGAGCACGATGCCTATTATCATATCAAGGACAAGCTCCACGCCACGAAGAGGTCGCGCGACGCCTACATAGAACGGTTTATTACTCCGCTAGAGGCCCGTCTGCGTGAAGCGGGACTGAAATTCCTCATGAAGGGACGCACCAAGAGCATCCATTCCATCTGGCAAAAGATGAAAAAACAGAAGTGTGCCTTCGAGGGCGTCTACGACCTGTTTGCCATCCGCATCATTCTCGACGCGCCGCCCGAAAAGGAAAAGATGCAATGCTGGCAGGTCTTCTCCATCGTCACCGACATGTATCAGCCCAATCCCAAGCGCCTGCGCGACTGGTTGTCAGTGCCGAAGTCGAACGGATACGAGAGTCTGCACATCACGGTGCTCGGTCCTGAGAACAAATGGGTGGAAGTTCAGATCCGTTCCGAGCGCATGGACGAAATCGCCGAAAGAGGTCTGGCGGCCCATTGGCGCTACAAAGGCATCAAGGGCGACCGCGACATGGATGAGTGGCTGGCCACGATTCGCACGGCACTTGAGGCCGGTGATGACCTGCAAGTGATGGATCAGTTCCGCATGGACCTCTACGAGGACGAGGTGTATGTGTTCTCTCCCAAGGGCGATATCTTCAAATTCCCCAAGGGAGCAACCATTCTCGACTTCGCCTATCACGTCCATTCCAACGTGGGCAACACGTGCGTGGGCGGCAAGGTCAACGGCAAGGCCGTGTCTTTCCGCTACGAACTGCATTCGGGCGATACGGTGGAAATCCTCACACAGTCGGGGCAAAAACCCAAACAGGACTGGATCAACATCGTCAAGACGTCACGCGCTCGTTCCAAAATCCGACTGGCGCTGAAGGAAACGCGCATGAAGGACGGTCTGTACGCCAAGGAACTCCTGGCGCGCCGCTTCAAGAACAGGAAGATTGAGACCGAGGAGGCCCTGATGAATCTCACCATCAAGAAGATGGGATTCAAGGAGGCGTCCGACTTTTACAAACAGGTGGCCGATGAGAAAATCGACGCCAACCAGGTGATTGACACCTACCTGGCCGTGCGCGACCATGAGAATGCCGCCTCTTCCCTGCCCGTCCGCAGCGCGGAAGAGTTTGCCTACGAGAATCCCGACGCCGAGATTACCCACACGCAAGAGGACGTATTGGTCATCGACCGCAACCTGAAAGGCATCGATTATCAGTTGGCCAAGTGTTGCCATCCCATCTACGGCGACCCGATATTCGGTTTTGTCACCGTCAACGGCGGTATTAAAATCCATAGGATGAACTGCCCCAACGCACCGGATTTACGAAAAAAATTCGGTTATCGCATCGTCAAGGCCCGTTGGAGCGGCAAGGGCAATTCACAATACGGCATTACGCTGCACATCATCGGCAACGACGACATCGGTATCGTGAACAATATCACCAGTATCATATCCAAAGAAGAGAACGTCAACATGCGAAGTATCAACATCGATTCTCACGACGGTCTGTTCAACGGAACCCTCGTCGTCATGCTCGAAGACACTTCGCGTCTTGACGCTCTCATCAAAAAACTGCGCACCGTCAAAGGTGTTAGGCAGGTGGAAAGAATGTAATTACGTTTTTTCCTCCACGCTATTTAATCCAACTCCAGTCCAGATGACGGAGCTCGTCCAATGCCTTTACCCAGTCAGTATCCAGCGAGAACTGCGTCAGATAACCGGGTTTGTCGATGTAGGCATGTGTCAGACCGGTGTCCTCGTCACCAAACCGCGGATTGTTCAGCGACGCCTGTTTGAAGAAATAGATGACTTGTTCCTTCTTGCGCTTCTTCACTTCCGTGTAACGCTTGGCAAACAGGTTGACATACTCGTACATGGCGTAGGCCTGATAATCCAGGACGCTCATGCTGCTGTCGGGAGTCAGTTCGCGTGATTTCTGTGCGAAATAGTCCAAGGCATCCACTTTGAAGGTCGCAATCTTGCGCTCCTCCACCGATTTAGTCGTATCCCGCGCGGCCGCAAAAGAGAGACGGCGGATTTCCGTGAATACTTCCTGTGCGCTGACCTGTTGGACGGTCAGTGCGGAGAAGGCCATCAGGATGAAAAATTTTCTCAGCATCTTGTGTAAATTTGATTAAACGGATGAATAATAATAAAACCAATACGTATTCTTGAACCTGTCTTTCAACCGGCGCTTGTCGGCCTTTGACACGGCCGCCTTGCGCCTGAGCAGGACAAAATCCTCATAGTCGGTCTCCACGGCCGGACTTTTCCACACCACTTTCGGACTGGCCTTGGTGCGTGTGTAGAGCGTCAGGGCCTCGGCATAGTGGCGCGGCAACTGCCCCTTGAGGTCGTAGATTCTGCCGATTTCCCCTGCAAACTTGTCCAGGTCCTTGTCCATGAGCAGTGAACAGAGCCACACGTCCTTGTCCTTGCGGTAGCGGAGAATCTTCTTTTCCGGCAGAAGCAAGGTGGTGACGCGCGGCGAATCGGGCATGAGCGCGGCCGACGAGTGCACTACGGGACAGGAGAACAGACGGTCGCCCAACTGTCGCTTGCGGGTCAGACCGTAGGCGTAGAGCATCGTCATATTGGTGTCCGGACGCTCCACCTGCCGGCATTCTTCGAGTCCTTCGTCGATTCTGCCCGTATTGAGCAGGCGTTCCGCCCTCGCCCGATGATGAAAATCACGGTTGTCATTGGCCAGTCGGACCGTCAGGAAGAACATCAGCACAAGCAGGAACACGTTGAGACACACGGCGGGAGAGAACAGTCCGTCGGCGGAAAGGTGTCCGAAGGGCAACACTTTCTGGGCAAATGCATAGAATGCCGCATACAGGACAATCGCCAACGGAGCCGCCCAAATCCAGGCGCCCCACGAGAAACCCTTGTCGATTTGACAGCTCACCGAGGTGACAAACAGCAGGAGCAACAGGGACGGAAAGTAGGAGAAAGCGTGCAATTCCTGTCTCCATTTCATCAGCAGCGCCACGACGGTCTGCAGAAGAAACAGGACGGCGGTGATGATGACAGCACCGACAGTACGGTCATAGTGGGTCTTCCGGCCGCTCAGAATATGCTGGGACACGGTCAGCGCGTCTGTCTGAAAGAAATACAGATAGACGAACGTGAACACCAGAAAACTGATGGCCGACGCCACAATCACCCAACCGCCGCAAGCACGCGCTTTTCCCGTCATGTCAATTCTTCTTCAACACCACGGCGGAACGGGCCGGAATATACAACTTGAGCCACTCTTTGCGATCTTTCACGTAGAGCGGGTCGTAATTGGTGAAGTGAGTTACGCTGTCGTCCGCCAGTCCGTTGCCTCCGAATTCCCTGGCATCGGTGTTGAGCACCACGTCGTAACTGCCCGTCGGCACCAGGAAACCGTAGTCGGTAAACGAGCGCGAAGGCGAGAAATTGAACACGAAGACCAGATCGCCGCGCATGAACGCCAGCACCTGATCACCGTCGTTGTGCCAGATTTCCTGTACCGGAGTCTTGTTGAAATTCCTCTCGCTCTTGATCACTTTGAGCATCTCGCGGTCGAAATCGCCCAACCAATGGTAACACAAGTCCTTGTTGTCGACCAGGTTCCACTGCCTGCGGGCATACTTGTAGCTCCAGCCGTTGCCTTCACGGGGGAAGTCAATCCACTCCGGATGACCGAACTCATTACCCATGAAGTTGAGGTAACCTCCGTTGATGGCGGCCGCAGTGACCAGTCGGATCATCTTGTGCAGGGCGATACCGCGGCGTGCGGTCTCGTTCTCGTCACCTTTCTTGAAGTGCCAGTACATGTCCGCGTCGATGAGACGGAAGATAATCGTCTTGTCGCCCACGAGCGCCTGGTCGTGACTTTCACAGTAAGAGATGGTCTTCTCATCCGGCCGGCGGTTCTTCACCTCCCAGAAAATACTGCTCGGTTTCCATGCCTCATCGGGCAATTCCTTGATGGTCTTGATCCAATAGTCGGGAATGTTCATCGCCATGCGGTAGTCAAAACCGTAGCCGCCGTCCTCAAACTTGGCCGCCAGACCCGGCATCCCGCTCACTTCCTCGGCAATCGTGACGGCCGAAGGGTTCACTTCGTGGATGAGCAGATTGGCCAGCGTGAGGTAGCAGATGGCGTTGTCGTCCTCGTGCCCGTTGAAATAATCGCCGTAGTCGCAGAAAGCCTCGCCCAGACCGTGACTGTAATACAGCATGGACGTGACGCCGTCGAAACGGAAACCGTCGAAATGGAATTCCTCCAACCAGTATTTGCAGTTGGACAAGAGGAAGTGGATGACGTCGTCCTTGCCGTAATCAAAACAGAGCGAATCCCATGCCGGATGCTCGTGACGGTCGCCGGGATAGAAGAACTGATTGGGGTCACCGCACAGATTGCCCAAACCCTCCACCTCGTTCTTTACCGCGTGGGAGTGGACGATGTCCATGATGACCGCAATTCCCTTCTGATGCGCCGTGTCGATGAGCGATTTCAGTTCTTCGGGCGTACCGAAACGGCTGGAGGCTGCGAAGAAACTGCTCACATGATAACCGAAGGAACCGTAGTAAGGATGCTCCTGGATGGCCATGATCTGGATGCAGTTGTAACCGTCCTTGATGATTCTCGGCAGCACTTTCTCCTTGAATTCCGTGTAGGTGCCTACCTTTTCCTCATCCTGCGCCATACCGATGTGGCACTCGTATATCAGCAAAGGATTGGTCTTGGGACGGAAAGATTTCTTCTTCCACACATAGGGTTCCTCCGGATTCCAAACCTGAGCGGAGAAGATTTTGGTCTCGTCGTCTTGCACCACGCGGCGGCACCAGGCGGGAATGCGCTCGCCTTCCCCGCCGTTCCATTTCACTTTCATCTTGTAAAGTTGACCGTGACGGAGGGCTTTCTCGGGCAATTTCAATTCCCAGTTGCCCGTACCCTCGATGCGTTTGGCCTTATACTTATCTGTCTCTTTCCAGTCGTTGAACTCACCGATGAGATAAATCTCAGTGGCGTTGGGCGCCCACTCGCGGAACACCCAACCCCTCTTGAGTTTGTGCAGACCGAAATACTCGTGACCGTTGGCGAAGTCGCCAAGTTTCTTCTTGCCGTCCTTGGTAAGCTGGTTCAACTTCCACAGGGCGTGGTCATGCCGTCCTCGGATGGCGTCCTCATAAGGTTCCAGCCAACCGTCGTTCCTGACCAGACCGATATGCTGCGGGGCTTTCTCTTTCTTTTTGGCCATAATAGTAAGATATAAGGTTTATACGCGTACTTTGAAAATCGCCTTCTTGATGTCGCCTTCACCGATACAGGGCTGATGACCGTCCTGCGGGAAGAAGACCGCAAACTCGCCCGGACGGCAGCAGACGGTGGTACGGGCCTCTATGCCCTGATACTTCGTCACGTCCTTTTCCTCATTGTAAGGCATCTCGGGCAGGTCGCCGAGGGGCATGTAACCGTAAGCCTCGGGAGCCGAAAGAGGAATCTGGATGTCAATCATCCGCCGATGGGTCTCAAAGGCGGCCTCTTCGGGTTTCTTACCGTGGGCGGTCTGAATGTTGACAAACAGGTCCGTGCCCTTGATGGGATACTTACCATCCTCCATGGCAGCCAGGTCATGCGACTCAATGAAGGCCACCACGTCGGCAAACAGCGGGTTGACGGCCGCATACTTGCCCAAATTGTCCAATGTGTCTGTAATCATAATGTGTAGGTTTTTGACGCTCAGCTCCGTCAGAGCAGGCGGATATGCGTTATGTTGATACTGTATTTTATTTCGTATAGCGTCTTCCGGCCTCGTAATGGCCCTTGGCCGTGACTTGTCCGTTGCGGTCTTTCTCCACGAAGTCACCGTCGCGGCGGTCGTTGACGTAAGAACCCTCAAAGCGCTTGCCGTCTTTCGACTCCTCAATGGCCTTGCCGTTGCGCTTGCCGTCCTTGAAGGAACCCTTGAACTTGTCGCCGTTGGCGTAATGGATAATCATCATGCCGTCGATTTTTCCGTCCTTGAAATAGCCGTCATACTGGTCGCCGTTCTTCTTCTTGAACTTGCCCTTGCCGTGCTGGACGTCCTGTTTCCAACCGCCGGTATAGACGTCGCCGTTCTTCCACGTGAAGGTACCCTCACCGTCTTTCAGACCGTCCTGGAAATGTCCCGTATAGCGGTTGCCGTCGGCATAGCGGAAAATGCCCTGCCCCGTGCGCTCGCCCCGGACGTAATCGCCCTCGTAGACGTCGCCGTTGGCAAACTGATAAATGCCTTTACCGTTCTGCAGGTCGTTCACCCAGTCACCGTTATAGATGTCGCCGTTGGCGTAATGGAACACGCCTTTGCCTTGCCGGACGTTGGCTTTCCACTGTCCGTTGTAGGTCGTACCGTCGGCCCAGTCGAAGAAACCGCGTCCGTCCTTCATATCATTCTCCCAGTTGCCGTCATAGTAGGCGCCCGACGCATAGGTGTACCGGCCCTTGCCCTGCCGCTTGTCCTGCTGCCAGTTGCCGTCGTAGACGTCACCGTTATAATAATACATCACGCCGTGTCCCTGCTGATAATCCCTGAACCAGAGACCTTCGTAACGGTTGTTGGTCATAAAATAAAACGTACCCCGACCGTGCTGCTGGTCCTGGTACCATTCGCCCTCATACTTCTCGCCGTCGCTGAACGTATAAGTGCCGTGACCGTGGCGCTTGCCCTTGAGGTACTCGCCCTCGTAGATGTCGCCGTTCTTGTACAGGGCGCTCCCCTTTCCGTTGGGTTTTCCGCCCGCCATCTGTCCTTTGTATTCTCCTCCGTCCTTCGTCGTACACGAGCCCAAAGTGATTTTCTGGGCCTGTGCGGAGAAGGGAATCATCATGATAAAAAGTGCCGATATAATCTGTTTCACGCGATTTTCCGTTTGGTTTCAACTTCAAAAGTAGGAATTTTAAGCGATACCACAAAGGATGTTAGGATTTTTTTACTACTTTTGCATAAACAAAATCATTCTTTTATGAAATACATTGCCATCATTCCCGCGCGATACGCGTCGACGCGCTTTCCCGGCAAACCCCTTGCCCTGCTTGGCGGACGCCCTGTCATTCAGCATGTTTACGAACAAGTCTCCCGCGTCCTGGACGACGTTTGGGTGGCCACCGACGACGAAAGGATATATCATGCGGTGGAGCATTTCGGCGGAAAGGCCGTCATGACACGCGCCGACCACCCCACGGGAACCGACCGCATCGAGGAGGCCGTGGAGAAAATCGGCGCCGGTCACGACGTCGTGGTCAATGTACAGGGTGACGAACCCTTTGTCACCGAGGCCCAAATCAAGGCCCTTTGCGCCTGTTTCGACCGGGCTGAGACACAAATTGCCACGCTCGGCAAACCGTTTTCGGACATGGCAGCCGTGGAGAATCCCAACTCGCCCAAGATTGTGACCGACCTGAACGGGTTTGCGCTCTACTTCTCCCGCAGCGTCATTCCTTTCGTGCGCGGCAAGGAGCGTGACGAATGGCTTGCGCATTTCCCCTACCTGAAACATTTGGGACTTTATGCCTACAGGCGCGAAGTGCTTCGGGAAATCACCCGTTTGCCCCAATCACCGCTCGAAAAGGCCGAGAGTCTGGAACAGCTCCGCTGGTTGCAGAACGGTTATCGCATCCGCGTGGGACTCACGGACATGGAGACCGTGGGCATCGACACGCCCGAAGACTTGCAGCGCGCCGAGGAATTCTTGAAACAACGCCAGGGGTAAATGAAGGAGAAAGTCATCCGACACCTGCGCGACAGTGCGCTGCTCTCACCCCAGTCGCTGCACCTCGTGGCCCTTTCGGGCGGTGCCGACAGTGTGGCCCTGCTTCGCATCTTGCTTGAAGCCGGTTATCACGTCGAGGCCGTGCACTGCAATTTCCGGTTGCGCGGAACGGAGTCCGACCGTGACGAGGCGTTTTGTCAGGCGCTTTGCGACCGCCTTGGCGTGTCGCTTCACCTCGTCCACTTCGACACCAGGACCTATGCGGAGACACATCACCTGAGTATTGAGATGGCGGCGCGCGAACTCCGCTACGGTTATTTCGGACAACTCCGGAAGGATATCGGTGCGGAGAGCGTTTGCGTGGCCCATCATCTGGAAGACAGTGTGGAGACCATCCTCCTGAATCTCATCCGCGGCACAGGCGTTCAAGGACTCACCGGCATCAAGGAAAAGAACGGATATACCGTCCGTCCGCTCTTGCAAGTAAGTCGCTCGGAGATAGAAGATTACCTAAAGTCCGTTCAACAAGACTTCATTACCGACAGCACCAACCTTTCCACCGATTTCTCGCGCAATAAAGTGCGTCTGGAAATCCTGCCCCTGATGGCTGGAATCAACCCCGCCGTGACGGTGAACATCGCCAAGACGGCCGCCCGTCTCTCGGAATCGGCTGCCGTGTGCGACCGCTATGCGACAGAGGCCTTGCACCGTCTTTGCGGCGGTGATGAGGATGCTGACGGTGTAACGAGTCTTTCCATCGGGAAATTGCTCCGCGAAACGGCACCGGGCCTGTTGCTTCACGCCCTGCTTTACCCTCGCGGATTCACGCCGGCACAGACGGAAGACATCCTTCAAGCCCTGCCTTCAGTCCCGTCGGGCAAGCATTGGACGAGCGACAAATGGTTGTTGACCGTCGACCGTGACCGTTTGCTGATAGCACAGCAGCAAAAAGAAGGCGTCAAACCCCTCATCATTCCCGAAACCGGCGTGTATCATGTGGGGGAAAAAGGGAAGATCCGACTGGAAAACCGCCCCGCTGAAGGATTCGTCTTGGACAAGCGCCCCACTGTCGCCTGCATGGATGCCGACACGGTGAAGTGGCCCCTCACCCTGCGCACCGTCGCTACAGGTGACCGTTTCCAACCGTTCGGCATGCAAGGCACCTGTCTGGTGAGCGACTACCTGACCAACCGCAAGCGTGATATTATCCGGAAGCGGCGTCAACTGGTCCTCACTGACGCCGAAGGCCGTATCCTCTGGCTTGTCGGAGAGCGCACCGCCCACCCCGTCCGCATCACGGACGCCACCCGGAACGTGCTGTCCGTGAAGTGGGAGGTCATCTAAAATTGTCCTGATTTTTCATCAAACTAAGTCCCAGTCCGTTTGTCATTTTCCTTGACAAACTTCTTTCGTATTTCAGGGCGGAAAGACATCGGGTCGGAAATACGCGGGAAATGAGAAAGATTCAAATGGCGTAAAATCGAGGTTTTTGGAGGGCGATTTTGGAAAACAGGCAGTTTTGGTCTGTCATTTCATATGAAATGACTTCGTCATTCCTATTGTTTCGCG
>Ga0181612_111287_pt1 | contig 45484 bp, 40 predicted proteins | sample HoacroProtozoa21_FD_119630 | JGI IMG/M metagenome (GOLD analysis project Ga0181612, IMG submission 119630) | Hoatzin crop microbial communities from Cojedes, Venezuel. Combined Assembly of Gp0051906, Gp0051904, Gp0051908
CTCTATATACCCGGACAGCAAGGTCTCTGTCAGATCTTTTTCATCATCGACCGTTCGTATCATCACATTTTTTCCGGAAAACTCATCCGGTTCATACTCCTCCACCCCTTCTTCACAGACGAGCAAGAGGGTCGGTTCTCCCTTATTGAACCGCTTATCGCATAAGGTTTCCTGTATAAATTTAGTTTTTCCCGCCTCTAAAAATCCGGTAAACAGATAGACCGGGATCTGTGCTGCTTCATTCAATTCCAAACAACTCCTTCAGAGCATCTTCTTTGATTTTTGAACCTATAACACAGAACCGTCCCGTGATCAGCGGTTCTCCGGTGCGGATGTCGATCTCTTCCGGTACATAGTCGAAATAGAGCCATTTATCGCTATCTGATGCAACCATTCCCTTTGCTCTTAATACCATTCCGTACTTTTCGGAATCGTTCAATTCGTTAAGAATGGCTTTCAGTTCATCTTCTGTGTATTTCTTCGGCGTCTCCATGCCCCAGCTGGCAAAGATCTCATCGGCATGGTGATGATGGCCTTCTTCTCCGTCGTGGTGATGATGGCAGCATTCATGCTCCTCGTCATCGTCATCGTGATGGTGGTGATGACACTCGTGCTCTTCGTCTTCATCCTCATGGTGGTGATGATGACCTTCGTGACCCTCATCGTCTTCATCATCATGATGGTGGTGGTGATGGCAGCATTCATGCTCCTCGTCATCATCGTGATGATGGTGGTGATGCTCCTCATGCTCTTCATCTTCATCCTCATGGTGGTGATGATGGCTCTGCTCTTCTTTCATTTCTTCCAGCTGCTGCGCCAGCGAGCTTCTATGCTCCATGGTTTCCATGAACTGATCTCCAGTAAGCTGATCCCATGGAGTCGTAACGATTGCGGCGTCGGAATTCAGTTCTTTAAGCATGTTGACGGCTGTCAGCAGCTTATCTTCCTTGATGTCGCCAGTGCGGCTGAGCACAATAACATCGGCATTTGCAACCTGATCGTTGAAAAATTCACCGAAATTCTTAATATACATTTTGCATTTATTTGCATCGACTACTGTCACTTTAGCTCCGATCTCTGCGTGATCGGCCACGCTGGCCACTGCCTTTGCTACATCCGACAGCTTGCCAACACCAGACGGCTCAATAATAATACGATCCGGATGATAATTCTCTATAACCTCTTCCAGAGCGGTTTTGAAATCTCCTACCAGCGTACAGCAGATACAGCCAGAGTTCATTTCAGTAATCTGCACTCCCGCATCCTGAAGAAATCCTCCGTCAATTGCGATCTCTCCGAATTCATTTTCAATCAGCACGATCTGCTGATCATGATAGGCTTCTTCAATGAGTTTTCTAATGAGGGTCGTTTTACCTGCACCCAGAAATCCTGAAAAGATATCAATTTTAGTCATTTTTATACCTTCTTTTTTATGTAAATATTTTATTTTTTACAGGGTTATGTATTTTATCACAGCACCCTATCTTTATCAAGTTTCCCCGCCTAAACAGGACTTTTCTTGACAATTATAGTACAATGATTTTGCCAAATGCATCTTCGGAGGGGCCCTATGATTAAGCTCAAACTGACCATCAAAGAATTTGACTACTCTGAAAAGCTGGACAAATATCTTCCCCGGCTTCTGCAATATCTCAAAAACACCGAATATGCCGAAAATCCTCTTTTTAATGCGGTCTGTTCCTCTCCCGAAGGAGCCTCGCTCCTGTTAAAAGGGATTTTCGCTGCCATGAGTCAGAGTCAGAAAGACCTGCTGGCTGAACGACTGATCAACTCAAACGAAAAACAGGTTGTTTCTTTGCTTAATCAACTTATACAATATAATCATATTGGAATTTCCATCGGTTCTGCTGTAGCAAAAGCAACACCAGAACCGACTACTTCCAGCTGACCGCTTTAGTTATCGCAAAAACACACCGATCTGCGAAAGTGATGCAGATCGGTGTTCTTTTTCAGCAAATCTGATATCCCGCGGGAATCGCATCATCCAAAATTAACAGATGGAGCTTTTCTTCCCCGTTTTCTTCTTTTACTGCAGAGAGCAGCATGCCATTGGAATCTTCTCCCATCATCTTTCTGTTAGGCAGATTCAGTATGGCTACGACTGTTTTACCAATCAGATCTTCCGGCTCGTAAAATGCATGTATTCCGGATAGGATCTGTCTCGGCGTTCCGCTTCCGTCATCCAGAGTGAATTTCAACAGTTTTTTCGATTTTTTTACTTCTTCGCATGCCAGTATTTTGCAGACACGCATATCGCATTTAGCAAAGTCATCGATCGATACTTCTGGCAGAACGGGATTGGACTCGACTTCGGGATTATGGAGATTTTCCAGTTCTTCGAGTTCTTTGTTTATATCGATTCTCGGGAACAGCGTTTCTCCCTTGTTGACAGTAACATCCAGAGGAAGAACTCCAAAGCTCTTTGCCATCTCCCAAGTCGTCTCTTCTTCCTTGGCACCGATCTGGTCAAAAATCTTTGCGCTGCTTTCCGGAATAAACGGCTGAAGCAGAATGCCGCCAATACGAAGAACTTCCAGCAGATTGTATAGAACCGTTGAAAGTCTTTCCTTCTTCTCCGAGTCTTTCGCCAGGACCCATGGTGTGGTTTCGTCTATATATTTATTGGCTCTTGAAAGAACCTTGAAAATTTCCGTAACTGCCGCCTGCGTACCGAAGTGATCCATGTTCTGCTCATAGATATCCCGCAGGCCTGAAGCCATGGAGATCAGTTCGTCATCTATGGGTTCTGCGACACGACTACCGAGCAGCTTTCCATCAAAGTATTTTTCAACCATGCTTACAGTTCTGGAAAGAAGGTTTCCCAGATCATTGGCAAGATCCGAATTAATGCGGGTGATCAGCGCTTCATTGGAGAAGTTTCCGTCTGTGCCTAACGGGAATTCTCTCATAAGGAAGTATCGGAGTGCATCGGTTCCATAGCGCTCGGCGAGCAGATACGGATCTACGACGTTGCCTTTGGATTTGGACATCTTTCCTCCGTCAAGGAGCAACCAGCCATGGCCAAAAACCTTTTTGGGCAACGGCTCTCCGATGCTCATCAGCATTGCGGGCCAGATAATGGAATGGAAACGGACAATCTCTTTTCCGACCATGTGTACATCCGCCGGCCAGTATTTGTCATATTCATCATACCGGTCATTCATATAGCCCAGCGCTGTGATATAGTTTGACAGTGCGTCGACCCATACATACACCACATGTCCCGGATCAAAGTCTACAGGGATGCCCCAGGTAAAGGAAGTTCTTGACACGCAAAGATCTTCAAGACCCGGTTTGATGAAGTTATTGATCATCTCATTGACGCGGGATGCCGGCTCCAGAAATGTTCCGGATTCCAGCAGTTCCTGTACCGGTTTTGCGTATTTGGAAAGTTTAAAGAAATACGCTTCTTCTTCGGCATAATGAACCGGACGTCCGCAGTCCGGGCATTTTCCATCGACAAGCTGGCTCTCCGTCCAAAAGCTCTCGCAGGGAGTGCAGTACATTCCTTTGTAGGCTCCCTTATAGATGTCCCCATTGTCGTACATCTTTTTAAAGATTCTCTGAATTGACAAAACATGATAATCATCCGTAGTCCGGATAAAACGATCATTGGAAATGTTCATCAGTTTCCAGAGATCCTTGACGCCTTTAGGCCCTTCAACGATCTCATCAACAAAGGTCTGCGGATCTTTTCCCGCTTCCTTGGCCTTTTCCTCGATCTTCTGTCCATGTTCGTCTGTACCGGTCAGAAACATGACGTCATAACCGCACATTCGTTTATACCTGGCAATCGTATCGGTTGCAACGGTGCAGTATGTATGCCCGATATGCAGTTTGTCTGAGGGGTAGTAAATGGGTGTCGTGATATAAAATTTACCCTTGCTCATGTTTCTTTCCTCCAATTTATACTTTTGATTTAATTATTATCTTTCTTTTATTCGTCTACGTCAAGCCCGCTTGTCACACAGAGAAGCTTTTATCCTTCCCCGGAGTCCGCCTCATCGGATTCGGAACTTTCCTCCGAAGAGGATGGATACACTATATTCTCCTGGTGATAGTGGTACGTGCTGGTTGCCTCTTTAGTCGATGACAGCAGCTGATTTGAACTGTTATACACATTGCGGTACGTGGTGGTTGTATAGCCCAGCGCTACTGTCGGATAATTCTGGTCATAGAATTTGCTGGTCTGACTTGTAATCTCCACATGGTTTCCCGTTTCATCCGTTCCCCAGATCTCGACCGTCAGCTGCTGGGATGAAGTATTGCAGTAAGTCACGATCTTGATCGGATACGATGTGTTGTTGGAAAACTGAAAATCCGGAGACTGCCAGCTAACCGTGGCATCCATCCCGTCAGGCATATAAGACACCGGAAAGTAATGATTTGTTCGGTTGTTAATCTGCAGGTTTGCATAGAGCGCAGCGGCGTAAAGCGTTGAAGACACCTGGCAAATGCCGCCCCCTATTTCCTGCACGACCTGTCCGTCTGAATAAGCACCGGCCTCTTTGAAGCCCGCGGCAGCCGTACGCTGCCCCACTGACTGGTTGTAGGAAAAGCTCGAGCCGGCATTTAACACCAAACCGTTGATTTTCCCTGCCGCCAGAGAAATGTTGTTAATCCTGTTCGATGAACTGCCGCTATATGAAGTTGTCATGCTGCCCAGCTTATTCGCAAACAGCTTAGAATTCAGCTCTTCTGTTGTAATCTGCGGATTCTGTATGGTCAGCGGTATAACCACCGTCTCTCCGATGCTGGCGTTTCGCACCAGTTCCTTTGCCGCTTCCACATCAAAATCAACACCCGCCGAAGACTGCGTCGCTCCGCCTGTAGAAGGATCGTACTCCGCATTTTTTACTTCAGAATATACGGCATCATGGATACTTTGAAGATCGATCGTATCTTCTGCCTGTGACTCATCGACCACATAATCGATCTGTCCGAAGTTTCCTTCCGTCAACGCCTGCACGATAAGATCATAAAGCGCCTGCTGATCGATGACCAGTCCGTTTGCGCTTTTTACGACGGTGAGAGTCTGATTTTCCATGTCCACCGAATAGGGCTGTTCGGACAGAGCTTTATACATTGTATCAATACAAGTCGCGATCTGAGACTTTATATACTCTTCATTCAGGGCCATGGTTTCGGGATAGAGATCATAGTCTCCCTGCAAACCGTTCAAGTAAGCCGGGATTACGTCAAAGAACGATCCCTGCCTTCCTTGGCCATACGCTTTTTCCACCATCGTATCAATCGGCTGTATCGCTCCGGATTCCCTGGTATTGACAGACACGGAATATCCCGCCGGAAGCGCTGCGGTAACGTAGGCGTCTCCTCTTGCATTCCAGTTGGCGGCGATCATGGCCTGAGTGGCCTCTTCCTTTGTCAGCCCTCCCAGTTCGATTTCCGCCACACGTATGCCCGGCAGAATCTGATCGGAATTGCGAACGCGGTATGTCACTGCCGTCAGGGCTGCGGCAAGAATAATCAGCACACTGATTATTGCGATCAATATTATTTTTGCAGTTTTTTTAGAGTTTCTTCTTGTCTTTTCGGCTGCCTTCAATGATATTTCCTCTTTGATCTGCTGTTGTCTTATTTTACGATCCAGTTTTCTATTGCTGACTGCAGAATTTCTTCATCATCTGCGGGAAGCTCTACCGGCGTTTTATCCTTCAGGGTCTCTTTGAGCCATGGCGCGGTCTGAGCCCTCTCCGTTGCCTGCGCATCAAGAAGCGCTCCTATCAGCTGATTAGATACCAAGAATCCCGACGGAGTGAAACACCATCTATCTTCTTTCTTCTCAGTCCATCCTTTGTCTCTGAATTCTTCCAGTATTTCCTCTATCGGCGCCCACTGGCTCAGATATATGTTGTTGTACTCTTTTTCAGAGATTCCTTCGGTGGTCCTCATTCCAAGCATGATATACTCGGAGGCTCTTTCCATCGGGGAGATATGCTCACTTTCTTCAATGATGCTCTTTGCCCCGTTAACACCCGCGATATATGCGTGGATGTCTTTCACATAAGTATACCGCAGGTTTCCTACCCCAGAAGCTGCGCTTGGACCGAATCCCATATAATCTTTCAGCTGCCAGTACTTTAAATTGTGTCTTGACTCATAGCCCGGAATACAGAAATTCGAAATTTCATATTGTCTATAGCCGTTCTGCTGCAGCATCTCGACAGCATACAGATACATATCTGCCTGTGTTTCATCATCGGGAATCATCGGAGAGTCGTGGTACATCTCATACATCGGGGTGCCTTCTTCGAGCTTCAAGCTGTAACATGACAGATGTTCCGGATGCAAATCTACCGCTTTCGTTAAAGTTTCCGCCCAGTCCGCTTTTGACTGACTGGGAAGCCCATAGATCAAGTCCAGACTTATATTCTCAAATCCGGCTTTTCGTGCAGTCTGTACTGCCATTTCCACCTGTTTGAAATTATGTCTTCGCCCTATGATTTTCAGGATCTCATTATTGGCAGACTGCATGCCGATCGACAGTCGGTTTACTCCTTCTTTGTTAAGCATTTTCAAATCCGCCAGTTTCATGCTGTCGGGATTGCACTCGACCGTGACCTCGGAATCACGGCGAACCCTTCCCAGCCGTTTCAGTGTGTTGAATACATTGCAAATTCTCTTTGCACCAAAAAAGCTGGGTGTCCCTCCGCCGAAATAAAGTGAGTCGATCTCGTAGGATTTCATGGAAATGTCTGCTTCTTCAAGGTGAGATATCAGAGCTTTTTCATAATTTGACATGAGTTCATCACTGCAGCCCGCAAGCGAATAAAAATCACAATATCCGCATTTGCTCGCGCAAAATGGAATATGTATATAGATTCCTAATCGTTCTTTCATACTCTCAGCCTCTCTGCAAACATTTTTTCAGATCAAAACAGCTCACTGACCAGTGTGACAAGTTCTGCCGCATCCTCGATCTCCACTCCGGAGATTAGTTCCGCTTCCGCCACAAGAATCTTCGAATAGTTTGCTGCTTTTTCCTTGTCTCCTGCATCATAAGCAGCTTTGAGCGCTTCAAATGCATGATGGTTCGGGTTGATTTCCAATATTCTGGTTGCCCGGATATTTCTCATTTCCTGGCTGGGTGCAACCTTGAAGTAGCGTTCCATTTCCAGGGTAATTCCGCCCTCCGTTGCCAGGCAGCAGGGCTGGCTGACCAATTTATTGGACAGGCGGACTTTCGCAACACGTTCGCCGAGGGTTTCTTTGATGAAGTCCAGAATCTCCTTGTTTTCTTCATTGCGCTCCTCAGCGGCCTTTTTCTCCTCTTCGGTCTCAAATCCAAGGTCGTCTGTCACTACATTGCAGAACAGCTTGCCGTCCTGATCGTGGAGATTCTCAAGAACCATCTCATCAACCGGCATGGTAAGATACAGGATCTCATACCCTCTCCGGCGCACTTCCTCACACTGCGGCAAATCCATTGCATGCTTTACGCTGTCGGAAGATGCAAAATAGATTTTCTGCTGACTTTCCGGCATGTTGTCCACATACTCTTTCAGCGTGACCTGATGATCTTCGGATGTGTAGAATATCAGCAGCTCTCTCAGAAAGTCTTTATATCTGCCGTATTCATCGCACACGCCGGCCTTCAGGCTGAGACCGAAGTTGCGGAAGAATTCCTCGTATTTCGGTCTGTCATCCTTCATCATCTTGAGCAGCTCGCCCTTAATTTTTTTCTCGAGACTGGTTCCGATGGTATGGAGCTGTCTTGTGTGCTGCAGAATTTCCCTCGAGATATTAAGCGACAGATCCGGAGAATCCACCACGCCCTTTACAAAGTCAAAATACTCATGGGTCAAATCTTCGCATTTTTCCATGATCATGACGCCGTTAGAGTAAAGTGTAATGCCGGATTTATGGCCCTCTGCATAGGCATCTATGGGTTCCTGGCCCGGCACGAACAGCAATGCCTTGTAGGAGATTGTTCCCTCTGCATTGACTCTGAGCGTTACGCAGGGGTCCTTAGATTCATGGTATTTGCTCTTGAAAAATTCATTGCATTCTTCGTCAGAGACCTCGGATTTGGCGCGCTGCCAGATCGGGATCATGGAGTTCATGGTCTCTGTTTTTGTGACCATCTCATATTCGACTTTGGGATTTCCCTGATCGTCTACTTCTCCGGTCTCTTTCCGTTCCTGTTTTTCGATGTCCATTTCTATGGGCCAGCGAACGTAATCCGAATATTTTTTGATCAGTGCTTTAATTTTCCATACTTCCAGATACGAGCTGTATACTTCCTCATCCGTATCATCTTTGAGGTGCATGATCACACGGGTTCCGACATCGTCCTTTTCGATCTCTTTGACCGTATATCCATCCGCTCCGCTGCTTTCCCAGCGATAGGCGGTATCTTCGCCATATTTTCTGGTCTCTACCGTCACCTTGTCGGACACCATGAAAGCGGAATAAAATCCAACGCCAAACTGTCCGATGATCGAGATGTCCTCTGCCCCTTCCGCTTCGGAATCCAAACCTGCTTTGAACTGATTGGATCCGGACTTGGCAATTACACCCAAGTTATTCTCGCATTCTTCCTTGTTCATTCCGATGCCGTTGTCGATGACGGTAATGGTTCTCGCTTCTTTATCCAATTCAACTCTGATCTTAAACTGATCACGGGTCATTCCAACGTTTTCGTCCGTCAGAGAAAGATAGCAGAGCTTATCGATAGCGTCCGACGCATTGGAGATGATCTCTCTGAGGAAGATCTCTTTGTTTGTGTAGATCGAGTTGATCATTAAATCAAGCAGCCGCTTAGATTCTGCTTTGAACTGTTTTTTTGCCATATATATCCCTCCGAAATAAATTTACCATAATAATATTAATTAGATTAAGCAAATTATTATTATATCATTATTTGGCTATTTTTCAATATTGATCTCAAATCGAACGTAAAGTTAAATCTTTCGTAATTATTGTCTTTCCAAAAGTGCGCGGTTATAATATTTTCACAGACTTTGTTTTCGTCAGGAGGTCCGATATGCCTACAACTTGGAATCGCACACCCGAAGAATTTCATAAAATTTACATTTCAAATACCGACTCTTTCTACAAAGCGGCAGGGAAATCCTTTGCGCCGGAAGTAGATGCATTTATGACAGAATGCGCTTTTCAGATCTGGAGTCGTTCAGCAGCCGTCACCCAGGCTCAGACCGATCTCGCAAACGAACTATACTCCCGAGGCCAGGACAGACCCAGCTGGCTTCTTTGGACACTGACGGAGAAGGTATGCGGCGTAGGCGAATTTCTTCCCCCTCTGTTCTTTTGGACTCTTGCCGAAGATGACGCGCGCCTCGGAACAGACGACTCCCGCCTTTTTATTCGCGTCGTAACAAATATTCTTCTGTATCTGGCCGCTTCGGACTATGAGATCACTTACGAAGAAGCGGAACGCATTACGGAGATCACCGATAAGCTCTCGGCAATTTGCGATTCAAGCAATGTGAAAAAGAGCGAGTCCGGAATCAACCCTCTGGACTATGTGACATCCAATGAGCCGAGCTTCATTGAAAAAAACGGGAATGCTCAGGCTCCTGTCACGGAGAAAGCCGCCGCCACGGAATCTTCTGCCGAACAGGACACAGAAGAAGCGGAGAAGCCGTCGCTAGAAGAATGCATGGCTGAGCTGGATGAACTTATCGGTTTGGAGGAAATAAAAAAAGACGTTAAAAGTCTGATGAATCTCGTTAAAGTGCGCAAACTCCGAACTGAAAACGAATTGCCCGTTCCGGATATGTCTCTGCATATGGTGTTTCTCGGGAATCCCGGAACCGGCAAAACCACTATTGCGCGACTTATCAGTAAACTTTACGCATCTATCGGAGCACTCTCAAAAGGCCAGCTGATCGAAGTGGATCGATCCGGACTTGTGGCAGGCTATGTCGGCCAGACCGCACTGAAAACACAGGAAGTTATCCAGTCGGCGCTGGGCGGAGTGCTTTTCATCGACGAGGCATATTCTCTCGCTAGCGGCGGAGAAAACGACTATGGCCGCGAAGCTATTGAAACGATTTTAAAAGCAATGGAAGATCACAGAGATGATCTCGTGGTTATTGTTGCCGGTTATGATGAACCCATGGAAAAATTTCTTTCATCCAACCCCGGACTGAAAAGCCGGTTTAACAAATACTTCCATTTTCCGGATTATACCGGCGAGGAACTGATGGCCATTTTTAAGCTGCGCTGCGATAAAAACGGATATACTTTATCCGAGGATGCGGAAAAAGCGGCAACAGAGATGTTTAACGAACTTTATGAGAACAGGTCTGAGAACTTCGGAAACGGCCGTGATGTACGCAACATCTTTGAGGATATGGTCACACGCCAGTCAAACCGAATTGCCGGCATGGAGAATCCTGCCAAGGACGATCTGATGACAGTGCTGCCGTGCGATCTTGTTGAAAGCGACGAGTCCGCAGAGCCCGATGAGTCGTCAGAATCCTCTCCTGAGACATCAGAAGAAAAATCCGATGAAGATTCTTCGGAAATTTAATTGAATACAGCGATCCGCCCCTGCTTCCACCAAGAGGCAGGGGCGGATTTTATATACCGGACTCTTTATATTTTTTCCGGAGTATAGAATTCAAAAATAACAGCATCGTTCTTTTTCATGTCTTTCTTATCGTGGCTTGTCCATCCGAACGTCATGGCGCCCATTGCCACCGCAAGCTTCACGGCGAGCGTTTTTTTCCCCACCTTATATGATATAAACTGCGGCCTTCCCAAAAAGTCCATCAGACAGTTTCCCAGTATGAACGCAACCGGTCTGGATGCATCTTCCGGCTCATAGTCCCGCGGCCTGCAGGCAAGCTGTCCGCGAAACACTTTCGGTGCATGAAAACGAAACCACATCACGATACGCGGATCAAAACTTTCAATGCAGTATTGCCCTTCATACTTCGACAAAAGATCCATCGTCTTTCTGCAGAGTTCCCGGTTTTTGGGCCCTGTTTTCAATTCGACAAGCAGCGGACCTCTTCCGTCAATGCATTTGAGCACTTCACTGAAAAGCGGAATCGTCTGATCCGAACCCGCCAGCCCCAGTGTCTTCAGCTCCGCATAATTTTTTGCATCAACTCTGGAATCCACTCCGCACACTCTGTTCAGGGTAGCATCATGAAAAACTACAACCTCTCCGTCTTTTGACAGCTGGACATCCAGCTCTATGCCGTACCGCTGTTCCGCGGCAAGACGAAATGCTTCCATGGAATTTTCCGGTACTGATTTGTCCTCTGTATGCAGTCCTCTGTGCGCAAAATTCTTTTTCTGGAACGGCGCTTTCTGCTCTTCCGTTGCCTTGCCGGGTCCTACAAGATAAACACCGGTTCCGGCCACTGCCAGCGTCGCCGCAGCAAGTTTTACATAGATTTCCATTGTATGTTTTTTCATGGCTTTCCTCTCCTCCTGTATCTATAAACATCCGTACTATTGACTTTTCGTTGCAGAAAAAAGTCTACCACTCCTCTGCTCCTTCCGTCAAACACCCTGCTTGCGATTCTGCCTTAACGTATTTTCATTTTCTTTTTATTGTTTCCCTTCACGATTTAGTGTAATATTATTCACATAAATACATCACATTTTGGAGAGGCGTGGTATTGTGAAATTAAATTACAAGCGGACCATATGCGTAGGATTTGCATTCTTTCTTATCTGCGCATTCTGGCAGGCCTATGACAACATTATCCCTCTGATTCTGACTAACAAGTTCGGAATGCGGCAGGGCTGGTCTGGCCTTATCATGGCACTGGACAACGTTCTGGCACTGTTTCTGCTTCCCCTGTTCGGCTCCATATCCGACCGGTGCAAAAGTCCCCGAGGGCGGCGGACTCCTTTCATCATCGTTGGAACGATCATTGCTTCCATCGCTTTTGTCGGACTGTCTTTCGCCGACAACGCACAGCTTAAACATTTAGATCAGGTTTCCACTATTGATGACCCTGCAGCACTGTCCGTCCTTTATGACGCAGAAGCTAACGCTTCTTTGCTTTCCCCCGAAGGCGATACTTTTGTGCTCTCCGAACTGTTTACTAAAGAGCAGTTCATGAGCATTCAAAGTCAGATCACCGAAAACGGGAAAACGGTCACCAATCCCGATTATACAAATTACGTTGTCCCCGCAAGGCAGGCTTATGCTTGGACTGAAACAACAACGTCTCCTTTGCCGCTTATTATCTTTGTAATTCTTCTGCTGGTGGTTCTGATCGCCATGGCTGTTTTTCGTTCACCGGCGGTAGCTTTGATGCCGGACGTTACGATTAAACCGCTTCGAAGCAAAGGCAACGCGGTCATTAACCTTATGGGAAGTGCCGGAGGTGTGCTGGTTCTGATCCTCGGCATTGTGTTTGCTACCAGCGCGGTCAAAAATTCGCTGATGAGCTATACCGCATATTTCTCGGTAATTGCCGGAATCATGATCCTTGCACTGATCATCTTCCTTCTTACCGTTAAGGAACCGCAGTTTGTCAAAGAAATGCATGAAGACAGCCTGAAATACGGAATAGAGGAAGACTCCATCGATGCAGAAGACGCCTCTCATAAAACACTGTCAGCAGGCGAAAAAACTTCTCTCGGTCTGATCCTTGCATCCATCGTTTTCTGGTTTATGGGATATAATGCGATCACTTCAAAATATTCTGTCTATGCAAGTAATATTCTTCATAAGGATTACAATCTGACTCTGATCATTGCACAGGCCGCTGCAATCGTTGCTTATCTTCCGGTCGGTGTTGTGGCATCGAAGGTCGGACGTAAAAAAACGATTCTTGCCGGTGTAATTATGCTCGCCATCGCATTCACCGCCGGAATATTCATGCGGTCAGACAGCCCGACACTGCTTATGAACTGCATCTTTGCTCTGGCCGGAATCGCCTGGGCAACTATCAATGTAAACTCATTCCCCATGGTTGTGGAAATGTGCTCCGGCAGCGACGTCGGAAAGTATACCGGTTTCTACTATACGGCATCTATGGCCGCGCAGGTATTTACTCCGATTTTCTCAGGCTTCCTGATGGATAAGCTCGGAATGACGAGTCTGTTCCCCTACGCTGCGATCTGCGTTGTCATCGCTTTCTTCACAATGCTGTTCGTACGTCACGGAGATTCAAAGCCCATTGCAAAAACCGGTCTGGAAGCTCTGGAAGATATGGATGCTGACTGATTTTTCTAAATTACAAATTGAAAGCGGCGGATCATGATGATCCGCCGCTTATTTATTCCTAAGTCAGTTGATTCGTATTTCTCTGCATTTTCCCGTGCCAAAGCGCCGCTCCATTTCGCTTTTGTATTCTTCAAAATATTCCGTCGGCATGAGTGCCTGAACACAACCGGCAAATCCCCCGCCGTGCACACGCCAGGCTCCTTTCCCTCGCAGCAGGGTTTCGCTGAGTTCCAGTCCTTCCTGCAGCTTGGTATCTCCCGTTGCGCTTGTAACAATATTGTTCAGATATTTTTCAGAGGATCGGCCCGATTCGTTCATCAGGCGCATATATTCTTCCCCATTTTTTTCAATCAGAGCATCTCTCATTTTCGGCACACGTTCGTTTTCGTCGAAAAAGTGTTTTGCCCGCCGGACCGGACGGTAGGAAACATCCCACTCCCGATCCCGGAAATCCTGAGGCGACACTTCAGAAAGAACACCCTTATCGAACAATCCTGCAATATAGCACATGTCCGCCGGGATTCTGGCATACGACGTATCCAGGCCCGCATGACTTCCCCCGGTGTCAGTGAGGCACAGGGTCAGTCCCATATCCGCAAAATCCGCATCGATCGTCTGGATCTCATCCGTAGCAAAATCTACGTAAATACATTTTCCCAAAGAACAGGCCAACTGATCCATCAGCCCGCAGGGTTTTCCGAAATGATCATTTTCCGCTTTCTGTGCAACTCTCGCTATGACGATCGGTTCCAATTTCCCGTCATTATAATATTCGTTAAGGATCTTTCCTATGAGCACGGAAAACGCTGCGGAAGAAGAAAGTCCCGATCCCGCCTGAAGCGAACTGGTGATCGTTGCATCAAATCCCCCAATATCCACGCAGAGATCTTTTAAGGCCGATGCAACACCTCGGACAAGAGCTTTGGTGGTTCCGAACTCTTCCGGACGTATATCCAGGGACCTTAATGGCACTTCAAACGCCGGGTATCCTTCCGAACTGATCCGGATAATATTGTCATCATTTTTTGTGCAGTTTGCGGTAATTCCGGTATCGACCGCCGCCGCCAGAACGCGTCCTTTCTGGTGGTCCGTATGGTTGCCCGCAAGCTCTGTTCTTCCCGGAGCAAAAAAAACATTTTTCATTCTGTTGCCTCTCCAGTCCACATTCTGTTTTATATGTTTCTGAATTTCCAGTAAAAACAGAATATTACAGGCCAATTTCAAAGTCAATAAATGAAACCGACACTTTCGAAATATTTTTGGAGACTCGGATAATTTTGAATTTGTCAATGTTTTTAAGGATTGTTCATTGCGTTGCTGTTTTTCGGGAATTATAATGTTTAAAAACAACCTCAAAGATTTTTATTCCGGTTAATGAGGATTATACGGAGGCTTTACTATGGACAAGAGCAGCAATATCAATCTTACAATGCTGTGCGATTTTTATGAGCTGACCATGGGCAACGGATACATGGTCAACGGTCTGAAAGACCGGATCACTTATTTTGATGTATTCTACCGCAGCGTTCCCGACGACGGCGGTTTTGCTATCGCAGCAGGACTCGAGCAGGTTATCGATTATATCGAGGATCTGCATTTCGATGAAAACGACATTGAATTTCTTCGCGGCAAAAACATTTTTTCCGAAGAGTTTCTTGCTTATCTGGCAGATTTTGAATTTACCGGTGACATCTGGGCCGTTCCGGAAGGCACACCCATCTTCCCCAGAGAACCGTTTATGACCGTCCGCGCTCCCGCCATTCAGGCGCAGCTGATCGAAACTTATGTCCTGCTGGCGCTGAATCATCAGAGCCTTATTGCGACCAAAGCAAACCGCATTGTACGCGCCGCCAAGGGCCGGGCCATCATGGAGTTCGGATCCCGCAGAGCACAGGGTATTACTGCCGCAGTGACCGGCGCCCGTGCCGCTTATATTGCCGGCTGCGTAGGAACAGCCTGCACGGTTTCGGATGAAATCTACGGTGTTCCTGCCGCAGGTACCATGGCGCACTCCTGGGTACAAATGTTCGATTCCGAATACGATGCGTTTTTGGCTTACTGCAAAGCTTACCCGAATAACGCCGTACTTCTGGTCGACACCTACAACTCTCTGAAATCCGGCGTGCCCAACGCCATCAAGGCTTTCAATGAAGTTCTTCGTCCTCTCGGAATCACGAAGTGCGGTATCCGTTTTGACTCCGGAGACATGGCCTATCTGACAGTCAAAGCCCGGGAAATGCTCGACGAGGCCGGCTGGACGGAATGCAAGATCACCGTATCCAACTCTTTGGACGAAAGGCTGATCACTGAGCTTCTTCTTCAGGGCGCCGCCATTGACAGTTTCGGCGTCGGCGAAAGGCTGATCACCTCAAAATCCGCTCCGGTTTTCGGCGGCGTCTATAAACTGGCTGCCATCGAAGATTCGGCCGGAAACATTATTCCGAAGATTAAGATTAGTGAAAATACATCCAAAATTACAAACCCGGGATTTAAGCATACCTACCGCTTCTTTGATCGAAATACCGGTTTGGCCGAAGCCGACTATATCTGCATGCATGATGAGACCGTAGATGACTCCAAGCCTCTGGAGATTTGTGATCCTGAAGCACGCTGGAAAAAGAAAACCATGGAAAACTTCATTGCCAAGGAGCTGCTCGTTCCTATTTTCCAGAAAGGCAAACTGGTCTATGAAGTACCAAGTTTAGACGAGATTAAAAAATATTGTGCCGAGCAGGTAAATACTCTGTGGCCGACTGTGCAGCGTTTCGACAATCCCCACAATTACTATGTCGATTTATCAGAAAAACTGATGGCACTGAAAGACGAGATGCTAAATAACGCAGGAAAGAGTGGCAAGTGATGGATGCTGATTCCCGCCGCAAAGAGATCCTAAATGCCTTGAGCGGAGCCTCCTCCCCCGTAAGCGCCAGCGCTTTAGCCTCAGCTCTGGGGGTAAGCAGGCAGATCATCGTCGGAGATGTTGCTCTTCTGCGTGCGGCCGGCGAACAAATAACAGCCACTCCGCGAGGATACACACTGCTGCGTACAGCCACGGTTTCAGACAGATATCTGGGCACTGTCGCCTGTATTCATACTGTCGCCGGCATGGAAGAAGAACTGACGATCATGGTGGATAACGGATGCACGGTAGTCAATGTCATTGTAGAGCATCCCCTTTATGGGCAGATCACGGCTGAACTCGATCTTTCCAGTAAATCCGATGTTTCTCACTTTATGGAAAAACTTCTTTCCGAGGAGGCACAGCCGCTCTCCTCTCTGACCGCAGGGGTTCATCTCCACACTCTGCGATGTCCGGACCTGGCTTCCTATTCGCGTACGGTGGAGTCCCTTCGCCAGGCCAAGCTTCTGTACACGGCAGAAACCGCGGAAAATAGTTAAACTTTTAATATAGGTTGACAAAATACTCCCGTCTATTTATATTGAGGTTTACAGGTGTCTTGACACCTGTAAACCTCAATTTTTTAGGATGGGAAAAAGATGAGTAAATTAAAAGCATTCATGGCCCGCAAAGATATAGAAATTTCTCTGAAACGCTATGGAATCGATGCTCTTGGCGCCATGGCGCAGGGTCTGTTCTGTACTCTTCTGGTCGGCACGATTTTAGATACGCTCGGCACACAGTGCCACATCGGTTTTCTTAAGGCAATCGTTGTCACTATTGGGAAAGGCGATGCCGCTGTCGGATATACTATCGGCGGCCTTGCATCCGCCATGGTCGGTCCTGGCATGGCTGTAGCAATCGGATATGCGCTTCATGCTCCCGCCATGGTCCTGTTTTCACTGATCCCGGTAGGCTTCGCAACCAATGCCCTGGGCGGCGCAGGCGGACCTTTGTCCGTATATTTTGTTGCAGTAATCGCCAGTGAATTCGGAAAGGCCGTTTCCAAAGAGACAAAAATTGACATTCTGGTCACGCCTATTGTGACCATTCTCGTCGGCGTCGGCCTGGCCTGGCTCATTGCCGCACCCATAGGCAAAGCCGCTACTGCCATCGGTTATCTTATCATGTGGGCTACTGAGCTTAAGCCCTTCCTTATGGGTATTCTGGTCAGTGTCGTGGTCGGTATCGTTCTCACCCTTCCCATTTCGTCCGCTGCAATCTGCGCTGCGTTTTCCTTAACCGGTCTTGCCGGCGGTGCGGCTGTTGCCGGATGCTGCGCCAACATGGTCGGTTTCGCGGTGATGTCTTTCAGAGAAAACCGCTGGGGCGGATTAGTATCACAGGGACTGGGTACCTCGATGCTTCAAATGGGAAATATTGTACGTAATCCGAAGATCTGGATTCCGCCTATTCTGGCTTCTGCCGTGACGGGTCCGATTTCGACCTGCCTGTTTAAGATGGAAATGAACGGAGCTCCGGTCGCTTCCGGCATGGGTACCTGCGGACTGGTGGGCCCAATCGGCGTATGGACCGGCTGGGTCTCGCCGAGCGAAGCGGCGCTCGCCAACGGAGCGGGGGCCATCACACCTACGGCTATGGACTGGATCGGAATGATCCTGATCTGCTTTATTCTGCCGGGTGTCCTTTCCTGGCTATTCGGTCTGGGTGCAAGAAAATTCGGTTGGATCAAAGACGGGGATCTGACATTGGATACCTGAAAAACAAATGCTTTACACGGTCGGTCACAAATGTGACCGACCGTTTCTTTTATATTTTCTACAAATACCTTCTTCAGATTGGCGGCAGATTTGGATCCTCCGCCATTGACTTTAGCGCACTACCGTGCTAACATACTGAACATGTAATAATAAAAAGGAATGGAGTGATTGCATGAGTTTACCCGAAAATTCACAGCTGAACGTGCTGTTTGATGCCATACTGTTGCTGAAAGACCGGGAAGAATGCGCCTGTTTTCTTGAAGATATCTGCACGATTAAAGAGGTCCGAGAGCTGGCTCAGCGGCTGGAGATCGCACGTCGTCTCGATCGGGGCGATTCTTATAACCGTACGGCTATGGAAACCGGTGCAAGCTCAGCAACCATCAGTCGTGTTAATCGCTGTCTGGAATACGGAGCCGGCGGATATCGTCTGGCCATCGACCGCCTCCCGCCCCTTCCAGAAGTTTCGGAGGATAAGGATCTATGATTGCAACCCTGTCGGAAGGCAGTATCCGTGCTTCATTAAGCCGTCTTTATCGGAGCTGGGGATATCTTCCTTTCAAAGTCAACAAATTTGAAGAATATGACTTTTATGCTCAGTATAAAAGTTTTCTTGCCTGCAAGCAGGTGCTGACTTTCAACAATATTGACGGACGTCTTATGGCTCTCAAGCCGGACGTCACGCTCTCCATATTGAAAAGCGCTTCCAATTCTTCGGATTCAATTCATAAAGTCTATTACAATGAAAATGTATTCAGAGTCCCGGAAAACGGAGACGGTTTTCAGGAAATCGATCAGACGGGGCTGGAATGTATCGGAAAGATTGGACTTTATGAACTGGCAGAAGTGGTAATGCTTTCTGTTAAAAGCCTTAATTTGCTTTCTGAAAGCTACATTCTGAGTCTTTCCCATGTCGGGATCGTATCCGGTATTCTTGAAAATGCAGGCCTTTCCCCTGAGATACAGGCCGATTTCTTCGAAGCTATGGGGTCGAAGAATATTCACGAACTCCGTGCCTTGTGCACCCGTTATACTCTCGCGGAATCGGTCTGTTCAGTGCTAACGTCGCTTACAAATATCTACGGTCCCGTCTCTGAAAAGCTTTCGGAACTGGAGGCTCTGGATCTCCCGTCGGAAAGTCAGGCTTCCCTGGAGGAGCTGGCTGCAATTTCAAAGCTGCTGACCGCTTTCGGTGTTTCTCATATCTATTTGGATTTTTCGGTAGTTAACGATATAGAGTACTATAACGGCATTGTTTTCTCCGGCTATATAGACGGCATTGCGGCTCCGGTACTTTCCGGAGGGCAGTATGACCGCCTCATGGAACAAATGAATCGTTCCGGAGGCGCCATTGGTTTTGCGGTGTATACCGACCGGTTGGAAGCTCTGATGGCCCCTTCGCAGAATTACGATGTGGATATACTGATCGTTTGTCCCGATTCATCCGATCTTCCCCTTGCGATCTCTGTTGCCAGCGGAAGAATCTCGGAAGAAAAAACCGTGTGCATTCAGACACGGGAGCCGGATGATATGCGCTGGAGTGAAAAGATAGTTATCCGAAACGGGGAGGTGCAAAATGACGGATTCCATGGTTAATATCGCACTCCCCAAAGGCCGCCTCGGCGAAACAGCCTACGGGATACTGGCCGACGCAGGTTATCCCTGTCCCGAAGTGCTCGACCCGAAGCGGAAACTCACTTTTGAAAATGCAGCTTGTCATGTCCGATACTTCTGGGTAAAGCCGGCAGATGTTCCGATTTACGTTGAACTGGGTGCTGCAGACATCGGCATCGCTGGAAAAGACGTTCTTCTGGAGCATGCCTCGGATGTTTATGAGCTGCTGGATCTGGGTATCGGAAAATGCAGGATGTCCGTCGCATGCCCCAAGGATTTCCGGGACAGCGGATCGCGGACACTTCGCGTCGCCACAAAATTTCCGCATATCGCCAAAAAATATTATGAATCCCAGGGCCGGGACATCAGCATCATCAAGCTGAACGGTTCGATCGAAATCGCCCCGATACTCGGCCTTTCGGATGTTATAGTCGATATCGTCGAGACCGGAAACACCATCCGCGAAAACGGATTGGAAGAACGCACCACCATTGTGCCGATCAGCGCTCGGCTTATCGCAAATAAAGCTGGTTATAAATTCAAATACGAGGAGATCTCTAAAATCTGTCAGAACCTCTCCTCTCAATGCCGGTAGGAGGCTTTCAAATGATCAAAACATACCGATACGGTCAAGTTCCGAATGAGACCTTATTCATCCGCTCTCTTCTTATCCGCGATGTCGCTCCGGTAGTCACGGAGATCATAGAACGTGTCCGGGAACGCGGAGATGAGGCACTGAAATACTATACCAAACAGTTCGACGGCGTTGAGCTTGAGGATTTTCAGGTTTCCGACGAGGAAATCGAAGAAGCCTGGACACAGATCGGCAAGGATTATCAAGATGTCCTGATTCAGGCAAGGGACAACATTTCGGAATACCATCAGAATCAGGTCCGTCCCGGTTTTGTCATGACACGGGGAAGCGGTGTTGTCCTTGGACAAAAAGTCACTCCGATCGAGAAGGTGGGTCTTTATGTTCCCAACGGCACCGCAGCGTATCCTTCCTCGCTTATCATGAACTGTGTCCCCGCAAAGATCGCAGGATGTTCGGAACTGATTATTACGGTTCCCCCCGACAAAGACGGAAAGGTCAATCCTTCCATTCTTGCTGCCGCAAGAGTCTGCGGAGCCACGAAAATATTTAAAGTCGGAGGAGCACAGGCGGTTGCGGCACTTGCTTACGGTACGGAATCGATTCCCCGCGTAGACAAAATCGTCGGTCCCGGAAATGCCTACGTCGCAGAAGCCAAAAAACAGGTTTTCGGCAAAGTAGCTATTGATACGATTGCCGGTCCCAGTGAGGTGCTGATCGTTGCTGATGAAGACAACGATCCCCGGATCCTTGCCGCAGACATGCTTGCTCAGGCCGAACACGATGTGATGGCGACCTCGGTTCTGGTAACCACCTCACCCGCACTTGCGGAAGCGGTCTCGGAACAGCTGGAATCGCAGCTGAGTTCTCTTCCCCGGCAGAGCATTGCCAGAGAATCCATTGACAACAACGGAAAGATCGTCATTGCCGATACGATCGATGATGCGATTGAATGTGCCAACGAAATTGCACCGGAGCATCTCGAACTTTGTGTAGCGGAACCCTTTTCTCTTTTGGGAAAAATCAAAAATGCCGGTTCGATATTTCTGGGCAAGGATGCACCGGAGGCTCTTGGTGACTATATGGCCGGTCCGAACCACACGTTGCCCACGACGGGTACTGCCCGTTTCGGCAGTCCGCTTTCTGTGGATGACTTCGTAAAAAAATCCCAGTATACTTACTATTCCCATGATGCCCTTCTGGAATTAAAAGACAGCATCGCACTTTTCGCGCAGCAGGAAGGGCTTCAGGGACACGCAAACAGCGTACAGTTCCGTTTTGATTCAGAGGAATAACACATGAGTAAATTTTTCAGCAGCAAATACCGGGATCTGGTTCCTTACACTCCGGGTGAACAGCCGCAGGAGCAGGTTTTTATCAAATTGAATACCAACGAATCTCCTTTTCCCGCTTCCCCGAAAGTGCAGGATGCGGTATCCGAAGCTGTAAAATCTCTGCATCTGTATTCGGATCCGGAGTCTGCGGCCCTCTCTTCTGCGGTCGCAGATTATCTGAATGTTTCCCGCGACCAGATACTTATGACAAACGGCTCCGATGAAATTTTAAACTTTGCCTTCATGGCTTTCGGCGATTCGGAACATCCGTTTTCTTTTCCGGACATCACTTACGGCTTTTATAAAGTCATCGCCGATCTGAACCAGGTTCCTTTTCGGGAAATTCCGCTTAAAGAAGATTTTACGGTCGATGTGGAGGCTTTCTGCCGCTGCGACAGCAACATCGTGATCCCGAATCCGAATGCCCCGACAGGTATACCCCTGGCGCAGGAGGATATCAGGCGAATTGTCGAAAGCAATAAGGACCATCTCGTGATCATTGACGAAGCCTATGTGGATTTCGGCGGTATTTCATGCATCCCTCTGACGGGAGAATACGACAATCTTCTGGTAACACAGACATTTTCAAAATCGCGCTCTCTGGCCGGAGGACGGCTTGGTTTCGGAGTGGGAAATTCCGCTCTGATTCGGGATCTGAATACTCTGAAGTATTCCTGTAATCCCTACAACGTAAACAGACTTACATCAGCAGCGGGGATCGCTGCAATCGATGACGAAGAATACTTTCGCCGCAACATAAATTCTGTTATAACTGTGAGAGAGCAGGTCTCCAAGGCGCTTGTGCAGCGCGGATTTTCGGTCCTGCCCTCCTGTGCAAACTTTCTTTTTGTAAATTCAAATTTCTGCAGTTCTGAGACTCTGTATCTGCGTCTTCGTGAAAAGGGAGTTCTTGTCCGCTACTGGAATTCTCCGAGAATCGAAAACTGGTGCCGTATCACAATCGGCTCAGCAGATCAGATGAGTCGGCTGATAGCTGCCGTTGATGAGATCATGGAGGAAAACAAACATGAGACAGTCGGAAATTGAACGCAAAACGCTGGAAACCAAGATCAAACTGAAAATAGATTTGGACGGCTCCGGAGCGAACCATATCGATACCGGTGTGGGATTTCTTGATCACATGCTGACACTTTTTGCGGTACACAGCGGATATGATCTTGACATCAAATGTACTGGCGACACGGAGGTGGATGATCATCACTCCGTAGAAGATATCGGAATCGCTCTGGGTGAGGCTGTTAAGGAGGCGCTGGGAGATCGCCGCGGAATCGTTCGGTACGGCAGTCAGTGGCTTCCCATGGATGAGGCGCTTGTTCTTTGCGCTGTCGATGTATCCGGTCGCAGCTGTCTTCGATACGACCTTTCGATTCCCTCGGAAAAAGTAGGCTCCTTCGACACGGAGCTTGTTGAAGAATTTTTTACCGGCTTTACCAGAAAGGCGGAACTCTGTCTTCACATCCGGCAGTTTGACGGAACGAATTCACATCACATCATCGAAGCCGCGTTCAAGGGATTCGGACGCGCACTTTCTCAGGCAACGGCTATAAACAGCAAAAACCCGAATGAAATACCCTCATCCAAAGGAGTTTTATAATGCTTGCTATCGTTGATTACGGAGTCGGAAATCTTTTCTCTCTGCACAGCTCCCTTAAAATGATCGATGTTCCATCTGTTGTGACTTCAGATATTTCTGTCCTGTCAGATGCCGACAGAATCATATTGCCAGGTGTGGGCGCCTTCCGGGACGCAGCAGAAAAGCTCCGGGATACCGGGCTGGGAGATGCTGTTTCAGATCTTGCCCGCAGCGGAAAACCGATTCTCGGCATATGCCTCGGTATGCAGATGCTCTTCGACAAAAGTTTTGAATATGGCGTCTATGACGGACTGGGCTTGATTCCCGGAAACGTCGTGGACATGCGCCCCAGGATTCCTTCCTCTCTGAAAGTTCCTCATATCGGATGGAATTCTCTGTCTTTGAAAGAACCCGGACATCCATTATTCAAATATATTAAAGACGGTGATTTTGTTTATTTTGTTCACAGTTTTTATGCTTCCGACTGTAATCCGAACATTCTGGCCACAACGGAATACGGAGCAGATCTGACGGCTGTGGTGGCAAAAGATAATATTTACGGTTGTCAATTTCATCCTGAAAAAAGCGGCTCTGTCGGACTGGCGATCCTTCGGGCATTCTGCGAATTGAGGTAAGCTGTATGATTCTTTTCCCGGCTGTTGATATTTACGACAAAAAAGCGGTTCGTCTTTTTAAGGGCGACTATTCCCAGATGACCGTGTATAGCGATGACCCTGTTTCCGTCGCCCAGAAATTTTCTTCCTTCGGCGCCGAATGGGTCCACCTCGTGGATCTGGAAGGTGCACGAGACGGAAACACGCCGAATTTTTCTGTTATAAGGGATATTGCTTCCAAAACAGATATTCATGCAGAAATAGGCGGAGGGATCCGTTCTGAAGACACTATTTGCAGATATTTGGACTGCGGTATAGACCGCGTTATTTTGGGAACCATCGCTCTTCAGGATCCCGATTTTTTAAGAAGAATGATCGAAAAGTACGGAGACCGAATCGCCGTCGGCGTCGATCTGCGAAACGGCATGGTCGCAACGCACGGATGGAATGAGACCTCTTCCGTTTCCGGAGAATCCTTTTTGAAGCAGCTCGCTTTAATCGGTGTATCCACTGTAATTATCACCGATATTTCCAGAGATGGCGCAATGAAAGGTCCGAATGTGGATCTGTACCGTCAGCTATCCGAAGTCTTTCCCGGAAATATTACAGCATCCGGCGGTGTTTCTTCGATCGAAGATCTTAAAGCGCTGAGGGAACTCAGCTTATATGGCGCCATTCTAGGAAAAGCTTATTATTCCGGCGCTGTAGATCTGAAAGAAGCTCTGGAGGTAACTGCATGATCACAAAAAGAATCATCCCCTGCCTTGATGTAAAAAACGGACGGGTTGTTAAAGGGGTCAATTTTCAAAATATAAACGATGTTTCCGATCCCGTTTCTCTGGGGCAGTATTATTCTGACTCCGGAGCTGATGAGCTGGTATTTTACGACATTACCGCCTCCGCGGAAGGCCGTGCACTGTTTACAGATGTTCTGCGGCGCGTTGCCGAGACGATCTTCATCCCTCTCACGGTGGGCGGCGGAATCAACTCTCTGGAGGACTTTGATCGAGTGCTTAAATGCGGCGCCGATAAAGTCAGCGTAAACTCCGGTGCGATCTCCAATCCTTCCCTGATCTCCGAGGCGGCAAAAAAATACGGGGATCAGTGTGTGGTCCTTTCTGTAGATGTCAAGCGCGTGGACGGGAAGTTTCATGTTTTTGCGAAAGGCGCCCGTGAAGACACGGGAATGGACGCCATCGACTGGATCGTAAACGGTGTCCAAAACGGCGCAGGTGAAATCGTACTGAACTCTATCGACACCGATGGCGTAAAAAAAGGATTTGACCTCGAAATGCTGGCCGCCGTCTGCAACGCGGTCAATGTTCCCGTGATCGCATCGGGCGGCGCCGGATGCGCTGACGATTTTGTCACTTTGTTTAAACAGGTCCCGGACGTCGATGCCGGACTTGCCGCATCGATCTTCCACTTTGGAGAAGTCAGGATCTCGGATCTGAAAAATCTGCTGGCAAGCGAAGGAATTCCCGTAAGGAGGATATGATAATGGAAATAAATGAACTGAAATTTGATGACCGCGGACTGATCCCTGCTATCGTTACCGAGACCGGGACGGGAAAAGTCCTGATGCTGGCCTATATGAATGAAGAAAGTTTAAAGATCTCTCTGGAAAAAGGGCTTTGCTGCTTCTGGAGCCGAAGCCGTCAGGAGCTGTGGCTGAAAGGGGATACCTCCGGCAATTATCAGCATATCGTCTCCATCACTGCAGACTGCGACGGAGATGCTCTTCTCGTAGAAGTACGGAAGGACGGTCCCGCCTGTCACACCGGAGAAGAGAGCTGTTTTCACAATCTTTTAGCTACCGGGCCGGAAGCTCCGGGATTTACCTACGAGGGTCTTCTGAATATGCTCCAGGGGCGGAAAGACAACCCGAAGGAGGGTTCCTACACCTCCTATCTTTTCGAAAAGGGAAACGACAAGATCCTAAAGAAAATCGGAGAAGAATCCACAGAAGTCGTGATTGCCGCCAAAGATCAGGATGTTCCGAACACGGTGTATGAGCTTTGCGATCTGATGTATCACTGTATGGTTCTGATGACAGAAATGGGCATAGATTCCGATATGATCCGCTCTGAGATGGCCTCACGTCATGTGGTGGATCATAAAGTAAAACAGGAGAAGATGGTTCCATGATCATCCAGGATCTCCATATGCATACATTATGGGACGACGGCAGCAATTCAACTTCGGACATGGTCGCCTCCGCGGCATCAAAAGGCCTGTCCTCGGTCGGCGTCTGCATCCACAGCCCGCTTCCAAACGAAAGCTGGTGTGCAAAGCCCGAAAACATCCCCGTCTTTGTTTCGGAAATGAAAAGCCTTGCCGAACAGTATTCACCCGGTCTCTCCGTATACTGCGGACTTGAATATGATTCTCTTTCCAGTCCTGCATTCGAACCGTATGATTATATCATCGGCTCTGTGCATATGCTGGATCTGGAAGGGAAACTTTGGGCAGTTGATGACTCTAGGCAGAAGAGCCAGGATCTCCTTGATACGGTCTTTCACGGCAACACGGATGCTTTTGCGGAAACTTATTTTGCGGAAGTGGAAAAACTGGCCGGGATCAAACAGATCGATATCGTCGGTCATTTTGACCTTCTGACAAAATTCAATGAACCGGATCCGCTTATAAAAACAGTCCGGCCCCGCTATCTCCGCGCCGCCGAATCTGCCATGGAAAAACTCAGTGCCGCAGGAAAGATCTTTGAAATCAACACTGGCGCCATAAGCCGGGGATATCGCTCCTCCCCTTATCCGAGCAACGCTCTTCTTTGCACCCTTCATGAAATGGGCGGACGCATCCTCCTTTCTTCCGACGCTCACAGCAAGGATAATATTGCTTTCGCCTTCGACATCGCCTGCCGGCAGGCCAGAGCCGCCGGATTTGCGGAAATGGCAGTATTTAACGGTCATTCTTTTTCAAACTCGGACCTTCCTTTCTGACGGAGGGTCCTTTTTTGATATTTGGTACAAAGCAGGATTGAAATTTGCTCTTGATTTTTGATATTTGAATAATTGACATATAGCCCCTTTTAAATATAAGATGAGCTTGTAAATATTGTTTGCACATTATGCGCTGCAAACTAACTTTTATCCGGCCGACTAACGGGCAGTCCTGCGCAGTTGAATACAGGGCTGCTTTTTATTTTCAGGAAGGGTGGTAGGTTATGAAAAAAGTTGCGATCATCATGGGCAGTGACAGCGATCTGCCGGTCGTAGAAAAGGCCATGAACATGCTGGACCGTTTTCAGGTGCCCTATGAGGTGCATGTCTACTCGGCCCATCGGACCCCGGAGCAATCCCGGGACTTTGCCATGAACGCCAAAGCCAACGGCTTTGGTGCAATAATCGCCGCAGCCGGAATGGCCGCACATCTGGCAGGTGCCTTGGCTGCGAATACCATTTTGCCGGTTATTGGAATACCGGTAAGTTCAGGTGCATTAAACGGCGTTGACGCGCTCTATTCTACAGTACAAATGCCAACAGGGATTCCCGTTGCTACCGTCGCTGTAAACGGAGCCGCAAACGCCGCTTTGCTTTGTGTTGAGATGTTTGCGCTCAGCGATGAGGCTCTTGCAGAGGCTCTTGCAGAGTATCGCAGAGAAGACACAGAAAAAACTTTGAATAAAAATGAATCGGTAGAAGAAAAATTCAATCATTAATTATCTTGGAGGTTCTTTATCATGGAAAAACGCGAGCTACTGTATGAAGGAAAAGCAAAAAAGGTCTACGCAACCGATGATCCAGAGTTGCTGATCGTATCCTACAAGGATGACGCCACCGCATTCAACGGGAAGAAGAAGGGCACAATTACAGGAAAAGGCGCTATCAATAACATGATTACCAACCATATGATGCAGGTTTTGGAAGAAGCGGGCGTTGCCACCCACTTTGTAGAAGAGCTCAACGAGCGGGAAACCGTTGTAAAGAAAGTTACGATAGTTCCTCTTGAAGTAATCATCCGCAATATTTCAGCTGGTCACTTTGCCTCCAACTACGGTGTGGATGAGGGCATTGTTTTTGACGAACCGACCATCGAATTTTCCTATAAAAATGATGATCTGGATGATCCTCTGATCAACGAGTATCATGTCCGTGCTCTGAAACTTGCATCAAAAGAAGATGTTGAAACCATCAAGGCTATGTCGTTTAAAATCAACGACGTCATGAAAGAGTTCTTCAAACAGCGCAACGTGGATCTTGTCGACTTCAAGCTGGAGTTCGGAAAGACTTCCGACGGAACGATCGTTCTTGCCGACGAGATCAGCCCGGATACCTGTAGGTTCTGGGACTCTGAGACCCATGAAAAGCTGGACAAGGACCGTTTCCGCAGAGATCTCGGAAACGTAGAGGATGCCTATCAGGAAATGATAAACCGTATTATTGGATAAGGATTAAAAAGCGACCTATGAGCTATAACGATTTTAAAGAAATCCACGAAGAATGCGGTGTCCTGGGTATTATCAGCCCTGAGCCCGCAGATCTGGCTATGCAGGCCTATTACGGATTATATTCTCTGCAGCACCGCGGTCAGGAAAGCTGCGGCATTGTTGTAAATGACGACGGTCTGTTTACCGATTATAAAGACCGCGGCCTGTTGAACCAGGTTTTTAACCGCACGGTTCTGGACGGTTTCCCGGAAGGAAAGATGGCCGTCGGCCACGTTCGGTACAGCACCACCGGCGGCAATGGACGGGAAAACTGCCAGCCAATCGTTGTAAATCACATAAAAGGACGCATGGCGCTTGCTCACAACGGAAATCTTGTGAATTCTGTTGAGCTTCGCGAAGAGCTTGAACTGCAGGGCTCCATCTTCCATACCACCAATGACACGGAAGTCATCTCGTACGTTATTACGAAGGAGCGCCTGACTGCCCCAAGCATCGAAGAGGCCGTCAACCGGGCAATGTACCGGATCAAAGGAGCTTATTCGCTTGTCGTTATGAGCCCTCAGAAACTGATCGCCGCAAGAGACGAACAGGGCTTTCGGCCGTTGTGCTACGGAAAGACACAGGACGGTGTTTATGTCGTCGCCTCCGAAAGCTGCGCGCTGGATGCTCTTCAGGCAACCTTCATTCGCGATCTGGAGCCGGGAGAAATTCTGGTCTTCGACGAAAACGGGATGCGCAGTATTAAGGACCACTGCAACAAGCAGACCAAGCACACCTGTATTTTCGAATATATTTACTTTGCCCGACCGGATTCCGTTATAGACGGAGTCGGTGTGCATGAGGCAAGAGTACGCGCCGGTGAAATTCTGGCCCAGAGGCATCCGGTGGAAGCTGATGTGGTCATCGGCGTGCCCGATTCCGGCCTGGATGCCGCGGTCGGCTATGCCAAAGAATCCGGAATTCCGTATGAAAGCGGTTTTATCAAGAACAAGTACATCGGTCGAACTTTCATCTCGCCCGGTCAGAAAAAAAGAGAGACTCTTGTGCGGCTCAAGCTCAACACCATAAGCAGCGTTATCAAAGATAAGCGTGTCGTCATGATCGATGATTCCATCGTCAGGGGAACCACCTGTGCCGGCATCGTAAATCTTCTCCGAAGCGCCGGCGCCAAGGAAGTACATGTCCGCATTTCCGCACCGCCGTTTCTCAATCCTTGCTATTACGGAACGGATATCGATTCCAAAGAAAATCTGATCGCCTGTCATTATTCCATCGAGGAAATTGCCCGTGTTATCGGTGCAGATACTTTAGGTTATCTTCCCGTTGAAGATTTGTATCATCTTCTCGGCGACGATCCGAACGCGACATTCTGCGGAGCCTGTTTCCACGGAAACTACACCACGGAGGTTCCCAGCAGTCCCTCCAAGAGCCGTTTCGAGTTTAAACTGAGTGAAAGGAAAAAACAATCATGAAGAGTCACAGCGACAGCTATGCTTCCGCCGGTGTGGATATTACCGCCGGATATAAGGCAGTAGAACTGATGAAAAGCCACATCGCCCGTACCACGACTGACGGTGTGATCGGCTCCATCGGTGGGTTCGGCGGACTTTTCAGGCCGGATTTTCTGGGTATGGAAGATCCCATTCTGGTTTCCGGAACCGACGGGGTCGGAACCAAGCTCCGCATCGCCTTTCTTATGAACAAGCACGATACCGTTGGTATCGACTGCGTAGCCATGTGCGTAAATGACATTATCTGCAGCGGAGCCAAGCCGCTGTTCTTCCTGGATTATATTGCGTGCGGAAAAAATGTTCCCGAACGCATCGAAGCCATCGTCTCCGGAGTTGCGGAGGGCTGCGTCCAGTCCGGAGCTGCGCTGATCGGCGGAGAGACGGCTGAAATGCCCGGCTTCTATCCAGTCGATGAATATGACCTTGCCGGTTTTGCCGTCGGCATCGTGGATCGAAAGAAAATGATCGACAACAGCACAATCTGCGAAGGAGACGTCATTCTGGCTCTGCCTTCCAGCGGCGTGCACTCCAACGGATTCTCTCTGGTCAGAAAAGTCTTTGACGTAGAGAACAATCCCGACCTCGCCTCTCCCTGTGAAAGGCTGGGCGGCAAATCCATCGGCGAAGCTCTTCTGGAGCCTACCAGAATCTACGTAAAACCAATTCTTGCTCTGCTTGATCAGATTTCTGTAAAAGGGATCTCCCATATAACCGGTGGCGGTTTTTATGAAAATGTTCCCCGCAGCATCCCTCAGGGCTTCTCCGCAAAGATCGATCGCGCATCATTAAAGATCCCTCCCATTTTTGATCTGCTCGCGGAGACAGGAAACATTCCGGAGCGGGATATGTTCAATACTTACAACATGGGTGTGGGCATGTGCGTTATCGTTGACCGCAATGACGCTTCGACAGCGCTCTCTGTCCTGTCCGACTGCGGAGAAGATGCCTATGTCGTCGGTGAGATCACAAAGGGTGACGAGGGGGTTGTCATTTGCTGATTAAAATTGCGGTTCTGGTTTCGGGCGGCGGAACAAATCTTCAGGCTCTGATCGATGCTCAGAAAAAGGGGATCCTGAAAGACGGGAAAATCTCCCTTGTCATATCAAGCGATGAAAAAGCCTATGCCTTAACCCGAGCAAAGGAAAACGGAATCCCGACTGCCGTAAGCAAAAACGAAGCGGAAATTCTTGGTCTGCTCTCAGATTACTCCATCGACTTAATTATTCTCGCCGGTTACATGACCATTCTCAGCAAGGATTTTGTGTCTCGTTATCCGAACCGGATCATTAATATCCACCCTTCGCTGATTCCCTCTTTCTGCGGCAAAGGGTTTTATGGACTAAAAGTTCATCAGGCTGCGCTGGACTACGGTGTGAAGATCACTGGAGCCACTGCACATTTTGTAAATGAAATTCCCGACGGCGGTCAGATCATCCTGCAGAAGGCCGTTGAGATTCTTCCAGATGACACTCCGGAGACTCTTCAAAAGAGAGTCATGGAGCAGGCCGAATGGGTCATTTTCCCTCTGGCCGCTCAGCTGGTATGCGAACGTTTGTTAAAGGAGTATGAGTAATGTCGAACGATCTGTTGAAACTACTAGAAGAAAATGCCTACCCTGGGCGAGGAATTGCCTTGGGAATCTCTGAGGACGGGACCAGCTCCATTGCCATTTACTTTATCATGGGGCGCAGCACAAACAGCCGAAACCGTATTTTTTCCATTACCGAAGACGGAATACAAACTGAAGCTTTTGACCCTAGCGCGCTGGAGGATCCTTCCTTGATCATTTATCATCCGGTACGCGAATATAAAGGACACCTCATCGTTACCAACGGAGATCAGACCGATACCGTATGGGAATTTATGAAAGATGGGAAATCCTTCCGGGAAGCTCTGGACACCAGAACTTATGAGCCGGACGGTCCGAACTATACTCCAAGGATCTCCGGAATCGTCAGTCCCGAAGGAAATTTCTCTCTGTCCATTTTAAAATCCATGGATGGAGATCCTTCCTGCTGCTGCAGATATTACTTTGACTACGATCATCCGCAGTGCGGATTCGGGCGCTTTATTCACACCTACATCGGCGACGGAAAGCCCCTGCCCTCTTTTGCCGGAGAGCCCACAGCAGTTTGCATGCCGTGGGACAATGCCGATTCCTGTGCTGACGCGGTGTGGAACGCTTTGAATGAAGACAATAAAGTTTCTCTTTATGTAAGATACACCAACCTCGATTCCGGAGAGTCCCAGTTTGCTATTCGGAATAAAAATGTATAAGGAGGATTTTCAGTGAATAAGCTCGAATTGAAATACGGCTGTAATCCAAATCAGAAGCCATCCTGCATCTATGTACGTGACGGTCAGGATCTTCCTATCGAAGTCTTAAATGGACGTCCTGGTTATATCAACTTCTTGGACGCACTCAATTCCTGGCAGCTGGTCAAAGAGCTCAAGGAAGCTTCCGGTCTTCCTTCTGCCGCCTCATTTAAGCATGTATCTCCTGCGGGTGCTGCAGTCGCTTCGGAACTCTCGGATATAGAGAAACAGATGTATTTTGTTTCTCCTGAAGCAGACCTGTCCCCCATCGCCTGCGCCTATATCCGTGCAAGAGGCACTGACCGCCTGAGCTCCTACGGAGACTGGGCAGCTCTGTCCGACTGCTGTGACAAGGCGACAGCGGAATACCTGCTTCAGGAAGTCTCCGACGGAATTATCGCTCCCGATTATACCCCGGAGGCCCTCGAGATCCTGAAAAAGAAGAAAAAAGGCAACTACAATGTTGTTAAAATAGATACGTCCTATGTTCCCGCCCCCATTGAGCACCGGGATATTTACGGAATTACCTTTGAGCAGGGAAGAAACGATTATAAGATCTCCACCGAGGATCTTACCAACATAGTCACCGACTGCAAAGAGCTCAGTGAGGAGGCCAAACGAGACATGGCCGCATCTCTTATCACTCTCAAATACACACAGTCCAACTCTGTGTGCTATGTAAAGGACGGGCAGGCAATCGGCATAGGTGCTGGTCAGCAGAGTCGAATCCACTGCACTCGTCTTGCCGGAAACAAGGCAGACAACTGGTTCCTTCGTCAGCATCCGAAGGTCCTCGGTCTTGAATTCGTAGAAGATATTCGCCGTCCAAACCGGGACAACGCGATCGATGTATATATTTCTTCAGAATATGACGACGTCCTTCGCGACGGCACCTGGCAACAGATCTTCAAAACACGACCCGAAATACTTACCGAGGAGGAAAAGAAGGCCTGGATCGCCACGCAGTCCGGTGTGACCGTCGGCTCAGACGCGTTCTTTCCTTTCGGAGACAATATCGAGCGCGCCAGGAAATCCGGAGTTTCCTATGTCGTTCAGCCCGGCGGAAGCATCCGAGATGACAATGTCATAGAAACCTGCAACCGCTATGGTATCGTTATGGTCTTTACCGGGTCTCGCCTGTTCCATCATTGATCTGACTTTTCACTCTTTGCAATCTGTCCTGAACGCTTCCTCATCAGAAAGGAATTTACTATGAAAATACTGGTCGTAGGCGGCGGTGGCCGTGAGCATGCGGTTATCAAAGCCCTGAAAAAAAATACATCTGTCTCTGAAATTTATGCGCTTCCCGGCAACGGCGGTATTGCGGAAGATGCCATCTGCGCTCCTGTTGCTGCTACTGATCTAGAGGGGCTTGTCTCCTTCGCAAAAGAAAACAGCATCGATTTTGCCGTCGTCACTCCAGACGACCCGTTGGTCATGGGTGCTGTAAATCTGCTGGAAGAAAACGGTATCCCCTGCTTTGGCCCGTCCAAAGAGGCCGCCATTATTGAAGGCAGCAAGGTCTTTTCCAAGAATTTAATGAAAAAGTATGGCATCCCCACCGCCGGCTACGAGGTGTTTACCTCTGCTTCGGAGGCCATAGCTTATCTTCAAACCGCTCCCATGCCTATCGTGATCAAGGCAGACGGTCTTGCTTTGGGGAAAGGGGTTCTGATTGCTCAGACAAAAGAAGAGGCCGTCTCTGCCGTCCAGACCATTATGGAAGACCGGAAATTCGGAGACAGCGGCAATCAGATCGTCATAGAAGAATTTTTGGAAGGCCCGGAAGTCTCTGTGCTCTCATTTACTGACGGGCAAACAATTGTTCCCATGGTCTCCTCAATGGATCATAAGCGTGCGGGAGACGGAGACACCGGGCTCAACACCGGCGGAATGGGTACCATTGCTCCCAACCCCTATTACACAGAAGAAGTTGCGCAGGAATGCATGGGCAAGATCTTTCTTCCTACCATCCGCGCAATGAATGAGGAAGGCAGAAGTTTTAAGGGATGCCTCTATTTCGGCCTGATGATCACAAAAAACGGGCCGAAGGTCATCGAATACAACTGCCGCTTCGGAGATCCCGAAGCGCAGGTGGTCCTTCCCCTGCTGGAATCCGATCTCCTGACGATCATGGAGGCCTGCCGAAACGAGACCCTTGCGGAAGTTCCCGTAAAATTTTCCTCCGGCAGCGCCTGCTGTGTCATCATGGCCAGCAAGGGATATCCGACCGGTTATGAGAAAGGCTTCGAGATCACCATAGATGACGACTTTTCCGCCGATCTTTACGTTGCCGGAGCGAAAAAAACCGAAGATGGACGTCTTGTAACAAGCGGAGGTCGTGTTCTCGGTGTGACAGCTACATCGAATTCCCTGGAATCGGCCATAGCCCACGCTTATGCGGAAGTCTCCAAAATCCATTTTGACAATGCTTTCTTCCGTAAAGACATCGGTGCACGCGCAATGAAAGCCCTAACTTCTCAGGAGGCATAACATGGTTTATCGCGTTTATGTAGAAAAAAAAGAAGAACTGGCCAGTGAGGCAAAAAACCTCGCCCAGGAAGCTCTGGATTTTCTGGGGATCTCTTCTCTGGAAAAAATCCGTATTTTAAATCGCTATGACGTGGAGGACATCAGCAAAGAGCTGTTTGATTATTCTGTGTCCACCGTGTTTTCGGAGCCCCAGGTCGATACAATCCATGATCATCTGCCGGAAGACGGTGCCGCAGTCTTTGCCGTGGAATACCTTCCCGGCCAATACGATCAGCGTGCAGACTCTGCCGCGCAATGTATTCAGATCATCTCTCAGGGAAATCGTCCTCTCGTTCAGACTGCAAAAGTTTATGTCCTGTATGGCACTCTGTCCGAGGAAGATATCGAGCAGATAAAGAAATATGTTATCAACCCCGTGGACAGCCGAGAGGCTTCTCTGGATCGAAAAGATACTCTTTCGGTTCAATACGATATTCCCACTTCCGTTTCTGTTCTGTCCGGTTTTGTGGATATGGATGACGATACTTTGGCCTCCTTTGCATCCCGGCAGGGGCTGGCTATGGACCTCGGTGATCTGAAATGCTGCAGAGATTACTTTAAGGACGAGGGACGCGACCCGACTATTACCGAAATCAAAGTCGTTGACACCTACTGGTCAGATCACTGCCGCCACACGACATTTAATACGATCATCGACCACATCGAAACAGAAGACCCGGAGCTGCAGGCTGCTTGGGATGCCTACATAAGCACAAGGCAGGAACTCAATCGCACAAAACCGGTCACTATGATGGATCTTGGCACGATCGGAGCGCGTTATTTAAAGGCAAAAGGACTTCTTCCCCGTCTGGATGAGTCGGAAGAAATAAATGCCTGCACGGTAAAGATCACAGTAAATGTTAGCGGAGAGGATCAGGAATGGCTGCTTCTCTTCAAAAATGAAACTCATAATCACCCGACGGAAATCGAGCCGTTCGGCGGTGCCGCCACATGCATAGGCGGCGCCATTCGCGATCCGCTTTCTGGCAGGAGCTATGTCTATGCTGCAATGCGTGTTACCGGAGCGGCAGATCCTCTGCAGAGCGTTGAAAATACCCTGAAGGGAAAACTTCCTCAGAAGAAACTTGTAACAACAGCTGCTGCAGGATATTCTTCTTACGGAAACCAGATCGGTCTTGCAACGGGCCAGGTCGATGAACTGTATCATCCCGGATATGCCGCGAAACGAATGGAGATTGGTGCCGTCATTGCCGCCGCACCTTCGGAAAACGTCAGAAGAGAACGGCCGCAGGAGGGAGATGTCGTTATTCTGCTTGGCGGGAGAACGGGTCGAGACGGATGCGGCGGTGCAACCGGTTCCTCCAAAGCGCACACTGTGTCTTCTCTTGACACCTGCGGTGCGGAAGTACAAAAGGGAAATGCTCCCGAAGAGCGAAAACTCCAGAGGCTTTTCCGGGTTCCTTCCGTGTCCAGAATGATCAAACGCTGCAACGATTTCGGTGCTGGCGGTGTTTCCGTGGCTGTCGGAGAGCTGGCAGACGGACTGGATATAGATCTGAACGCCGTCCCCAAAAAATACGACGGTCTTGACGGAACGGAGCTTGCGATTTCTGAATCTCAGGAAAGAATGGCGGTCGTTGTTGCCGCAGAAGACATCGACGCCTTCTGTGCCGCAGCGAAAAATGAAAACCTGGAATCCTCCGTCATCGCGCGCGTTACGTCCGATCGGCGTTTGAGAATGAAATGGAACGGAAACTACATTGTGGATATTTCCCGTGACTTTCTTGACACCAACGGTGCGGAAAAGCATATTTCCGCTTTAATGCCGGCCCCGCAGAAGTGGCAGCGCGAACCCGCTGCTGATTTCGCGGATTCCATGAAAAAACTGGTCCGAGATCTTAACGTGTGTTCCAAGCGCGGATTGTCTGAGCGATTTGACTCTACCATAGGCGCAGGTTCCGTTCTGATGCCTTTCGGCGGAAAAACGCAGAGCACGCCGATCCAGGCTATGGTTCACAAAATTTCCTGTGAGCACGGAGACACTGACACCTGTTCGGTAATGGCCTGGGGATTTAATCCCTACATCTCTGAAAAATCGCCCTATCACGGTGCATATCTGGCTGTAGTGGAGTCGGTCTCCCGTCTTATTGCAACAGGCGCACCGTTTGAAGAGATCTATCTTTCATTCCAGGAGTACTTCCAGCACCTCGGACAGGATGAAAAGAAATGGGGCCAGCCGATCTCTGCACTTCTCGGCGCTCTGGCCGCCCAGAAAGACTTAAAGATCGCTTCTATCGGCGGGAAGGATTCTATGTCCGGCTCCTTTGAAGATCTTTCTGTGCCTCCAACTCTGGTCTCCTTTGCGGTTGCCGCCGCTAAGGCAGAGTCCATTGTTTCGCCTGAATTCAAGCATGCCGGAAATACCGTCTGGCTCCTGCAGCCGGATCGTTCGGAAAACGGTCTGCCTGAGGCCGAATCGCTTATTGCTCTCTTTAAACAGATACACCAGCTGATTCTGGATGGTAAGATCCTTTCCGCATATACACCGGGTTACGGCGGAGTTGCTGAAGGAGTCTTCAAAATGGCTCTTGGAAATCAGCTCGGATTTTCTTACTCGGAGGAGATCTCTGCAAAACAGCTTTTCCGTTATTCCTACGGTGCTTTTATCGTCGAAGCTGCGGACGGCATTGAAATTCCCGGCGGAACAAAGCTCGGTCAAATATCGCAGGAGCGTGTTCTGTCTCACGGTTCGGATGTGCTGTCTATGGAAAGCCTGTCGGCGGATTACGAAGACAAACTCGAATCGGTCTATCCTTGTCACCCTGCCAAGGGAGACAAGGCAGTCCCGGTTCCGCAGGAATATTCTTACACTGGAAAAACTTCCGGAACGGCTTCCGTATCCTGTGCGGTCCCCAAAGTCCTGATTCCTGTTTTTCCGGGTACCAACTGCGAATATGATACGGCAAAGGCGTTCGAAGCCGCCGGTGCCAAACCCGAGATCGTGGTCATCCGCAATTTGTCGTCAACCGACATTGCCGAGTCTGTGGATTACTTTGCCGGCCAGATCAGAAATTCTCAGATTATCTTTATTCCGGGCGGCTTTTCCGGCGGAGATGAACCTGACGGCTCTGCAAAATTTATCACCGCATTTTTCCGTAATCACGCGGTCTCTGACGCAGTCAATGATCTGATGGAGAATCGCGACGGATTGATGGCCGGCATCTGCAACGGCTTTCAGGCTTTGATAAAGCTCGGTCTGGTTCCGTATGGAAAAATTATGGAAACGGATGAAAATTGTCCGACATTGACGTATAATACCATAGGAAGACACCAGTCTCGTTTGGTACGCACCAGGATTGCCTCGAACAAATCCCCATGGCTTTCCAACACGGAGGTCGGAGATATCTATACGGTCCCCATCTCCCACGGCGAAGGACGTTTCCTGGCATCCCAGGAACTGCTCCAGACTCTGGCCGAAAACGGGCAGATTGCAACACAATACGTGGATTTGAACGGCAAGCCCACAATGGATATCGATTTTAATCCTAACGGTTCCGTGGATGCGATCGAAGGCATCACATCTCCGGACGGCCGGATTTTCGGGAAAATGGGTCATTCGGAACGCAGCGGCAAATACCTGTATAAAAATGTGCCCGGAGATTTCAATATCGGCATGTTTGATGCTGCGGTCCGGTATTTTAAATAATCAATAAACTTGAATGGAGATCTTATCATGCTTCACTCCAACTTGAGCATTAACGAACAGAATCATTTGGTATTTGCAGGCGTTGACACCGTGGAAATGGCGCACAAATACGGGACTCCCCTTTATCTGATGGACGAGGACCGCATCCGCAGTCACTGCCGCACTTATAAGAGTCTGATCAACAAATATCTTGGACCGCAGTCCAATATGCTGTACGCCAGTAAAGCTTGCAGCTTCAAACAAATGTATCGTATAGCAAATGAGGAAAACATTTTTGTGGATGTCGTTTCCGGTGGAGAATTGTATACCGCTATCGAAGCCGGTTTCCAGGCGGAGAACATCTTTTTCCATGGAAACAATAAAACTCCCGATGAAATTCGATTTGCTATTGAGCATGGTCTGGGATATTTTATCGTTGACAATCCTGACGAGCTTGAGCGGATCAACGAAGAGGCAGGAAAACAAAATGTAAAACAAAAGATTCTGCTTCGTATGACACCCGGCGTGGACGCACATACAAACAAAAAGATTTCCACGGGACTCGTTGAAGCCAAGTTTGGATCTGTTATTGAAACCGGAGACGGAGAAGCTATTTGTAAAATGGCTCTGTCTATGGAAAATATCGATCTGAAGGGTTTTCACAGTCACATCGGTTCACAGCTTTTTGATTCTCAGGCCTTTATCGTAACCGCTGATATCATGATCGCTTTTGCCAAGTCGATTTATAATCGTTACGGATACACTGCGGAAATATTGAATCTGGGCGGTGGATTTGGTGTCAGATACACGGAAGAGGACCCTGTTCTTGATGTTGATAAAATCCTTCGTCAGCTTTCGGATGAACTGGCTTCCATCTGTGGTATTTTGAAATATCCGTGCCCGGCTATTCTGTTGGAGCCTGGAAGAGGACTGGTCGGAGATGCCGGAATCACACTGTACACGGTAGGCGGTATAAAAATGATAGAGGGTCATAAGAACTATGTGGCCATTGACGGCGGCATGACAGACAATCCGCGCTATACGCTTTACGAAGCAAAACACAGTTTCCTGCTGGCAAACAGAGCGGGAGATGTCCCTGACTTTAAGGCGGACATTGCCGGACACTGCTGCGAAAGCGGCGATCTGCTTATGGAAGATGCCCTTATCCCGAAGCCGGAAAAGAACGATATCCTTTGCACTTTGGTAACCGGCGCCTACAACTATTCCATGGCATCAAACTATAACAGGTTTACAAGACCTCCGGTTGTAATGGTGAGTGACGGAAAGGATTATATTGCCGTAAAAAGAGAAAGTTATGAAGATCTTTGCCGAAACGACGTATAATAATAAAAGCAACGCATAAAAAAAGCGGAGCACTTTGAAGTGCTCCGCCTTTTAATGGTTTTAATACATTGTCCTTTTTATACTCTGGACAGATATTCTCCCGTACGGGTATCGATCTTAATGGTCTCTCCCTGTTCGATGAACAGCGGAACCTTGATCTCGGCGCCGGTTTCAAGTGTTGCCGGTTTTGTTGCGTTTGTTGCCGTATTTCCAGCAAAGCCGGGATCGGTAGCTGTTACTTCCAGCTCAACAAACATCGGCGGGTCTACGTTAAACACATTTCCTTTATAAGAATATACCGTGCATGTCATGTTTTCTTTCACAAACTTGAAGTTGTCAGCCAGAACACTCTTCTCGATCGGAACCAGTTCATAGCTCTCCGGGTCCATGAAGTAATAAAGGTCTCCATCGACATAGCTGAATTCCATGGCTTTGCGATCAACCGTTGCATTTTCAAATTTCGCTGTCGGGTTAAATGAAGTTTCTGTAACAGCGCCGGTAATAACATTTTTCATTTTTGTACGGACAAAGGCAGCTCCCTTTCCCGGTTTGACATGCTGGAATTCTACAACCTGCATGACCTGTCCATCCATTTCAAAGGTTACACCATTTTTAAAATCGCCAGCTGTAATCATATAGGATCTCCTCCCTATTATTTTAATCTTTATAAATATCGGTTCGGCTTATTCTACAATATAAGTGCTTGTTTTGCAACCTTATTTTCGGTTCTTCTTCTTAGCGTTTCTGGGGCGTCTCTCTCCTGTCTGCTTTTCGTCTCTATCGTCTCCGGTCCTTCTTCGGTACTGTATCTCAAACATGTATACGACCAGACACAGAATGGCAAACAGATAGGAAAACGTATATACGATTGACGGAATATCCGGGTAATAATGCTGACACACCGATGCCACAATGATGACGAAAATACCTACCCAAAGAAGCTGATCTATATCGAAATAATAGATCGGCCTCTTCTTCAGTTTGATTTTCCATCCTCGCTTTTCATTTTTCATAGTGCTTCCTCTTATAAGACTATCAGCTGCTTCGGTGCTTTTGTGATCACTTCACAGCCGCCTTCCTTCAGGATCATAACATCCTCGATCCTGACGCCAAACTTACCGGGAATATAGATTCCCGGTTCTGCAGAAACAACGGCTCCTGCCGGCATCACTGTGGTTGCTCCAGGTGCTGCCACGGGCATTTCATGGATATCCAGTCCCAGGCTGTGTCCGAAACTATGCCCGAAATATTGACCGTACCCCGCGTTTTCAATTACCTCTCGAGCATTGTGATCGATCTCATTTCCGGTCATTCCTGCTTTTGCCCCGGCAATTCCCGCCAGCTGCGCCTGCAGCACGATCTCGTACACTTTTTTCATTTCATCGGTTACCGTTCCCACCGCTACAGTTCTTGTCATATCCGAGCAATATCCATATTTGAGGCATCCGAAATCCATCGTAACAAAATCACCGTTCTGCACTTTCGTATCACCCGGAACGCCGTGCGGCATGCTGGTGTTTTTCCCCGTAATCGAAATGGTATCAAAGGAGTTGCCCTCTGCTCCGTACTTCATCATCTTATAATTGATCTCTGCCGCAATTTCCCGTTCCGTAACGCCCGGTTTGATAAAGCCAAGCACGTCATCCAGCGCTCTCTCTGCAATAGCCTGTGCTTCTCTCATGCAGACCAGTTCTTCCTCTGTTTTGGACGGACGCAGCTCCTTGAAGATGGATTGTGCAGGTATCAGTTCTTTCCCCAGCACTTTAGCATAGGCACAATACTCTGCATAACTTAATTTTTCTTCTTCGGCTCCGAGTTTTTCCACCCCAGTTTGCTCCAACAGCATTTTCAGCAGTTTGGCAAGGCGAACGTCCTTTCCGAACAGCAGGACCTTAACAGTTTCCGGCACCGTTTTTTCCGCCGCTTCCACATATCTTGAGTCCGTCAGCATAAATGCCTGAGTTGTTGTCACCAGTACGATTCCGTCCGTAAACGGAAATCCCGTTGCATACCGCTGATTTTTTTCATCCGTGATGATCACGGCGTCCAACTGTTTTTCTTTAAGTTTTTCCTGAATCTCTCTAATTTTGTTCATTTGTTCCTGCAGCGCCTTTTGTTTTTCAGACACCGCACTCCTCCTAATATCATAATTTCATGGCCTATCGGCCGCAATATAAACATGTTTGCCTGGAAATCGGTGTTGGTTGATTACTCCTCCGGCTTTGGAAATCGGACCACGAAGCAGGATCCCTGCGGCTCATTTTCATAGACCGAAACCGTCCCGCCGTGTCGGAGAACCGCATCGTGTACAATACTCAGACCAAGACCGCTTCCTCCCGCTTCTCGGGATCGTGCTTTATCCACACGGAAAAATCTTGAAAAGATCTCTTCTCTTGCATCCTCCGGAATCCCGATGCCAGTATCTTTTACGGTTAATTCCACCTGGTTTGCCTTGTCATGCAGTTCTATTTTTACGGATCCTCTTTCAACGTTATATTTTATAGCATTTTCTGCCAAATTGAAAATAATATGATAAATATCATCCTCCGTTGCAAGTACGCAGCAGTCTTCGTCCAAATCCTTATCGATGGTTACGCTTTTCTGCTCTGCCAGCGGCCGAAGAAGGAGCAGGGCTTCATTGACGACCCGTTCTACATTAATGAGCTCAACGTGCCTGGGCATATCATCATCCAGTCTGGAAAGATCCAGCAGTTCTTCCGTCGTTCTCTGCATGCGGTTGGCTTCATGCGAAATATCCGAAACGAATTCTCGGATCGTTTCCATATCCATATCTTCATTCTGAACAATACTGTCGGAAAGAAGCGTGATTGCCGCAATCGGGGTTTTCAGCTCATGAGAGGCATCCGACACAAACTGGCGCCGCCTTCTTTCGGTTACCGCCAGCCGTTCGGTCAGTTCGTTGAATTCTCTTCCGAGTTCGGCGACTTCATCGCCTCCCGTGGACTCAAATCGCTGGTCATAATCTCCGTCAGCCACTCTTTTTGTCATCTCTGCCAAAGTGCGGATCCGTTTGGTCAGAAGCCTTGTCATAATGATATCTGCCAGCAATGCAAAAACGCATATGGCAATGGACACCATCGCAATGCGGTGCTGGATACTGACGATCAGATTTGCCTGATTCTTATCTTCTTCATACAGCATAACCGCGCCAACGATCTCGCCTGCATCTTCTACCGGAACGGCGGCGGAACTTATAAACGCCGCTTTGGTAAATCTGGAGCGAAATACCGTTTTCCCTTTAAGTGCCGTTTCCAAAGCATCTATGTTCGACATGCGCCCCAAAAGGTTGTCCTGCGATGCGGTATCATAAATTACGCGTCCGCCCCGGTTTACCACAACGATGCGGTCAAATGTATCAATATCCAGCAGGGTTATAACCTCTGCGATGCTGTCCCTCGAAAGCGAATCCAGAGAGGACAGCGAAGAGGCAAGCGCAGATGCCTGATTTGTCAGCGAGGTCTCCTTCTCCTTGAAGATCAGATCCCTGGATGAGATCAGCGGATAGGAGATTAGAAGACTCAAAAGAAGAAGCACCAGCAGCGTCATCAGTCCGATAAATTTGAACTGAACGCTTTGGAGCCTCTTTACTGTTTTTTCCGGCATATACTACTCATCCTCCGAGAGATAGTACCCGATTCCCCATTTTGTCTTTATGATTTCCGGGTGGGCGGAATCTCTTTCCAGTTTCTCCCGCAGCCTTCTAACATGGACATCGACTGTTCGAATGTCGCCCTGATAGTCATATCCCCAGACAAGATCGAGCAGCTGCTCTCTTGTATAGACTACACCTTTATTCTTCATGAAAAATTCGATCAGGTCGAATTCTTTCATCGTAAGATCCACCGGCACACCGTCTTTCCATGCGCTTCGCTTGGAAATATCAATAGTGACCGGTCCGTTTTTAAGAACTTTCTCTGTTTCTTTTTCCGCAACGCCCGAACCGATGGATGCTCTTCGTATCATGGCTCGGATCCGGGCCTTTAGCTCAAGAATATTAAACGGCTTTGTTATATAGTCATCCGCACCAGATTCGAAACCCATAAGGACATCGGAATCCTCCCCTCTGGCCGTCAGCATAATGATCGGCACGTTGGAAAACATCCGGATCTCCTGGCATGCCTGAAGTCCGTCTTTTTTTGGCATCATCAGATCCAGAATAATAAGATCATAGGTCTCTGCCTGAGCCATCGCCACAGCCTGCTCTCCGTCATAACCGCAGTCCACCTGATAGCCCTCGTTCTCAAGGTTGAATTTGATTCCCTTTACCAGGGTTTTTTCATCATCAACAACCAGAATCTTCATGTGCGTTCCTGCCTTTCCTTTCCTTGGTCTTCGACAGATTTTTCCTTCGGAACATCTATTGCTAAGGTTGCTTTTCAATAAGTCAAACTTTATAATTATTTTCATCAGAAAACTTTTCTATTTAGAATATCATATCATATATTTAAAACTTTGGAGAGTTCTAATGAAAAAAAACGTTGCCGTCCTTTTGCTGATATGCTTTGTCTTTGCCATGTTGTCCTCTTTCTCTGTTTCTCTGGCCCTGTCGGAAACAGAAGAGTCCGTTCTGACTGAAAACTCCTCGGAGATCTCCGAAGAGGAAAATGAAACAGAAGAAGAGGCCGAAAGTGAGGCTGTTGATACCATCACCAATGCGGATGGCCTTGAAATTGCCGATATTCACGCCGAGAAGGCCGTGCTGGCAGATTTTGATTCCGGGAAAATCCTGTTTTCAAAAAATGCAGATAAAGCGGCTGAACCGGCAAGTCTGACAAAGATCATGACGGCATTGATCGCTATAGAAGCCATAGAGGCCGGAACGGTCTCGCTGGACGATGAAGTCGAAGCCTACGACGATTGCATGACCGGGCTGGACGAAGAAAGCTCCAACAGCAACATCTCTCCCGGAGAAGTGCTTTCGCTGGAAGACCTTCTTTATTGCGCCGTGCTTGCTTCCGCGGGAGAAGCCTGTAATATTATCGGAGAATACATCGGCGGCTCCATAGACGCTTTTGTGAATCAGATGAACTCTCGTGCTGAGGCACTCGGATGTTCCGGTACGCATTTTGTGAACACCCACGGTATGCCCTCTGAAGATCATTACACCACCGCCGCTGACATGTATCTTATTTCCCGTGAAGCTGCTTCTCATGAATTGTTTATGACGATATGCAATACGCTTTCCTACACCGTTGCAAGCACAAACAAGTCCGGACAGCGCACGCTGGATAATACCAATGCCCTGTTGACCGCTCAGGGAATTTACGGTGGAAAATATGTCTATGAATATGCCTCCGGCATTAAAACCGGGCATACCTCTGCCGCAGGCTACTGCCTTGCCTCGACGGCTGAAAAAGACGGCGTTCATTTAATATGCATTGTACTGGGCAGTGATACATCGTCCAACGAGGATGGCTCAACCAGCTTCCACAACTTTTCCGACAGTATCGATCTTTACGACTGGGCCTTTTCCAATTATCAGTACTACACGGTTTGTACTGAAAGCGATCTTATTACAGAGGTAACTGTAAAATATGCCCCCTCTGATGAGTCATTGCTTACACTCCATCCGGCAGAAGATGTTACCGCGTTGCTTCCCAACACAACGGATCCGAACGGATTTACCCGCGAAGTCACCTTGACCGATGAATCTCCCGCAGCCCCGATTGAAGCCGGAGATGTTCTGGGATCCGTAGATATTCTGTATAACAGCGAAACCATTGGAAGTGCAGAGCTTCTCGCTTCCTCCTCCGTCGAACTTTCCCGATGGGAATATATGAAAGCTCAGATCCGTGATCTGTTCGGTCATACCTGGGTAATGGTTTTATTCCTTGTTATCTTGCTTCTGGTATTGACATATATTATTCTTGTTCTCCGGTATAAGCGCATTCGCCGCGAACAGCTTCGGAAAAAAAGAGAGCAGCAGCGGCAGCGGATACAGCAGAAAGAGCAGGAGGCCGCTAACAAAATGTTTTACAATGACAGCACAAAGATGTACGATTATGACTCCGAAGGCCACAGGACTGACGGATATGCAGACAAGCACGATTACTTTGACAAGTTCTTTAAAGAGGAAAACAGAAAAGGGAAAAATAAGTAAAGCTCCTCCCTCTCCGGCATGCGAATTTGCCGGA
>Ga0181612_168183_pt1 | contig 45477 bp, 54 predicted proteins | sample HoacroProtozoa21_FD_119630 | JGI IMG/M metagenome (GOLD analysis project Ga0181612, IMG submission 119630) | Hoatzin crop microbial communities from Cojedes, Venezuel. Combined Assembly of Gp0051906, Gp0051904, Gp0051908
TATATAGAGGAAACAAAGGCCGAGCGAGTTGTCATTGAATATAACGGTATGTGGATGCTGGATACACTGTATTCGGCTATGCCGGAAAACTGGATCGTATATCAGGAGTTTATGTTCGCTGATGCTTCAACGTTTCTTGCATATAATGCAAACATGCGGCAGCTGACCTATGATAAACTGAAAAGCTGTGAGCTGGCAGTCTTTAATAGGTTCAGACCGGAAATGGATAAAATGATGTTCCACAAGATTGTAAGAGGCGCATCACGCAGAGCGGACATAGCCTATGAATACAGCGATTCTCATGTGGAGTATGATGATATAGAAGATCCGCTCCCCTTCGATCTGGAAGCGCCGGTGATAGAGGTCAAGGATGAAGACTTTGCGGTGTGGTACCGGGATCTGACGGAAAATCCGAAAAATTATGACGGAAAAACGGTAAAGGTAAAAGTCCGGGCCTTGAAAAGGAAAAAGCTTCCGAGCAAGACGTTTGTTGTCGGAAGACATGTTATGACCTGTTGCATCGAAGATACACAGTTTGCTGCGCTGGTATGTCAATGGGATCAGGCAGAGACGGTGGATAATGACAGTTGGATGATCTTAACCGCGAATCTGGAATATAAGTTTAACCGGGCTTATGGCAGGAAAGGGCCGGTTCTGGAATATGTGTCCGCAGAAAAGTGTGATGCACCGGAAAATCCAATAGCAACCTTTTTCTAATAAATTTCTAATATAATACGAATAAAATAGCAGGCAGATAATCAGACACTACTGTCTGTTATTTTAATGCATAAAACAAATTAAGATGAAATATTCTGGAGAAAGACATGAACAATTACATTATAGCCTGTGATTCCACAGCGGATCTTACAAAAGAACATTTTGAGAGCAGAGACATAAAATATGTCTGCTTCCATTTCAATTTGGATGGTCAGGAATATATGGATGATCTGGGAGAATCCGTACCCTTCGACAAGTTCTATGAGGCTCTGGCAAATGGTTCGGAAACAAGCACCTCACAGATCAATGTATCGGAATATCAGGAGTTTTTTGAACCGTTCCTGAAAGAAGGCAAAGATATTATCCATGTTTGCCTCTCATCGGGTATTTCCGGAACCGTCAATTCGGCAAGAAATGCCGCTGAAATCCTATCGGAAAAATATCCTGACAGAAAGATTTATGTAGTTGATTCACTGGGAGCATCTTCAGGCTACGGTCTTATCATGGATGCGATGGCAGACCGCAGAGAGGAAGGTATGACCATCGACCAGCTTCACGAGTGGGTAGAAGAGAACAAACTGCGGCTTCACCACTGGTTCTTTTCCTCTGACCTTTCTTTCTTTGTGAAAGGCGGAAGAATCTCCAAAGCAGCAGGAATGTTCGGGGGAGCATTGAAGATTTGTCCTCTGATGAATATGGATAATCTGGGAAGGCTCATCCCCAGATATAAAATCCCGGGAAAAAAGAAAGTCATCCGCGAGATCGTAAAAAAGATGGGCGAGAATGCGGAAGGCGGATACGAATATTCCGGTAAATGCTACATCTCACAGGCGGGATGCTATGAGGACGCCAGAGAAGTTGCGGATCTGATAGAAGAACAGTTTAAAAACCTGAACGGAAAGGTTGAAATCAATTCCGTCGGCACAACGATAGGAAGCCATACCGGACCGGGAACCGTAGCGCTCTTTTTCTGGGGCAGTGAACGAATTAACTAAAAAACAATAACGAGAAATCCTTGGGGTGCGGCAATTGCCGCCCCAAGGATTTTTTTCTTGCAGTTGTGTATGGTTAAGAGTTATAGTTAATACAATATAGTCAGAGAGAAGTAAGTAGAAATAAAGAAGAAGAGAGAGGGGAAAAAATACATATGAATATCGCAGTTCTGGGAAGTGGTGGCGCTGGCGCCGTCTTTTCCAGTATCCTACAGCAAAATGGACATGAAGTAACTCTTTGGTCCAGTGACCCTGCAGAGACAGAGGCTATGATCAGAACTCATGTCAGTCCTTGGCAGCCAGAGCTTAAACTGCCGGATAGCATGGAGTTTACCAGTGACCCTGCCTGTGTAGAAGGAAAGAACATGATAGTGCTGGCATGCCCGTCTGTGGCGATGAGGGAGACTTGTGAAAAAATCAAACCTTATCTTGATGAGAGCATGACAATAGTATCTGTTATCAAAGGTCTTGAGGTAGAGTCCCATATGCTAATGAGTGAAGTTGCCTCTGAAGTCACAGGGTTCAATGTTGCGGTGCTGTCCGGGCCAATCCATACCATAGAGCTCGTTCGGGGATATCCGACAGGATGTGTTGTGGCCAGCACGAATACCCGAGAAGCGAAAATGGTCCAGGAGGCCTTCATGAATGAAATCCTCCGAGTCTATACGACGCGTGATATTCGCGGAGTGGAAATAGGAGGCTCTTTGAAGAACGTTATAGCAATCTGTGCCGGCGTCAGCGACGGCATTGGGTTTGAAGATAATACCAAAGCACTGATTATGACAAGAGGCATCAGCGAGATCAGCACTTTCGGAGTTCATTTCGGTGCGGATGCAGGAACGTTCTCCGGACTTTCCGGAATAGGAGATTTAATCAACACCTGCACTTCTCCGCATTCGAGAAACAGAAAGCTCGGAGAGCTGATCGGAAAAGGAACATCCGTTAAAGAAGCGCTGAAAGAAATCGGAGGAACGGTGGAAGGCTACCGTGCTGCCAAAGCAGTAAACTATCTGGCAGAAAGGGATAGCTTGTATCTTCCGCTTATGACGACAATCTATGAGGTTCTTTATGAAGATCTTGATCCCCACGACGCAATGAACAAACTGATGACGGCAAGGGGCAGAGATGAAAGAGGGCACAACACAAGCTGGTTCTTGTCTTAATGGAAAAACAGAGGGCTTGAATGAAAATCATTCAAGCCCTCTTTAATTATTCATAAAAACATCAGCGAGTATGATAATACAGAATACCAAGACACTTTGGGCCGCAGTGGCAGGAAATAGTACCGGCTGCCTGCGTTATATAGATATGCTCAAAAGGCTGGCAGGAGGCTACGGTGTTATATACTTCCTGCAACGCTTCTTCGCTGTAGCTTCCCGAATGTGTAATAAAGATTCTGTGAGTATCAATGTCATCGCGGTCTTTCAGACGATCGGTCACATATTTCAAAATACATTTCTCTACATTGCCGCGGTATTTTTTCCCAACACCCATAGTGCCGTTTTTAACTTCGATACATGGTTTGAGATTGAGCAGATTGGCGCCCAGCTCGGCAACACTCGAGCATCTTCCGCCGCGGCGGAGGTAACTTAGGGTATCCAGCACGAAGCTTACGTCAAGCAGAGACTTCTTTTCATCCAAAATCTCTTTAATTTCCGCTCCGGTCTTTCCTTCTTTGGCCAACTCACAGGCGTCCAAAACAAGCTGCCCAATGCCGGTGGAAAGATTTTGGGAATCGATTGAATAGACACCCTCAAATTCTTCAGCGGCAATCAGTGCGTTCTGATAACAGGAAGACATGTCACTGCTGATGTGAAAATGGACGATCTCATCATATTCTTTGAGCTTTTCTTCAAAGAAATTCCGATAATCCTCTACGGATACTGCTGCGGTAGAGCAGATTTTTCCCGTTTCCTCTGTTTTCTTAAAGATTTCTTCAGAAAAGATCTCTATGCCGTCCTTCAGATCCTTTTCACCGACGATGATATAAAGCGGGGTAATCGGTATTTTATATTCTTCTATCAGCTCCGGAGAAAGATCACAGGTGCTGTCCGAGGAAATCAGTACACTCATAATTAACCATCCTATCCTTGATATTAAGATTCATCCTACGTATGGAAAAATACTGAACTATTTTGAAAAAATAAGTTGTATGATACTATTGAAAGCAAGCAAAACATAGTATACTACAGAAAGCCCCATAAAAGTAATAAAAATCAAAAAATATTAAAGGCTTTTATTATAATACCATTAATGCCAGGGGAGAAGTCAATTTGAAAAGCATATTACAACGGAATTTTAGTACATTCTTTGAAAATTGTAACAGAAATTCCAGATTGAACAATTCCATGAAAAGCCAGAACAACGGAGGAGGAACAAAATGGTGAACGAGCTAAATATGGACATGATTTATGCGGCACAAACGACCTTGAGAGATGTTGCACGGGTCACGCCTCTTTATGCTGCGCAGAAATTAAATGAAAATCTGTATCTCAAAGCAGAGAATCTTCAGGTCACCGGCGCGTTCAAGCTTAGAGGCGCTTATTATAAAATCAGCACGTTGACTGAAGAAGAGAAAGAAAGAGGCATCATCGCGTGTTCTGCCGGAAATCATGCGCAGGGAGTTGCCTATTCAGCCACAAAGAGAGGGATCAAGTCCACAATCTGCATGCCGGCGAATGCGCCGATCAGCAAAATTGAGGCAACAAAGAAATACGGTGCAGAGGTCGAGTTGGTCGAAGGCGTTTATGATGATGCAGCAGTGAAAGCCGCCCAGCTGGCGGAAGAAAAAGGGTACACCTTTATTCACCCGTTCGATGATGCCAATGTAATTGCGGGACAGGGAACGATAGCCCTGGAAATAATACAGCAGCTTCCAGAGACCGATCAGATCTTAGTTCCTATTGGCGGCGGCGGCCTTATCAGCGGTGTTGCATATGCCGTTAAGCACATCAAACCTTCCTGCAAGGTGATTGGTGTTCAGGCAAATGGCGCTCCGAGCATGCTCAACTCAATAAAGGAAGGCGCGATTGAAGAACTGGAGTCAGTTTCGACGATCGCCGACGGAATTGCAGTAAAGAAACCGGGGAATATTACCTACGAAGTGTGCAAGGAATATGTTGATGAAATCGTAACCGTTTCAGATGACGAAATCGCATCGGCGATCCTAGCTCTGATGGAAACTCAGAAAACCGTCGCAGAAGGAGCTGGCGCTGTAAGTGTGGCCGCGGCCATGTACGAAAAAGTCAAAACTGAGAACAAAAAGACCGTATGCATTATCTCCGGAGGCAATATTGATGTGAATATTCTTTCGAGAGTCATAACAAAAGGACTGACGAAATCAGGGAGAATCGCGGAGATCACCACAAAAATCCAGGACACGCCGGGGCAGATGGTCAAGCTTCTGGGGGTCATTGCAGAAAGCGGTGCAAACTTACTGAGCATCAATCACAATCGAGAAGATAAAGATTCGGAAGTCAATGCATGTATCGTTTCCATGGTACTGGAGACCAGAGATGCGGCCCATATCGAGACCATAGAAAAAATGCTGAAGGAAAATGGATACTCGGTTAAGTTTGATTAATTGAACCACAGAAAAATAAAGAACCAGCAGTCTTTGAGACTGCTGGTTCTTGGTGCTCCAGGGGGGATTCGAACCCCCGACACCCTGCTTAAAAGGCAGGTGCTCTGCCTGCTGAGCTACTGGGGCACAATATTAATGGCTGGGATGGCGGGGCTCGAACCCACAATACGGGAGTCAAAGTCCCGTGTGTTACCGTTACACCACATCCCAACATTGTTTCGGATGATCAAACGGCCGCCAAACCGGCAGGTATTGTGTTATGGGGTGGGATATGGGGCTCGAACCCACGACACCCGGAACCACAATCCGGTGCTCTACCAACTGAGCTAATCCCACCATTTAAACTCGGTTCAAGCGACACATGTTTTAAGATGAGTGGCTGTGCAACCGAACAGCTTGCTAAATGGCACGCCAAGAGGGATTCGAACCCCCGGCCTACTGCTTAGAAGGCAGTTGCTCTATCCAGCTGAGCTATTGGCGCATGTCCATAAAATAAAAATGGAGCGGGCGAAGGGAATCGAACCCTCGTATCCAGCTTGGAAGGCTAGTGTTCTACCATTGAACCACGCCCGCACGCTACCGCGAAACTTTCAGCCATAGGATAATAACATTTTATTACATGGTTGTCAATAAATTTTTGTTGTTTGGTAGCGAATAATTTTACGTTTACTTGTGATAAAGTTTTTTAACCTGATATTTCGGTTCAAATGTGATCTGGACACCCAGCTTCTTAAATACGTTGATATCGTCTGAGGAAAGGATAACCGTGGAGTGCGCCTGGCAGCCCTGCAGTTTGTCCAGCTGCTCCAAAGCAAGTTCCACCATGGGGTTGGAGACTGCGAATATGGAAAGGGCAATCAGCAGTTCATCCAAGTGCAGCCGGGGATTATGATTTCCGAGGTGCGCAGTCTTCATTTCCTGAATAGGCTGAATCATGTTGGGAGCCATCAGAAGAAGTTTTTTATCGATTCCGGCCAGCTTTTTCAGGGCATTGATCAGGCAGGCGGAAGCGGCACCGAGAAGCGGGGAGGTCTTGCCGGTTACGATGGAACCGTCGGGGAGTTCTATGGCAAGCGCAGGGCCTTCGGTTTCCTCCGAACGCTTCAATGCAGCAGCAACGACCGGCCGGTCCTTGGAAGAAATGTCCAGAGAGTTCATGATGAGCTCTATTTTTTTGGATTCCTCAACGGAAGAAAGCCCCTGACGGGCGGAGCAGGCGGCATCATACCATCGACGAATGATTTCCTGCTTTGACGCTTCGCGGCAGACTTCATCATCGACGATACAGTATCCGGCCATGTTGACACCCATATCCGTTGGGCTCTTATATGGACTCTCGCCGTAGATTTTTTTGAACATGGCTTCCAGCACGGGGAAGATCTCCACATCGCGATTGTAATTGACGGTTGTTTCCCCGTAGGCTTCAAGATGAAACGGATCGATCATATTCACATCGTCAAGATCTGCCGTTGCGGCTTCGTATGCGAGATTGACAGGATGTTTTAATGGCAGGTTCCATATCGGAAAGGTCTCAAATTTTGCATAGCCCGCACGCACCCCGCGGGCATTTTCATGATACAGCTGGCTGAGGCATGTCGCCATTTTTCCGCTTCCGGGACCGGGAGCGGTCACGACAACCAGACTCCGGCTGGTTTCAATATAATCGTTTTTCCCGTAGCCTTCATCGGAAACGATCAGAGCAACATCGGAAGGATAGCCCGGAATGATATAGTGACGATAGACTTTTATTCCCAGTGCTTCAAGGCGAAGCTTGAAAGCGTCAGCAACGGCCTGACCACGATAGTGGGTTATAACAACACTGCCGACGAACAGACCAATGCTGCGAAAAGCGTCGATTAGGCGCAGGGTATCGTCATCATAAGTGATGCCGAGATCTCCGCGGCGTTTGCTTCGTTCGATATCATCGGCGGAAATGGCAATTACAATCTCAGCGTCGTCTTTCATTTCAAGAAGCATGCGGACTTTGCTGTCAGGCTGAAAGCCGGGAAGTACTCGAGAGGCATGGAAGTCATCAAAAAGCTTGCCGCCGAATTCGAGGTAGAGCTTCCCCCCAAACTGGCTGATTCTGTCTCGAATGTTCTGAGACTGCATTTTCACATATTTTTCGTTATCAAAACCCACTCTGTTCATGCTTCTTTTCCTTTCCATGCAAAATTTTAAAATCAAATCAGATAAGCAAATCGACATTATCCATATTACACCAGATGACGAAAGCAATCAATCTGAAAAACCAAAGATATTCGTTTACACAATATCTTTATTTTATATACTATTCTGTGATAAAATAATAAGCTTAGAAGGATAGTTTCTTTTTGCATGAAGAGGCTGTCCCGCCTTGAAATTACAGAATTTTAAAACAACAGAAAGCGGGTAAATACAGACCATGGGACTTTTCAATAAGCTTTTTGGAAGTTATACCGATAAAGAATTGAAAAAAATAACTCCGATCGTAGATCAGATTGAAGCACTGGACAAAACATATTCGGAACTGACCGATGAGCAGCTGAAGGCGAAGACTCCGGAACTGAAGGAGAGACTCGCAAACGGCGAGAGCCTGGATGATATCCTTCCGGAAGCCTTTGCGACCGCAAGAGAAGCGGCGTGGAGAGTGCTTGGTATGAAGCCGTTCACGGTTCAGCTGATCGGCGGCATTGTGCTACATCAGGGCAGGATTGCCGAAATGAAAACCGGTGAAGGCAAAACGCTGGTGGCGGTGCTTCCGGCCTATCTTAATGCGCTGACCGGAAACGGCGTGCACATCGTTACCGTCAATGACTATCTGGCAAAGCGAGATTCCGAGTGGATGGGAAAAGTATACCGGTTTCTCGGAGTGTCGGTTGGACTGATTATCCATGAAAAGACCGCGGAAGAAAGAAGAGCCGCCTACAACTGCGATATCACATATGGAACTAATAACGAGATGGGCTTTGATTATCTGCGAGACAATATGGCGATATATAAGCAGCAGATGGTCCAGCGCGGTCATAATTTTGCCATCGTCGATGAGGTAGACTCCATCCTAATCGATGAAGCAAGGACTCCCCTTATCATATCGGGGCAGGGCTCTGAATCTACCGCTTTATATAAGCAGGCGGACCAGTTCGTATCTGGACTTAAGAAAATAGTTTATGCCACAACAGATTCAAAGCAGGAAGAAGATGAAAACCTCGATGCAGACTACGTTGTCGATGAAAAGCTGAGAACGGCAACCCTGACTGCCCGCGGAATTAAAAAGGCAGAGGCATTCTTCCAGCTGGAAAATCTGGCGGATATCGAGAATGCGACACTGACTCATCATATTAATCAGGCACTGAAAGCTCACGGTATCATGAAACGGGATATCGACTATGTGGTCAAAGACGGAGAAGTCCTGATCGTTGATGAATTTACGGGACGTATCATGCTCGGAAGAAGATATTCGGAAGGCCTGCATCAGGCTATTGAGGCGAAGGAGCATGTAAATGTTCAGAAAGAGAACAAGACCCTCGCAACGATCACCTTCCAGAACTATTTCCGCCTATTTGACAAGCTGTCCGGCATGACTGGCACGGCAAGTACCGAGGAAGAGGAATTCCGCGCGATCTATAAACTGGATATTGTTGAGATCCCGACGAACAAGCCGGTCCAGAGAATCGACAATCCTGATGTGGTTTATAAAAACGATTCAGGCAAATACAAAGCAATCATCGAACAGATCAACACATGCCATGAGAAGGGACAGCCGGTTCTGGTCGGCACGATTTCCATCGAGAAGAGCGAGTATCTTTCTTCAATGCTCAAGAAACGGGGTATAAAGCACAACGTTCTTAATGCAAAGCAGCATGAGAAAGAAGCGGAGATCATTGCTCAGGCGGGAAAATTCGGAGCAGTGACCATTGCAACAAACATGGCCGGTCGAGGCACGGATATCATGCTGGGAGGCAACCCGGACTATCTGGCGAGAAATGATCTAAAGAAAGCCGGATATACCGAGGAGATCATCGCAGAAGCAACCGGATATGCGGATACTGACGATGAGGAGATCCTGGCGGCACGAGCGCTGTATGCAGATAAAAAAGCAGAGCATACGGTGGTCACGGATGAAGAAGCAGACAGGGTCCGAAATGCTGGAGGTTTGTTCATCCTCGGAACAGAGCGTCATGAATCCCGTCGAATCGATAATCAGCTGAGAGGCCGTTCCGGCCGTCAGGGAGATCCGGGTGAGAGCCGATTCTTCATTTCGATGACGGATGATATCATGCGTCTGTTCGGATCCGAGCGAGTGATGGGCATGATGGAGACTCTTGGCGTAGACGAAGATACACCGCTTGATAATAAGATGCTTTCCAATGCGATCGAATCGGCACAGAAGACAGTTGAAAGCCGAAACTTTGAAACCCGAAAGAATGTGCTGGAGTTTGACGATGTCATGAACCAGCAGAGAAATCTGATCTATGATGAAAGACGCAAAGTCCTTGAGGGAGAAAATCTCAAAGATTATATTCAGAATATGATCCGGGAATATGTCAGTGGGACTTTGGCAACAGTCCTTGAAGACGGAGAAGCAGATAATCAGGCTCAGCTGGATGAGGCACTGTCACCGTTCGAAAAGCTGTTTCTGAAAAGCGGCTCTGTACAGATGAGCGACATCAAAGGGGACGCAACGATCGAGAATATTACGCCGCTTGTAATGGAACAGGCGGAAAAGGCCTATGACGCAAGAGAAAAAGAACTCGGTAATGATCCGGACGGAGTTCCGTTCATGCGCGAACTTGAAAGAGTGGTCATGCTTCGCGTGGTCGATGAGTACTGGATGGATCATATCGATGCGATGGATGCCCTGAAGAGAGATGTGCGTCTGCGCGCGTATGCCAACGAAAAGCCTATTGACGCATACAAAAAAGACGGATACGACATGTTTGAAGAAATGGTGGAAGGTATCCGAAACGAAACGGTCAGAAGAATGTATACAGTGCGGATTCGTAAAGAGCAGCCGGTAGAGAGAAAGAGCGTGGCGAAAACGACAGCGACTTCCGGCGGCGGTGATGACACGGTAAAAAAACAGCCGGTGAAAAAAGTAAAGAAACCGGGCAGAAATGACCCGTGCCCCTGCGGATCCGGACTGAAATACAAAAAATGCTGCGGAAAAAATGAGTGATGACTGATGTTTGTTGAGGTTACGGCTGAACAAGTCCATTATATGAAATCCGACAAGATCGGAATTCCCCATGCATTTACTACCCGATACGGCGGAGTGAGCGAAGGTTACCTGTCATCGCTGAATCTGGGTGAACGGCGGGGAGACCGGCCGGAGAATGTTCTGGAGAATTACCGACGGGTAGGAGCGATCTTTGGAGTGGGAGCGGATGATTTTGCCGTGTCCCGGCAAGTACACGGAACGGAAGTGAGAATCGTTTCCGAAAGAGACCGACATGAGATAGGGTCTGAAGTAGCTTATGATGCAGATGGGCTTATAACCACAACGCCCGGCCTCCCGATTATGGTTTTTATAGCCGACTGCGTTCCCGTGCTGATGTTCGAGCCGGAAATCAAGATCGCTGCGGCAGTACACTGCGGATGGAGAAGCTCCGTCAGCGATATTCTGGCTGAGACGGTCGGGAAGATGGAGGAGCTTGGAGGCAGGGCCCGTAATATACAGGTGGCCATAGGACCTTCAATCGGCAAGGATCATTTCGAGACGGATGGGGATGTGCCGGAAGCACTGAGAGGCTATCTTGGTGATGCGGCGGAGTCCTACATATTCCAAAAGGGAAACGGCAAATATCTTATAGACCTCCGAGGAGCAAACAGAGAGCGGCTCATACAGCTGGGGCTAGAGGAGTACAACATCGATGTATCCAGCGAATGCACGATGTGTAGTCCTGAGAAATACTGGTCGCATCGCACCACGCAGGGCGAGCGAGGTTCGCAGTGTGCGGCGATCATGCTGACATAACTGAGGTGGAAATGAAAAGAGCAGGAATTGTTTTATTAATCGTTCTGGCAGTACTGATACAGTGCTGCGGATGCGGCAGACAGGTGCTCAAGGATACGAATACTCTTGATTTCGAGTCGGATGATGATACGGTCGATTATAAGGCGGCCAATGCAGACGGCCAGTTTTCCTTGTTCTATAACAGCAATTCAACGACCAATCCCATGACCGTTGAAGACTCGGACAATAAGCTGTTATGCGGTCTTATTTACGAAAACATTATTAATGTGGACAATTCGTTCAAGACGGAAGAGGGCATCGTTGCGGACTGGAGCACAGAAGACGGAAAGACCTGGGTGCTGCAGCTCGGCGAAGGACACACTTTTGCGGACGGCAATCCGGTGGAAGCAGATGATGTCGTCTATTCTCTGCAGACCGCCGCGAGCAATCGCTATTCAAGGCGGCTTTCCGGCTGGCTGTACGAAACGGTGGCCAACGAGGACGGAACGGTTTCAGTCTCTCTTAAGAGTACCAACTATCAATTCCCGGCGCTTTTGGAGATTCCGGTTATAGAGTACAATACTTTCCAAAATAACCACCCGATCGGGTCCGGACCGTATCAGTTTGCGGAAGAAGGCGGCTCGCTGATACCGAACGATTTCTATCCTAGCAGCAAAAATCTTCCCGTAGAGACAATTTATCTTCAGACTTTTTCTTCGGTGGATGATTATATATCGAAATTCAATGATTCGACCTGCGATCTTGTCGTCAATGATCCTACGACCTCCGACAGTACTTCCTTTGGAAGCGCGACGCAAGTTCGAAGCTATAATACAACAAATCTGCATTTCGTTATCTTCAACCTGGGAGACAGCTGTTTCCAGGATCACAAACTTCAGCATGCGATGAGTCTCGCCTTCGACCGGAAATATATGGTGGAAACGCTGATGCAGGGCAATGCGTTGGAGGCATATACACCCATCAGTCCGGCCAGCACGCTGTATAACGGTTCTCTGAAAAAGTCGTTGTCCTATGATCTGGATGCCTGCAGAAAGGAACTTGCAAAGATCGGTGTTGACGACTACGATAAAGACGGGCTGGCAGAGTACATGCCGGAAGGATCAGAAACAGCACTTGAGCTTAATCTTTCATTTCTGGTGTGCAGCGATTCCCCGGCAAAGGTGGCAATGGCTGAAAAATTTGCTTCGGAGATAACATCGATAGGAATCAAAGTTGCCGTAAAAAGTCTCGCTTGGGAAGCGTATCAGGAAGCGTTGCAGAACGGCAGTTTCGACATAGCGTACTGTGAAGTCAAGCTCACCCCGGATTTCGATCTGACCTGTATTCTTGCGCCGGGCGGTTCGGCAAATTACAGCCGCGGCTATGATACGGTAAACACAGATAACATAAATGCCTATCTTTCAGCGGATGACAGCGACAGGCAGGATGCCTGTGATGAGATGTGCGAGTATATCGCAGAGCAGGCGTCTATTGTTCCGATTTGTTTTGAAAAGCATCAGATCATAACCCATTCCGGTATGGTATCGCAAATGACAGTCAGCCAGGAATCGCCGCTTCATACGTTTGCGGAATGGAAAATCAAGATGGGTAATTAATAAAATTTGTTTGGAGGAATCAAAAATGACAGACTGGGAATTGATGAACATTGCAAAGGAAGCATCCAAGAATGCGTATATACCTTATTCTCACTTCGCCGTGGGTGCGGCAATTGAATGTAAAGACGGGAAAGTGTTTACGGGATGCAATGTGGAAAATGCGGCATTGGGAGACACCATCTGCGCGGAAAGAACAGCCTGCCTGAAAGCGGTCAGTGAAGGCTACCGAGAGTTTGTGAGGATTGCCATCTACGGAGAAGGTGAAAATTACTGCATGCCCTGCGGTTCCTGCAGACAGGTGCTGAGTGAGTTTTCTCCCGAGATGGAGGTGCTTTGCGCCAAAGCGGGCGGCAGATATGTGAGCTACCGGCTGGATCAGCTCATGCCGCATACCTTTAATTATTAATAGAAAACAGACGCAAAAATCCCTGAAAACACTACATAATGTGGCTGAAATACAGCCCGAAACACAATTTGACTATTTGCACAAAAAATAATTTAAAATTTCTCCAAAAAATACAAAACTTCCTCTTGACACAGAGAGGAAGTTTTGTTATTTTATAAAAGCGCCTGCAAAGGGCGTATTATGCGATGAAGCGGGAGATTGCTCCGTAAGGAGGTAACTTCCGTGGAGTATGTCCGGCAGCACCGGAATAGGTGTTGCATAATCGGGCGGCTGAAGGTTTCCGTGCATGGCGTATATCGCTCAGGCGGGAGACGAAACCGGCTGCGAGGCCGGTTTGTTTTTCGGATGAGGTCTGATACGCACGGTTAAGTGTACAGAAAAATCTTCATCCGTACGGACGCAGAAAGACAGCGTGTTGCTGCTGTCGCAAAAACGTACGATTTGGAGGAACAAAAATGGCAACAAGCACAGGTAAAAACATGATTAGAATCCGCTTGAAAGCGTATGATCATCAGCTGATCGACAAAGCTGCTGAGACCATCGTTGAGACAGCAAAACGCACCGGAGCTCGCGTCTCCGGACCGATCCCCCTTCCGACAGAGAAGGAAGTTGTTACTATTCTGAGAGCTGTACATAAATATAAAGACAGCCGTGAGCAGTTTGAACGCCGCACCCACAAGAGACTGATCGACATCCTCAGCCCGACCCAGAAGACGGTTGAAGCTCTTATGGCACTGGAGCTGCCGGCGGGCGTTGAGATCGAAATTAAGCTGTAATTCAAATAGTAATATAAGTAATTAATGTTAATGACCCAATCCCGTAGCTTGCGAGTGCGGGGGGTTAAGTTGCCAGCCTCTGAGCATAAGACTTAAGCGAGGCAACCAATAACCAAAGGAGGAAAATATATGAAGAAAGCCATCATTGGCAAGAAGGTCGGCATGACGCAGATCTTCGACGAGGCAGGCAAGGTCATCCCTGTCACTGTTATCGAAGCTGGCCCGTGCGTGGTCGTGCAGAAGAAAACAGAAGAGCAGGACGGCTACAAGTCTGTACAGCTCGGTTACGAGGAAGTTTCTGAAAATAAGCTTTCCAAGCCGGAGCAGGGACACCTGAAAAAAGCAGGCGTCGGAATGATGAAACATCTGAAGGAGTTCCGTCTGGACAATGCAGATGAGATGAACGTCGGCGACGTCATCAAAGCAGACGTGTTTGAAGCAGGCGACAAAGTTGATGTCACCGGCATCAGCAAAGGACATGGATATGCAGGCGTAGTTAAACGCCACAATGCACAGAGAACCCCGATGAGCCACGGCGGCGGCCCGGTTCATCGTCATCTGGGATCTATGGGTTCAAGCACTGATCCGAGCCGCATCTTCCCGGGCCATATCGGCGCAGGACATATGGGCGTTGATCAGGTAACAGTACAGAATCTGGATGTAGTCCGTGTAGATCCGGAACTGAATATGCTCGTTATCCGCGGAGCAATTCCCGGACCCAAGGGCGGCATCGTATATGTGAAGACAACCGTTAAGACCCAGCCCGTCAAGAAGGGCGAGGGCGCAGGCGTCAGCCTCAACCCGCAGAAAGCATCTGCACGTGTCAACCCGCAGAAGGCATCTGCGCGTAACAAATAATGAAGGAGGGTTTCGTAAATGCCTAAAGCTAACGTATTCAATATGGATGGCAAACAAGTCGGCGAGATCGAACTCTCTGAAGCCATCTTCGGTATCGAGCCGAACAAAAACGTCATGTATGATTCCGTCAAGAATCATCTGGCCAATTGCCGTCAGGGCACACAGAGTGCACTTACCAAGGGCGAAGTCAGCTACACGACCCGCAAGCCCTGGAGACAGAAAGGCACAGGACGTGCCCGCGCAGGCTATGCAGGATCTCCTGTATGGACTCACGGCGGCGTAGCCTTTGCTCCGAAGCCGCGCGACTACAGCTACACATTAAATAAAAAGGTGAAACGCCTTGCGCTGAAGTCCGCACTGTCTTCTAAAGCAGCAGAAAATGAAATCGTTGTAATCGACGGCCTGAAAATGGACGAGATCAAAACAAAAACATTCAAAACATTGCTGGACAACCTCGGCGTAGAGAAAAAAGCTCTGGTTATTACAGAAAATGTAGAGAATAACGTTGTAAAGTCCGCCAGAAACATTCCGGGCGTCACCACAACTACCGCAACTATTATCAGCCCGTACATGATTCTTACCTCCGGTAAGCTCGTCATCGACAAGGCTGCGCTCGCAAAAATTGAGGAGGTGTTTGCGTAATGGCAAGAACAGCATACGATATCGTTATTCGCCCCATCATCACCGAGCAGTCTATGGAAGACGTAGACATCAAAAAGTACGTTTTTGAAGTTGCAAAAGATGCAAACAAGATCGAGATCAAGAAAGCAATCGAAGAAATCTTCGACGTTAACGTTATCAAAGTTACTACCATCAATGTGCATGGCAAACAGAAACGTCAGGGAAGATTTCCTGCAGGAAAAACCGCATCCTGGAAAAAAGCCGTTGTTAAACTGAGTGCTGATTCGAAGAACATCGAGCTTTTCGAAGGCATGTCTTAATGGGGAGGTAAAAAATGTCTATTAAAACTTATAAGCCAACAACTCCCGGACGCAGACAGATGACGGTTTCTGGTTTTGATGGAGTTGACAAGCATGCTTCTCCCGAGAAGAGCCTGACAGAGGCCCTTAAGAAACATTCGGGACGCAACTCTTCTGGTAGCATCACAGTTCGCCACAAAGGCGGCGGAAATCGCCAGAAATACAGAATAATTGATTTTAAGCGCGACAAAATGGATATGCCGGCTGTTGTTCAGCGTCTTGAATATGACCCGAACAGATCCGCATTCATCGCACTGGTCAAATATGAAGACGGTGAGCTGAGATACATCATCGCTCCCGTGGGCCTGAAGGCCGGAGATACCATTGTCTCTTCTGCTTCCGCAGATATCAAGCCGGGCAACTGCCTGCCGCTGGAGAACATTCCGGTCGGTACAGTTATCCACAACATCGAGCTGTACCCCGGCAAGGGTGCTCAGTTGGTTCGTTCCGCAGGCTGCATGTCACAGCTGATGGCAAAAGAGAACGGAATGGCAACCATCCGTCTGACTTCCGGCGAATACCGCAAGGTAAGACTGGACTGCAAGGCTTCCATCGGCCAGGTCGGCAATGTTGACCACGGAAACATCCACTACGGTAAAGCTGGCCGCAAACGCCACATGGGCATCCGCCCGACGGTCAGAGGCTCTGTTATGAACCCGAACGACCACCCGCACGGCGGCGGCGAAGGCAAATCTCCTGTCGGACGTCCGGGACCGGTAACACCTTGGGGCAAACCGGCACTGGGCTATAAGACCAGAAAGACAAAGAATCGTACGGACAAATACATCGTAAAACGCCGTAACGAGAAGTAAGGAGGGAAATAGTAAATGAGTAGAAGCGTCAAGAAAGGCCCTTATGCAGCTCCTGAACTGCTTAAGAGAGTCGATGAAATGAACAAATCAGGCAAGAAACAGGTTTTGAAAACTTGGAGCCGTTCCTCTACTATCTTCCCGTCCTTTGTCGGACATACGATAGCCGTTCATGACGGTCGGCGTCATGTTCCGGTGTATATCACAGAAGATATGGTCGGACATAAGCTGGGAGAATTTGCTCCTACACGCACCTTTAGAGGACACTCCGGTGTCAAGACCGCAGACGCGAAGTAAGGAGGAGTAACAATGGACGAGAAGAAAACAGCAAGGGCTGAAGTAAAATATGCCCGTATTGCTCCTCGAAAAGTGCAGATCGTCTGCGACATGATTAGAGGACAGAATGCCGATGTCGCTATGGCAATGATGGAGAACACTCCGAAAGCCGGCTGCGAGATCATGACAAAGCTTTTAAAGAGCGCATGCGCAAACGCGGAAAACAATTTCGAGATGGATCCTGAAAAGCTGTACGTCGCAGAGACCTACGCTGGCGCAGGCCCGATCCTGAAAAGAGGAATGCCGCGCGCACAGGGACGCATGTACCGCATCAATAAAAGAACCAGCCATATCACAATCGTTGTGGCTGAGAGAGACTAAGGGAAGGAGGCAGAATTATGGGACAGAAAGTTAATCCACATGGTCTTCGCGTAGGCGTAATTAAAGACTGGGATTCCAGATGGTATGCAAGACCGGACAAAGTTGGAGATCTTATCGTTGAAGATCACAAAATCAGAGAATATTTGAAGAAGACCCTCTATTCCGCCGGCGTTCCCACGATCGAAATCGAAAGGGACTCTGCAAAGGTCAGAATCTATATTCATTGTGCCAGACCCGGTGTCGTTATCGGCAAGGGCGGACAGGAAATCGAACGTCTTCGCGGCGAAGTTGAAAAACTGATCGGCAAACCGGTCGCTCTTTCCATCGTCGAAGTGCGTACCCCCGATACGAATGCTCAGCTTGTTGCAGAAAACATTGCAGCACAGCTCGAAAAGAGAATCGGATTCCGCAGAGCAATGAAGAACGCTATCGGACGCGCCATGAGAATGGGCGCCAGAGGAATCAAGGTTAAATGCGGCGGCCGTCTTGGCGGTGCCGAAATCGCAAGAAGCGAGACCTATCACGAGGGAACCATTCCTCTGCAGACACTGCGTGCAGATATCGACTATGGTTTTGCAGAAGCAGCAACGACCTATGGCCGTATCGGCGTAAAGGTTTGGATCTATAAAGGAGAAGTCCTGTCACAGACGCTCCGCAGCACTCCGAGAACCATGGATCTGAGCAAACCCAATGACAGAAGACGTCGCAGCGGTGACCGTCGTCAGGGCGGATACAATCGCAACGGCGACCGTCGTCAGGGCGGATACAATCGTGATCGCCAGAGCGGCGGATACAATCGCGATCGCCAGAACGGCGGCTATAATCGTGACCGTCAGAACGGCGGATACAACCGTGACCGCAACAGCGGATACAACAGAAACAATCAGGAAGGCGCTGATCGGAGACCTCGCCAGGCGGAAGCCAAGGCAGCTCAGACCGCAGCTCCGGCTCCTCAGGAAGGAGGAAATGACTGATGTTAATGCCTAAAAGAGTAAAATACCGCAGAGTACAGCGCGGTCGTATGAAAGGCAAAGCTACAAGAGGCAATAAAGTTTCCTATGGTGAATACGGACTGGTTGCTCAGGAACCCGGCTGGATCACTTCGAACCAGATCGAGGCATCCCGTGTGGCAATGACTCGTTATACAAAACGTGGCGGTCAGGTCTGGATCAAGATCTTCCCCGATAAGCCTGTCACTGCGAAACCGGCAGAGACCCGTATGGGTTCTGGTAAAGGCTCCCCGGAATACTGGGTTGCCGTTGTTAAGCCGGGACGTGTTATGTTTGAAATTGCTGGCGTAGGAGAAGCTGCTGCGAAAGAGGCTCTGAGACTGGCCAGTCATAAACTGCCCATCAAGACCAAGATTGTCAAGAAGGGCGAAGAGACCGAGAAGGCTGGTGATTAAGATGAAGGCAAATGAAATACGTGCAATGTCAGTAGATGAGCTTAATACAAAGCTTGTCGATCTTAAAAAAGACCTGTTCATGCTCCGCATGCAGCATGCCACCAACCATCTTGACAATCCGATGCAGATCACTGCAGTGCGCAGAGATATCGCACGCGTCAAGACGGTTCTCCGCGAAAAAGAGCAGGAGGTAGGCTAATATGGAAGAAAAAAGAACAACTTCCCGTAAGACCCGCGTCGGAAAAGTAGTTTCTGACAAAATGGATAAGACCGTTGTTGTTGCAGTTTCCGACCGCACAGCACATAAGACTTATAAGAAAATCATCGGAAGAACTTATCGCCTAAAAGCACATGACGAAAACAACGAGTGCCATAACGGCGATACCGTAAGAGTGATGGAGACCCGCCCGCTTTCCAAAGACAAAAGATGGCGTGTGGTTGAAATCGTAGAAAAGGCTAAGTAAGGAGGCGGCATAATGATACAGGAAGAAACCTATCTTAAGGTCGCTGATAATACAGGCGCCAAAGAAATCAAATGCATCCGCGTTCTCGGCGGATCAAAACGCAAATATGCCAGCATCGGAGATGTTGTTGTCGCTTCCGTCCGTAAGGCTAACCCGGGCGGACAGGTCAAGAAGGGCGATGTCGTCAAGGCTGTTATCGTAAGAACTGTAAAGCCTGTTCGCAGAGCAGACGGAACTTATGTCAGATTTGATGAAAACGCTGCAGTTCTTCTGGGCGATGACAAGAATCCTCGTGGCACCCGTATTTTTGGGCCGGTTGCCCGTGAGCTCCGTGACAAGGAATACATGAAGATCCTGTCTCTGGCTCCCGAAGTGATATAAAGGGTGGTGCAGTCTATGAATATCAAGAAAGATGACAAAGTTATAGTTTTGTCTGGCAAGGACAAAGGAAAAACAGGAATCGTTAAGGTTGCCGATCCCAAGAACAGAAAAGTCGTTGTTGAGGGTGTCAATGTTGCCACTAAGCATCAGGCTCCTCGCAGACAGGGAGAAGAAGGAGGAATCATTAAAGTCGAGATTCCGATGTATGTCAGCAAGGTTCAGCTTGTCTGCCCGAAGTGCGGCAAACCGACCCGCGTGGGACATAAAGTTAACGATGGCGAAAAAGTAAGAGTCTGCCGCAAGTGCGGCGAAGAAATCTGAGAAGGGAGCGTGACTTAAATGCCTGAAATGAAAGATAAGTATTTAAATGAAGTTGCTCCTGCTCTGATGGAGAAATTCCAGTATAAGTCTCCCATGCAGATCCCGAGAATCGACAAGATCGTAGTTTCTGTCGGCTGCGGCGACTGCAAGGACAATGCAAAAGCGCTTGACGCCGTAATCAAGGATATTTCCACTATTACAGGTCAGCACGCTGTTGCAACTGTTGCTAGAAAATCTGTTGCTAACTTCAAACTTCGTGAAGGACAGCATGTCGGTGTAAAGGTCACTCTGCGTCAGGACCGTATGTGGGAGTTCCTGGACAGACTGTTCAATATCGCTCTGCCACGTGTACGTGACTTCCGCGGTATTTCTGCAGATGCTTTTGACGGACGCGGCAACTACAGCCTGGGCCTCAAAGAGCAGATTATTTTCCCAGAAATCGATTATGATAAAATCGAGCAGCTGCGCGGTATGAACATTGCGATTACCACAACGGCAAACACTGATGAAGAAGCAAGAGAACTGCTCCGCCTTATGGGAGCACCGTTTGCAAACTGAGTGGAAAGGAGACTACTAAGTAAATGGCAAAAACATCAATGAAAATCAAACAGCAGCGGCCAGCTAAGTACTCCACCCGCCGTTACAACCGTTGCAAAATCTGCGGCCGTCCGCATGCTTACCTTCGCAACTACGGCATCTGCCGTATCTGCTTCCGTGAGCTCGCCTACAAGGGTGAAATTCCCGGCGTCCGCAAAGCCAGCTGGTAATCCATCTGATATCAGACGGATATCCGCTTACTTGTCAATACCGGCTATGAGAGGCAAAGCCTTTCATAGCGGATTGAATATTATTTGACGGCTTCAGTAAACCGTCAGGATGGCGAAAGGCCATGGCCAATCATGCATTGGCATGGAACCTCGCTGCTTGAACCGCAAAAAGCGGTAACTTCGAACAAGGAGGAAACACATTATGCAAATCACAGATCCGATTGCCGATATGCTGACCAGAATCCGTAATGCCGGTACAGCAAAGCATGAGACAGTCGACGTTCCGGCGTCCAAGATGAAAAAATCCATTGCGGAGATCCTTGCAAATGAGGGTTACATCAAGGGATATCAGATCATCGATGACGGAACACAGGGAATCATCAGAATCACACTTAAGTATCTCCCGGGTAAACTGAACGCGATCCAGGGGCTCAGAAGAGTTTCCAAACCGGGTCTTCGCGTCTACGCCGGTGCAGATGAACTTCCGAAGGTTCTGAAGGGCCTTGGAATCGCAATTATTTCCACTTCTAAAGGCGTTATGACAGACCACCAGGCACGCAGAGAGCATGTCGGCGGCGAAGTCCTGGCGTTCGTGTGGTAAGGAGGTAGTTATTATGTCAAGAATAGGAAGATCTCCGATTACCATCCCGGCAGGAGTTGAAATTTCAGTTGCTGAGGATAATACAGTAACCGTTAAAGGACCCAAGGGAACCGTCTCCCAGAAGATCGTCCCTCAGATGGCGATCGAAGTCAAAGACGGACAGATCACAGTCTCCCGTGACAACGACGGAAAAGAATCTCGTTCACTTCATGGACTTTCCAGAACTCTGATCAACAACATGGTCATCGGAGTTACCGACGGATTTTCCAAAACACTCGAGATCAACGGTGTTGGCTACCGTGCTTCTAAAGAGGGCAAGAATCTGGTCATGAATCTTGGCTATTCTCATCAGGTTATCGTCCCCGAGACAGAAGATATTCAGATCGAAGTTCCAGATGCCAACCATGTCGTTATCAAAGGCATCGACAAGCAGAAAGTCGGCCAGTTTGCAGCAGAAGTTCGCGGAAAAAGACCTCCGGAGCCGTATAAGGGTAAAGGAATCAAATATGATTACGAACATATCCGCCGCAAAGAAGGCAAGACTGGTGCTAAGTAAAGGGAGGTGTGCCTGAATGATTAAAAGACCTAATACAAAAGGACAGAGGCTTAGACGCCACGCTAGAGTACGCGGTAAAATCTCCGGCACAGCTGAGAGACCCCGCCTTAGTGTTTTCCGCAGTGAAAACCACATTTATGCACAGTTGATAGATGATGTTGCAGGCAACACTCTGTGCTCTGCATCAACCGTAGAAAAAGGCTTTGAAGGCAAAGGCGGAAACGTCGAAGCCGCAAAGAAAGTCGGAGAAACGATTGCTGAGCGCGCAAAGGCCAAAGGAATCGAAAATGTTGTTTTCGACCGTGGCGGCTATATCTATCACGGACGTGTACAGGCATTAGCAGAAGGAGCCCGTGAGGGCGGCCTGAAATTTTAAGGGGGGAACGCAGAAATGGCTTACAATAACGATAAAAGAGATCGCCGCAACCGCGACGAAGAGCCTTCCGAGTTCACCGAGAAGGTTGTCTCCCTGAACCGTGTTTCCAAAACCGTCAAAGGCGGACGTGTACAGAAATTTTCCGCACTGTGTGTTGTTGGAGACGGCAAAGGCCGCGTTGGCTATGGCATGGGCAAAGCCGGCGAAGTTTCAGAGGCTATCAGAAAAGGCCTCGAAGATGCAAAGAAGAACATCGTATCTATCACTATGTACGGAAATACCATCCCGCATGAAGTGATTGGTGAATTCGGTGCAGGCAGAGTTCTGCTGAAACCGGCTCCGGAAGGCACCGGCGTTATTGCCGGCGGCGCAGTTCGTGCAGTCGTCGAGGCAGCGGGCATTAAGAACATTCGTACAAAATGCCTGCGGTCTAATAACCCTGCAAACGTTGTAGCAGCCACGATGGAAGGCCTGAAATCTCTTAGAGATGCTGCAGAAGTTGGAGCCGTCAGAGGCAAATCTGCTGCAGAGATTTTGAAATAAGGGAGGCTGCACAACATGGCTAATTTAAGAATTAAACTTGTAAAAAGCTTGAATGGCAGACTCGATAAACATATTGCCACAGCAAATTCACTCGGACTGCATAAGATCGGCAATGAGACCGTACAGCCCGATAACCCCCAGACCAGAGGGAAGATCGCCAAAATAGGATATCTTCTCGAGGTCACGGAAGAAAAGGAGGGTTAAGTAGATGAATATTAATGAACTTTCTCCTGTTGCTGGATCCACGCATGTTGCAAAGCGCAAAGGCAGAGGCCACGCAACAGGTAACGGCAAAACAGCAGGCCGCGGCCACAAGGGACAGAAAGCCCGCAGCGGCGGCGGAGTCAGAGTCGGGTTCGAAGGCGGCCAGATGCCGCTGGCAAGACGTATTCCTAAGAGAGGCTTCAACAACATTTTTGCTAAGCCGCTGGAAGCCGTCAATGTAAGCGTTCTCGATGAGAGATTTGAAGATGGTGCTGTAGTCGATGTACAGGCGCTTTTGGATGCGGGAGTTCTTTCGAAATGCCGCTATGGCGTAAAGATTCTTGGCCAGGGTGAAATCACTAAGAAACTCACGGTTCAGGCGTCCGCCTTCTCCGAATCCGCAAAGCAGAAAATTGAAGCTGCCGGCGGAAAGGCTGAGGTGGTATAAGTGTTTAAGACATTACGTAATGCTTGGAAAATAGAAGATCTCAGAAAAAAGATTATCTTTACACTGCTGATCATTCTTCTTTATCGTCTAGGAAATGCAGTTCCTGTGCCTTATGTCGATACCGACCTGTTGGCACAGTACTTTGCAAATCTGCAGAACACGGTTCTTGGTTTGTACAACGTAATGTCTGGCGGTGCCTTCTCTGATGCGACAATCTTTGCTCTGTCAATACAGCCGTATATCAACGCATCAATTATTATACAGCTGTTATGTATCGCCATCCCCGCTCTTGAAAGAATGAGCAGGGACGAAGGCGAAGAGGGCAAAAAGAAAATCGCAGCAATTACAAGATATACCACAATAGCAATTGGACTTCTCCAGGGCTTTGCCTATTATATGCTGATGAAGAACAATTCTCTGATCGTCACAGATGCTCAGTCTAGTGTGTGGGCTGCTATCGTAATTATTCTGACCTTCACAACAGGCTCTGCAATCATCATGTGGATGGGTGAGCAGATTACAGAATTCGGCATCGGAAACGGAATTTCCATTATTCTGTTTGCAAGTATCGTATCGAGAATCCCCAATGGCATTGTGACTACTATCAGCAACGTATCTGCAGGAGATCTGCAGTGGTGGGCGGCAGTGCTTATGTTCCTCGGAGCTATTGCCATTATCGTCCTGATCGTCTTTGTTAGCGATGCAGAGAGAAGGATTCCTATCCAGTATTCCAAGAGAGTGGTTGGAAGGAAAATTTACGGCGGCCAGTCAACAACCTTGCCGATGAAAGTAAATATGTCCGGCGTCCTGCCGATCATCTTTGCTCAGTCCATCGCAATGTTGCCGGCAACACTGTGTGCATTTGTTCCGAAATGGCAGGATAGCTGGTTGATGACTCATGTTTTCGACACGACGACATGGCCTTATCTGATCATCTATGTGCTGTTGATCATCTTCTTTGCATATTTCTATTCGACGATTCAGTTCAATCCGATAGAAGTATCAAATAATCTGCGGAAGAACGGCGGATATATTCCTGGATATCGTCCCGGAAAACCCACCAGCGAATTCCTGCAGAAGGTGCTCAATAAGATTACTCTGTTCGGAGCATTGTATCTGGCAGTGATAGCAGCTGTTCCGATCATTATAACAATGTACAGTGACGTTGCTCAGAAGACTGGACTCAGTCTCGGCGGAACATCCCTCATCATTATTGTGGGTGTTGCACTTGAAACCGTCAGAGCACTTGAGGCTCAGATGCTTATGCGCAACTACAAGGGATTTCTTAACTGATTGAGGAAGGAGTTCCAAAATGAAACTGATATTATTAGGAGCCCCGGGTGCAGGTAAAGGTACCCAGGCAGAAATACTCGGAAATCTGCTTTCGATTCCGACAATCTCAACCGGTAACATACTTCGTGCCGCCGTTAAGAACCAGACTCCTATTGGCCTAAAAGCCAAAGAGTACATGGATAAGGGCGCACTGGTACCGGATGAAGTTATTATCGGTATTATTGCAGAAAGACTGGCAGAAGCAGACTGCGCGAACGGATATATCTTGGACGGAGTTCCGAGAACGATCCCTCAGGCAGAGGCTATGGAAAGCAATGGAGTAGACATCGACTGCGCACTTTCTATTGAAGTGTCCGATGACACCATCATCGACCGCATGTCCGGAAGACGGACCTGCCCGCAGTGCGGCGCCTCCTTCCATGTTATTTCTAATCCTCCTGAAAAAGAAGGAATCTGCAACAATTGTGGCAGTGAACTTACCATTCGCAAGGATGATGCTCCTGAGACAGTAAAAGCAAGACTTGAGACTTATCATAAAGAAACAGAGCCGCTCAAAGCATTTTATGAGGAGCGCGGAAAACTGAAAGTTGTTGAAGGACAGTCGACGATTGAGACCACAACAGAAGTCATCCGTGAAGCTCTGGGAGTCTGAAAATGTCTGAAGACGCCATCATCATAAAATCTCCTAGTGAAATCGAGCACATGCGCCACGCCGGAAAGATCACCTCCGAGGCGAGAAGCATCGGAAGGCAGGCAGTGGCAGACGGTGTGTCGACGAAGGAAATCAATAGGGAGATTCATGAATTTATCGTAAAAAGCGGAGCGAAACCCACCTTCCTCGGGTATGGCGGATTCCCCGCAAGCGCCTGTATTTCCGTGAATGAGGAGATCATTCACGGAATACCGGGCAAGCGCAAGGTCAAAGATGGAGACATTGTTTCTATCGATGTCGGTGCAACATTTGAAGGTTTTGTAGGCGACTGCGCAGGCACCTTCCCCTGTGGTGAAATATCCGCAGAGGCGCAAAAGCTTATCGATGTAACACGTCAGAGCTTTTTTGAAGGACTGAAGTTTGCACGGGTCGGATATCGTATTTCCGATATCGGCGCTGCAGTTCAGGAATACGCAGAATCGCACGGATTTTCCGTGGTAAGAGAATATGTAGGACACGGTGTAGGTAGAAATATGCACGAAGCGCCTGAAGTTCCCAATTACGGAAAGCCGGGACACGGACCCCGTTTAGTTGCTGGAATGACAATTGCCATTGAGCCGATGATCTGTGCAGGGGATTATGAGTGCAAGGAGATGCCGAACGGCTGGACTGTTGTAACGGCAGACAATTCTCTTGCAGCTCATTATGAGAACACTATTTTAATTACAGATGGTGATCCGGAAATACTGACCATGTCAGAGGGATTTGATGCATGAGCATCAAGAACTATTAGGAGGAAATTAACTTGGCGAAAGACGATGTTATTGAACTCGAGGGCACTGTAGTAGAATCACTGCCTAATACGATGTTTACCGTGGATATCGGAAATGGTCACACCATACTGGCCCATATTTCCGGAAAGCTTCGTATGAACTTTATTAGAATCCTCCCTGGTGATAAAGTCACTGTTCAGATGTCACCCTATGACCTGACCCGTGGAAGAATCACTTGGAGAAGCAAATAGGAGGTAAATAAAATGAAAGTAAGACCTTCCGTGAAGCCCATGTGTGAAAAATGCAAGATCATTAAACGCAAGGGTAAAGTCATGGTAATTTGTGAGAACCCGAAACACAAACAGAGACAAGGCTAATATATAGCCGCTTGTCTACCGGTGCGGGGCGAAAGCTCCCAAGAAAATCAATCCCGCAGGGAACGGGGATTCCCTCCGGCGGGACCAAGTCTCCGTTCTAAAAAATGCGGAATAAATTATCGAAAGGATGATCGAAAAGTATGGCACGTATAGCCGGCGTTGACCTGCCCAAGGATAAGAGAATAGAGATAGGCCTGACCTATGTCTATGGCATCGGCAGAACCAGCGCAAAAAAAATTCTTGAAAAAACAGGAATCAATCCAGACACAAGAGTCAAAGATCTTACAGATGAAGAAGAATCCAAACTTCGTGAGTGCATCGACCACGAATATCTGGTCGAAGGCGATCTGAGAAGACAGACCGCTCTGAATATCAAGCGTCTGACTGAAATCGGATGCTATCGCGGTATTCGTCATCGTCGCGGACTTCCGGTTCGTGGACAGAGAAGCAAAACCAATGCACGCACTAGAAAAGGCCCGAAGCGCACTCAGGCCAACCATAAGAAGTAAAGGAGGGATATGAAAATGGCAGCACAGCAGAAGAAAACTCGTACTCGTCGTAGAGAAAGAAAGAATATCGAGAAAGGCCAGGTTCATATCAACTCGACCTTCAATAACAGCATGGTGACAATCACCGATACTCAGGGAAATGCTATTTCTTGGGCATCTGCTGGTGGAATGGGCTTCCGCGGAAGCAAAAAATCCACTCCGTTTGCAGCTCAGACAGCAGCTGAAACAGCAGCCAAAGCAGCTATGGAGCACGGTCTTAAGACAGTAGAAGTTTTTGTTAAGGGACCGGGAAGCGGAAGAGAAGCAGCTATTCGCGCTCTTCAGACAGCAGGACTTGAAGTAACGATGATCAAGGACGTAACTCCCATCCCTCACAATGGATGCCGTCCTCCGAAACGTCGTCGCGTGTAATTGAAGGAGGAAATAAATTATGGCTAAAAACACTCAGCCGGTTGCAAAGCGCTGCAAATCTCTCGGCGTGAGCCCGGCGGCCATGGGCTATTATAAAAAAGAAACCAAGAGAAATCCGCAGGGACAGACCAGAAGAAAAAAATCTGAGTATGCAACTCAGCTCCAGGAAAAGCAGAAAGTTAAGTTCGTATATGGCGTCCTTGAGAAACAGTTCCGCGGATATTACGACAAAGCAACTCGTATGCCGGGTAAAACTGGCGACAACCTTCTGATTCAGCTGGAATCCAGACTGGACAATGTTATCTTTAGAATGGGTCTTGCAATGACACGCCGTGAGGCTCGTCAGCTTGTAAACCACGGCCATGTGACCGTAAACGGACGCAAGGTCAACATTCCGAGCTATCAGGTAAAACCTGGAATGGTCATCGGTCTTCGTGAAAAGAGCCGCAGCATGGAAAGAATCAAAGAAAACACGGAAGCCAATGCCAGCCATGCTATTCCGCAGTGGCTTGAGTATGACGCTGAGAAACTAACTGCAAAAGTTGTTGCAGTACCGACCAGAGAAGATATTGATTTTCCTGTCGAGGAACACCTTATCGTCGAGTTGTACTCCAAGTAATAAACACCCTCGAATTGGTAAGTGGACAGACATACTGTGCATGATGCACAGCATCATAATAAGGAGGGTTAAGGATTAATATGTTAGAAATAGAAAAGCCGCGTATCGAGTGTATTGAGACCCCTACAGACAGTTCTTACGGAAAGTATATTATAGAACCTCTGGAGCGCGGCTATGGAACCACGCTTGGTAACTCTCTGCGCAGGGTTCTACTGTCATCTTTGCCTGGGACCGCAGTTACTAGTGTTAAGATTGCAGGTATTCAGCATGAATTTTCTACCATTCCCGGAGTCAAGGAAGATGTCACTGAGATCATTCTCAATGTAAAGAGCATCATTGCCCGTCTTCATTCTGACAAGCCCAAAGTCGTTTATATTGAAGCGGCGGGAGAAGGTGTGGTCACAGCCGGAGACATTAAAGCCGACGGCGAAGTGGAGATTCTGAATCCTGAACAGCCAATAGCTACACTTGGTCCTGACGGAGCATTAAACATGGAACTGGTGCTGGATCACGGAAGAGGATATGTTTCTGCAGACAGAAACAAAAATTCTCAGCTGGCGATCGGAACAATTCCGGTAGATTCCATATATACTCCTGTTCTTAAGGTAAATTACACTGTAGAGAATACCCGTGTTGGCAATCAGACCGACTTTGACAAGTTAACTATAGAAGTTTGGACTGATAAGACCATTTCTGCACGCGATGCATTATCTCTCGGCGCAAAGATCCTGTGTGATCATTTCACACTGTTTATCGATCTTTCCGATACGATCGGTGCAAGCTCAACAGTCGTTGAGCATGTGGACAACACAAGAGATAAAGTGCTGGATATGACAATTGAGGAACTTGATTTGTCTGTCAGAAGCTTCAACTGTCTGAAGCGTGCGAACATCAATACTGTGGCGGATCTTATTTCCAAGACACAGGATGAGATGATAAAAGTTCGGAATCTCGGCCGTAAATCCCTGGAAGAAGTCGAGCACAAGCTTGCAATGATGGGATTGTCCCTGGCCGACGAAGACAACAATAATAACCAGTAAGAGACTCTGAAAAGGAGGAAGTAGATATGCCCGGAACAAGAAAGCTAGGCAAAACAACTGCACAGCGTAAAGCAATGCTCCGCCAGCAGGTCACAGATTTCCTGGATACAGGAAGAATGGAGACCACCTTTACACGTGCAAAAGAGATTGCTCCCCTAGCTGAGAAAATGATCACGCTCGGAAAGAAGAAGGATATTAATTCTTACCGCAAGGCTCTTTCCTTTATGACACGTGAAGATGTTGCGAAAAAGGTATTCGATACGGTAGCACCCAAGTATGCAGACCGTAATGGCGGCTACACAAGAATCACCCGCACAGGATTCCGTCGCGGAGATGCTGCTGAAACAGCAGTCATTGAGCTTGTTTGATTTAATATAATTTCTTTAAAGATAAAACGCAGAAACGACAAACAAGACGTTTCTGCGTTTTACCTTATTTCAGGACTTGTAGAATCGGAAAATGAAAATGAGGAGCAAGGTTATATCCAATGAATAATGAGCTGACAAAACAGGATATTCAAAAGATGCAGGAAGAAATAGATTACCGAAGACTGACCCTGATGCCGGAACAACTGGAAGAGGTCAAAAGGACCCGCGCGTTCGGTGATCTAAGCGAAAATTATGAATATAAAACTGCAAAACAGGAACTGAACCGCAATAAGAGCCGGATCCGCTATCTGGAAAGAATGATAAAGTCCGCAACTATTATAGAGGATACCAGTTCAAGCGACAGGGTGGGGCTGTTTGATAAAGTGACCATCTATATTCCAGAAGACGATGAACTGCAGGAAATCCAGGTGGTGACCACAGTGCGCACAGACCCGATGAAAGGGCTGATCAGCAAAGATTCTCCTCTTGGAAAGGCGGTATACAATCGGAAGGTCGGAGAAACCGTCACAGTACAGGTGCGGGAGGATTATTCCTATACCTGTGAAATACGGAGTATTGAAAAAGGAACAGATGACGGAAGCGCTCCGCTGATGAAGTACTGATACAGATTGCAACGGTAATAGATAACGAGACGGTCACAAAATGACCGTCTCGTTGCTTTACAGTTCTGCTTTATTTATTGTCCCAGGTGGGAATTTCAATCCCAACCGTTTTAGACCCAAAGGGCGTACCGTCTTTCTTTTCGAAATGCTGGTATGCTCTGTATACGTATTTAAATCCCAGATACAGGAGCGGCAGGTTGCAGTATACCATGATGATATTCGCAAAATCACTCAGATTCCACAGCGCGCTCAGATCCAGACCGGAAATCTCCGTGATGACGCCAAAGCTTATAACAGCCAGACAAATAATGCGGATCACGTTGATAAAGACCCGGTTTTTGGAGATGCGCTCCGCGCAGATTTCTCCGAATGAAATAAATCCGATCAGACAGGTATAAGCAAACAATCCAAAACAGATGGAAATCAAAATAGTGACAAGAGAGCTGATGCCTTCGTGAGATCCAGTTAAAGCTCCGGCAGAAGCAAGGTATTTATCCAGCTTGCCAAGCTCAAACCATGCGGCACTTTCTTCAGAAAGCCACATCTGTCCCATGATAACAACGAATCCCGTAAGGGTACAGATAACGATCGTATCCAGGAATACGCCGAGTGCCTGAATGATTCCCTGGTCACAGGGATGTTTTGCGTCTGATGCGGCAGCAGGCATGGTGATCGTTCCTTGACCGGCTTCATTAGACATCAGGCCGCGTTTAATGCCCTGACTGAGAACAACGCCAAAGGTGCCGCCGAATAAAGCGTCGGGCTTGAATGCTTCGCCGAAAACAGCGGTAAAGAAAAACGGCAACCGATCAAGATTGAATAGGATCAGGGCTATGACGGTCAGAAGATAGATAACAGCCATTACCGGAACCAGAAGATCCGTAACTTTTGTTACTTTCTTGATTCCGCCGAAGCTGACGACTGCGGTAACAATGATCAGAACTACGAAGCTGATCCAGTATACCCCGGAATCCGCAGCGACTGTGTGGCCGGTGATCGTCGATGCAATGCTACCGACCGCGGATACCGTATTAAATCCCTGCGCAGGAAGGCAGAGAAAGGCATAAATGATATAGAGAAGGCTGAGCAGCGTACCGACCCATGCGGCGTTTTTCAGAAGGCGAGTCCCGTAAAACGGCATTCCGCCGATATATTCATTGTCCGCTTTTTCTTTAAAAATCTGAGACAAAGTGGATTCAACAAAAGCTGTTGCCATTCCGAAAAAGGCAGAAATCCACATCCAGAAGAGAGCGCCGGGACCGCCAACGGATATGGCGCCTGTAACACCTATGATGTTGCCCGGACCGACTCGCATGGCGGTAGACAAAAGAAAAGCGGCCAGCGGAGAGATGCCTGTCTGTGCTGAATGGCTGTGGACCAGAAGGGATACGCCGTATTTAAACTCTCTGATCTGAATAAACCGAAGACGAAAAGTAAAGAACAGGCCGCTGCCGACCAAAAGTATAATGGCAAGACTGAAGTTTCCGAATATGGGAATGCTGGAATACCAGTCCAGATTGGTTGGGAAATCCCATACGAAGTCAGAAATGACCTGAATCTTTCCGCAGACGGCGGTAACTGTATTGACTAAGTTCTGCAAGACTACAACACTCCTTGTATAAAATCCGTATAGCTGGATATAGTTTAAAATATTTTTTGCAAATTAAAAGAGCAAAATGTGTTGTAATAATGCAAAAAATGCTGTATCCTCAAAAGGAAAACGATTGAAAGTGAGATCCCATATGAAAAGTGCAGCGGCAAACAGGGAAAACTCGGAAATGCAGGCGGATAAAAGGGGATATCTGGAAGAATCCTTTCGGCTTTTTCACCTTAGAGACAGGTCGGAAAAAGAGATCCCCTACCATTACCATGATTTTCATAAAGTGATTTTGTTTTTGGGCGGGGATGTTTTATATCGGATAGAAGGAAGAAGCTATCGTCTGAAAGAGGGAGACCTGATCCTTGTGCCGGAAGGGGCGATCCATCAGCCGGTTATTTCCACAAAAGCGGATTATTCAAGGATCATCTTCTGGATACGTTCTGAATATATTGGAGCAAAAAATATAGATCAGGGGTTTCGGATATGCAAAAATAAAAATGAATATCTGCTCAGTAAAGAGCGATACGACTCAACAATCTTAATGCCGATGATATCAAACTTGGAGCAGGCAATGGGGAGAAAAGATTATGGAAGTGAGGTGCTGTCGGAGGCCATATTCCTTCAGATGATGGTTATGATTTCAAGATGGTTTATCCAATCAGAATCTGCAATGGATAAGCTATCTCCGCCAATCGACGAGACCGTAAACAATATACTGCTGTATATTAACAGCCACTTGTCGGAGGATCTGTCCACGAACAGGCTGTCCGAACAGTTCTATTTGAGCAAAAGCTGGATGATGCATCAGTTCAAGGCAGAGACGGGTTATACGATCCATCAATATATTCTTCAGAAAAGACTGGGGCGCGCCGCGAAACTGATCATAGACGGGGAGAATGCAGAAACAGCGGCCATGGCCTGCGGCTTTTCAGATTATTCCACGTTTCTCAGGGCGTTCAGAAAAATCTATGGTGTTTCCCCGAGAGAGTTTGCAAGGAGGAAAAGAACCGTCAACCGGACGTGGCAGGACATGAATACGGATGCCACCGCGATTTCGTATATGGAATAAGCGTGCTGTCAGGAATCCTCATTTCTGAGGCAGTCTATCAGCAAAGACAGTTTATCGGGAGAAAAATCATCAAAACCATCGCGGAGATTCCGGATCATCATGCGATCTTCTTCGGTCTGCGGAAACTTGGTGATCAGCTCATCAATGAGCTCTACAACCTGCGGAGAAATAATCTTCTGTTCTTTTTTGGAGAGAAGATGGATGTCAAACCCTCCGCGGATATAGAAGGTTCTGGTTTCGCTCTCCAGGTCATTTTCCCAAAAAAGAGAAGTTGCAGAATAGGGATGCTCCGGAGACATGCCCACACCGACGGCATAAAGGATATTGCATTTAGATAATGCCGACAGATATCCCGACAGTGTTCCGTTGTTGATCCATCCCAGGAAGACAGCATCCTTTCCGTACTGTGAATCCGGAAGTTCGGAGAGACGATAGGCCGGAAGCCTTAAGGCCGAAGCGAGGTACCGGGCATATCTCTCGGTATGTCCGGCATTGGAACAATAGACAATGATCATAAATAACTTACTCCATATCCAAAAAACAGACAGAAAGCCGTATTATCTGTAAAAAGATTAATACGGCTTTTTATCATTTAATCTGCAAGAAGCATACTGTCGTTTTCGATTTCAAATTTCTCAAGAAGATCCTGAACGGTCAGATGCTTTTTCTCTTCTCCGCGGATATCAACAACAACTTTACCCGCGTCCATCATGATCAGGCGATTGCCATACTCGATGGCATTTTTCATATTGTGCGTAACCATCAGAGTAGTAAGCTGATCGCGATTAACAATCTCATCCGTCAGTTTCAGAACTTTGTCTGCGGTCTTGGGGTCCAGTGCGGCGGTATGCTCGTCCAAGAGCAGCAGTTCCGGTTTTTTTAGCGTTGCCATCAGAAGCGTAATGGCCTGCCGCTGACCGCCGGACAGAAGTCCGATCTTGCTGGTCATCCGATATTCAAGACCCAGATCCAATGAGGCAACCTTTTCACGGTACTCTTCTCTTTCTTTCGGTGTGATACCGACCTTCAGACCGCGGTTGGTTCCTCTTCGATAAGCCAGAGCCAGATTTTCATCAATTCCCATCGTAGCAGCCGTGCCCATCATGGGATCCTGAAACACACGGCCAAGATATTTAGCTCGCTTATGCTCCGGAAGATTGGTCAGGTCGTGCCCGTTGAGCAGGATCTTTCCGGAATCAGGAGAAAAGACGCCGGCGATAAGATTCAGCATCGTGCTTTTGCCAGAGCCGTTGCTTCCGATTACAGTGACAAATTCACCGTCTTCCAGCGTGAGAGAAAGGTCTTCGATAGCTCGTTTTTCATTGACAGTTCCGGCGTTGAATGTTTTGTACAGATTCTTAAGTTCAAGCATCGGTGCCATCTCCTTTCTCCTCTTCTTTTTCGGCTTTTACAGGAGCCGGCGCAGATACCTTCGCATGCGCCTTCTGCAAATAGGGAAGGCCGAGGAATACTGCAACGATAATCGCGGAAAACATCTTGAGATCGTTGCTGTTCAGACCCAGTGTCAATACGATTTGTATTACGATGTAATAAATTACTGCTCCAAAAGATACGGACAGCAGTTTGAGCGCAAAGTTATGGAAGATTCGAGAAAACAGAACCTCACCAATGATTACGGCGGCCAGACCTATAACGATAGCTCCTCGTCCGGCGTTGATATCGGCAAAGCCCTGGTACTGACTGTACAGACCGCTTGCTATTGCGACGATGCCGTTTGAGATCATCAGGCCGATGATCTTGTTTTTATTGACATCGATGCCCTGGGCTCTGCTCATATTTGGATTGGCACCTGTGGCGCGAATGGAACAGCCCAGTTCAGTGCCGAAGAACCAGTAGAGCACGGCAATAATTACAGCAGTAAAAATGATGCCTACGAATATAGGGTTTTGTATCGAAACTTTTCGGACATTTCTCAGCGAGACCAGCAGATCGTACTGACTTGGGTTGATAGCAACATTTGCTTTTCCGCCCATGATGCGAAGATTGATGGAATAAAGTGCCAGTTGCGTCAGAATTCCGGAAAGGATAGCAGGAATACCCAGCTTTGTATGAAGCAGTCCAGTGACTAATCCGGCGATCAGACCGGCACAAAAAGCCACCAGAAGCGCAAGCCACACATTGCATCCGCCTACCGTCATAAGCATCAGGACAACAGCACCGCCGGTGCACATTGTACCGTCAACCGTCATATCGGCAAAATCAAGCACCTTAAAAGTCAGATATACCCCTATCGCCATAATGCCCCAGATTAATCCCTGAGCAATGGCGCCGGGCAATGCGCTAAGAAAAGAAGCAAAAAATCCCACGGATGACCCTCCACTATCTATTACTATAAAAATAAGTAAAATGTTATAATATGCTATAATAACAAAAAGAAGCGGAAAAAGGAAGTTTTTCCGCTCCTTTTATCATTTTTTTCGGATTATCAGCTTTCTTCTATAGCCTCGTAGTCATCGGGAATCTCAATGCCCAGCTCGTCGACGATTTCAGCATTGTATTTTTTGGTGACGGTGGGTGCGTATTCGATTTCCATTTCTGCGGGGTCTGCACCATTTACAAGGATCTCATAAGCCATCTCGCCGGTCTGTGTTCCCAGATCATAGTAGCTGATGGACAATGTAGCAACGCCGCAGCCTGAGCAAAGGCCCTCTTCGCCGCAGATCGCGGGGACTTTGGCAGGAAGAAGAACGTTGTTGATTGCTTCAGCGCAGGAAGCAGCGGTGTTATCAGTCGGGATATAGACAACATCACTCTCCTGAGCAGCCTTCTCTGCTACAGAAGCGACGTCATTAGAATCGGTAAATGTGTAGGTTGTGCAAGTATAGCCCATGTCCTCCAGCAGAGGAGTGATAACATCGATCTGATACTGTGAGTTGGGTTCAGCAGAGCAGTACAGCATACCGACGTTCTTTGCATCCGGGAACAGTTCCTGAAGCATCTTGGCCTGGTCTTCCAGAGGAGCCAGATCGCTGGTTCCGGAAATATTGGAACCGGTAGTTCCTGCCCAGTCATCGATGCCGAGTGCGGTTCCGTAGTCAGTGACGGATGTGCCAAGCACTGGGATTTCATCGGTGCCGGCCTGAGCGGCCTGCAGTGCCGGTGTAGCATTGGCCATGATAAGATCAACGCCGGAGGAGACGAAACCGTTTACGATGGTTGCGCATGTGGCGGAATCGCCGGAAGCATTCTGCACATCAAAATTAACGGTACCGCCATCGGCTTCTATAAGCTCGGTCAGTTTGTCCTGGAAGCCTTCTGTAGCCGCATCCAGAGCGACATGCTGTACAAGCTGTACGACGCCGACATTATAGGTTTCACCGGTGGTTTCCTCTGCGGATTCTTCCGCAGCAGAAGCGGTTTCGGTTGTTGTGTCTGAACTTGTTCCGCATGCTGCCAGAGCAAAAATCATGGCAAGAGCAAGAAAGACAACGAGAAGTCTCTTTTTCATCTTATTACCTTCTTTAATCAAATTTGCTTGATCCGATGCCCCACCGGATAGCCTTTAAAGTTTAGCACGTTAAATGGATTGAGTCAACATCAGCATCCGGTAAAAGATGACGGAATTTTTTAAGTATAAAGGATAAAATTCGGGCAAATATAAAAAGAGAGGAAAGGTTATCCCTTGTATTCATTCCCGTTTTAAGGTATTATAAACGGACGTATAAGATCAAAACGGATAATTGGCAGGTGTTTAGATAAATGAAAGACGTGGTAATAAAGATCGTCGGAACTCAAAATTTCGGGACAAAAGACCAGGATACGATCGAACTGGTAACAGACGGGAGCTATTTCTATAACGACGGAAAAGGAGAAATCCATTATCAGGAGACCGAATTGACGGGAATGGAAGGAACGGAAACGAGTCTTTTTATTTCTCCGATGGAAGTGATACTGCACCGTACCGGGACCATGACAAGCTCTACGGTCTTTCGTGAAGGAGAACGAAATGATTTTCTGTATGATACTCCCTATGGGAAAGCCGTGCTGGGAGTAGATACCAGAAAGATAAAAGCCCGTTTTAACGAGCATGGAGGAGATCTTGAAATCGACTATGTGATGGATATGGATCACGCAGTCTTTGGGAAAAACAAATTTCGAATTTCGGTAAGGGAACAGGAGCTTGTACAATGAATCTTGTGAAAGAGGCAAAAAAACAAATAGACGAGATGCTCAGAGCAGCGTCAAAGGCTGCAGCAGAAGCAGGGGAGCTGCCGGATGTTCCGCTAAACGGTACGGTTGAAATCCCCAAAGATGCAGCCAACGGAGACTTTGCGGCCAATCACGCAATGGCCAGCGCAAAGGTAATGAAGTCTGCCCCGCGAAAAATTGCGGAGTGTCTGGTTTCCCATCTGGATACTCAGGAGAGCTGGATTGAGAGCGTTGAAATTGCAGGCCCCGGCTTCATGAACTTCCGCCTTGCGGAAACTTGGTATGAAGATGTGCTCCAAACTATCGATGAAGAGGGTCTGGATTACGGAAAAAGCGATATAGGACACGGTAAGAAGCTCATGGTGGAATTTGTTTCTGCCAACCCGACCGGACCGATGCATATGGGCAATGCACGCGGCGGTGTCCTGGGAGACGCTCTGGCTTCTGTCATGGAAAAAACAGGATATGATGTATGGCGGGAGTTCTACGTGAACGATGCCGGAAATCAGATAGAAAAGTTCGCGATGTCTATTCAGGCCAGATATATCCAGCTCATTAAAGGAGAGGATGCGATCGAATTTCCCGAAGACGGATATCAGGGAAACGATATAAAGGACCTGGCCGAGGCATTCCGGGAAAAATACGGAGACGGATACATCGAAAAATCCGACCGGGAAGCCAGAGACGCCATGGCTCAATTCGGACTGTCTGTCAATATTCCGAAGATGAAGACGGATCTGGAAAAGTACGGAATTCGTTATGATGAGTGGTTTCTGGAGTCCAGCCTCCACGAATCTGGATTTGTGGAAGAGACGGTTCAAAAGCTGACAGAACGCGGATACACATATGAAAAGGACGGAGCTCTCTGGCTCAAAACAGCGGAGATTCTGGCGAAGGTTTACGAGAAAGAAGGGAAAACCTCTGAAGAGATCGAAAAGCTGGAACTTAAAGACGATGTTTTGAGGAGAGCCAACGGATTCTACACTTATTTTGCTGCGGATATCGCATATCACAGAAACAAACTGGAGACTCGGAGTTTTGACAAGGTTATAAATGTCTGGGGCGCAGACCATCACGGTCATGTGGCAAGGTTAAAAGGCGCATTGGATGCGCTGGGACTGGATGGTGAAAATCGGCTGGATATTGTGCTGATGCAGTTAGTAAAACTGATGCGCGGCAATGAGGTCGTAAAGATGTCGAAACGGACCGGAAAGGCGATTTCTCTGACGGATCTGTTAGATGAGGTTCCTGTAGATGCCGCCCGATACTTTTTCAACTCCAGACCGGAATCAACCGTGGAGTTCGACCTGGATTTGGCTGTCAGGAACGACAGTGAGAATCCGGTCTACTATGTACAGTATGCCCATGCCAGAATCTGCACGATGATCGAAAATCTGAAGCAGGAAGGACACAGTGTGCCTGATCTGTCCGATGTTCAGACAGAACTCCTTTCGACAGCGGAGGAAAGAGCCCTGATCAAACAGCTGTCCGAACTGCCGGAAGAGATCGAAGCGGCTGCGCGAGAATATGACCCCAGCCGTATCAACAAGTACGTGACTGGACTGGCAACACGGTTCCATAAATTTTACACTGTCTGCCGAATCAAAGGTGCAGAAGAGAATCTGCTGAAAGCAAGGCTTTATCTGGCGGATCTCACAAGAAAAGTGCTGAAGATTTCACTGGAGATTATAGGCGTATCGGCTCCCGAAAGAATGTAATCCTATAAAAAATGCGCTGCATGAATTTCATGCAGCGCTATTTTTTCAGAATATTATTTATGCCATTTCCATTCAGCAACTTCAGGAAGATCGACGCCATAATCGCGGATATACTGTTTGTGTTCAACAAGCTTGTCCTTCATCATCTGGTTCAGAGAGGCACTGCGATTTCCGAGGACCGGAAGATATTTTAGTGCCAGCATTACCAGATTGTATCGATCCAGACCGTTCAGTACACGCATATCGAACGGAGTCGTTATGGTTCCCTCTTCCACATAGCCTCGGACATGCAGGTTTTTGTTGGTTCTCTTATATGTCAGCCTGTGGATCAGTGACGGATATCCATGGAAGGCGAATATAATGGGTTTGTCCTTGGTAAAAAGAGAATCATAATCTGAATCAGACAGACCGTGAGGGTGCTGGGTGTCGGATTCCAAACGCATCAGATCGACCACATTTATGACACGGATACGCAGCTCCGGGAAAGCGTCCCGCAGGATCGTAACAGCGGCAAGTGTTTCAAGGGTGGGAGTATCCCCGCAGCAAGCCATGATGATGTCTGGTTCCTGCCCCTGATCGTTGGATGCCCAATCCCAGATTCCGATGCCCTGGGTGCAGTGCTTTACAGCCTGCTCGATTGTCAGCCACTGCGGACGCGGATGCTTCGAAGTGACCAGAACGTTAACATAGTTGCGAGAACGGATACAATGATCAAAACAGCTCAGCAGGCAGTTGGCATCGGGGGGCAGATACATGCGGACCACATCCGCTTTTTTATTCGTTACGTGATCCAGGAAACCGGGATCCTGATGCGTGAAGCCGTTGTGATCCTGCTGCCAAACATTCGAAGAAAGAATGTAGTTGAGAGACGGAATCTCCTCTCTCCATGGCAGCTGATTACATACTTTCAGCCATTTTGCATGCTGAGAAAACATGGAGTCAACGATACGGATAAAGGCTTCGTAGGAACAGAAGAAACCGTGACGGCCGGTCAACAGGTATCCTTCCAAAGTTCCTTCGCACATATGCTCTGAGAGCATGGAATCCATTACACGGCCGTCGGTGGAAAGATCATCGTCGCTGTCATAGATTTCGCCTTCAAAGCAGCGGTCTTCCTGCTCAAACACCTTGGTCAGACGGTTTGACGCCGTCTCGTCTGGTCCAAAGATACGGAAGTTAGAGGGATTCATTTTATAGATATCCCTTACGAAACCGCCAAGAACTGTCATGTCCTGATCATCGACAGAGCCGGGGGTGGGGACTTTTATGCCATAGTCTCTGAAATCCGGAACTCGAAGATCTCTCATCAATTTGCCGCCGTTGGCGTGAGGGTTCATTCCCATGCGGCGATTACCTTCAGGAGCGATGGCCATCAGTTCTTCCACGGGAGTGCCGTTTTCATCAAAGAGCTCTTCGGGTTTGTAGCTTTTCAGCCAGTCTTCAATAATCTTAATGTGTTCCGGTGTGTCGGCAGGTACAGGGACCTGATGTGCACGATAGCTTCCTTCTATTGTGGAGCCGTCAACTTCCTTCGGTCCGGTCCAGCCTTTGGGAGAACGGAAGACGATCATCGGCCATGCCGGGCGGGAATCCAGTTTTCCGCTCCGAGCGTCTTTCTGGTAAGTTTGTATTTTGTCTACAGCCTCATCCAGAGCATCCGCCATCAGTCGATGCATGACTGCCGGGTTATCGCCTTCTACAAAGAGGGGTTCCCAACCGGCTCCTTTGAGATACATCTCCAGCTCTTCGTGCGGGATTCGTGCCAGGATCGTCGGATTGGCGATCTTAAAACCATTGAGGTGAAGGATCGGGAGAACGATACCGTCGGTCTTGGGATTTATAAATTTGTTGATCTGCCATCCGGCAGCCAGCGGACCGGTCTCAGCCTCGCCGTCGCCGACCACACAGGCGGCTATCAGGTCGGGATTGTCCAGCACCGCACCCAATGCGTGGAACAGAGAATAACCAAGTTCTCCGCCTTCGTGGATCGAACCCGGAGTTTCCGGTGCCACATGAGAGGGGACTCCGCCGGGGAATGAAAACTGCTTGAACAGTTTCTGCATGCCTTCCTGATCCCGTGTGATATTCGGATATATTTCAGTATAGCTTCCGTCCAGCCAGTCCTGGGCGACCATCGCGTTTCCTCCGTGACCTGGACCGGAAAGATAGATCATATCCAGATCTCGATCACGGATGACACGGTTCAGGTGAGAATAAATGAAATTTTGCCCGGGAACGGTGCCCCAGTGACCGACAATCTTTTTCTTTAAGTCATCGGGTTTTAAAGGATCACGCAGAAGAGGATTGTCCAACAGATAGAGTTGTGCGGCGGCAAGATAGTTTGATGCACGCCACCATTTGTCTATAAGACCTAATTGCTTTTCTGTAGCCTTTTTTGCCATAGTGTACCTCCAGACTATAAATTAAGTTTTATGGTGCGACTGAAAACAGTCGTTATGAACGGACTGAAAATAGGATTTTTGATTTTTTACCAAGTAGCAGTTGCGATAGGATTTTCTGAGTTCATGATAAGTCTTGTCTGCTTTTTGAGGATCGGAAAACAATCCGAAGACCGCAGAGCCGGAACCGGTCATGATGGATCCCAGAGCACCGCCCGACAGAAACGCCTGGCGAATCGACTGAATCGTCTTCATTTGGGGAATCGGGACTTCTTCAAATACGTTATACATATAAAAAGAAACCGAAGAAAGATTTTTCTGCTCCAGCGCGGCGATAAGGCCTTTGGTATCAGGATGACCGCTGATAGAGGTGCTGTCGATCCTGTGATAAAGCTCTGGGGTGGAAATGGAAAAATCCGGTTTGCAGATAACAATTTTGCATTCCGGAAGATCCGGAAGGGGCTTAAGAATTTCTCCGCGACCCGTTGCAAGCTGTGTGCCGCCGGCAATACAGAACGGAACATCGGATCCGACAAGGGCTCCCAGGGCCTCCAGTTCCTGCTGTGTCATTTCGCTGCCGAATATCTGATTGAGACCGCGCAGGACTGCGGCGGCATCGGAAGAACCTCCGCCCATTCCGGAACCCACGGGGATCTTCTTGTACATTGAAATGTGAGCGCCTGTACGGATCCCGGCTGTTTTGAAAAACAGATTGGCGGCTTTTACAGCAAGATTTCGCTCATCGTTCGGAACATATCGGAGATTGGAGGAAGCCGTTACTTTATCAGACTGCGGGGAGACGGCGATATGGATCTTGTCATATAAAGATGCCGACTGCATTACCATGATGAGTTCGTGATATCCGTCGTCTCTCAGACCGCTGATATCCAGTGACAGATTCAGTTTTGCATAGGCGCGGGTTCTCAGATGAATAGTCTGCTCCATAAAGTGATGAATCCCTTTCTCAAAGCCTAAATCTAACTCTTTACTGATGATATTAAGTATAAGCTATCAGGTCCGATGCATCAACGATTCCGGGCAGTTAAGATTTTAACAAAAAGCCAGAGCGCTGACAACCGAGTCCGAAGAAATTCGGAAAATTGACAAAAACAGCAAGACAAATATAGACAGGGAAAATTAAGTATTTGTGCAGAATATAAAACGGGATCTTTTCAGAGCAGAAAAGATCCCGTTTTATCGAAGCGGTATATTAATAATCGTAGATTCCGCCGCCGATGAATTCGCGGATTACGGCATCCGGAGCTACGAGGCTTTCGTCGATGACTCCGAAGAGCTGAAGTGCAGGGAGAACCTTTTTAAGTTCTTCGTACCGGCCGATCCCCTCGGGAACCGACTGGAACAGTTTGGTTGCGGCTTCATTCATTACGGGAAGCTCATAGGCAAAAGATGAATCAAACTGGTAATTAGCCTTGTTTTTAAACGGAGAGATATTAGCAATTTCTCCCCGGCGTACATTTGCCCACATGGCCATCGTGACTGCGGGGTCGGCATTTCGGAACTTATAGTCCCGAACCATCCGCCGGACAAGACGGAACCAGGTTCCTTTAAAGACTACATTTCCGTTAAATTCTACGTTGCTTCGGGCAGAGATATAGAGTTTAAAAGCATCCGGATTTTGATCGGTGATCATATCATTGAGAGCGTGGATGCCTTCAAATATGACGATCTCGTCTTTTTTCAGCTGAATGGATTTTGAAGGTTCCGTAATTCTCATCTGGCGAGAGAATTCGTATTTCGGTACAAAGATACGTTTGCCTTCGGAAAGCATTTGAAAATGTTTGTTCAGCAGTTCTATATCCAGACAGAGCGGAGACTCCAAATCGATATCGCCCTCGGGCGTCTTTGGAGCGGTTTTGGGGTCTACGGTATTAAAATAGTCGTCCATTCCGACGTAATAGGTTTTAACGCCCCGGCGCTCCAATTCTTCTGTGATCTTCATCGAAGTCGTCGTTTTTCCGCTTCCGGAAGGGCCGGAAAGAAGAACAATGGGACTTTTGGCCATGTTGTTTATGATGAGATCGGCCGCCTTTGCTACTTTTTGATTATAGGCGGCATCGGACTCTTCTATAAGACCTTTGGGGTCTGATACGGTCTTAAGATTGATTTCCTCTAACTGATAAGCCATCGTAAAACTCCTTTATCTTTATCTTGTCGCTGCATACTTTGCTTATATGACTGATATATTCGTAAGAATATTTTGGGGCCATCAGGCGAATGTTCTTGCCGTCTCCCGGAGCAATAAGCTTAGTAGAACCGCCGCCGCCGAGAGCAAGGATACTGCATAATTCTTCCATGATGCATACATTGTAAATGTTTTTATGTCCAGGGAGCGTCCAGCCGACGTTCTCAAAACCGCCGGACATGAATTTCTGGCGGTAGAGATAATAAGGACGATAACCGGCCTCTTTCAGGGCGGTGACGGAATAAGCCAGCATCTGACGCACCTGAAGAGCGTCGGGAATCGTCAGCTTCTCCTTTCGGAGCCGTGCTCCCTTTTTCAAAGAGAGCGTATGCACCGTGATATTCTCGGGGTGAAGATGGATGACGCTGTCGATGCTGTCTTGAAAGCTTTTTACACAATCCGAAGAAAGACCGGCGATCAGATCCATGTTAATGTCGAAATTTCCGACTTGCCGAACCAGGGAAAAAGCATCGATCGTATCCTGAGAGGAATGTTTCCTCCCGATAGCGGTCAGCACATCATCAGACATGGTCTGCGGATTGACGCTGACACGGGTCACTCCGTGTCTCTGAAAAACGTCCAGTTTGTCTTTCGTTATCGTGTCCGGCCGTCCAGCTTCTATAGTATACTCCATGACATTGCTTAAATCAAAATACTCTTCAAGATCGCACATCAGGGTATCCAGCTGCACTGCGCTGAGTGTCGTCGGCGTTCCGCCGCCGAAATAGATCGAAATGATGCGAAGACCGCTCTGCGTTACGCTTTCCGAGAGCGCCGTCATTTCCTCCCTCAGGGCCTCCAGGAAGGGAGGAATCAGCTGCATGCTCTTTTCCACCGATTGACTTACGAAACTGCAGTAATCGCATCGGGACGGGCAGAAGGGAATGCCCACATACAGGCAGACATCTTTTTCCTGCAGACGAGAGCGAACAGCTTCGGTAGCAAGAGCGGAATCCAGACAGAGCTCCGCCCGCTCCGGAGAAACATCAAAATCCCGGATAAACCGCGTTTTTGCCGATTCGGGATCTCCTGTGATCTGCAGTTCTTCGGTCATGAGCTTTACCGGCCGCACACCAGTCAGCTTTCCCCATTCGGGCCTCTCAAGACCTGAGCGAAGTGCAGCCCGATAGAATGCGGTCTTTATCATACGCTGAATGTATCGGTCTTCCAGTATTTCAGATGACATAGCATCATTCCGCATGCTTGTCCGGCCCAGATAGGAGATGCCTTCTTTGGTGATCCTGCAGGTAATGGTAGTAAAGCGGTCTCCTCGGTGAAGACGAAAAATAATGCCATCTTCTCCGGGAGATAATACTGTATATTCGGCACGCTCTGCCGGATAAAGCGTAAAGAGCATCTGCTCGACCGCATATCTGTGATCTAGACCCTGAAGAAAAATTTTCACGATGACCCTCCCGGACTCCCTGCGGAATTTATCTGCAGAGATTATATCAAAAGCCTGAAAAAATTACACTCCCAGATCAAAGAAATGGTGAAACACCGGGAGGAAATGGGGCCAATCGGCAAAATATATTTGAAAATTTCCCCAAAATGAGCTATTATGTTAACGTAGTGTAGTTGCGGAAAATGGAGAAAATATGTTTGAAATTGGCGAAAAAATAATTTACGGAGAAAACGGAGTTTGTACAGTGGACGCTATCGGCCCATTGTCCATGCGCGGTGCAGATAACAGCAGAGATTACTATACCCTTACACCATTAGTAGGAAAGGGAACGTTCTATGCTCCGGTGGATACCAAAGTGTTCATGCGCAAGGTGATGAGCAAGAAGGAAGCTGAAGAATTCATTGAACGACTTGATGACATCGAGCCTGCGGTCTGTCAGGACGTTCGCTTCACACATGTTGATGCATTTTACAAAGAATTATTCCAACAGCACACATGCGAAGCGCTGGTAGCCATGCTTAAGGGCATCTATTCACAGGAGCGCAACACCAGATCCAATCGTATCGACACAGTGATGCGACGAGCAAAGGAGATCCTGAACAGCGAATTATCTGTGGCGCTGGGTATTCCCTATGAAGAGACCGAGGGCTATGTGGCAGAGCATCTGCATGACCAGGAAGAATAAAATACTGAAAAGAAGATCGGCGGAAAATGTACCGACCCCCAAAAGTTAGACCTAACATCTAACGATTGGAGGTCGGTATTTTAATGGCAAAATATGGCTATGAATTCAAGAAAAGGGCTGTCATGGCATATCTGAATGGAGAAGGTGGGTATGGGAATCTTGCTAAGA